>Ga0326728_10009293_pt1 | contig 23755 bp, 25 predicted proteins | sample MB3enrmetagenome_FD_207602 | JGI IMG/M metagenome (GOLD analysis project Ga0326728, IMG submission 207602) | Lab enriched peat soil microbial communities from McLean, Ithaca, NY, United States - MB31MN | ecosystem: Environmental > Terrestrial > Soil > Wetlands > Peat | place: USA: New York... | reverse complement strand
AACTGCTCTAAATATACACATCCCGCAAAAGTACAAGTGCCAAAATGGCACACCTGGTGAATCCGTTTTGGTTGGCACAACTGTGTCACACTGCCCCAGAAAGTGACCGACACTTTTAATCACACCCGAACGCGCCAACCATAGCACCGATGGTGCCAGCGAGAGGAAGGGAAAGGGGTCAAACAGGAGGTTGGAACTGGAGCTGTGCGCGTCGTGGGTAGCCTCAGAGGCGAAGGAAGAAGGAAGAATGCAGAATGCAGAATGGCAGGGGGAAGCCGGAGACTACGGGACCACGGGACTACGGCCCATGGACCACGGACTGCGGACCACGGACCATGTCGGGAAAAGCAGAAAGTAGAAAGCAGAAAACTGAAATGGGACGATGAGACAACGGGACCACGGGACGACGGGACGGTGGACGGCGGGGGAAAAGCTGACACGCTGACATGCTGAAAAGCGGAAAAGGGACGAGAAGGGAAGGCGTGAGTGCGGAAGGCAGATGTAGCCAGGCACGAGGCTCCTCATCGCTGGCGAGTAGGGCAGGCAGAGCCGCTGCAGGCCGGGCTGCTCTGGTTCAACTTAGGCTACGGCGGACAGATCAAGGGGATCGTTTCGCGCTTGTTACGGCGGTAAACGCGGAAGTCCTGGCGATCGACCGTAATGACGCTGTGCTCGGGAAAGAGCTCGCTCAAGCGAATCAGGCACAGATCGGCCAGATCGGGATGACGGTCGGCGTAGCGTAGCGCCAAGGCTTCCAGTTGCGGCAAGTGGTCGTTGCAGTCAAAAGCGAGGGTGACCAACCGCTCGCGAACCAGGGCGAGGACCAACGCCACGCTTTGCAGGTGGAACGCCGCCTCGGCCAGCACCGGTTCGCAAGTGAGCAAGGGTTCGGTCACCTGTTCGGCAAGGCTGACGGCCCAGTCGTGGTGTTCGTCCGCCCGATTGAGGAAGGCGACCAGGAAACCGGTATCGGCAATGCCTTTCACGACGCGGAGAAACCTTTGCGGCGGGACAGAGTCCGGGGGCCGCGCACCGCGCCGGCCAGCCGCATGAACGGGCGGTTGCCACGAGCGGCTTTGGCCTTTTGCAACTGCTCGCGCACGATCTGGCCCTGGGCGACTCCCGTGCGGGTCGCGGTTTCCTCCAGCCAGGCGCCGAGGTCCTTTCCGAGACGAACGGTGATTGTGTGACTCATACGCCAATAGTGTAATCATTCGCCGGCTTGTTGGCAAGGACCCAGGGTTTTCCCGATCCGGCCAGTGGCCGTGTCGTGTCGGGGTCATGTCGGGGTCAGGATGAAGTTTCTGAACGAATGGCGGTTCGGCGTGCGGGCGAAGTCAGGGCCAGGGAAAAGCTGAAATGCTGAAATCGGAAGTGGGACCACAGACCACTGACTGCTGAAACGCTGAAATGCTGAAATGCTGAAATGCTGAAAGCGGAAATGGGAAGAAGAGACTACGGGACCACGGACCACTGACTACTGACCACGGACCACGGACCACGAACCACTGACTGCTGAAAAGCTGAAACACTGAAGTGCTCCGGCCTGCGTCCGACTTCAGCCCGGCAAGGAAAGCTGAAAAGCGGCAATGGAAACCGATTTACTTGAGGATTCTGCCTCGACAGGTGATCGGGAAAGGGGATACCGGCACGCAGAACCGGTTAACCGCGAATGACGCTAATTGACGCGAGTTTTCCCCTGCCGGAGCCGCGACGCCCATTTGCCGGGCGCAGGGAAAAGCTGAAAGCTGAAATGCTGAAAGCTGAAAAGGGGGCGGGAGAAGGCAGAAGGTAGAATGGTGAATGAAGAAATCCTAACCTGGCGCCGCCAGAACCAACGCCGGCCAAGGACAACCGCGGAATACGCGGAATACGCTGAAAAGAAAGGCCTAGCTCATTCCGCGTATTCCGCGGTTCAGGAATTGAAGCCAGTTTGCGTGCAATTCAAGAAAGACGAAGCGAAGGGAGACACGGAGACGCGGAGAGCGTGAGCGCGTGAGGCACGGGGAGGGAGGGCGCAACACGCGGAGAGGGGTTAGCTGGCGAAAACGCGGCAATGAGCCTACGCTGCCGCCTCGAGGACAATCTTTGGATGGCGTTTGGCCACCCTGAGCAGCACCTTCGCGGCGCCGGTGGGGCGGCGCCGGCCCTGTTCCCAATTCTTCAAGGTGCTGGAGCTAATGCCCAAAAGCGCCGCGAATCTGTTCTGCGAGAGGCCGAGTTTGGCGCGCGCGGCCGCGACCTCACTTTTGGGATTGACCGTGAAGGAACGCGACGGCCGCATTTCTCCGCGCTCGATCGCCACCGCCTGCTTGACGCTCTGCAACAATTCATCGAATAACTCTTTTTTCATGGCGCTAGTTGACGTTTCAACAGTTTCAACTGGTCAGGCGTCAGATCGTCCTGCTCGCTCTTGGGATAAACCAAGAGCATGGAAATTCGATCCCTGGCCACCCACCAGAAATAGAGGAGCCGGAGGCCGCCGCGTTTCCCTCGGCCGCTGCCGGCCCAGCGAAGTTTCCGCATCCCGCCCGAGTTCCGTATGATCTTTCCCGAGCCGGGGTGGTCGGCCAAAAACGACTGCAAGCGACCATATTCATCGTCATCCAGGTAACGGCCAATACGCCTGGTAAAAATCGGTGTCTCAACAAAGACCACCGCTTCACTATAAGCCATTGGCGCATACAGTCAATTGGATAGTGTCAGGGTCAGAACGAAGTTTCCGAACAAGTGGGGGTTCGGCGTGCGGGCGAAATCATGAGATGGAAAGCGATTTACTTGAGGATTCTGCCTCGACAGGTGATCGGGAAAGGGGATACCGGCACACAGAACCGGTTAACCGCGAATTGCGCTAATTGACGCGGATTTTCTCCTGCCGGAGCCGCGTGATTTCCCGAAGAGCCACCACGAACAACACAAAATACACGAAAGCGGCAGGGTGAGACACTCAAAAGCCGAAACGCTGAAATCCTGAAAGCGGAAAGGGGGTGGGAGAAGGCAGAAGGTGGAATGAAGAATGAAGAAATCCGAAGGCCGAAAACCGAATGAACAACAAAGGCGCGAAGCAGCAAGGACGCGGGGAGGCGGGAGGGAATGAAGAAGGAAGAATGCAGAATGCAGAAAAAACATCCACATCGAGCATCCAACATCCAATCGTCTGGAAGGGGCGAGGGAACGGGGAGCAGTGAACCCTGAACCTCGAACGTTGAACCTGAACCTCGATCGGCCGGACCCGGGTTACGGCCACCCCGAGGCGACCCTCAGGCCATCTTGTAGCCAACCGGTAGGCACCCCGAAGCCACCCTGAAGCCACCCTGAGGCTACCCGCAGGCTACCCTGAGGCTACCCCGAGGCTACCCTGGGCGGCAAGGTCCACCGTGAGAGCGTTGCGCGTCGTCGTTTTGGAAAGATCGCAGAGGTGAAGAGGGGGGCATCTATTCTCGAGATTTCAATGGTTTCGAACGACGCTGCGTGCTCATCTTGCCAGGAGGCTGTCAGACCTGTTCGGGAATGGCATATTTGGCGCGATATGGCTTGGTCACCAGCCGGTTGGCTTCGTCGCTGTTGGTGAAACGCTCGGTCTTGGCATCAAACAGCAACTGCTTGTTGCCCACGCGGAAGGAGATGTTGCCCAAGTGAACCAGGCAGGCGCTTAGATGGCCCTGGAGCGGGTCGGCGTTGGGCTTCTTGCGCGTGCGCACGGACTGGATGAAATCCTTTTGGTGGGCGTCATCGGGGAAGTAGCCCTTGTGCTCGGCGATCAGCTTGTTATCCGGGCCGAAGACCTGCCAGCCGCAGCCGTGGCGCCCCAGGTACATCATGGCCTCGGTCCCGTAAATCTCGGTGCGGCAGGAATACTGCGGCCAGAAGGGCCAATCCTTGCCAAACCGCACGTTGGAGCCTGCCTTCTTGATGTAATTGGTGGCGTTGCCGCTATCGAAGGTTAATACGAAGTCGCCATAGTCGTAAACGACTGACTGGAACTCGGGGGTCTCGCGCTCGCCGTTGAAGGCATAGTTGCCGCCGATGCAGGAGACCGACTTGGGATGGCCGGGATCGCCCAGAGCCAGCCGGGCCAGATCAATGACGTGGCTGCCGTCATCGGATAGGATCCCGCCGCTGTAGGCCCAGAAGTCACCCCAGCCGCCGCGGCTTTTCATGTCGTGAATGCCCCGGTTGTAAGGAACGTAAGGGGCCGGCCCCAGCCAGGCGTCCCAGTTCAAGCCTTTAGGAATGTCTGGCGAATCGGGGTAGCGACGCACCCGACCGCCGCCCAACATATTGTAGGACTTCACCAAGACGACCTTGCCCAGCTTGCCGCTCTTGACGTAATCGCGGGCCGACCAGCCGTAATCGGCGCTGCGATTCTGCGTGCCGATCTCCACGATCCGCTTGTACTTTTCGGCGGCCTCGACCAGCTTGCGTCCCTCCCAGATCGTCGTGGACGAGCATTTCTCCACGTAAACGTCCTTGCCGGCCTGGCAGGCCCAGACAGCAGCCACCGAGTGCCAGTGCTCGGGAGTGGAAATCTGGACTGCGTCCACGTCCTTGTCGTCGAAGACCTGGCGCATGTCGTTGATGCGTTTGGGGGCGTAACCTTGCAGCTTGGTGAGGCCGGCGATGGCCTCGCCGCCGCGCTCGTCATTGATGTCGCAAACGTACTTAACCTCGACGTTCTGGTTGTTCTTGAGCAAGCCCTGGATAACGCTTGTGCCGCGGCTCCCAGCGCCGATGAGCGCCAGCACGACCTTGTCGTTGGCCCCCTTCACACGCTCCTGGGCCAACACGGACATCGCCCTCCCGGCCACCGCGGCTCCCACCACGCCCTTGCCCGAGCTGGCGAGAAATTCTCTGCGGGTAATTGCATTCATAGCCTTCGCCATTCTTGCTGACTGCAGCGTTCAGACTTCCAACGTTTGGGCCTTGTCCCTATTGCGGCTTCAGACCCAGCGCCTGTGCTACCACAGAGTCCACGACAGGCTTGCCCTCCACCTTCCTGCGAGCAAGGCCAAAGCCTTCATCCCAACCCCACACCGCCCACCCAATGCGATTCTCGGCCAACACCTCGCCGAAGTCGTGAAACCAGTTGGCCCGGTGTTCCGGCCTGCTGCGCGCGGGAAAGACGCCAAACTCCCCACAATACAAAGGCACGTCGTTTTGGGCGCCCCATTCGATGGCTTGGCGGAAGCGTGCGGCCAGTTTGTCCTTGTTCCAGCGTTGGTCCCCGTACGACTCGACCATCTTCTTTGAGGCCGGCGAGGATTCGAGGGCGGGCAGCAGAGGTGCCACCGCTTCAGGACTCGAGGGATAGGGCACGTCGTGCAAGGGCCGAACGGCGTCACCCGCCCAAGTCGCGCCTTGATGTGTGAACGCAAACGGGTCGTAACAATGGAACGAATAGATGACGTTCTTGTCCGGCAGGAGTTTGAGCTTCTTGAGCCCATCTATGCCACCCCAATTAGGACCGGAAGTGACGATGGTGTGCTGCGGCGCGCTCTGCCGGATGACCGCCGCCAGGCGCGCATTCAGCGTGTTCCATTCCTCCTCTCTACGATCAAACACGGGCTCGTTGATAATCTCCAGCATGGTCAACTCGGGGTCCAGCCGGGAGAGCCGCGTCGCTAGCGTGCCCCAGAACCGGACGAAGGCCTCCTGCCAGGCGTGGTCGAGTTCCGCTGCGCGGTCTTCGTTGTGAATGTCCACCATGACGAGCAGCCCGGCGCGGTGGAACCGCTCGATGGCTGCCTCCAGTTGCTTGCCGCGTTCCTCAATGATTTCGCCCGATGTCCGATCCATGATGACGCGCGGCGCCACGCACAGGCGCACATGCTTGAGGCCGATCCGGGCCATGAAAGCGGCCTCATCATCCGAAATATAGTTGGTGAAATGGTCAGCCGGGTTGCCCCGGGGAGAGCGGAACCACCGGCAGACGTTGGCGCCAGTGGCTAGCCGGGCAAGGCGGCCGGGGGGCACCGCCGTCAAGGAGTCGGAGGCGGACGATGCTGGGGTTATGGCCAGACTGGCGCCGGCCAAAGCGGTCAGGCGCAGAAAGGTGCGTCGGTCAATCGAAGTCAGGTTCGTCATAAAGTCGGTCTGTTGGGAGAGGTTATGGCCGCCAATCAACACGGTCAATGGGATGCTGGGGGCGGGATAACCGACGTCCATGCGCGCGATGTCACTGGGAACATGGAAACGCGGAACTTGGTGCAGCCGTATGGGACCAGCCGGATGATTTCGCTTAAGCCGCCGCTTATCGGTTCGTCCGGCAGGGCTTGGGCATCGGTTGGGTGCCAGTCGAAGGTCCGCGCCGACACCCGGATCGCGAGCGGCGCTGCTAAAGGCCAGTCCCACCGGGATGGCATTGGTCCATGTTCGACTTTAAGCCCGGCATCTGCATGGGCTGCATCCGTGTCCAGCGCAAATTGCCAGCGGGCGCTGGCGGCAGGCGTGTTTGGATCCAGGTCGCCAATCGGCAGAGCAAACAGTAGCGGTCCATAAAGCACGCTGGCATACGGCAGGTGCCGAGGCGAAAAGAGCGCCTCGGGTTCGAACTTGAAGTAATCGCGATTGACGGAGGGGAATTCCGTTTCATACCCACGGATGACGCGAGGCGCCATGGGGAATCTCAGTTCGACAACATCTGCCTTGGCCCAGCCTCGCGCAATCTTGACGAAGCCCTTTTCGTCGGGCGCAACCGCGACTTTGGAGCCGTTTAACCGGATTTGGGCCCCTTTGCACCACCCGGGGACGCGCAGGTAAAGCGGGAAGTTTACCTTGGAGTCGGGATCAATTCTCAGCCGGACAGTTCCTCCAAATGGGTAATCGGTGACCGAGCTGATTCTGACCGATACGCCTTCTCCGACCCGCGCGCGTACCGTGCACGGTCCGTAAAGCGTGGCGGCCAGCCCATTGTCGCGCGTGGCCGCCCACATGTGAATGATGAAATTCGGAATGACGCGGTTCAGGGCGCCGACACAGCATAGAACATTCGAGCAGCCCAGCGGCGTGAACCGTGTGTTGGGAGGTCCCGGGCAAAGTGGCTGTTCCATGGGCAATGAATCGGACCTCAAGCGGTTCGGGGATTGATAATAGCACATGGTCTTGAAATCACGCGCCACCGGTCCGGGTCCGGCATTGAAGAACGCCTGCTCCATCCGGTCGCCCCATTCGCCAGTGCCGAGGATACGGTACATCCAGGAGGCCGAAAGCAGCATCGCTGGGACATCGCAGGTCTCGGTTTTGCGGAACGCACCCACCCCGGAAGCGAATTCCTCGCCCGAGGCCACGCCATAGGGGAGCATGTGGTATTCGTCCAGCCACTGGAATGCCCCGAGGGTGGCCTGCAGATGGTGTGGATCGGCCGACCAGGGATATACGATCGCAGGCAGGCGGATGTTTTCGTAGAGAATCACCATGTGACCCGGTTTCAGGCGCTTTTCCTGCCAGGCTTGAATGCTCTGCGTTGCCTCCGGCTGGGCGATGGCTTGCAGGGCGCGCTCGAGGATGCGTCGGTCGCCGCTGAACGCGTAGGTTTCCAGCATTGGGTCCAGGTTGCACAAACCGCTGACCCCTCCTCCCAGTTCCAAGGTGCCCATCTTGGATGGATAATCTGCATAGACTTTCACCAGCGCGTCCAGGACGCGCTGCTCGCGAGTGGCAGCATAAAGCGCCACCAAGGCGCGGCCCATGTGCGAATGAGCCCAGCTATCGAATCCCACCGGCTTATAGTCGGGTTTCCAATAGATAAATGAGGTGCCAAAGGGTGCTGCGTTAACCCCATCCACTATCGGATCCAGCCGCGCGCGGATCTTTCTAATAAGGGCTTCGTCATGCAGCACGAAGCCAAGTCTGAGCGCCCCGTCCAGCCAGTAAGCGGACTGTTCCAGCGGCCAGCCGGTGCCATCAGGGTTGGCATTTGGAGCATTGACGCGAGAGCCTTTCCATCCGTCGCGGTAAACTGGATGCCATTCGTCGAGGTGACCGGTAATCCCTTCACGGGCGGCCTGAGCCCAATCGCGCAACCAGCCTGAAGGCTCGACGGCACCGGGCGGCAGCGGAAGAAGGGCCGTCTTCACGGTGGGTTCTGCCGCGCGACCGTGGTTCGCCTTGCGGCTTCCTGCCGTCACTGCATCGGCGCCCAAATCCGCTGCTGGAATTTGCGCCGTCCACCATAGAGCCGCCGTCACGGCCAGCCAGAGTCCGTATTTCGAGAGGTTCATTCGTTTTTGGGGGCACTGACGATACATGATTACTTTGGCTTTGCAGTCTGCTTCCACGAACGGGAGATACTCACCGTAGCGCGTCTGAGGCTGGTGTTGCCAGTGAGGGGCGAGCAAGTGAGGCTGCGGGCGCAAGGCCACCTTGGAGGCACTCGGCCATTTTCCGGGCGAGGGTCGAGGCAGCAGGCACTGGCGCGACGCTTCTGCGAGACAAACTTCAGCATACCCACAGATTCCAACTTGCAGGCGGGATTCCGGTGAAGCCTCGTCTGCGACAATGGTTTTATGCTGAGCGGAAGAGGGTTGCAATTCATTTGCGAAGGGAGGCGTGGGCGCCGCGAATCATGGCTGGACAGGTACCGGCAGCCAGGCGCAATCTTTCGCCATGAAACCTACAGACCACCTGAAACCCGCGCTGCTGGCCGTAACGGTGCTCTCCATAGCGGCGTGGACAGCAGATGCGCGAGCTGGAGAGCCGGTTTATCCCCTCAAGGTGAGTGAGAATCGAAGATATTTTACCGACCAACACGGCGACCCGGTCTTCTGGTTGGGCACGACGCAGTGGCAACTTTTCCGCGAGTACACCCTGGAAGAAGCCCGGATGATCATTGAGAAGACCAAAGGCCATGGATTTGCCTTCGCGCAAGTCATGCTGCTGGGCGTCGGTGACGGGACCAAGCCGAACGTCTATGGCCAAAAGCCCTACCTCAACAACGATCCCCTCACCCCCAACGAGGACTACTTCAAGCACGTTGATGACGTGGTTCGAATCGCCCGGGAGAACAACCTGGTCATCTCGATGACGATCTTCCACCAGCGCTGGCGCAACCTCATCACCCGCGAAAAGGCGCGGGCGTGGGCGAAGTGGATCGCGCACCGCTACAAGGATGTCCCCAACATCGTATGGTCCATGACACCCGAAGCCAAAGCGGAGTTCGCGCCGGTAGTTCGGGAATTGGCGGCGGGCCTGCATGAAGGCGACGGCGGTTATCACCTTGTGACCTTCAAGCCCGATCCCGCGCCGCATCCGCCTGGATTTCTTCATGATGAACCTTGGCTGGATTTCAGCGTGATGCAGACCTGGAAATGGGTGGAGCAGATCTATCCGATGGTGACCGAGGAGTACAGCCTGGTACCGGTGAAGCCGGTCGTGATGGGGGAAGGCGCCTACGAACAAGGCTCCGAATATGGCTTTGACGTCACACCGCTCTGGATTCGCCGGCAGGCGTACTACTCGTATCTGGCCGGCGCGCACCACGCCTATGGGCATAACGATAGCTGGCGAGTATTGCCCACCTGGAAGCAGGCGCTGGATGCGCCCGGCGCCACCCAACTGGGCATCCTGAAGAAGGTTTTCCTGGACAGAGAGGAGTGGTGGTATCTGGTTCCAGACCAAACCGTGTTCGCCAGCGGGGGAAACACCGATGGACAGGTCCTGAACCTGGCTGCCCGCCACAGAGACGGTCGTTGGATCATGGTGTATCTGGGCAGCAAGGCTACGTTCTCGATTGATATGAGCAAACTCACGGCCGGCAGCGCTGTAAAGGCACGGTGGATTGATCCGAGAACCGGTGAACCGAAGGCGATTGGCAGTTTCTCGAACTCGGGAGTGGAATCGTTTTCGACTCCCGATGGTTGGGAAGACGCACTTTTGGTCCTGGAACCGTAAGCCGATGAACGGTCCAGCAACCGCAGCGATGCGGCAACCTGTCTTGCTGATTGGGGCAATCACGGCACTGGTGGCCAGCACAGAAGCGGCCTTGCCGCCGTGGGCGACCAACACTCACCCTACGGATACGGCCAGAACCCGCGTGGAGGAGATCACAACCAGCCCGCACGCATATACGGTGACTCAAGGCGGCACGATGGATGGCCGGAACTGTCGTTTGCCCATGGGGTGCGGCATCGCGCGGGAGGGCGCCTTTCTTCAGACCTGGGAATCCAACCGGTCGGTCCGGATGGAAAACGTGGGGGAGACCGACATTATCAACCCGTGGCTGTCGAACGGGCGGAACACGTTCCGCAGCGTCGAAGCAATCGTCGCATCGGCTGTCACACCAGGCATGACGGAGGCCGAGAAGGCCTTTGCGCTCTGGTTCCAGGAAATCCAGTACCGCCACCATTCTGGCGGCGACAACCACAAACTGCGAGTCGGCGCCGCCAGCCAGAAGTTCGCCATCACGGTGCAGTAGCGCGGAGCCACTCAGAATATGAAAGCTCATTACTTCCTCTCTCTTCGTAAGCCGACCGTTCCGGTTATCGCTTTGTTCTGCGCGGCTTGGGCGGCGCGTGCTGATCCTCCATTCGTGGTCGAGATCTGGCCGGGCGCAGCTCCGGAGGAAACGGGCCACATCGGGCCGGAGCGAACCCACATGTCGCCGAAGCTTGACCACAAGCAAGTCGAGGTCACCGAGCAAACCCGGCTGATTACCGATGTCACGAAACCCACCCTCACGATCTATCGTCCTGCCAAGAATACGGGCACGGAGACGGCCGTGCTGATCTGCCCGGGCGGAGGTTACTGGGATCTTTACTGGCAGCTCGAAGGCGAGGAAGTCGCTACCTGGCTGAACTCCATCGGCGTGAGGGGAATCATCCTCAAATACCGGGTGCCGCGCCGCCCCGATGAACCCAAAGGCGAGCCGGCGCGGCGCCCGCTCCAAGATGCCCAACGGGCCGTCAGCCTGGTGCGGAGCAAAGCAAACGAGTGGGGGCTCAATCCGCAGCGGATCGGAATCGTGGGTTTCTCCGCGGGCGGGCACCTGGCCATCGCTACCGCCACCAGCTTTGAGAAACGAACCTACAAACCTCACGACGAGGTGGATAATATCAGTTGCCGACCCGACTTTGCCATCGCGGTCTATCCGGGCTACCTGAAGCCGAAAGACAAGGATGAACTGGCCCCGGGACTGCACGTCCCGCCGGGAACGCCTCCAGTCTTCCTTGCGCATGGCGGCGAGGACATTATCAGTCCCCCGGAGCACAGCGTGTTGATGTATCTCGCATTAAGGCGCGCCGGCATTCCATCGGAGCTGCACATCTATGCAACGGCCGCTCACGATTTTGGAGTCCGCCCAAGCGAACACCCGTGCTCTACCTGGACGACGTCCTGCGCCATCTGGTTGCGCCATCAGGGGTTTCTGGGGTCAGCACGGGCAGATGGCGCCACGTCGTCGGAAGCGCGTTGACCGCCAAGGAATTGGCTGTGCAATCGAAGGTCCCGTCACGCCCCATTCCACTGCCGGATAAGCCGCTGCAGGCGGTGGTAGCTTTCTTTCGGCTGGCCGTCTGGACGCACGAAGCCCCCATGCGGCCAGAAATGACCGCCCGCGTCCGAGAAGTCCCACCAAGTCACAGCTTTCACCGCCGGATGGGCATAGCAGAGCGTGTAGAACTGCTCGATCCAGTCGGCCTGGATGCCCTCGTTCCAGGGCGCGTGCCAGTACGATTGACTAGGCTCCTTGCCTATAGACTGTTCGTCGCTGTCGGTCCGCGAAGACACGCCCAGTTCCGTCACATGCAGTGGCTTGCCGAGCGCGGCAAAACGGTCGAGCATGCCCGCAATCTCGAACAGGTCGTGTTCGGGATAATACACCTGCAAGCCGACCGCGTCGAAGTCCACGTTGGCTCTCAGCACTGCCCGCAGGTATTGGAGGGGTGTGCGGAGAGGGCGCGGCTGTTTGCCCTTGTAGGTACGCCCTTCCGCAACGTATTCGCCGAAAAGGCAGCAGTTGTTCACCACGCGCACGGCTTTGGGGTCCGCCGCGTGCGTGGCCTCAGCGGCCAGGCGCGTCATTTCGAGCAACTGGCCCTGGGAGAACTGCGGCTCATTGCCCCAATCGTGGGCCTCGTTGATCACGTCATAAACCCGGATGCGGTCCCGGTAGCGGCTCACAATCTCAGTGATGCGCCGCCGGTGTTCTTCCCGCCATTGATCGAACGAGCGGCCCTGCATCCACGTTGGGCAGCCCGCCTCATGAAACCAGCAGAGCGGATGGCCCTTGGGCGTGATGCCGGCCCTCTCCAGGCGCGCCAGCCTTGTGTCCACCGGGCCAAACTGGGGTTTGCCTTCCTCTGGCTCAAATCCCCGCCAATAGAGCGGGAGCGTCGCAAAACTGAACAGCGCCGCAAACTTTTCCGCATAAGCCTCCCCTTGCTCCGGGTATCCGAAGAAGTTGCAGCCAAACAGAAAGCCTTTGCGAGGGCCGCGCCGGGCAATCGTCTGCCTGGCCCGGCCCAGAACGACCTCTTCTCCCGCCCAGAGCAACTCGCGCAGTGACGCCATCGCCAAAGGCGTTGCGCGTTTCGGATCCGTGGCTACCAAGTCCGCCTGGCGTAGCAGCGACCGCGCTTTCTCCATTCGGTCGGTTACTGATAGCGGCAGCACGGCGCCCTCCTTGCGAGCTTGCTCCAGGGCCTTGTCCAGGGCAGCCAGGCGCGAGGACGCCAACTCGCGATTCAGGACAACATCCTGCCCCGCACGGTACCCCTTGCCGTCCGAGTCTGCATATAACCTCACGGTGCCGAACCCGGCCACGTTCGTCAGGAGCGAGCAGCCGAAAGGCACCGCCGGAGCCTCGAAGCTCACGCACCCGCTCGAAACATCGCGTTTCGGATGCGGGAGCGGGTTGCGGTCCCCGGCAGCCTCAAACAGGAACAAGCCCTGCATCGCTGATTCCGGCAGCGGGTCCCCGTTGGCGTCATAAGCGTGAACCGTCAATCGCCCGGGCCGAACGTCCGGTGAGGAAGCCGGCTCTGTTGCGCCAAGGAAGCTCTCACGGAGCGCAATTACAGCAGTGCAGCCCGTAGTGGCACTACGGAGGAATTGTCTTCGACTGGTTTTCATGTTTGTGCGAACCAATGCCGTTCATTATGGGGCGGGGTCTTCCACGATTCCGGGGTCGGAGTGCTTGAGGTTCCAGGTGGAGTAGATGGTAACACTCATAGGCGGTAATTCATCCGAAAAATGAGCATTGCCCCCGGTGATTGCAGCGGAGCGGATTGGATTGATCTTGAGCCCCGGCTGGTTTCTCTGTTCACCGGTGACCTGGTATTTGTGCAGCGCCGGGCGCCGGCAACCCTTCAGAGAAAACCCTGTCGCCCACTTCCGCGGCGCGTCGTTTACGACGATCCACGTCAGATTCCCCCTCGGGCTCTTTAGCGCGGCGGCAAAGACCCGGTTCGTGCCGTCCACCTGGCCGCCGGTTCGCTCACATGCGATCACGCTGGAATACTTGGCCGCTAATCGGGAAATCAGGCCATAGACAAAATACGCATTAGGACGCGGCGTAATGCTCTTGCGCAAGGTCTTCTGGCTCGGATCCCACGTGTCCACCATTTGCCAAACGCCATCGAGGTCGCCGCGGTTGACGAAGCTCCAGCGGTTGAAACCATCCACGCCCAGGTTCAGCGCCCGCACCACGAGTTCGGCGTCTTTAATGGCTGCCTCCCAAGTGCTCGGCCCGGCATTGGTGCCCCGCCAGCCGTAGATCATCGTACCCAGCTCTGACAGGAAGAGCGGCTTGCCTCGCTCGGCAGACCACCGACTCCAGTCCGCCAGTCGTTTCTCCGCGATGGCCAACGGGTATCCGTCACCCGTATGCCAGTCGAACCCCGCAAAATAGGAATGGAGGTCGTAGGCGCCGATGAATTCATCGAAGTCCACCTTTCCCGGGGCCAGTTCGGGCAGATCAGTCCAATCCGGACCGCTTAACGGCACGCTGACACCTTGGCGGTGCAGCGCGTGTCTCACGGCGGCAAGGCCCTCGCGCAGCGGCATCGGCTGGTTCGGAGGTCGTTGCCACCACGACCAGTCATAGCCCGGCTCGTTATTGATACAAAGCCACCGGATGCACTTGTAGTGCTTCGTCGTCAACAGATGCTTCATCAGGGCCGTCAGGCCGTCGGCGAAACCCTCCACGGAGCATGGTCCACTGTGCACCACCTTGATTGGGTCGCCTTTGAACTCGGGGAACGAGTTCCAAACCACGTTGCCCCACATGCACTGGAGGAACACGTCCGCATGCCGGCTCTGGCACCAGTCGAGGATCCGGTACAGAATGCGCATTTCAGCCGAGTCCCAGGTGAACCGGCCCTGCTCAGGCTCGAACATGCGCTGTTCGAGTTCAACTCTTACAAAATCAAAGCCGAGCCAGTCGGCATGCCGGTAGAGCTGCCGCCAGGCCCGGGCGTCCTCCGCCGGCGGGTTCGCGCCCCAGGCGCTGCCGCCGTGCGAGCGATCGCCCTCGAAGGGGATCGGCCTCTCGATCGCATGCCAGGAAGCGCCAAAGCCCCCTCGCATGGTGTGAACCACCGCGTCCGCATCTGCCGTCAGCACTACTTCCGATTGAGATGCCGGGGAGGCGGCGAACAGCGCGAACGTGATCGGCAGGCATAGGACTATGGCCCCGGCCAGTGCCGAGCCAGCGCATTTGGACGTCGCGATGAACTGGGCGGAGCGGGTCATGCTCCTGATCCTTGTAATCACGGGTCAGGATTCTGGAATGATCTCGATCCCGTTGATCTCGGGGTTCTGAACCTTGGGGGTGAACGTAATATCGAGTTTCCCGTCGGTGATGTCCACGTTCACGGTTTCGATATAGGCGCGTTGCACCCCGCCGGCTTTGGCGAATACGTCGAAATCCTTGAACTCCTGGCCCTGGACCTTAAACGAAAACACCCGCTGACCTGGCCCGTTGATCTCCTCGAATGTTTCAGCGAAATGAAGCTTCACGGTATATTTGCCGTTGGGTAGCTTGTACGAGAAGGCGGTCATTGAGTATCTCTCAGTGCGATAAAGGGCCGGGTCTTTTGTATTGGCGATGGTCAAATCGCCGGCCCGTGCAATCGTCTCGCCGTCGGCAAAGCCCTGGTCGGGAAGCCATACGCTTCCGTTCGAGTCAGTATACGAGGCCGTCTCGCCGGCTTTAATGCGCACCGCCGGTCGCGCTGCTGTGGGCACGGTGGCTGACGGCGGCACAGCGGTGGCCGCAACCGGAGAAGCCTTGGCGGCCGATGGGGCCTTCGTTTCAGGCATTGTCGTTCTGGTGCCGGTGTCCTTGCTAGACTGGCAACCGATCAGCAGACAAGCGATGAACGCCGAGACGAACGGTCCGCGCCTCGAGCGGATCCAATGGATTTTGTTATGCATATATGTTATTCGGTTTCGATGTTTTCGTTAGTGAGACTAACGTGTAGTCCAAGCACCTCAAGTCATCAGTTTTATCTACGCAGGGAACGGTCGCTGCGTCACGCACTCAACGAGGTGGCCCAGGAGCCCGAACCCAGCATCGGCCGCTGGTGCTCCACGTCGGCCAAGCCAAAGCCTTTGGACCACTTGACGCTCCCAGGGCCGCCGATGGCGCAGGCCATGCTCGGCCTTCTCGTCTCAGCCAGCATCCGCTCAATCTTCCGCTCCAATGAATCGGATTCCGCGGCCGGAGGTCTCCGCACGCACCCCTTGGTTAAGAGCATTCCGCCCAACAGGGCGAGCAGTTGTCTTCGGCTGAGCATCATGGGCCGCGGCAGATCACTGCCTGGAAGTTCATGCTCGCGCTCGTGGGCATCGGCCCACCCAACGGCAAGCATCAGCGGTGGGAGCCAGCCGCCACTGACGACCGAACGCATAGCAAGCTGAACGGCTGGCTCGCATCCGCTGGATGCTGTGGTTGGGCGATATGTTCATGCTTTTCTCCGGGTCGGGCAAACCCAAACTGTAAAGATCAAGGCACTGACGCCTTCCATCATGAGCCGAGCGATTAGATATGCAAGCGTGGTCGCTCAGATGCGCACTTCACTCTAAGTATGGCTTCAGTGCTTCCCGCACAACCTGAGGATCCCTGTTGGCCTTGAGGACATAACCAGCCGCAAACCAGGAATGCCCATTAAAATTCAGAGCCATAACCCGAACTCGCTTTTCCGCGTCCGGGGGCAACGCGCACAGCATAAGCAGCCCTGCCAGTGCCTGCCCCTGCTCTCTCCGCACGTCCCTCACGGGCAAGAACGTGCTGATAACCGGCCAATCCCCGGCGTAACGCTGAATCAGCGTTATCAACCGCGGCGGTGGTCGCCCTTGCAGCTTGGAGATTAGGAAGGGGAGGCCATTGGTACCTATGGCCCGTATCGCCGCCAATGCGGCACGGTTTTCCGCAATACTGGGGCTCGCCACCGTTGGCACAAAGCCAACCACACCCTCCTTCCCGGAAAGCACCGGCAGTCGCTGAAACCAGTAGGAGAGCGACCGATCGCTATATGTCGGCTCCCTGGATATCCAGAGGGCTGCCACCACGACACACATCGCCACAACAGCCACTGCCCACGACCCTATTAAAAGGCCGAGAGGTTTGCCAGACTTGGCGGACATTCGTGCCCAACGGCGCTGGTCAGTGGCGCGCCACCTGCGACGTCGGACATGAAACGGGGCCGCTACTGGGGCGTCCACTGTTACAGTTGGTCCCATTCCATTCACATCGCCGCCCCTACTCCTCCACCTTAATTACCCGAAACAGGTTGTTGGTGGGGGCATCGCCGTTAACCTCCGCCTCAATGCGCCGAACGTTGCCCTGCCAGACTGTCCGGAACTGCATGTTCGACGTTACAGGCGAATAGCCGTCGGTCAGGATTACCCCGTCGGGACGCGTGATGGCCTCAAACACGTTGGCCGACGGTATGCGTGTGCAAATCTCAATGCGCGCGCCGTGAGCGAGTTTCTGTGTGACGACGCAACCGCAGTTGAGGATGACCGCGTTCAGCGGCACTGGTTTTGCCATGGGTGGCCAGGAGTGCAGGGTGAAGGCGAGACGGTGAAGCTTGAGCGGCGGCGAAGTTCGAACAAAGACCGAATTGGTGCCGGTGTTCCTTAGGATCAGCACACTGGGTTCGCCCCCCCGGGGCATAAGCCATAGGACAGACGCTGCCAGGGCGAGCCAGATCAAGCTGAAAAGTATTGCCTTTTTCATGACCTAATTTCGCCGCTCAATGCGAGCCCGTTATCCACCCAAAAATCACGCGAGTAACGGCTAATACTGCCAACTCACCCGCGCAGCGCTGAGTGTCCATAAGTGTTGCGGCCTAACGTTGAGGATCACCGACCCCGCGCCTCTGGTGTCCGACATGCAACCAGGACGCTATCGCGGGGTTCGGTGCATCCGATTGTTGGCCCCAGGTCAATGTCATCGAAATGCCCCATATACCGCGTCGCAGTCGCAGCGCCAAAAGCATTCTGGATGGGAAAACCCACTTGCGGTCAGCTTCGAGAAATGCCACTCCAGCGGCAAGCCTTCCTCAATGCCGCCAGCCCAACCGCCAAGCACCCGCTCGGTAACACGACGTTGACCGGAAAGGCCGAGGGCCTGCGCATACGCTTCCCAAAAAGCGTCCCAGTCCTCGCCATCCTGCTTTGCCTCCGCACGCCGCATTTCCTCCCGGTTCTGCTCCCACATCCTCTGAACTTCTGGTTGCCGACTGGCCACGTGATCGGCATTGAGAAAGAGACCACCGGAGCGCATCAGACTCGCGAGGCGCGAATAAAGGCTCGCCAACTCAAGGTCAGTAAGCCAATGCAGTGCCGTCGCTGAAATCTGGGCATCCATTGGGCCGGGTAGGGACGCACGCCAATCCTCTGTGCGCAGATCCCCAAGGACAAGCTGGGCGCGCACTCCATACGGACGCAACCGCTCTCGCGCCAGCGGCAAGAGCACCGGATCAAAATCAATCCCGTAAACCACCGCGTCGGGGAAAGCATCTAAGAACGGCTGCATCAAGCTTCCCGTGCCGCAGCCCAAATCCAAAATGCGTCTCACTGGGCTCACGGCTCCGCGGACCAAGTTGACGAGCAATCCGATACGCTCCGCACGCCGGACAAGGTATCGCTCCTGCATTCTATCCCACCGCTCAACCCAGTGCTGCCATTGGATGCCGTCCGGGAGCTGTAATGAACTGCTCAAGGTCATGTGCTCAGGAAGTGCGGTGGCCAACGGTGAACTGAGCGATGCGGGCGGCCCAACGCGCGCGGAGTGGCAACTGACCTGGCCCGCCCGCATTCGCTCCAGTGATCTTGTTGAACGAAGCCGCTGCGCGGGGCGGACGATTTAGGGCGTAAGGGAGCGCCCGGAGTTCCAGACTCCGGGCTATGACAAATATCCATTCCAATCCGACTCCCTTACGCCAAAAGTTCATTGAGTATCTCACGCTCAACCGCAAGGCCGAGCGCACCGTTCACACGTATGTCAGTTTCATCTACTCGCTGGCCAAGCATGGCCGGCGCTCCCCCGACCTGCTCGGGCCCGAGGACATTCGACATTGGCTTTATTACCTGATTGCCGAGCGCAAGCAAGCCGCTTCCACCGTCAATCTGGCCATCAACGCCGTCCGTTCCTTCTACGGCAGCCTGCTCCAGCGCGACATCGAGCCGCTCCTGCACCAGATCAAGCGTCCCCGGCGCCCTGCCTTGGCCCCGCGGCTCTACAGCATGGCCGAAGTCGAAAAGCTCCTGACCGTCGGCACCGCGGGCAACCTGCGCGCCCGCGCTTTCCTGAGTTGCGTCTATGGCGGCGGCTTGCGCCTGTCCGAAGCCACCCACATCCAAATCAAGGATCTGGACGGCGTGCGCCATCGGCTGCTGGTCTCCCATCCCAAGGGCCACCACCAGCGCTACACCCTGCTCAGCGACAACCTGCTGACGGTGCTCCGCGATTACTACCGCCAGGCTCGCCCTAAATCCTTCCTCTTCCCCGGCGACGAACCGTTGCAGCCCATGAGCAAGGGCACCGGCCAAGGTATCTTCTACGGCGCCGTCGCCAAGGCTCGGCTGCCCGACCGGGGCGGCATCCACAGTCTGCGCCACAGCTTTGCCACCCATTGCCTGGAAAACGGCATCGAGATCACCGTCGTCCAAACGCTCCTGGGTCACGCCTCGCTCAACACCACCGCCGGCTACCTCCACGTGCGCGCCGAACGCCTGGCCCAGATTCAAAGCCCCCTGGGATTGCTGGACCTTAAGTCCCCCCTGATCCCCGCATGAGCTGCCCCTCCGGCCCCGCGCCGGAGTTGACGGTCGCCCAGGTGTTGCAGGTATTCCTGCCCGAATACCTCGACCGTCAGGCTCTGCCGGTTCACCACCTCAAGGTGCTGCGCCGTCTGGCCCAGTGTCGCTCCGGACAACTGGGCTGGACGGTGTGGCAATGCCAACAGTGTCAGCGCACCCATTGGCGGCCCCACGGCTGCGGCGACCGCCACTGCCCCTGCTGCCAGCACCAGCGCAGCCGCCAATGGCTCCAGGAGCAGCGGCGCGCGCTCTTGCCCGTCCGCTATTTCCACTGGGTCTTCACCCTCCCCGCCGCCTTGCGTCCGCTCCTCCTCCAGAACCAGGCCCCGCTCTATCGCCTGCTCTTTGAGAGCGCCAGCGCCACGCTCCTCCAGTTCGGCCAGCAACGCTTCCAAGCCGAGCTGGGCCTCACGGCCATCCTCCACACCTGGGGCCAAAACCTCATGCACCATCCCCACCTCCACTGCCTGGTCACCGGCGGCGGGCTGACCGCCCAAAACACCTGGGCCGGTCCCAAACAGACCCGCTGGCTCTTCCCCGTCCACGCCGTCGCCCGCAGGTTCCAGGGCAAGTTCTGCGCCGGGCTGCTCCAACTCCACGCCACCGGCCAACTCCAGTTCCATGGACACTCTAAGCCCCTCCAAGACGCTGGCGCCTTCGCAGCCCTGCTGCGCCAGGTGCGCACTGGCCGCTGGGTCGTCTTCGCCAAGGGCTCCGTCGTCGGACCCGACGCCGTCCTGGACTACCTGGGACGCTACACCCACCCCGTGGCCATCACCAATGGCCGCTTGCGCACCCTCGACCCCAGCGCCCGCACCCTCACCTTCACTTACAAGGATTACGCCGATGCTAACCGCCTCAAAGCCCTGACCCTGACGGGCGTCGAGTTCATCCGCCGTTTGCGCCTCCATCTGCTCCCCCGCGGCTTCACCAAAATCCGCCACTACGGCTTGCTCGGCAACAATCGCCGCCACCGGCGCGTAGCCCAGGCCCGAACCGCTCTGGTCACCTCGCCCCTGCGCTTTGCCCCCGTGTCGACCCCGCGCCCCGCCCCACCCCCGCTCACCTGACTCCAGCCGCCCAGACCAGCCCGCTGCTCCCTACGCAGGGCGGCGCCACCTGGGGGAATCCAACCCCCTCCTCCTACTTCTCCTCTAACGTCCTCCGCCCGCCGCTGCCGCTTCGTCCAACCAGCGAGGCAAGCAGCGCGCCCGGGTTAAGTCTCGCGACATTCCCAACCGCTCCGCCGGGCGCGCTGCCTGCCTCGCATCTTTGTTAGGGCGTTTTGTGCTATTGCTGCCGTGAGGGTGACTGCTCACTCCGTTGGTGGTCGAAAGCCTGAGACCTTACCGGTTCGGTCAAAATATACGACGTATGCTTTGGGGTGGGGGGCGGACGCGCCGACACCAGACGCGTAATTGTACTCCCAATATTCTATCTTCACAGCCTCATCCTCCCCGGCTGACTTGGATGAACTTTCCCGTTTGGAAGGTGCGTCACCCAGAAGCGCGACTACAGCCTCCCGGCTCATCCCAATACTGAGATGCGTCCACGCCTGCGTATCGACACACGTGGTGGCACCCCCTCGCACTACCTGCGTTGCTATGCTGTGCGCAATTTCCCTCCTGAAGTCCCAGCATAGGTAGTAATAGCCTCCAACGCTGCCTGCCAAAATGGCAACCAGCGCTGCTGCGACGACAACGAACCGTTTAGCGCGAGTGGTCATAGCCCTAACGTCCCGGCTCAGGCACGCCGCGCGGAGGGTGTTCGATTGTCAACTGCGACGCGAACGCCGCGTTGCCTGCAGCCGGCTTGTTGGCTGCCAGTAGTAGTTGCAAATAGACGGCGTCGAACCACTGATTGAACTTCTGGCCGACCTGCCGCAAGTGCGCAACCTTCTGAAATCCGAACTTCTCGTGCAGCCGAATGCTGGGGCTCTGATCGGCGGAGATGTTCGCAAGAATGGACCGAAGGCCCATTCGCCGGGCGGCAGCAATCAATTCCGAGAGGAGCCGACTCCCGATCCCTTGTCGGAGGAAGTCGTGATGCACATAGACGGAATCCTCCAGGGTGCCAGCGAGGGTATAAGCGGTCCGGAATGAGCCGAGTGCGCCCCAGCCAACCACCTGTCCGCCGGATTCTGCAACCAGAACTGGCATGGAGCCGCCATGCTCCTCATACCACGCTGCGCGCTCAGCTTCGGAACAGGGAACCGTTGTCCACACGCAGGTGGAGTGGGCGACATAATAGTTGAAGATGGCATTCATTTTGGCGAGGTCTGTAGACCCGGCCGGACGGATAATGATTTCGCCTTTCATTACTTCTCCAGTGTTAAGTCGTGCCGCGTTCGTCGGGTGGCAGCCAACGCAAAGCTCACTGGCCGGGAGCAGCCGCCAGTGCCGTTGCCATTGGAACCAGGCTGAACCGGCTGCTCCCGGTCCAGTGCAGCGCAAAGTTAGGCCACGTGGTCATGCTCTCTAAACCTCCGGCGATAGTACCAGATCAGGGCCTCTGCCGGAAAGAGCGCAAACAAGCTCCCGCCGATAGAGGTGATCAGCATCCACCTGAGAAAGTACACAAAGTATGGCGTCACTCCCGGCTGCAACGACAGACCGAGGAGCATGAAAACGAATGAGGCGATATCGTGGACGTGCCGGGGCGAGTTGTGGGCCACGAAGACATCAACCGCCGGGAAGGCAGCAACCGAGTCCGCAACCTCGTCCTGGTCGTATAGGAAGCGCCCTCGTGGCTTGTATCTCCACGAGCCATGGAAACCGCCGAACGTCAAACCGTCAAGAGTCTCCGTCCGTAAGTGCAGGTCAAGAATGGGTGCAGGAAAAGGCCCAGCACCGTCGTGATTTCCTTTAACGGCGAAAACTCGCCCGCACTGGGCCGCCTGAGCCGTCTGCAAAATCACCTCATCTGCTATATCTCCGCAGGAAATTAGAACGTCCGCACGCTCATTCGTGAGCGCCTTAGTGAAGGAATCGTCGTCCGCAATGACGAGGAGCTTCATAGTGGTCTAACGTTGCCGATCACCGACCGCCGCGGGGACGAATGCAAGAAACGAGTCCAGCGATTGATCGTCCCGGCGCACTCCGAAGCACAACCCGTAGCGGCGGTTCGAGTGCATCGGCTTGTTCGGTTTCTCTATGTTCATCTGCATCCGACCTGAGTCAAATCCTCTCGCTCACGGCTGACCTGGGGCCAGCACAGCCCGGAACCCAATGTAGGCGGTCCTGTCGTATGGGGCGGAGTCGCCGCGGCTCGCTGACCGGCAGCTGTCGGCTAAGATGTCCCAGTCGCCGCCGCGAACCACGTGGTAAGAGCCCGTTCCAGGCCCCTGCGGGTCAACCACAATCCCACCGGGATAAGAGACTGCATGCCAGTCCTGGCACAATTCCCAGACATTCCCATGCATGTCATACAAGCCCCACGGATTGGGCAGCTTCTGCCCCACCGGATGCGTGGTAGAACCGCTGTTTTTTACATACCAAGCGTAGTCGGTCAGATTCGTGTACCCCGGATCATCCCCATAACTAAAGCGCCGATCCGAAGTCCAGGCCCGACAGGCATACTCCCATTCCGCCTCCGTCGGCAACCGATAAACGCAGTTCGTAGGTATCTGCCCCGCCGCTAGCTGCCGCCCCGTCAGCGTCGCGCAGTAATTCGTGGCGTTGATCCAACTCACCATTTCCGCCGGGCGGTTGAGGTCCATGCCGTAGTCTTCCCCAGGCCACCCGTATGGCCCAATCTGTCCCGTGCGGTCTCCGTTGAACCAGCTCGGGTTGTTCCCCATCACCGCCAGATATTCGCCCTGGGTCACCTCATACTTCCCCATCCAGAACCCCCGGCTGATAATCACGTCCGTTTGCGGACCTCCATCGTAGGCACGGTCCACTTCGTTCGTCGGACTACCCATCCGAAACGTCCCCGGCGGAATGAACACCATGTTCGTCGGCGCGGGGAACACCCTCGCCCGATAGAACCGCTTGCCGGTCGCCGGAGCCGACCTATCATTCCATAGGTATGGGCTCGCGGGGAGGCGGAGGAACTCCAGGCACCGCCAGGCGCTCGGGTTGTTCGTCTGAGCGAGGTCGCCGACGTACTCCACAGAGTAAACCGTGCCGACCGCGCCCGTGATGGTCAGCCCGCCATAAACCTGAATGGTGAGTCCTGCCTGCGTCTGAGCACACGCCTCCGGCTCAAGGGCGCAACCGAGTACTAAGCCAATCGTGAGTGTCAGTGCAAGTTTCATGGCGTACGAGGTAATGTCGAACGCATCAGCTCACCGATGGCGGCCCCTCCCGGACTCCCGAATTGCCACTGACGTGAATGGCTGGCTTCCATCCGCTGAATGCTGTGGTTGAACGAAGCCGCTGCGCGGGGCGGACGATTTAGGGCGTAAGGGAGCGCCTGGAGTTCCAGACTCCGGGCTATGACAAATATCCATTCCCATCCGACTCCCTTACGCCAAAAGTTCATTGAGTAT
>Ga0326728_10009291_pt1 | contig 23758 bp, 19 predicted proteins | sample MB3enrmetagenome_FD_207602 | JGI IMG/M metagenome (GOLD analysis project Ga0326728, IMG submission 207602) | Lab enriched peat soil microbial communities from McLean, Ithaca, NY, United States - MB31MN | ecosystem: Environmental > Terrestrial > Soil > Wetlands > Peat | place: USA: New York... | reverse complement strand
TCGGGCCGATAGACGCCCTCGAAAATGCGTATCAGCGTCGACTTTCCCGCGCCGTTCTCGCCGACCAGCGCCAGAATCTCGCGCGGCCGCACCGAAAGCGTCACGTCGTCGAGCGCCTGGACCACGCCGAAGCGCTTTGAGACGCCCACCGCCGCGAGAGCCGGCGCCGCCGCCTCCCGTGCGCCGGGCTCGTTGGCTTCGTGCAAAGCGCTGGAATTGCGGAGCGGCGCGTCGCCGCGCCGCCCCGTCCCGCCTATTTGTGACACAGCGTGTCCTTATAACCGGGGAAGGTGTCGGCGGTAATTAGGTCAGCCTTCACATAGGTCGTCACCGGCAGGGACGTATTGTCCTTCAACGAAGCGACGAGAAGGTCGATCGCCTGCGCGCCCTCCTTGCCGGAATCGATGTACATGGTCCCGCGGAACCCCGTGGGCTTCCCCGGGCCGAACGCGTCGCAGGCGCGGCTCCCGTCGATGCCGACGCCGATCACGTCGCTAGGCTGGAAGCCCTGGTTCTCGGTCGCGCGCACCCCGCCCAGCACTCCGTCGTCGTTGCAGGAATAGAAAATCCAATGCTTGGCTTCGGGATGAGCGGTCAAGGTCGTGGTGACCGCGGTGACCGCACTCTCCATGTGATTGTCGTAGGGGATGCGGACGATGTTGGCCTTGTCGAAACCGGGGACGGCCTCAAGGAAGGCGGCTTCCGCGCCGCGGTTGCGCCGCATGCAGGTGTCCGCCTTCTGGTCCTCGATGCTGCCGAGTCTGACGTCCTTGAATTTGTCCCATCCTTCGGCCTTATAGATTCGCGCGTCCTCGGCGCCCGCCTGGCGGCCGATATTCTCGGCGTTCATCCCGACATAGGGCACCATCTTCTTGTCGCTAGTGTAGATGTCGTCGTCGACGGCGATGAGGAGGATACCGGCCTTTTGCGCCTTCTCGGCAACGACCGGCCCGAGCGCCTTGTCCGGCACGACGATGGCGATCGCCTTGACCCCGTCTCCGACCATCGTGTCGAAGGTCGTCAGCGCCAGGTTGGCGTCGAAGTGAACATCCTGGGACATGAAGCCGACGCCGAGCTTGCCGGCTTCCGCCTTGGCGCCGGCGACCTCGGCGACGAACCACGGGTGCTCGCCCATCTTGTTGATGTAGCCGATTTTCAACTCATCTGCACGAGCCGAAGCGGCGACACTTGCCAGGAGCGCAATCGTGGCGATTCCGCCCAATACTGTTGAGGATTTCATTTTGCATCCCTCCCCCTGTGTTTCCTCGGCTTCATGCCGGGGAACTAGTCGTGGTAGAGCACAGAACGCCCGCCATCGATCACGATGCACGCGGCGTTGATGAACGGCGCCTCATCGGAAGCGAGGATTACGGGGACAGGGGATTACCGGGACAGGATACGAATTGCACAATTTCGCGACCCCCCTCGGCGCCAGCCTTTCGCGACTGGAACCGCTCCGCCTCTCTCCGCCGCACGCCAAGCCGCCGACCTCAGGGAAGCATGAACTCCCGAAGTCTTGACGCTGTCAACGGTCTTCGACCGCCGAAGGCGGCGCGCTAGGGCGTCGAGAGACGCCCGTCTTTCGACGGGCTATGCGCGCGCCATTGACCGCGTCAAGACTTCGGAAAAAAGAGGCTTCCATGAGGTCGACGGCGCTCTTCGCCAGGTGGGCGCCGATCGCGGTCGCGCCGCCCGCGTCGCTCGAGCTTCGCACGCCGCGCTCTCCCGCTTCGCGAGAGAGGGGCGGACCGTCGCCGCGCCAGCTCGGGGAAAGACGCGCATTTACGGGCGCATGATCCAAATTGCGATCTTGGCGCCGCGACGACCGGATCAGGCGCGTCGACGCTCGGCGAAGCCCGCGCGCGCCTCGCCGACGACGCGGATGCGGCCGCGCGCGGCTGCGCCGTCTGGCGCTCACCGCAGCGGCGGCGCGTAGAGGATGCCGCCGCTCTCCCACAACTGGTTGAGACCGCGCGGAATGCCGTAGCGCGAGCGCGCGCCGAGGTTGCGCTCGAACATCTCGCCGTAATTGCCGACCGCGCGCAACGCGCGCAGCGCCCAGTCGTTGGTCAATCCGAGGCTCTGGCCGAGATCGCCCTCGGCGCCGATCAGCCGCCGCACGTCCGGCTTCTCAGACTTCGCCGCTTCGTCGAGCGTCGCCTTGCCGACCCCGAGCTCCTCGGCGTCGATGAGCGCGTAGAGCGTCCACCTGACGATGTTGAACCAGGCGACGTCGTCGGCGCGCACCGCTGGGCTCAGCGGCTCCTTCGAGATCACGTCGGGAAGAATCGTCGCTTCCGCCGGCTTCTTCAGCCCGAGGCGGACGACGTAGAGCGCGGACTCGTCGGTGGTGTAGGCGTCGCACGCGCCGCTCTCCAGGCGCGCGATCGCTTCGTCGGGGCCGGAGACGATCACCTCCTTGTACGTCATCGAGTTGGCCTTGAAGAAGTCGGTCAGATTGGGCCGGGTGGTGGTGGCGCCGTCCTGCACGCAGATCGAAACGCCGTCGAGCTCGAGGGCCGAGTCGATTTTGGGATGGCGCAGCACCATGAACGCCTGGCCGTCGTGATAGGCGACGCCGGCGAACAGGATTCCCTTGCCGGCCTCGCGCTCAAGCGTCCAGGTCGAATTGCGCGACAGCACGTCGACCTTGCCTTCTCTCAAGGCGTCGAAGCGCTCGGCGTTCGACAGCGGGACGAATTGCGCCTTCTGGGGATCGTCGAACACCGCCGCCGCCAAAGCGCGGCAGAAGTCGACGTCGAAACCGCTCCAGGCGCCGGCGGCGTCGCGGACGGCGAAGCCGCCCAGGCCCTCGTTGACGCCGCAGATCATCGCGCCGCGCTGCTTGATCGAGTCGAGCGTGCCGCCGTTGGCGGCGAAGGCGCAGAGCGTCGCGCCGAGCGCCGCAAGCCCGGCCAAGGCCCGCGAGGAAACAAGCGTCATGGCTCCCTCCCGCAATGCTTTCGCGCGTCCGTCCGCGTCTACAGCTGCGCCGCCTGCCGAATGATGACCTTCGCGCCGACGTCGACGCGCGCGTAGAGATCGATGACGTCGCCGTTGGCGAGCCGGAAACAGCCCGACGACACCGCCTGCCCGATCGTCTCCGGCTGATTGGTGCCGTGGATGCGATAGACGGTCGAGCCGAGATAGATCGCCCGCGCGCCCATCGGATTGCCCGGGCCGCCGGCCATGAAGCGCGGCAGATAGGGCTGCCGCTCGATCATCTCCGGCGGCGGCGTCCAGTCGGGCCACTCGGCCTTGCGCGACACCTTCACCAGCCCCGACCACTGAAATCCCTCGCGGCCGACGCCGATGCCGTAGCGCAGCGCCCGGTTGTCGCCGAGGACCAGATAGAGAAAGCGGTCCGCCGTCGAGATGACGATCGTGCCGGGGGCGTCGTTGCTGCGGAAAAACACCAATTGCCGCGCGTACGGCCCGTCCTCGATGCGAACTTCCACGGTCGAGACGCGGCCGGGCTCGTCGCCCACGTCCATCGTGATCGCGTCGGGCGGCGTGGCGCGGACCGGCGCGGCGCCGAGCGTCGCCAGCAGAAGCGCGGCGCGCAGCGCCAGCCGCCGTTTTCGGTTTCGAACTGCGATCGCCGTCCCGTCTCGACGCATCGTTCGCCGCTCCCGTCGTCAGTCGCCCGCAGCGGCGACGTCGCTCAGTCTCGCCGCCTCAGCACCTCACATAGACGAACGTGCCGTAGCGATCGTTCGCGTCGGGGTCGACGAACTTCATCACCATCAGCTTGGGCGCCAACTCGACCACCTCTCGGTCCTGCGCGTCGCCGGGCGGCGCGTTGAAGCCGAGATAGGTCTTGCCGTCGGCGCCCTTCTTCAACGCCAGCTCGTGGAGAGCGGGGTCGTCGGCGACATGCATCATCACCCCGTCGGTCGGGCCCTTGGCGATGACGTAGGCGTTGTTGCATTGAGCGCGCGCCATCTTCTCGGTGCGGGCGCGATCTTTCGCGTCACGGTAGGAGGCGACGCCCCATTTGCCGATCAGCGGGTCGGGCGGCAGGATCTTGAACGCCTGAGGCGCCGGCGTCGGCGTCGGCTTGGGCGTCGGGCCCGGCGACAAAAACCCGAAATCGACGGACGAGCAGCCGGCGAGGGCGCACGCCAGCGCGAGCGCGGCCCCTGAGTTCAACGCTCGCGACACGACGCGCCTCCCTCGTTCGATACTCCGCCGCCTTCGAGCGCGCCGGTCTGGCGCCTTGTCCGATCGTCGCCGCTCCGCGGCCCGTGGCGAATGCTAGCCGAACCGCGTCGGCGAAGCGAGGGCGGCCAATCGCCACGGGAGGGCCGCGGCCGTCCCCCGGACGGGAACCGTCAGCCGCCCGTCTCTAGCCGGCGCCGCCGACCTCCTCGATCGCGCGCTTGAGCTTCAGCAGGTCGGCCCAGGCCTGTCGCTTGGCGGCGGGGGTGCGCAAGAGATAGGCGGGGTGGAACATCGGCAGCGCCGGGATCGGCTGGCCGTCGTCGCCGACATATTCGCGCCAGACGCCGCGCGCGCGGGTGACGCCTTCGCGGACGCCGAGCAGCGTCTGGATCGCCGATCCGCCGAGGCAGACGATCACGCGCGGGGCGATGAGCGCGATCTGGCGGCGGATGAAGGGCAGGCAGATCGCGGTCTCCTGGGGCGTCGGCGTGCGGTTGCCCGGCGGGCGCCAGGGCACGACGTTGGCGATGTAGACCTTGGTGCGGTCGAGGCCGATGGCGGCGAGCATGCGGTCGAGCAGCCTTCCCGCGCGGCCGACGAAGGGCCGGCCGACGCGGTCCTCGTCCGCCCCCGGCGCCTCGCCGACGAGCATGACGCGCGCCGAGGGCGCGCCGTCGGCGAACACGAGCTGCGTCGCCGTCGCCTTGAGGCCGCAGCCCTCGAAACGCTCGAGCGCGGCGCGCAGCGCCTGGAGGTCTGGCGCCGCCGCGGCGATGTCGCGCGCGCTGTCGGCCGCCTCGTCGGGCGCGGCGATCAGCGCCGGCGCGAGCCGGCGCGGCCCGGACGCGCGCTCTGCGACGGGCGGAACGGCCGCCGCGGCGCGGCGCGGCGGCGGCGCGGCGCTTTCGGCGAAACGGTCGTGCGGCGTCTCGTCGAGCGCGAGATCGACGCCCGCCTCGCTCCACCACCTCAGCGCCGCCTCCGCCTCCTGCGGCGTCAGACGGCTCGAATCCCTGCCTGCGTTCATCGCCGAGCCGCCAAGCCGGAGCGGCCGAAACCCTACCACGCGGCGGCGGCGCGGCGATAGGCGAGGTCGACATTTCGCCGCCGCCCTCGCAATTTGGGCTTGTGTTTCTTGCGCCGCGCGCCTTTTTTCGCGCGGCGCGCCCCGTTCCTGGAAACAAACATGGCCGATCGATCCGACTTGCCCGCCCGCGAAGCGATGGACTTCGACGTGGTCGTCGTCGGCGCCGGACCGGCCGGCCTCGCCGCCGCCATCCGGCTGAAGCAGCTCGACCCCGCCGTCTCGGTCGTCGTCGTCGAGAAGGGCTCGGCCGTCGGCGCGCACATTCTCTCCGGCGCGATCGTCGACCCGATCGGCCTCGACCGCCTGCTGCCCGATTGGCGCGACGATCCCGAGCGGCCGCTGAAAACCGCGGTCGCCAAGGATCGCTTCCTGCTGCTCGGGCCTTCCGGCGGAATGCGGCTGCCGAATTGGCCGATGCCGCGGCTGATGAGCAATCGCGGCGCCTTCGTCGGCTCGCTCGGCGCGCTGACGCGCTGGCTGGCGGCGCGCGCCGAGGCGCTCGGCGTCGAGATCTATCCCGGCTTCGCGGCGACCGAGCTCCTTTACGGCGACAGGGGCGAGGTCGTCGGCGTCGCGACCGGCGACATGGGAATCGGCCGCGACGGCCGGCCCAAGGCGAGCTTCGCCCGCGGCATGGCGCTCAACGGTAAATATGTCCTCATCGCCGAGGGGGCGCGCGGCTCGCTCGCCAAGCAGGCGATCGCCCGCTTCGGACTCGACGAAGGCCGCGAGCCGCAGAAGTTCGGCCTCGGCCTCAAGGAGGTCTGGCGCGTCGCGCCGGCGAAGTTCCAGCCGGGCCTCGTCCAGCACAGCTTCGGCTGGCCGCTCGGCGATGGCGCGTCGGGCGGCTCGTTCCTCTACCACTACGACGACGGCCTGGTCGCCGCGGGCTTCGTCGTCCACCTCAACTACCGCAACCCGACCCTCTCGCCGTTCGACGAATTCCAGCGCTTCAAGACCCATCCGATGATCCGCCCGACGTTCGAAGGGGCGAAGCGCCTCGCCTACGGCGCGCGCGCGATCGCTTCGGGCGGCTGGCAATCCGCGCCCAAGCTCAGCTTCCCCGGCGGCGCGCTGATCGGCTGCGCCGCCGGCTTCCTCAACCTCCCGCGCGTCAAGGGCTCGCACAACGCCATCCTCTCCGGCGCGCTGGCGGCCGAGAAGGCGCATGAGGCGCTCGCCGCCGGCCGGCGCAACGACGAGCTCGCCGCCTACGAAGACGCATGGCGCGGCTCGGACATCGGCCGCGACCTGCGCAAGGTCCGCAACGTCAAGCCGCTGTGGTCGAGGCTCGGCCTCGTCGCCGGCGTGCCGCTCGCCGGCCTCGACATGTGGACGAACGAGCTATTGGGGATTTCGCTGTTCGGGACGCTGAAGCACGGCGAAGCCGACAGCGAGACGCTGAAGCCGCTCGCCGCGGTCAAGCCGATCGTCTATCCCAAGCCGGACGGGAAGCTCACCTTCGATCGGGCCTCCTCGGTCTATCTCTCCAACGCCAATCATGAGGAGGACCAGCCGGTCCACCTGCGCCTGCGCGATCCCGCCGTTCCCCTCCGCGACAACCTCCCCCGCTACGGCGAGCCGGCGCGGCTCTATTGTCCGGCCGGCGTGTTCGAGGTCGTCTACGGAGACGAGGCGCGGCGCGCCGAGCCCCGCTTCGTCATCAACGCGCAGAATTGCGTCCACTGCAAAGCTTGCGACATCAAGGACCCGGCGCGAAACATCGAATGGACGCCGCCGGAAGGCGGCGGCGGGCCGAATTATACGGACATGTGAAACGTCGGCGGCGCGAAAGCGCCACTTTTCCCTGGGATCGTTTCTCCTGTAAGAAGGGCGACGGCCGCGGCGTCGCCGTCGTCGCCCGCCCGAAAATCGAGAGGAAGACCTCGACCGTGCCAGTCACAAACGCGCCGATCCGCCTCCGCAACGCCATTCTCGCCGCCGGCGCGCTTCTCAGCGCCAGCGCGGCGACGAGCCAGGCGATCGCCGCCGCGCCGGCGGAGGCCGCGGCCCTGCCGATCGCCGCGAGCCAGGCCGGCGCCTATCTTTCGGCGCTGGTCGCCGGCGCCGATCGCGACACGACCGCGACCGCCGTCTATTTCCGCGAGGCGCTGCGCGCCGACCCGCGCAATCCCGAGCTGGTCGAGCGCGCCTTCGCCGCGGCGCTGGCCGACGGCGACGTCGCCAGCGGCTTATTGCTCGCCGACCGCCTGATCGCCCGCGACCCCGCCAACAGCCTCGGCCGCCTCGCGCTGGCGACGCGCGCGATCTCGGAAGGGCGGTTCGCGGCGGCGCGCGCCCAGCTCGCCGCCGGCGAAGCGGGCCGCGCCCGCGACCTGACGACCACGCTGCTCAGCGCCTGGTGCTACGCCGGCGCCGGCGACCTGCGCCACGCGCTGGAGACGCTCGACCGCGTCCGCGACCCCGCCGTCGCGGTGTTCCGCGACTACCACGCCGGCCTGATCGCCGATCTGCTGGGCGACGGCTTCGAGGCGCAGCGCCGGCTGCAGGCCGCCTATCAGGCCGACAAGAACACGCTGCGTCTCGCCGACGCCTACGCGCGCGCGCTCGACCGCCATGGCGACGTCGACGGCGCGAAGAAGGTCTACGCCGACTTCGACCGGCTCATCCCCCATCATCCGCTGGTGGCCGACGCGGCGGCCCAGCTCGCGGCGGGCAAGACGCTGGCGCCGGTGACGCGCGACGTGAAGGAAGGCGCGGCCGAGGCGCTGTTCGGGCTCGGCGGCGCGGGAACGCGCCAGGGCGACGAGCTGGCGGCGCTGATCTACCTGCGCCTCGCCTTGTTCCTGCGCCCCGACCACGATCTGGCGGCGGTCACCGTCGCCAACCTGTTCGAGGATTTGAAGCGCAACGACGAAGCGATCCGCGCCTACGAGCTCGTGCCGACGTCATCGCCGATGCGCGAAAGCGCCGAGATCCAGGCGGCGCTGGAGATGGATTCGATCGGCCGCTCCGACGAAGCGCTGAGCCGCTTGCGCGACATCGTCGCCGCCCATCCCAACGACGCGGAGGCGTGGAGCGCGCTCGGCAGCCTGCAGCGCGCGATGAAGAAGTTCGAGGACGGGGCCGCCGCCTACGACAAGGCGATCGCGCTCACGGGGCCGCCGGACCGCAGCAACTGGGCGTTGTTCTATTTCCGCGGCATTTGCTACGAGCGCTCCAAGCAATGGTCGAAGGCGGAGGCCGACTTCAAGAAGGCGCTCGAGCTGTTCCCCGACCAGCCGCTGGTGCTCAACTATCTTGGCTATTCGTGGGTCGACCAGGGCGTCAACCTCGACGAGGCGTTCAAGATGCTGCGCCGCGCCGTCGACTTGAGGCCGAGCGACGGTTACATCGTCGACAGCCTCGGCTGGGCTCACTACAAGCTCGGCCACTACGAAGACGCGACGCGCGAGCTGGAGAAGGCGATCGACCTCAAGCCGGCCGATCCGGTGGTCAACGACCATCTCGGCGACGCCTATTGGCGGGTGAATCGCCGCATCGAGGCGCGCTTCCAGTGGAACCACGCGCGCGACATGCAGCCGGACCCCGAGGACCTGCCCAACATCCTCAAGAAGATCGAGTTCGGCCTGCCCGACGAGCCGCTCAAGGAGACGCCAGCCGCGCCCCCCGCGCCGGCGGCGGCGGCGCCGTCCGACACGACGACGCACGATTCGAACAACGGCGGATAGAATTGCTCGCGCCGTCGCCTGCGCCGCGGCTGTGGCGGGCGCCCGCCAAGGTCAACTTGACCCTGCACGTCCTCGGACGGCGGGACGACGGCTTCCATGAGCTCGACGGCGTCGTCGCCTTCGCCGGCTGCTGCGACTGGCTGAGCTTCGAAGGCGGCGGCGAGCTGTCGCTTTCCGTCGCGGGGCCGACCGGCCCGGCGGCGGGGCCGATCGCCGACAATCTGGTGCTGCGCGCGGCGCGCGCGCTGGCGAAGCGCATGCCGGGGCTGCGCCTCGGGCGCTTCCGCCTGATGAAGCTCTTGCCGGTCGCGGCGGGGCTCGGCGGCGGCTCGGCCGACGCGGCGGCGGCGCTGCGCGCGCTCGCTTACGAGAATGGCTTCGCCGCCGACGACGCGCGCGTGCGGGAGGCGGCGCGCGAGGTCGGCGCGGACGTGCCGGCGTGCCTTTCGCCGCGCGCGCGCCACATGGCGGGATGCGGCGAACGGCTCGGCCCGCCGCTGGAGACGCCGCCCTTGTTCGCGGTGCTCGCTAACCCCGGCCTGCCGGTCGCCACCCCCGCCGTCTACGCCGGGCTCGGCCTGGCGCGCGGCGCGGCGACCGGTCTCTGCCCCTCGCCGCGGATCGCGGCGCGGACCGACCGCGCGGCGCTGATCGCCGCGCTCAGCCAGGGCCGCAACGACCTCGAAGCGAGCGCGCTTCGCCTCGTCCCGAGAATCGCCGAGGCGCTGGAGGCGTTGTCGCGCGCGGAGGGCTGCCGCCTGGCGCGGATGTCGGGCTCCGGCGCCACCTGTTTCGCGCTCTACGAGGATCGCCGCCTCGCGGCGCGGGCGGCCGGCGCGCTGCGGCGCGCGCGCCCCGACTGGTGGATCCGCGCCACCGCGCTGCGCTGAGGCGGGGCGCCTCCGAAGCCGGGCCGCCGGGACCGCCTCGCGCCGAGAGGGGGCGCCGCCGACCTCTTGGAGAGCCTCTTTTTCCGATCGTGCGGGCCTGTCAAGGACGCGCCGTTCCGGCGCGCCGCTTGGCGGCGGCGCCGTAGCCCGTCGCTTGCGACGGGCGTCCTTGCGGACGCCCTATGGCGCCGTCGTTGACAGACCCGGACGATCGGAAGTTTTCGCTTCCAAGAGGTCGACGGCGAGGGCTGCGACTTTACCGGGGCGGCAAGGCGGTCCCGCCCTCCAGCGCCTTTGCCGAAGCGCGGGCGCGGCCCTATAAGGCGGCTCGCCGTTCTTTCGCGAGACCCGCGATGCGCCTCGTCGCCACGCCCGACAACCCGATCCCGCCCGGCGCGATCGTCGCGGCGGCGCGCGCGGTCGACGGGGTGCGGCTGCGCACGGCGCGCTGGGTTCCCGCGCGCGCCGCGCGCGGCACGGTGGCGATCCTCGGCGGACGGGCGGAGTTCATCGAGAAATACTTCGAGACGGCCGCGCGGCTGCTCGATCGCGGCTTCGCCGTGGCCAGCCTCGATTGGCGCGGTCAGGGCGGGTCGGAGCGGCAGCTCAAGAATCCGCGCAAAGGCCACATCGACGATTTCTCGCTCTACCAGCGCGACCTCGACGCGCTGGTCGACGAGGTGCTCGATCCGTCGTGTCCGCGCCCGTGGTTCGGGCTCGGCCATTCGATGGGCGCCGCGGTCCTGCTCGCGGCGGCGCGGGCCGGCCGCTGCCCGTTCGAGCGGCTGGCGCTCGCTTCGCCGATGATCGCGCTCGCCAACCTCAAGCATCCGGGTCTGGCGCGGTTGCTCGCCGAGACGCTCGACCTCGTCGGCCTCGGCGGCGCTTATGCGCCCGGCGGCTCCTCGAAGATCCGCGCGCTCGCGCCTTTCGCCGGCAATCCGCTGACCTCCGACCCGGCGCGCTACGCCCGCACCGCCGGCGTCGTCGCCGCCTATCCGCAGCTCGGCCTCGGCTGGCCGACGGTCGGCTGGCTGAACGCCGCGTTTCGGCTGATGCGCGAGTTCGAGGACCCCGATTTTCCGCGCCGCACGCTGACGCCGATCCTGGTCCTGGTCGGAAGCGAAGACCGGGTGGTCGACCCGCGCGCCGCCGAGCGCTTCGCCGCGCGTCTGCGCGCCGGACGGCTCATCATGATCGACGGGGCGGCGCACGAGCTGATGGTCGAGCGCGACGTCTTCCGCGAACGCTTTTGGGCGGCGTTCGACGCGTTCATCCCCGGCGTCGAAGCCGAGGCGCGGCGGGCCGCGTCGTGAGCGACGCCGTCAGTCGCGCTTGCCCGCTCGACGCGGCGGCGCGCGCGGCTCTGGCTCAGGTCGCCGCCTTCGCCGCCGCGCGCGCGCTGTTCGCGGCGGCGCTGGGGCCGGGCTACGACGAGTCCTACACGATCGCCGTCGCGCGCCGGCTCGACCTCTCCTATTTCGACCACCCGCCGCTGCACCAGTGGATCGCCCATTTCGCCGCGCTCGCCCTCGGCGAAGGCGCGCCGACCCGCGTCCCGTTCGTCGCGCTGTTCGCGGCGACCGGCTGGCTGATGTTCGCGCTGACGCGGCGGCTGTTTGGCGCGCGCGCCGGCCTCGTCGCGCTGTTCGCGCTCAACGCGACGCCGTTCTTCTTCGCCTCCGCCGGCGCGTGGGTGGTTCCCGACGGGCCGCTTTTGTTCGCGCTCGCGGGCGCGGCGCTGACTCTCGCCGCGCTATTCTTCAACGCGCCCGCGCCGCGCGCGGCCTGGGCCTTATGGGTCCTCGCCGGCGTCTGGCTCGGCCTCGCGGCCTTATCGAAATACAGCGCCGCGCTCGCCGCGCTCGGCGTCGTCGCCTTTCTCGCCTTGAGCCCGCGTCAGCGCCGCTGGCTCGCCCATCCCGCGCCCTACGCGGCGGCGCTCGTCGCGCTGGCGATCGCCTCGCCGGTCCTCGTCTGGAACGCCCGCCACGGCTGGGTCTCGTTGGCCTTTCAGGGAGGCCGCGCGGCGCTCGCCGGCGGATGGCGCCCGGCGCAGGTCGGCGCGACGCTGATCGGCCAAATCGCCTATCTGACGCCGTGGATCTTCGTTTCGCTGCTCGTCGCGCTCTTCGACGCCGCGCGCGGCGCCAAGGGCGACGACAAGCGGCTCTTTCTCCTCTGCCTGGCGCTGCCGCCGATCGTCGTCTTCACGCTGACGCCGCTGTGGGGCGCGCGCGGCCTGCCGCACTGGCCGATGCCCGGATGGTTCTTCGTCTTTCCGCTGCTCGGCGCCTGGCTCGCCGAGCCGTGGGCGGCCCGCGTCCATCTTAAGCGCTGGGCGTTCGGCGCGGCGGCGGCGACCGCGGCGCTGGCGGTCCTCGTCGTCTCGCAGGCGGCGACGGGCTGGCTCGATCGCTTTCGTCCCGCGGGCGGCGCGCCCGACCCGACGCTGGAGACGCTCGACTGGAGCGCGCTTCGCGCGGCGGCGGCGGCGAACGGCGCGGCGTTCGTCGTCGCGAGCCGATGGTGGGAGGGCGGCAAGATCGCGCTGGCGCTCGGCCCGCGGACGCCGGTCTTCGTCTTCTCCGCCGATCCGCGCGGCATGGCGTTCGTCGACGACGCCAGCCGTTTCGTCGGCGGCGACGGCCTCGTCGTCGCGCTTCAGGGACGGGCGAGCGAGACGCTCGCCGAGCTTAAGCCCTATTTTTCCCGCTTCGACCCGCCGCAGCCGCTGACCTTGCGGCGCGGCGGGCGCGACGAAATCGCGCTCGCGCTGATCCCCGCCCACGGCTTGACGCGCGCCTTTCCCGTGCCGTATCCGCACTGACGTCGCCGCGCGGGGGATTCGCCGCGCGCCCCGGATGAAGCGCGAGATGGATCCTGTTTCGACGGCGCAGGGGGCGCGTCCGACGCTCTCGGTGGTCGCGCCCACCTATCGCGAGGCGGCCAACGTCACGGCGCTGTTCGGGCGGCTCGCGGCGGCGCTCGCCGGCCTGCCGTGGGAACTAATCTTCGTCGACGACGATTCGCCCGACGGCACCGCCGACGTCGCCTACGCGCTCGCCGCGCGCGACCCGCGCGTGCGCTGCATCCGGCGCGTCAACCGCCGCGGCCTCGCCGGCGCGGTGGTCGAAGGCTGGCTGTCGTCGAGCGCCGATTTCGTCGCGGTGATCGACGCCGATCTGCAGCACGACGAAACGATCCTGCCCAAGATGTACGCGGCGCTGGCGAGCGGCGGCGCCGATCTCGCCATCGGCGCGCGCGTCGCCGACAAGAAGGCGTCCAAAGGGTTCTCGCCCGCGCGGCAGAAGCTCAGCAAGCTCGGGGCGTGGTTCTTCCGCCGCCTCGCCGGCGCCTCGGTCAGCGATCCGATGAGCGGCTTCTTCATGATCCGGCGCGACATCGTCGAGGGCCTCGCGCCCTATCTGTCGCCCGACGGCTTCAAGATTCTGGTCGACGTCGTGCTGTCGTCGCGCGGCGGGCTGAAGATCGTCGAGGTCCCCTACGTCTTCCGTCCCCGCCAGGCCGGCGAATCGAAGCTGTCGGCGCTGGTCGGCCTCGATTTCCTCGGGCTGGTGGCGCACCATGCCTCCGGCGGCCTCTTGCCGATCCGCTTCGTGCTGTTCGCCTCGATCGGCGCGATCGGCCTGGTCGTCCATCTCCTGGTGCTGACGCTGCTGATCGACTGGCTTGGCGTCGGCAGCTTTCTCGCCGCCCAGGTCGCCGCGACGCTGACCGCGATGGCGAGCAACTTCATGCTCAACAACGAGATCACCTATCGCGCCTATCGCTACCGCGGCGCCGGGCTGATCGTCGGCTTCGCCCAATTCGCGCTTCTTTGCAGCGTCGGCGCGCTCGCCAACATCGACATCGCCTCGGCCTTGTTCGCGCGCCAGCGCGTGTGGTGGGCGGCGGGCCTGGCGGGCGCCTTGATCGGCGTGGTGTGGAACTATGCGGCGAGCTCGACCATCGTCTGGCGCAAGCGCCGCGCGGTGTGAAGGCGCCGCCCGGCGACGGACGACGAAATGCTCGAGAACGCGTTCGATTCCGTCGCCGACGTCTTCTCGCCGCGGTTCCGCCGCGTGGGCTACGGTGGCTACGGTGACAGCTTACTAATTCCCCAATTTTGCGATCCGCATTAGCACTACTTTGGCAGTATCATTCGAGCGCTCTGCGGACTCGTCTGCGGCAATGGGGACATCGGTAGGGCGGCGCGCGCGCGAGGGCGACGACGATGGCTTTTCGCAGGGCCGGCAGGGTCGGTTGAGGCGGACCGGCCGAGATTCTTTTTTCCCCCGCTCGCGGCGGCGAGGCGGAGATGCTGGAGGAAGGCGTAGGCGATCATGGCCAACAGCGCGTGACGATGAAGGCCTCGCCAGGAACGGCCCTCGAAGTGGTCGAGGCCGAGCTCTTCCTTGAGCTGCTGGCGCCCCTGCTCGCAGACCCAGCGGGCCTTGATGGCGGCGGCGAGGGTCTTCAGTTTGGCGTCGGCCGGGAGGTTGGCCAGATAGTATTTTTGCTCGCCGGAGGCGCGCCGTTCGCCGACCAGCCAGACCTCCTCGCCCGGCATATGCTGCATGCCTTTGTCGCCGATGCGTTGTGGCGGCCCGTCGGCGACGCGCACGCGGAGAGCGGCGAAACGGGCCTTCAGCGGTCCCTTCGTTCCGTTGCGCCAAGCAAGCGTGCGCCATTTGGCGTTGGCCGCCAGCATGTCTTCGGCGCCGACGGAGAGGACATTGGGCACGCGCCGCTTGCGCGGGCGACCGCGCGCGGCGACCGGGAAGACGAGTTCGACATCGCGCGGGTAAACCTTCTGATGGCGGGGAACGCCGACCGCCCAAGCAAGCTCGCGCGCGCTCAAGGCCTGACGAAACTCGGCGCTCATGCCATAGCCGGCGTCGGAGAGGACCGCTCGGAAGCGCACGCCGGCGGCGATCAGACGATCGAGTTCGGCGAGCGCGATCTCCGACTTGGCCCGCGCCGAGCGATATTCGACGGGCACGCCGGCGCGCTCCAGCCGAGCTTGATCGGTCGTCCAACTCTCCGGCAAGAACAGCCGCAGGCCCACCATCACCGGGACCTCGCCGCGCGCCAGCGTCAGCGACGCCAAGGTCTGGCAATTGGCGGTCTTGCCCAAAGCCGAGGCGTACTGCGCAGCGACCCCGACCGAATGCGTTCCCTTCTTCGGCAACGTCGTGTCGTCAATGACCAGGAACGCATCCGCGCCGCCGACCAGCCGGTCGGCCTGATGGGCGAGCTCCCGCTCCAACGGAGCCTCGTCCCAGACCCCGGCCGACACGAAATGATGGAGCTGATCGTAATCGCCCGGCGCGACCCGATCGGCCATCGGGCCAATGCTCTTGCGATCGCCAGGACCGATCAACCCCGTCACATAAAGCGGGCACATCCGTCGCCTCGCCTTATGGCCGAACAGGACCAAGAACGGCGCCAGCCAACCCGACAGCTCCTTCTCCCAGTCCAACATGCCCGCGCTCCGCCAATCAGAGCGCCAATCCTCGATCTAACATGGTTAACAAACTCTTAATCTGCCAAAGTAGTGTTAGGATCTCAGCGATCCCAGTTCGGCGCACGGAGGAGCAATTCTCGAGAATCGCGCCCGTGTGCCGAGTGGCGCGTGCGGCCGGCGCGCCGGCTCTACCCCGGCGGCTCGGGTTGTCGAACGAAAGTGCCGCGCCCGCACAGCGTCCGCTTTCGAGAACCGCCGCATTGGCTGGGGCCGGCCGCCCTGGGGGCGAAGCAGCCCTGACTGGCCGGAAGCGGTCCGGCAACTTACAGGCCTGTATGCGATGAAGCCGCCGTCAGCAGGTTCGGCGAGAACTCGCGGGCGTAGAGGATCGGGGGCGCCACGACGTAGCGAGCAAAAGCAACGCTGAACGTGCTCGCCTCGGCCTTGGTCAAACCCCGGCGCCGATCGGGCTGATCTCGCACAAAAAGCGTTTCGGCGGGCTGCTATATCAGCTATTGCCGGATCGGCGGATTTTTACGGAACGAAAGAGCGAAACATGACGGCGGGCGCGCCGACAGTTTCCGCCTTCAGTTGGCGGCGCTTCCTCGTCGTGGCCGGCCCTGGCCTGCTCGTGATGCTGGCCGACACCGACGTCGGCGGCATCGTCACCGCCGCCCAGAGCGGCGCCCAATGGGGCTACCGCCTTCTGGCGCTGCAGTTCGAGCTGATTCCGATCCTCTACATCGTGCAGGAGCTGACGGTGCGGCTCGGCGCGGCGACCGGCAAGGGCCTCGCTCAGCTGATCCTCGAGCGCTATGGGCGCTTCTGGACCTGGTTTTCGACCGGAACGCTGATCCTCTCCTGCATCGGCGCGCTGCTCAGCGAGTTCTCCGGCATTACCGGCGTCGGTGAGCTGATGGGAGTCCCTGCGCCGGTGAGCTTGACGCTAGTCGTGGCGGCGCTGCTCGCCATCGCCTTCACCCGCAGTTACCTCTCGGTCGAGCGCATCGCCATTTTCTTCGGCGCCTTCGAGCTGGTCTTCCTTCTCGTCGCCTGGCTCGCCCGTCCGAGCCTCGGCGAAATCGGCGCCGGCCTCGTATCGGCGCCGCTCGGCGACCCGAAGTACCTCTACCTCGCCTCCGCCAACATCGGCGCGGTCATCATGCCGTGGATGGTGTTCTTCCAGCAATCCTCGATCGTCGAAAAGAAGCTGAAGACGGCCGACATCGGCGCAGAGCGGCTCGACACCGCGATCGGCGCGGTCGTCACCCAGCTCATCATGGCCGCGGTGCTGATCGCCACCGCCGCGACGCTCGGCAAGTCGGGCGGCGGGCAGGGGCTCGATACGGTCCAGGAAATCAGCGCCGCGATCACGCCGTTCCTCGGCCGGGTTGGCGGCGACCTCCTGTTCGGGCTCGGCATCTGCGGCGCGGCCCTGGTGGCGACGATCGTCGTCACTTTGACCGCCGCGCACGCGGTGGGCGAGGTGATGGGCTTCAACCATAGCCTCGACGACGAGCCGGCCGAGGCGCCCTGGTTCTACGGCGCCTACACCGTGGCGCTGATCGCGGGCGCGCTCGTGGTCGCCTCGGGGGTCAACCTCGTCGCGCTTAGCGTCGGCGTGCAGGTGATGAACGCGCTGCTGCTGCCGATCGTCCTCACGTTCCTGTTCCTGCTCGCGCGCGGCTTGCCCAAACCGTGGCGGGTCAGTGGCTGGTACGCCTGGTTCTCCGGTGGCCTGATCGCCGTGACGACGATTTTCGGCGTCTATTCCGGCCTGGCGGGCCTGTGGGGCTAAGCCCCGATTAATTGCCTGACCCGCCGATCGGCGTTCGAACCCCGCGCCGAGTCACAGCAGGAATTGAAACGGCGGATGCGTATTAACGTAGCGTGACAATCCCCTGCCAAGGCTCGGTGTCATAATCGGTAGCTGATCGCGGCCGTCCTACATTCAACAGACACCAGTCGGCAAAGTTCTACACGCTCATTGTGGACTTTCGTCGTCCAAGCGACCGGAATCCACCCAGTCGCCGAAAGCGAGGCGCCCGCATGGCGTCCGCTTTCGAAAGGTGCCGCATTGGCCGGGACCGGCCGCAATGGGCGCATGCGCAACATGATGTCTCTGAAGCGCCCCTTCAAACCGAGGCGTGGCTTGATCCGCCACGGTGAGGCGGTCGACTGGCTCAGACAGAAGCGGCAGAAGCGGGTGTTCGCGCCCTCCAGCTGGCGCGAACCTGGGGTTGCCGCGCCGGGTTCGGCAAGCAATTACCCGTCTGGCGAGGCTATGCGCAGCGAGGCTATGAGGGTCAAAAATGAGGCGGCCCGAACGCGAGATGAGGCCGTCGATAGCCGACAAAGGCGTTCCGATCGTCGACAGACGCCAGTCGACTCGTGACGCCAACGTTTCTGTATCTCCCAAAGTTGTTGCACGATCGTCTCGGCCTGCCCCGCCCCTGGCCAACCGGCCTGATTTGTTCACGTTCTGATCGCGTTCCGGAGGCGATTTTTCGTCCCATCGGGGTTTTGCGCGGTTTTCGCGGGTCGGGCGCCCGTCGCGATTGACCTCGTTTTGCGTCGTCGAACCACTCCTGAAGCCCGATCAGGCGTTTTGGGGACGAAAAGATCATGGGCCGCAACGACTTAGTTAAAAATCACGGTTGTCGCTCGGTCCCTCCCGACGGCTGACCGACGGCTCTGATCGCATCCTGAACGGTTCTGATCGCGATCAGGGACGAGGCGCGCCTCATGGCGGCGTTCAGGCGACGAAAAAGCGCCCTCTCGACACTCCATCAGACGCCTCGCCGGCGCTCCTGAAGACCACCTGGCGGTCGGCCAGATTTCTGATGGACCGAATGGACGATCGGACGGCGGCCCTGATCGCGATCAGCGCGAACCTGATCGGCGTCAGGGCCGGCGCGAAGCAAATTGGGCGAGCTTGATCGGAATCCTGGCCGGCGCAAGGCGAATCAGGCGAACTGGAGCGCCTTCAGGCGGCGGCGCGCCGGCGGCGGGGTTGAAATCCTGAAACTGCCGTGTGGACTTTTGCAACGCGGATGGGAGATTGAGCAACGCGAATCTTCCGTATCCGCGGGGGGCCGCTAGGGCGAATTTCGATTCCAAACCCGGCCCCGGAAATCTGTGAGATCCATGTTGCAAAACTCGACAGAAAGGCGTCGCACCGAAGAAGTAACGGGGGACGTCGACCCGTTTTTGGACCCCCGTCTGCAAGGGGCGCCAAAGTTCAACATTGAAATCGCTCCATTCGGACGGTCACTTAACCCGAGCTAATTGGGTGCGCCCCGACGGCGCGCGTTGCCAGTAGAGGAAGATTCCACCCAGAGAGTTGTCGATTGATCTGGTAGCTGACGAGCGGCTTGGCTGGGCGACTGGACGGGCCGAAGCCTCGTGACAAAGGCCGCCTTGGGCGGTTGAGCGATCCAGCGGGCCGTAACGTGGGTGAAGTCCGAGCAGGCCTCGAAAGTGAAGGCATAGATGCCGACCCGCCCGAATAACGGGGAAGGCCGCGCGAACGGGGAAGCAATCGACGCGAGCGCCCGTTTCGATCCATCGGGGTAATGGACACGGCACGCTGGGAGGGTGACGCGGGTAATCGGGGGAGGCCCGTCCGTTTGGAGATAGTGCGTGCGACGACGAAATCGGTGCTGCCCGTGCCCCCAGCGGACGTGGCCCCCGACTGGATCGGCGAACTGAACTGCGCATGCCCTCAGACGCCTCGTTTCCGGTTTCGTCGTCCCCGATCTTGTGAATTTGCACCGAACCGGATCCCTCGGATTGGAGGCATCCAAGCTATTGAGTCGTCTCAGAAAGTCGTAATGAAAAGGGGTCCCAAATTGCGTCGAGCCGGGGCCCTGGCGGACGTCAAGTTCTTTCGTAATCTCAATGGAGTACGTCGCATCGTAATGGGGGCCTGCTTCGGCGCAAGCTCACAGATGAGGATCGCCGCCGCGTCTGCCGCGAGCGCAAGGCGCTGGTCGCTGAGCGGGTCGAGCACGTCAACCGCATCAAGGGGCTGTTGTTTTCCCAGGGGGTCTGCGGTTACGAGCCGCTGCGCCGCGACCGGCGCCAAAGGCTCGACGAGTTGACGACGGGCGACGGCCGTCGCCTGCCGACGCATCTCAAGACCCAGATCAGCCGCGAACTCGATCGGCTCGAACCGCTGCTTGATCAGATCAAGCTGGCGGAGGCGGAGCGGGACGAGCTGCTCGCCACGGGCGCGATGGGCCGTGGCGAAGCTCATGTAGGCGATCACGTAGGATTCGGCTTCGTCCATCAGCGCGGCAGGCCGACGTGACGCGCTACCAAGGATAGATTCCGCCAATCTTCTTGTATTCATCAAGCAGAGCATCCGTCCACGCTCTGATTGCTTCCATCTTAAGGGGAATATGTTGGGCCAGATTGTAATACGCCTCAGTAGTCGGCGAGAGGCGGATTATCTGGGGGTCCGAATCGCCGGGAAGAGCGTGCCCGAGCAGCGCGGACGCAGCGCCATCGGCAATATCCCGCCTTTCAACGAGGTAGGTAGCCGCTGCGGCGCGCAACGAATGTAGGGAGAAGGCGGGCAGGTCTGCGAGGTGATTACGATGGTTCGCTTGACGCCGCCCGCGCAAATTTTCAAGGTGGGTGTTCAGGGACGATGGCGACAATCCAACGTCGCGTGTGGTGTCCGTCCGTCCGATTCGGCGATTCGACGCGAAAAGCCAGTCCGTCTTGTTGCCCGCGCCGTGCGTTAAATTGACTGCCGCGCGCCAATCTCGTTGGACGGCCTGAAGGATTTGAACCCCGAGCGGCGGAATAGGCAGCCAAAAGTCCCGCCTGGCCTTTACCACCTGGGCCGGCCAGCGCGCCAGCGCCCATCCTTCCGGGACGTGAGGGTCCGACCACGCGATGTCGGACCGCAGCAGTTGGGTGGCCGCCCCACGCCGCACGACGGTTATCGCCGCCCACCAAAGGCCCCAGCGCACGGCCGCCGAGACTTTGCGATTTCCGGTCTTGCCCCGGCAGAAGTCCTCGTGGCGAGCGAGCACAAGGGCCACCTCCCTGACGCCGAATTGTTCGACAGCCGTCGGACGCTTTCGGGCGATGATCCGATCAACTTGCTCGCCGGTCGGCTCGGGGGCCCGGATCGCCTGCCACCAAGGCGTCACGCGCCCCATCCCCGAGTCGCGTGGGCCGTTCGACAACGCCCATGTCAGGCTCGCCTTTACGTAGGCCAGAACCTTGCACGCCTGCCTGTACGATACGGCCGCGATCGTCGTCTCAACGGCGTCGCTCATATCCGTTGCCGTGAGCGACGGCGCAGCGCGGTCCCGCCAGGCACTCAACGGCGACCGTGAAAAGGCGAGTTGTGCGTCACTGACCGTATTCGCCGAAGGCGCGCGAACGACCCCGCGCTTGATCCGCGGGCTGGCCAAGTGGGCGACGAAGCGGTCAGCGAGTTGCCCCCACGTCCAGAACGACGGCGCCGCTTCCGGCTCGGCCGCCGGCGCTTTCTCCTGCCGGTTGGAATATTCGGCGCGCGCGATTTCTGCCAAACGCCGCGCTTCGCGAATCCCGACCTGCGGCGGCGCGCCCAATTTCTTCGAATGCGCTCTCGTCTTGAACAGCCAAGAAACTGACTTTCCCCGCACGCGCAAGACGAAGCCGGGAATTCTGGTATCAGCAAAATCGTGGACGCCAGCGTTATCCGCCGCGGCAGCCTGAAGCGCTGACGAAACCGTGTCGCGGTTAATCTCGCCGCGGGAAGTTGCCACTTCGTACCACCGCCGTACCACGCACGACGAAAAATCGGACGGCTTTAGAGCCACGTCGAGCAATTTTGGGGCAACTGGTAAAGGTAAGCCCTTGAAATTGGCCTCTTCGGCGCTTAGAACCGACGGACATTCGGCATCATAATCCGCGTGTCGGGGGTTCGAGTCCCTCTCCCGCTACCATCCCTTTCTCCGCCAATTCCCGCAGACGCTCGCGCGCTTCACGCCGCCGGCCGCGCCGGCGGCTTGAGTCCGTTCACTTCCGCCACCACGTCGGACAGCATCGGCACGTAGTCCGCGCCGCGGCCGAGGTTGACGGCGAGCGCGAACATGTTGCGCGTCGCCGCGCCGATCGGGTTGGCGACGCCGAGCGCCTCGGCCAGGCCCGCGAGATAGGTCATGTCCTTGCACGCGTTGGCGATGGTGAAGCGGTGGGCGTCGCGGTCGCGCTCGATCACGTATTGGAAGAAGGTGCGGTAGAAGGGGCAGTCCATCCGGCCGTTGCGCAGGACCTGGTCGACGACCTGCGCCGTGAGGCCCGCCTTGGCGCCGACCGCCAGCGCCTCGGAATAGATCGCCGCGTAGCCCATCGAGACGAAATTGTTGATGAGCTTCATCGTGTGGCCCGTTCCGACCGGCCCGGTCTCGACGATCCGGCCGGCGAAGGCTTCGAGAATCGGCCGCGCCCGCTGAACCGCCGCCGGCTCGCCGCCGACCATGACGTCGAGCGCGCCCTCCCAGGCGTCCTTGGGCGTGCGGCTCAGCGGCGCGTCGACGAGCGCGATGTTCTTGGCGGCGAGCGCGGCGGCGAGGCGCACGGTGACGGCGGGGGCCGAGGTCGAGCAATCGATGATCAGCAGCGGCTTGCCCGCCGCCGTGAGGCCGTCCGCGCCTTCGACGATCGCCTCGACCTGCGGCGAGCCGGTGACGCAGATCACCACCACGTCGCTCGCCTCGGCGAGCGCGCGCGGCGACGACGCCTCGGCGGCGCCGCGCCGCTTGAGGTCTTCGACCGCCTCGCGCCGGCGATGGCCGAGCACAGTCACCGGCCAGCCCTTCTCGACCAGGTTCTTCGCCATGCCGTGGCCCATCGGCCCGACGCCGACGAACCCAATGCGCTCCTTCATCGCCCGCAAGCTCCCTGTTCGCCGCCGCGGTTCGCGCCGGCGCGGCCTTGCGCAAGGCCCGAGCAAGCTTGCGATGGTGTGCTCGGCGCCGTCAAGAACGCAGACTCCTGGAGGCGCGCGCCCAACGCGCGTCCGCTTCGCCCTTCTCGGCCGTCGAGTCGAACGGAACCGGCGAGAGAATGACCGACGATCGATTTGTCAGCGAGGCGCTGCGCATCCGGCTCCGCGACAACCGCGACAGCGCCGACCTGCTCGAGCTGTTCAACGAAGAGCGCTTTCTCCACTACGCCTCGGCGCGCGGCCGGTTCGGCTCGACCGTCGAGCTGCAGATGTGGCTCGCCAACATCGCCTGCTCGCGGCGGTTCGAGGTGGTCGGCGTATTCGCCGGCAGGACCGTCGGCTTCGGCGGCTTGTACGTGATGGGCGACGGCCTCAATCATTCTGGCTGGATTCTCATCGGCGTGCGCGAGACGTTCCAAGGCCGCGGCATTGGCGCCCGCCTGTTGCAGATGCTGACCGCCGCGGCGAGCCTGGTCATCGGGCTGCGCCGAGTCCAGCTCACCGTGTTCAGCGACAACGAGCCGGCGATCAAGCTCTATCGCCGCTTCGGCTTCGAGATCGAAGGCCGCCATCGCGACTTCGCGCGCCGCGGCGACCGTTTCGTCGACGCGCTGACGATGGCGAAGCTCTACGTTGAGGCCGACCCGGTCCCGCCGGGCGCGGTCGCGCCGCCGCGTCCCGGGTTGGCGGCCGAGGCCGCGCGGCGCGCGGGCCGCGCCGGCTGAGGCGCGCGCCGCCGCCGTCCAGCGAGATTCACGATTACGCAAGGGATTGGCGTTATCAAACGCGCCATGAGGTCCCTCACGCGGGCCGCCAAGCCGCGTCGGGAGCCGGTCGCCGCCGCTCCCCGCCGAAGGCTGCGGCGGCGCGCCGAAGCGCGAATTGGAGACGACGGAGAGCGACGCTCCGCCGCACCGGCCTGACCAAGATGCCGACGCCCCTCGCCGGACCGCCCATTATCGAAAGGCGCCGCGCCCCGCGGACGCGCTGCCTGCGCGAGGGTCGCTGCATCTTCAACAAAGGCTGCTCCGATCTCACCGTGATGGTGCGCAACCTGTCCGCCACCGGCGCAAAGCTGACCGGCGACGAGCTGCATTTCCTGCCCGATGAGTTCGAATTGCAGATGAGCGACGGCGTGGGCGGCGTCGTCTCGCGCCGGGCGAAGCGCGTGTGGTCGAAGCCGGACTCGATGGGCGTCGTCTTCGTCGACGCGGCGTCCAATCCCTGAGGCGGCGTCCCGCCCCCCTCCGCCCGCCGCGCCGCCTAGCGGTCGAGACCGAAGACTCGGCGCCCGAGGGTGAACGTCGCAATTGCGCCCATGCACGAACCCGCTCACGCGGGAGGGGCGCTTGTGGGCGAGGGCGAGGGCAAGCTGAGGCGGCAGTTAGAGGTTGAGCGGTTCGGGTCGGGCTCCGAGCATGAAGGGTCCCCTTCATGCTCGAGAGGAAGACCCGATGTTGCAACAACCGACCCCATCATCCGTCAGTCCACTGCGCCGGC
>Ga0326728_10009289_pt1 | contig 23762 bp, 20 predicted proteins | sample MB3enrmetagenome_FD_207602 | JGI IMG/M metagenome (GOLD analysis project Ga0326728, IMG submission 207602) | Lab enriched peat soil microbial communities from McLean, Ithaca, NY, United States - MB31MN | ecosystem: Environmental > Terrestrial > Soil > Wetlands > Peat | place: USA: New York... | reverse complement strand
TGCCTGGCATCAGCGGTATCGAGGCCTTGAGAATCCTGCGCGAAGACCCGGCCACGGCGCACATCCCCGTCGTTGCCCTCAGCGCCAATGCCATGCCACGCGACATCGCGATGGGCTTGGAGTTGGGATTTTACCGTTATCTCACCAAACCCATTAAAGTCAAAGAGTTCATGGACACGCTCAATGAGGCGCTGGAATTTGCAGAAAGAACAGTTGACCAGGCACAGAACGCAGCACTTTAGGTTTTATTTGCTCCTGCCGATAAGTGGATGCGGACCGGTAATGGCGCATGGAAATCAAAGCGTCCTCATCAAAAGGAATTGACGCTTGGAATGTTATGACGGCTGATGAAATAATAGCCCACGCAAAAGACCTGCCAGTCGTGTCGGAAACGGCGCGCAAACTGGTCGTTCAACTCAATCAGCCGGACTTGCATCGGGACGAACTCGTTGAAACGGTGCGCTGCGACAATGTCCTCACCGCCAAGCTGTTACGGGTCTGCAACTCGGCCAATAGCGGCGTGCGCGAGCCGGTCCTTTCCGTCGATCAAGCCCTGTTGCTCCTTGGTGACAACATGATTTTCCGCATGGTCTGCGCCATCGGTTTTGGCGGCTCTTTGGGAATGACGGCGCCCGGTTACGCCACCGAAGCCAACGGTCTTTGGATCCACTCCCTGAACACGGCTCTCGGCGCTGAATACCTGGCCGAGGTTGAATCCTACGGTAATTTCCTCCCGTCCACCGCCTTCACCGCCGGCTTGCTGCATGACATCGGCAAATCCGTCATAGGCAACGTATTGACTCCAAAAGACCGGGCCGACATTCGGAGTAAAATCGCCGGGCAGTCCCTCTCGCGGGTCGAGGCGGAGAAGGCCGTATTGGGAGCCGATCACTGCGAAATTGGGGCTTGTTTGCTGAAACGATGGTCATTGCCGGAATTAATTGTCGAAGCTGTAGCCGATCATCATTCTCCTGTTCTCAAGCCCTCCATTCAGTTATCTGCCGTGGTTTATCTCGCCAATTGCGCCGTCCACCTTTGCGGCGCCGCTCCAGGATGGGAAGCCCAGGCCATTCAGGCCAAAAACACGGCCGCTGACGTGCTGGGCATGGATGTGGAAAAAGTGGAACAAATAGTCTCGGGCATTCAAAATGCGATGCAGACACTCCCCCAACTCATGGTTGCGGCTTGACTCAAAAGACTTCCGCTCGCAGTCCGGCCACCCGCCGGACCGTTTGCGCGATCTGCGAAAGCGATTTCAACGGCAGATGACTGCATCCCGTCCCGGCCATCGGCCGCGTCGCGGAATAAATTTGCACGAGGGAAATTTCTGCGCCCGCCTCTTTCAGTTCCTTCAATCGCTGCGCGTATTGCCTGATTTCATGCGCAGGCGGATGCGCGCCATCGATTGCGGGGAACAGGCTCTGAATGACCACTGGACGTTGACGGGCCACCAGCAGGATATTGGCCATGATTTTTTCCAGCCGGATCGTCGCGCCGTTCAGCCTGTTCAGATACTCCTGTGTGCCTCCATCCAGTTTCGCCCAAATCTCGTCCGTTCGCGTGAGGAACTTTAACCCGTATTGGACTCTTGGCCAATCCAGTGCCGTTGAATTGGTGACAAGCACGATCTTGAAAAAGGGGAATCCGCCCAGCACGCGAAGGTGGGCTATTGCCTGCAATGCCTCGACAAAATGGCTCGACAAGGTGGGTTCCCCGTCCCCGCTCAACGCCACGTGGCGCACTTGCAGCAAGTCATCCGGCAAATTGGCGTAACGCGGCCTTTCCCGCAGACGGCCGGAGTGCGCCAATCCAAAAGTCCCATGCAGTTCGGCGGCCATTCTCTTGACATCAAAGTACGCCACGCGTGCAGGCCTGGCGCGATCAATCTCGCAGTACAGGCAATTGAGGTTGCATTTCACAATCGGGTTCACGTTGACCCCGATCGACAATCCCCCGGCCCGCGGGGAAATCACCAGGTAAACGAACTGATTCTCAAGAAAATCCCTCGGATACCCAAAGGCCACTTCGTGCGTGACCAGTGAATGGGCCGGTGCGCGCCCATTTCCATTCCCGCCAACTTTTTTGGCGCTTCGTTGATTTTGAATTGTTGCCATCATCGCAACAATATGGGGCGCCATACGGGAAGGCACTACACGGTTCTTGTGAAACAATTAGCCAAATTTGTTCACAAGCTTCCCCGCCTGGACGGCGCCGATGCCTTTGACCCTGCCGCTGCCAGGATTTGAGAACCGTTGCGGGCAGAAATGGGGAGGATTTGATTCGAGGAGCGGGCTGCCGTAACGGGCATTCCACTCTTCAACAATTGCACATGGCTGGAAATCAAGGACATGCGGAAAACTGAATTTTTTTCTAAAGTCCCGCCTCATTCCACCCGATATTAGATGTACAAATGCCAAAGCTGCTCGAGGAAAGCAGATTGAATGGCAGACTAAACGATAAAAACATATGAGCAGCATGTCTTCGAAAACCCATAAAGGCCGTCATCATCATAACAGTTCCAGCACCGGCGCCGCCGTGCCGCCGGCAACGCCGGCCAGCGGCGCGGAGCCGGCTTCCATCGGGAGCGGCTTTGCGTTGCCTGACCATTCCGGTGAAAAAAGTTTTGCCGCACAGTTCAAAGACTACTCCTACGCCTCCCTCGGTGCGATTCGAGAGGGCCATTACACAGAGTTTTGAAAAGGCTCACCGCGCGTCCTCGGAGCTGAAGCCGAGCATGTGCAGTTTTTGATAAATGCCGCCACGCGCCAGCAATTCCCCGTGGCGCCCCGTTTCCACAACTTCCCCGTGATCGAGCACCAGGATCATGTCCGCGTGCTGGATGGTGGAGAGACGGTGGGCGATGCAAATGGTGGTTCGCCCCCTCATCAGTTCGTCCAGCGCCGCCTGGACCATCCGCTCGGATTCGTTGTCCAATGAACTGGTCGCTTCGTCGAGCACCAGGATGGGAGCGTTCTTCAGAATGGCGCGCGCAATGGCAATGCGCTGCCTCTCGCCGCCGGAAAGATTTGTTCCCTTTTCGCCCACGACCGAATCGTAGCCCCGCGGCTTGCCCAAAATAAAATCATGGGCAAAGGCGTTCCGGGCCGCTTCTTCGATTTCCGCGAACGTGGCGTCCGGGCGGCCGTAGGCAATGTTTTGGCGGATGGTGTCGTTGAATAAAATAACTTCCTGCGTGACCACGGCGATTTGCGAACGAAGATCGTGCAAGCCCACTTCGCGCAGGTCGGTTCCGCCAATGCGGATGACGCCCTGGGTCGGATCGTAAAAGCGCAGGAGGAGATTGGTCAGCGTCGTTTTGCCCGAGCCGCTGCTTCCGACCAGGGCCACCATCCGGCCCGGCTCGACCCGCAATTGGATGTGGCGCAGCACGGGCTTGTCGCCGTAGCTGAAGCTGACGTTGTCAAACTGAATTTCCGCGCCGGCCGCCTTGAGCGGCACGGGGTGGGGCGCCTCGGCCAGCGTGCTTTGCGTGGCCAGCAATTCAAAAACGCGCTGCGTCGCGGCCCGCGCCTGGTGAAGCTGGCTCTGCACACGGATGATGGCCTTGACCGGCCCGTACATGGCCAGAAGAGAGCCGATGAACACGGCGAATTTCGCGGGGCTCGTGGATCCGGCCATGTAGAGCAATAGAATCGCCACGCCGATGGCGGCCAGGAATTCAATAATGGGGCCGGGCGTTTCGGTGGAGCGCACGACGCGCATAAAATGGCCGATGAACTTTTGCTGGTTGGCTTTAAACCGGTCCACCACCACCTCCTCCATGTTGTAGCCCTTGATGATGCGGTTGCCGGTAAACGATTCGTGCATGACCTTGCTCAGATTGGCCTGCTCGGTTTGAATGGCGGCCCCGGCCCTTCGCACTTTTCGGTTGTAAATGATGACGGGGATGACGCACAGGGGAAACGTGACCAGGGCTATGGAGGTCAATTTGGCGTTGATTTTAAAAACCACGGCCGCATATGAAACGAGCCGGATCGGTTCCTTGATGAGCGTCACCATGGAGACGGCAATCATATTTTGCAGGACGCCCACGTCGCCGATGCGCGACATCAATTCGCCCGTGCTGTTGCGGGAAAGAAAACTGAGGGGCAGATTCAGCAAATGTTCGAACACCCGCGCGCGCAGATCGCTGATCGCCCGAATGGCCACCCAGCCCATCAAATAATTATTGAGATAATTGCACACGCCGCGCCCCAGCATGACCAACGGAATCAGGCCCACCAGCAGGATCACACTGACCTTTGAACCCGAGACATGGGCCGAAATGGATTGTTGAGCATGCAGAAATGCGGAAGCCAGCCATGGCGAAATACCGTTGAGTTGCTTGACGGCATTGTCTATATTCTCATTCTGGGATCCGGAAAAAACCACGCTGACCACAAAAACCACAGTCAGCATCACCAGGAGATCGGCGAGGCCGCTCAACACGCCAAAGAGGCCGCCCAGAATAAATCGTCCCTTGTAAGGACGGGTCAGTTGCCACAGTTTGCGCCAGAATTCGATCATGCCTGCCCCGCCAGTATGGGGGTGATTCTTCACCAGCGCGAGAGTTTTTACTGCAACTGTTGACAGGCTTGTTCGCAGACCTGGCCGGGGGTGATTGCCGCCAGGCAGGCGGCCCGGCCCGCGCGCAGGCAATCGGTTCTGTTTTCGGCGATGCAACGGCAGTCGGCGATGAGATGACGGTGCTCTTTTCCGCCAGGAATCCATTCGGCCAATCCGCTGTATTGGCGAAAGACCGTCAAGGTGGGCACGCCCAGCGCCAGGGCCAGGTGCAGCACGCCGGAGTCCGCGCCAATTTGCAGGCGGCAGCGTTGCAACAACGCGGCCAGCCGCGCAATGCTCAATCCTTCAAAACATTGCAATCGCGCGCCGTCCGCCCCCCTGGCCAGTTCTTTCAGCCGGTCCTGCTCGCGCGGGTTGGAACCGGCCGTGGCCACAATCCGAATCGAAGGACTTTTTTGCGCCAGCATTTGAACCAGGCCAATCCAGTTTTCCAGCGGCCATTCTTTGACCGGCGCGCTCGCGCTGATGGAAAGGTGGACGGGTTGGTCCGCAATGGCCGTCTCAGCCCATTGCCGCGCTTCCCGGGGCACACGCAAATCAAAACGCGGCCCTTTCAGCGCAAAACCGCCCGCCGCCAGGACTTGCCGGCGCTGTTCGAACACGGGCAATTCCCGGGCGGCCCGCCCGACCCAATCCGCCGAAAGCCAGTGGTTCCAGAAATGTTTCCGCCCTGCCTCCCAGGCCAGAGTCCATCGGGCGCCCAGCAACGCCGTGACAAATATCGTCCGGTCCGATCCGCTCAAATTGAACGCCACGTCGAACCGTTCGCGGCGCAACGCCCAAATAATGCCCCAATGCCGCCACCACGCCGGGCTTTTGGGCGTCAGCGGAAAAGCCCAGGCGCGATCCACGCACGGGGCGAGCTTGAGCAACTCGGCCCCGACCCTGGCCGACAAGGTGTGCAATTCCGCCTCCGGGTAATGTCTTTTGATTTCCCACAGCGCCGGCACGAGATGGACCGAGTCGCCCAAAAAACCAAAATCAACCACGATGATTTTGCGGGCCAATCGGCTTCGGTGATAAAAATCCGTCGGCTTGGTCTGCATGATGGCGTCTAGTTAATTGCAAGGGACGGGAATTGCCAAAGAAAAATCGCCATGGCCCATGACCCGGGGAATGTCTTGATTGACTAACTTCTGGCGGAAGAAATCCTCTTTTTGTATGTTGCCCTGGTTGGGTTCCTGTGAGCAATTGAGAAGAGTCAAGAGGCGGCGCCGCTTGAAAGCGGCCTTGTCGCGGGTTGTGTCGCGCCGGCATGCTGTTTAATTCATACATCTTTTTATTCGCCTTTTTGCCTTTGACCCTGGCGGCATTCTACGGGCTGTCGGCTGTCGGGGGGGCGAAAGCGGCCAAGCTGTGGCTCATCCTGGCGTCGTTGGTGTATTATGGGTGGTGGAATCCAACCTACGTCTTTCTCATTCTGTGTTCGATGCTGTTCAACTTTTCGCTCGGCCGGCTCATGTGGCAGAAAGCCGGCCCGCCCCGCCGGAGAAAAGGCCTTATGCTGTTCGGCGTTGCCGTCAATCTGTTGCTGCTCGGGTATTACAAATACACGAATTTTTTCGTGGCGAACATCAATCACCTCTTTGGTCACTCATGGACGTTGGAAAAGATCATTCTGCCCCTGGGCATCTCCTTTTTCACCTTTCAAGAGGTGACCTATCTGGTGGATGCAAGCCGCGGCCTCGGGTGGGAATATGATCCGGCGGACTTCGTTCTGTTCATCACCTTTTTCCCCCATGCCATTGCCGGGCCGATTGTGCATCACTCGGAAATGATGCCGCAGTTTGCGCGCCCGGCCACTTACCGGTTCCAGTGGAACAACCTGGCGATTGGCCTGTCGTTCTTTACGGTGGGCTTGTTCAAGAAGGTGATGGTCGCCGACACGCTCAGCGGACATGCCGCCAGGATTTTTAATGCGGCGGCTTCCGGGATTCCTTTCGGCCCGGCCGACGCCTGGGCCGGAGTCCTGAGCTACACTTTCCAGATCTATTTCGATTTCTCCGGTTACTGCGACATGGCGCTGGGGTTGGCGCGGATGTTTGGCATTACGTTGCCGCTCAACTTCAATTCACCCTACAAGGCGGCCGGTTTCATCGACTTCTGGCATCGTTGGAACATGACGCTCTCCCGTTGCCTGCGGGACTACGTCTATATTCCGCTGGGAGGAAACCGGCGCGGTGAAGTCCGGCGCTACTGGAACCTGATGGCCACCATGCTCATCGGCGGGATTTGGCATGGGGCGGGATGGGCTTTTGTCATTTGGGGATTCTTTCACGGCGTTTGTCTGGCTCTGAACCATCTCTGGCGTTCCGTGCGGGCAAAACTTTTCGAGCAGCCGGCCGGGGCGGTCCCCGTCCCGGTCTGGGGGGCGCGGGCGCTTACCTTTTTTTTGGTTGTTATTGGCTGGGTTTTCTTTCGCGCCGCGGGGATTGATGCCGCGGAGCATCTTCTGAGGGCGATGTTCGGTTTGTCACCCGGCCCGATGGCCGGCGCCCCGCCGTTGTTGAAGCCCAAGGTTTGGTTTTGGCTGGTTGGATTAACCGGCTTTGTGTGGCTGTTGCCGAACATGGCCGAATTGCTACACGAGTTTGCGCCCGCCTTGAATCCTTTCAAAGGCCCGTTGCCTGACGGGAACAAATGGTTGCGCTGGCGGTTCGTCCCGGGGTGGGCTTTGTTTGCGGCGGCGCTTCTGGCTGCTTCCGTGCTTTGTCTGTCACATACCAGTGAATTCCTCTACTACAATTTCTAATCCGGCCGGCCGGCCGCGCCGGTTCATCTTTTGCCTCCTTGCAACAACCGCGGGGCTGCTGCTGGTTTTGGGCGCGCTGAATTACTGGGTGGATCCATACAACCGTTTTGGCAACAACCGATTGGGTGTTTTCATCTCCGCCGAGCGCGAAGCGAAGCCTGTTCTTTTGCAACGCCATCTTCACGACGCTCTGATCATCGGCGACAGCAAAGCGGCCATGATCCCGGCCGGCAAGCTCAACGGCTTCCGTTTTTTCAACGCCGCCTTTGCCGGGGCCACGCTCGAGGAGGAGTATTATTGCATCGAGCATTTTGCCAATCATCTGAAACTGGTCGTCCTCGAAGCGGATTATTTGCAAGGCGACACGCTGCCGAACAAAGGGGACATCTTCGCTCCGGCTGATTTTTCCTCCACTTTCGGGTTTTTGTTCAGCGCAAAAACGGTCGAATACTCGGTCAGAACAATCACCGAACACCTCGCCGGCACGCCCGCTTCCCTCCTGCCGGATGGCAGCTCCGATGCCACCGGGTGGTTCAAACTCTATGACCATGAAGACAAGGCGGCCCGGCAATGGCAATTGGATCAGCTCGCGCGCCAGTTCGATCACACGCCAATTGCGCCCGCGTCCTATTACCCGAGAATCGCCGGGCTTCTGCGGCGGCGCAGGATTCCGTGCGTGGTCTTTGTGCCGCCGCTGCAGCAGGAATTGCTCGACCGCCTGAAAACTGACGCGCATCAGAAAATCTTCAATCTGTGGAAAAGCGAACTCTGCAGGAGCTTTCCGTATGTGGTTGACCTTTCCAGCGGCCCCTACAGCGGTCCGGAGAATTTTTTTAAAACCGATCCGTGTCACTTCAAGCCGGACACCGCCATCCGCCTGATGAATGAGAAAGTGATTCCCGTGGCGCTCCAGGCAGCCGCCAATTACAACGCGCCGCCCTGAAGCCATTCCATGAATTATCTGGCAGCCCGCGGGGATTCTTTGCATGATGACGCATTCGATTTATATGGGCGGCACGAATACAGAAGTGCAAATGCCGGAAACGTTTTCCCAGTTTGGAGAGGACGTTCTGGTCTGGGATTATTTCAACAGAAAGCGGGAGGGATTTTTTGTGGAAGTGGGCGCCCACTCGCCCCGGATGCTTTCCCAAACGTGGCTCCTGGAAAAAAATGGCCGGTCAGGCATCCTGGTTGAACCTCAATCCCGCTGCTGCCAGGCTCTTCGTGAGCAACGGCCAAACGCCAGGGTCTTCCAGGCCGCCTGTTGCGCCCTTGAACAGAAAGGGGCTTTGACTTTGCATGTTTCCAACAGCAGCGACTTGTCCTCTTTGAAAAAGCATGTCAACGACACGGACGTCGAGTACGTGGGCGCGGAAACGGTTCAAGGTTTGCCCCTGGATGAAATCCTCGCGCAAGCAGGCCGTCCCGCGGTCGATTTCATCTCGATCGATGTGGAAGGCCTTGAATTGGACGTGCTCAGGGGGTTGGACCTGCGGAAACATCAGCCGCCCTTGTTGCTCATTGAAGATCATCTGCACCATCTGGGCGTTCATTTCCATTTGGGCCGGCACGGTTACAAACTGGTCAAACGCACAGGTTGCAATAGCTGGTACATTCCGCGCCATGCGCCATTTCACATTGGCCTGTGGGACCGGATCAAATTGTTCCGCAAGGTCTGGCTGGGCACCCCGCTTCGCGCATTTCGACTCAAATTGAAGAAACGCAGGCAAAGGCGGTAAAGTCCGCCTGCCAGTTGTCCGCCGTCTGCCGCCGGCCAAAAGTCATTTCCCCAAATTCAGGAGTTTTTGTGACTGACTTGCGCGGGAAAGCGGTGTAAGTTACAAGCATGAAACTCGCAACCACGCCCGAGGAACAGCGCCAGTGGATGCAGCAATGGCGCGAGACTGCCATTTTTTTGGATGAAATGCGCCGCTATGAACTAAGCCAGCTCACGCCCGAGCAGGCCATGCGCGATGCCCGGATTGTCTTGAGCATTCCAGTCGGATGGCGCAACCCGGACGCCGTCTGCGGCTTAATTGAACAGCAAGCCATCTTCCATCGGCGCCGCGCCAAATGATTGAACTTTACAGGTCTGCCGCGGAAATTCAGGAGTTTTTCCGTCAGCGCGCTTGGCAATATTGCATCATCGGCGGTGTCGCCGTTCTGCGATGGAGTCATATCCGCGCCACCAAGGATGTTGATATTACTTTATTGGCGGGATTTGGGCGGGAGGAAATTTTTATTGACGAATTGTTGAAGGCTTTTCAATTTCGGCCTCCCGGCAGCCGGGACTTCGCCTTGCGCAACCGCGTTATGCTGTTGACAGACCGGCACGGCATCCCGATGGATGTGGCGTTGGGGGCCATTCCTTTTGAAGAAAGGGCGGTGCAACGCAGCAGCCTGTGGGAAGCGCAGCCCAATACCTTCTTGCGGACTTGTTCAGCCGAGGACCTGCTTGTTCACAAATGTTTTGCCGGCCGCTCGCTTGATTGGGCGGACGTTGAAGGAATCCTCGCCCGGCAGGCGGGCAAACTTGACCTCGATCTTGTCCGTCGCGAATTGCGGCCTCTGGCCGAAATGAAGGAGGACCCGCAGATTGTTGAAAAACTGGAAGCGTTGATCCTGCGTCACAGCCAGCCCTTCACCCGCATCCAACCGGCCAAACGCCGCCCAGACCAACCATGAACAAACTCCCCATTTCAGTTTGCATCATTTCCAGCGCCGAGGTTCGCCGCATCGGCAAATGCCTGGCCAGCGTGACGGATTGGGCAAGCGAGATCATCGTCGTGCTCAATGACGGGATCACGGACGGCACCGATCAGGTCGTCCTTTCGTTCGGGGGAAAGCTCTTTCGCGAACCGTGGCGGGGGTTTGTCGCGCAGAAGAATTCCGCCTTCGCCAAGGCCGGGCAGCCCTGGGTGCTGGGCCTGGATGCGGATGAGGCGGTTTCGCCCGAACTGCGGGCGGAGATTGCACGCTTGTTCGAAGGCAACGCAAATTATTGCGCTTACAGCTTTCCGCGGTGCAGTTTCTATTTGGGGCGTTGGATCCGGCACGGCGAATGGTATCCGGATCGTTGCGCGCGGCTCGCGCGGCGGGACAAAGCGCGATGGGTCGGGATGGATCCCCATGGGCGATTGCAGATTGACGGGGCCGTTGGAAAATTGCGCGGAGAATTGCTGCACTATACCAGTGAGGGCCTCAACCAACAGGTCGCCAAGGCGGTTGCTTACGCGGATGAATTCGCGCGGCAATGCCAGGCCGCTGGAAGAGAAATCCGTTCCGTGGACCTGGTTTTTCGCCCGCCCTGGCGCTTTGTGCGCGGCTACATCCTCCGCGGCGGATTCCTGGACGGCTGGCCGGGTTTTACGATTGCCTGGATGACCGCATTCTATACGTTTCTCCGTTACTCTCGGGCCCGGGAAGCGCGGAGGAAACCGGCATGATCAGCGCCTCGCCGGGCCGGCCTCAACATCTCCTTCTTTACGAACCGCGCATCGAAGGGCACCATCTGGTTTACCTGCGCTATATTGTGGAAGACCTGCGCCAGGCGGGCATGCAACTGACGCTGGCCCTGGACCAAAGGCCCGGCGCGCAAGATTTCATTCACGAACAATTGGGCAGCCTGCTCGATGGTCTGCGCGTTATTCCCGCGCGCGACCAGGCTGGCTGGCGGGGTGGACGCGGCAAGGCCGGCGCCGCGGCGGCCTGCCTGCAACTGGCTGGGGCGCAAGCCGCTTTCTTGTGTTCCTTCGATGAAATTGCGTCCCACTGCCTGCGCCGGGCGGCCTTTGGCTGGATGCCTCCGGCTGTTCTGCGCGGCGTTCTCGGCGGAATTTATTTTCGGCCCAGGTTTTTGCGCGATGGAATTCTCTCCCCCAATCAACTCCTGAAAAAATGGGGCTTTGCCCGATTGTTGCGCGGCGGTTGGTTTGGCCAAATCTTGCTCATGGACGAATATTTGCACGCGTCACTCAAGGCGTCCCATCCCAATGCCCCGGCCTTTTTTTTGCCCGATCCCTCTCCCGATTTCCACGGGCCGGCCAAAGCGGAAGCCCGGGCGGAGATGCGCCTGCCGCAAAACGCGCGCGTCTTTCTCTTCTACGGCGGGCCGTATCAACGCAAGGGGCTTGACCTGGCTGTGGCTGCGATGCGGAATCTGCCGCCGGAGAGCCGGGCGTTTTTGCTCTGCGTGGGCCGCCAGCCGGCTGACGGCGCTCTTTCCCGCGAATTGGCCCGCCTTGCCGGAAGTCAACGGGCTTGTCAAATCAATCGTTTCGTTTCCAGGGCCGAGGAGGAGTTGAGCTTTGCCGCTTGCGATGCGGTCCTTCTGCCCTATCGCGGCCATTTTGGCTCCAGCGGCGTGCTCTCGCTGGCCGCCGCCGCCGGCAAACCGGTGATCGCGTCGGACGAGGAGTTGATCGGCCGCCGCGTGCGCGAGCACCGCCTGGGTCTGCTCTTCCCGTCTGGAAACGCCCCCGAACTGCGGCAGCGCATCGAACAAATGGCGAACCTGCCGGACGAACAACTGGCTCAATGGTCTCAAGCCGCAAAAGAATATGCCCCTCTTTGCTCGCGTGAAGCGTTTCGATGCGCCCTCTTGCAATCGTTTGCCCGTTCCCTTTCCGACGCATGACTCCGCCGCGCATTCTTCAGTTGGATTCAATGTTGATGGGGGGAGGCACCGACGATCAAATCGCCAAACTGGCCCGCGCTTTGCATGGGGCAACGCCATCGGTCTGGGTGGCCGGGCCGGATGGCCGCGTGTTTTCAAAAATTATCCGGGACTTGGGCGTTCCCTTTCACGTGACACCGCCCGAAGGACTGGCCGGGGTGCGTTTTATTCCCGCAGTGGCGCGCTTCATCCGGCGGGAAAAGATCCAGATTCTCCACGCCCATCACGGACGTGACTACTGGCCGGCCGTTTTGGCCGCGCGTCTGGCCGGAACAAAACCGAAAATCGTACTGACGCGGCACATGGCCAAAAGCCCGGCTTCGTTTGCCAGCCGCCGGTTTCTATTGGGGCAATGCGACGCCCTGATTGCCGTTTCGGAATTTGTCGCGAAAGTTTTGCGGGAAGGCGTCTATGAACCGCAATCCCCGGAGCCGGAACGCCGCGCCCGCCCGCCGCTGCGGGGCAACCACGCCAAAATCCATGTCATCCCCGGCGGCATCGATGCCGCCCAATTCCGCCCGGCGGACGCGGCGGACAAAAGACGGGAACTGGGCTTGCAGCCCGGGGATTATGCCTTCGCGGTGGCCGGAGGTTATGACTTGCCGCGCGGCAAGGGGCAGCGCGGATTTTTGGCCGCGGCCGCGCGCCTTCACGAAAAAATTCCCCGGGCCAGGTTCCTCATCATTGGCCGCGGCAGCATGGCCGGAGTTCTCCAGGACGACATCGCGCGATTGGGCTTGGGCGGCAAAGCGTGGCTGACGGGCCAGGCTTCCGACATGCCGCAAGTGATGAACGCCATCGACTGCCTGGTCCACCCGCAAATTGGCACGGAAGCCCTTGGCTTGGTCGTCTGCGAAGCGCACGCCTGCGGCAAGCCGGTCATTGCCTCGGCCCTGGACGGCATTCCCGAAGCGTTCGCCGCCGCCCGTTACGGGCGGCTGGTTCCCGCTGGGGACATTGACGCGCTGGCCGGCGCCATGGCCGGCCAGGCCCGCGAACCCCAATTGGGGCCGGCGCAAGCGGAGGAGATGCATCGCCGGGTCGGGCAGGCTTTTTCCCTGGAGCAAATGGGCGCAAAAGTTTTGCGTCTCTATCGCGATTTGTTAGGCTGCGCCGATTGAGACGAGAATGAAAGTGCGACTTGATTTTTGCGACTTCGGACCGGGATGGCTGAAAACGAGGAATTTCTTTTATAATACCCTGAAGGAAAAGTTCGATGTCGAGCTTTGTGATTGTCCGGACTTTCTGATTTTCAGCGATCTTGGACAGCATGTTCACCGGATTCACAACTGCATCAAAATACTTTTCTGCCTTGAGGATTTCCGGCCTGATTTCAAGAGCTATGATTACGCCTTCACCTGCCACCAGATGGACGATCCCCGGAACCTGCGACTGCCCTACTATGCCATTTTCGGTCCGCAGCGGCTTTTCAAAAAGGAGGACGAAACCCCGGAACAAATCATGGCCTCCAAAACCAGGTTTTGTTGTTTCCTGACGCACTATGCCAACCGGAAAACGCGCGTGCGCAACGACTTTTTCCACAAGCTATGCCGCTACAAGAAAGTGGACTCCGCCGGGGGCGCGCTCAACAACACCGGCTATCGCGTGCCGCCGGGCGCGGGGGCCAAGCTTGAATTTCTGCGGCCCTACAAATTCAATATCGCCTTCGAGAACGCCTCGGTTCCCGGCTACACCACCGAAAAAATTGTGGAGGCCATGTGGGCCCGATGCGTCCCGATTTATTGGGGCAACCCCGGGATTGCGCAGGAATTCAACCCCGGCAGCTTTCTGAACTATTCTGATTTTCCGAGTGAAGAGGCCCTGATTGAAAAGATCATCGAGCTGGACCAGGACGACGCCAAGTATTTGGAGTATCTGCGCCAGCCCTATTTTTACAACAACCAGCCCAACGAATTCTACAGCCACGAACGCGTGTTGAAACAGTTTGAAAAAATTTTCACCACGCCCATAACGCCGGTTTCCAGCCGCCGTTACTGGAACCAGATTGGCCGCTGGATGGTTGTCAAGAAAAACAGGCCCAGCCGGACGTGAAAACGCGGCGGAACAACCGCTTTTGCACGGAATGGGCGAGGTTGCGAAAAGGCTTGGCGAGTCTGTAACGAACGCAATAAAGCCAATAAAACCAGCGCCATCCCGCACCCCAGCGACCGGCCAGCCGGCGCTGCCAATCCAGCATCTCCGCGCTGTCCGCGTCCGGGTTCCTGCCACGCCAGCGGCGCAAATGGAACAGGATGGGAAAAACGACTTCGCGCGGGAATTGCGGCTGGAGGGCGTAACTGGAGAAAAACAGCGCGTGCTCCTTCCATGCCACGCCGGCGTCCGTGTTCCGCTCGGTTTGCTGGAGCGGATGACAGCGAAAGGCGCAGAGCGGTTCGCGGGTGTAAGCCAGGTCTCCCTTCTCCAGCAAATGAAACCACATCTCGACATCCACGATCTGCTGGTATCGCGCATCAAACCCGCGCCGGGCGTCCGATTTGCGAAACAAGACCGCGGAAGGTTCGCCCACCAGGTTTTTTCCGTTCGCCATCAGACAAGCCGTGATGATTTTTTGCCCGTTGTGACAGCCCTCCGATAGAGGGCGGTAAACGTCAACGACTTTGGACTTTTCATCCAGGATGATTCGTGCCGCCGCCGCCAGCGTCGCGGAGGGATGCCTCTCCAGCAATGCGGCCATTTTGCCCAGGGCCTGCGGATGGCAGAGTTTGTCGTCCCCAAACAAAAACTTTATGTAGTCGCCCCGGGCCTCTTCCAGGCAATGATTCCAATTGTTGACCATTCCCAAATTGGCGGCATTGGCCGAAAAACGAACCCGCGCGTCCCGCGCGCAAAAGGGCTGGACGATTCGGGCCGTGTCATCGGTGGAACAATCGTCAACGATGAGCAACTCAAAGTCCCGGAAATCCTGCGCCAGCACCGATTCAATCGCCTCCGGCAAATAGCGGGCGTAGTTATAAGTCGGGATCAGAACACTGATTTTGGGCCGGTTCAAGCAAGCGTCTCCATGTTTCGCTATTGCTCCTGGCGTCGAAAAATCCGGCGCAGCAGGGCGGCAAACCAGGGGCCAAACAATGTCCTGCGGGGCGCGCCCAGTTCCTGTTCCAGCTTTTGCAAGACGCGCTTCTGTCGCCGGCGCGTGGTTTTATTGCCGGCGGTATGGGCCGCATGCTTTTTATAAATCATCCGGGTGGTGCGAAGATAGTCGGCCCGGCGTTCGCGGCTCATTGCGGCCCCGCCTTTGCACACGCGATACTCACAGGTGACTTTCTTGATGTGTGCCGGCGTGCAAAGGCGCGAAAGCCGGATCCAATAGTCCCAGTCTTCGTGCGAGTTCAATTGTTCGTCAAACTCGCCGGTGGCGATGCCGATGCCACGCTCATGCAGGAAACAAAGCACCGGCACGGAGTTTTGACGAAGGATGCCGTCACTGTCCCAATCGTCGGAAAACGCCACATGCCGCCGGACAATTTGGTAATTTTCGTCCGCCGTTTTCTCCTCCTCCGCGCACCAGGCGTCCGTGTAGGCGGCCTTGTTTCCGCTGCTTTCCAGTGAGCTTACCAACGTCTCCAAATGGTCTGGCAGGAAAATGTCATCGTCATCCAGGAAGGCGATGTAGCGGCCCCGGGCGTGGCGCAGGCCGGTATTGCGCGCCGCGGATCGTTCCCGGTTCACGCTATGGCGGAGATAAACGATCTCCACCTCCGCGTTGCAGCGGGCGATGACATGCTCCACGTCCAGTCCGTTATCATTGACCACAATGATCTCGATATCCTTCAACGTCTGCCCGGCAATGCTCCGCAACGCTTCCTCCAGCCGCTTGGGACGGTTGAAGCTCGGCACGATGACTGAAACCTTGGGCGTGCCGGGAGGCGGCGGCAGCGGCGGGTTGCTCCAAATGGCCCTGGCTTCCTTTTGCTTTTTGGCGTTATACAACGCGGGATGGTTCAGGACGATGCGGGCGCGCAAAGCCTGGTCATGGGCCAGCGCGTCGGTGTACATGCTGGAATCCTTCACGCGATATTTCAGCAATGCCCCGGGAATTCTTCGCGCCACCAAGCCCTGCTCGCCGCAGCCGATCCAAAAATCCCAATCTTCATAACCGTAAAGCCATGACTTGTAGCCCCCGGCCAATTCCCACGCTTCGCGGCGAAAGAGCGAGCAATAATTCAACTGGTTGTTGATACAAATCTTTTTGAAATTGAATTCCGCCGCCTCGATGGTTTTTTCCGCCGCGCCGAAATGCGCGACATCCGTGTACGCGATCGCAATCCCGGGATTTTCTTCCAGCAACGCCACTGTTTTCTCCAGCATGGCCGGTTCGATTTTGTCATCCGCATCCAGCGGCAAAATATAGGCTCCCGCCGCCACGCGGATGCCGGCATTGCGGGCATGGGCGAGGCCGCCATTTTTCTTTTCCAGCAGCCGGATGCGTCGTCCCGCATATTCATTTATCAACCGGCGGGCAACGGCGCTGGTGTCATCCGGGCTGCCGTCGTTGACGATGATGAGTTCCCAGTCGGCAAAAGTCTGCGCCACCACGCTCGCCACCGCCTCCGGCAAATAGCGCGCCTGGTTGTAACAAGGCATTATCACCGTGACCAACGGCACCGGTTCCGCTTCCGGCGCGGTCTTCAACTCGGCCTCCTGATGGCAGGCTTCCGGGATAAAACCGTCGAAGGACTGCGTTTGGATCCTTTGCCCCTGGGCAAACAACGCGGCCAGGCTCCCGGCCGAATAAGCCGCGTTGCCGCCCGCTCGATTGTCACAAACCTCTTGCACTTTGTTGGCCGGGATGGAGAAGGCCCCCGAATGCTCCCAGCAGGCCAGAAAGGGGTGGCTTTCGCGAAAGCGTTCTGTGCTGTGGGACATGATGTCTTCCAGCGTATTGGGATTCTTGAACTCAAGCGGCTCTAGAAATTGCAACATCTCCCTGCTCCGATACACGGAACTGGAGAGTTCCAGCGGATAACCAAAATCATAATCCGCGCCCGGCCAGCGGTATTTCAAACTGCCTCCTTCCAGAGGCTCGAAATCCGGCAACTGCTGCGCATGATTCATTGAATAGCAATAAGTCGTATTGCGCCCCAACCGCAGGGAAAAGCCCAACACCTCCGGGCGCCTGTGGAGTGTGCCGGCAACATCCGCCATCGTAAAATCACGGATAAACACCGTATCATCCACCACGAACAACACGTAATCCTGACCGCGCAGCAATAGCAGCAAATCGCGCCGAAAATCCCCTTCCCGGACAAAATCCACTTCCGGATACTCCTGCATGAGCCGCCGGTACAGAGACAACAGGCGCGAAGTGGAAGCCTTGTAAAGCACCTTCACAGCAATCGAGCCAGCGTCCCGGCAATGCCTCTTCCAGGAGCGCAATGTGCCGTCCAGTTGCAGCGGGCGATCTTTGCTGACAACCAGCATGGTCACTATGGCTTGGGAAGCCGGCAGGTTCATGGCCTTTCCTGTTTTCCCAGCAAACTCCTCATCTTCCGGCGAAGTTTTTCCACCACCTTGGGCCGGCCCTTTCCCGGAAACAGGAAAGGCTCTCCCCGCGCAAACTTTTGCCTGCTCGGCCGGGTGCATCCATAACTCGGCTCGCGCGACAGCACATAATCCCCCGCATACCCCGAGATCAGATAGGTCAAATGCTTTGTCAGAGCGATCCGCGGAAGTGAAGTCTCATAATCGGCAAACCGGGAAAAATCCTCCTCGCGAACGAAAAGGCAATTGCAAAGGGTGACGGCCACCAGCTTGTACGCTTTTTGTTCCGCGAGTTTCACCAGGGAGAATGGCGAGCAGCCGAAATAATTGCCCGGCTCCGCCACCAAATCCATCAGCGGAGGAATGGTGGGGTTATACTCGCAAATGATGACCCTGGGCCTCAGTTTGCCCAGGCTTTGCAGAATATGGTAATCGTCCCCGTCAACATCAATGGAGAGCAGGTCGATCGGTCCGGAAATCGATTCCCGTTTCAGGATGTTTTCCAGGGTGTTTTCGCCCACGCTCTCAACCTTCGCCTCGACGCAGTGGCAATTGTGCTTCCGGGTATTCTCGACGAGCTGCTTGAACCGCGCCGGGTCCAATTCAATGAGGATGCCCTTCCATCCTTGCTTTGCCCAGAGGTTGGCGGTGTTGGAAAAATGAAAGCCGTCCCAAGCGCCAAATTCCACGCTGACCTTTGCCGTCGTCCCGATGATGCTGAAAATCTTCTCCACGATCCCGTCTTCTCCGTTTTGGGAATACACATTAAAACCGTAATCCGAGAGTTTTGGCATTAATGGAGTCGCCTCGGCCAAGCCTGAAGTATCCGGCGTCACGGCGTTGGTCGGGGAAGGCGGCAACGCCCCGTCCTTGAGCAACGCGCGCAATTGCCGGCTCCACACATTAAACGTCGGTCTTTCCACATCCGCCACAGTGCTTTCCCAAAGCAATTCCTCCGCCGCCTCAAGTTGTTCCTCCGGCGTCCGCCGCTTTTTCGCCGCCGTCACTTCCACATTGGCCAGATGCGGCTCATGGGGCCAGGAGGTCGCGCTGATTTTGATGGCGCCAAAACCCAATCGCGCCAGGGTCCGCTCGTAACGTTCGGGAAACCAATGATCCAAATGGTAGCCCCACGCTGCCGCCTGGTCCCCGGCCAGATGGCGGGCCGCCGCCATTTTCATCTTCCACGAGGACCTCGCGGAGGACAGAGTTTTGGCGCTGCCGGCCAGATCGGGGGTTTCGATTCGCAATTGCCCCCCCTCTTTGAGCCAGACATGCCATTTGATCAACAGGGCCAGGGCGGTGACGCGATTGAAGTGTTCGAAAACATGGTGCAGCCGGATTTCATCCACGCTCCCGGCGGGAAAATTCAGCCGCAGAATATTGGCATAGGCATCGGGCTGGACATTCATCACGTTGTGACTTTCCGGCGGGTAATCGATATTGAGGTAGCCATCAAAATGCTGCTCCCCGCAGCCCAGATGCAGCCGAAGAGGGCGGCCCGCCTGCCACAGCCCGGCCGCCTGCAAAACCGGCAGATTGTCCTGATCAGCCAGCGTGGGTGGAGTTCGTTTCGGCACTTCCCGCATTCTTGAGATTTAGCACGCGCTGTTTCGGTTGTCACGAATTGTCGGTGGTCCAATCAGCCTTTCAATCAGCGCCATTGACAGAGTGGTGAGTTTTTGAAAACGTCGGATTCAGCGCGGAAATCAGCGGAAGAAATTCAATGAGCATGCAACGCAGGCGGACAAGGTCATGGGCAAACCCCTTTGGCGCAATGCGGAATTATTTTCGTGACGCGCGCGCCATAAGAGAATGGCGCAAATCAGGAAGTCCCGCCCCTCCGCCTCCCATCCTGAAACAACAAGTCGTGCGCGCTTACGCGGCGCGATTTGGCCTGCCAACATTGGTGGAGACAGGGACCTACAAAGGAGACATGATTTATGCGGTGGAACGTCAATTTAGTGAAATCCACTCCATCGAATTGAGCCGGGAGCTATTCGAAGAGGCACGCCGGCGGTTTGCCGCCTTTGCCCATGTCCATCTTCATCACGGCGATAGCGCAACGGTGCTTCCCGAACTCCTGAAAACGCTGCATGCGCCAATCCTATTTTGGCTCGACGGCCATTTCTCCCAAGGCATCACCGCGCGCGGGGGGAAAGACACCCCGATAGTGGAAGAACTCGGAGCGATCTGCCGCCACAATCCCACCGCCCATGTCATACTTATTGACGACGCCAGACTCTTTACCGGAGCCGGCGACTATCCGTCTCTCGACCAACTGCGGCGTCTGGTCAACGAATGGTCACCCGGCACACGCCTTGAGGTTTCGGACGATATCATTCGCCTGCATTACCCCCAACCCGCCGGATCAAAAGGTTCAACCTGAAAAAACGGCAACGCCGGCATTTATCAAACCCAGCCATCATGATCGCGGGGCGATTGCCTCCAGCGTCGAACGGCAGAGGGCGGTTTCTTCGGGCGACAAGAATTTGAATTCGCGGTTTTTTTGGACCGCGGTGTTGCGCAAGACCGCATAGGGGTTCGATGCGGCGTCGGCATCTCCGCGCATGCTTTCCTGAAGGCAGGCGGCCATCGTTTCATCCCAGGGAATCGAGAGGGCGCGTGCTGCGGCTTGAAAAGTATCCATCGGCCGTTCACAAAACTCCTCGTAGGCAAACGTCCTGGCGCGCGGAAATTCCACCGCCAGCGCCGAGAACATTCTTTGCAGCAATTGAACGCAGATCACCTTGTCCAGCATGACCCGGCGCCGGCGCGGCCAACGCGCGTTATCGGCCAGCGCTTTCCTGACCGCTTCCTGCGTGCCGCCGGCAAAGCGATCCAAAAACTCTTTTTCCTGCACTGCGAGAACCTCGTGATCCAGGTAAATGGTCTCCAAGGTTTGCGCCGCGAACAGACTGTCCAGGATGTAAACCGGGTCTCGCAAAATGAAAACAACCGGGACCTTCCAGGCGCGTAACACCGCTTCGGTGCCCAGCAGCGCGTGAACCTCCTTGACCAGGCAAATCTTCCAACCGGCGTCGTTTCGTTCGCCGCCCGGCAATCCTGCGCCGTCGAATTGCCGGTGCGCCACCAACTGATAAGCCGCCAGCAGGGGGCCGGCATCAGAACTTCCATTGTAGCCGATCGCGGTGTGATCGCCCCTTTCCCGATAGGGAAGTTGCGGATGAATGTGGAACAAGGGTTCGGAAAAAAAACGGCTTGGCTCCGTGGTTTTGGACAGCACTTTGCTCACCCAACTGGTCCCGCTCCGCCCCACGCCAAGAATCAAGCGCAATTTGCCGCTCTCGGACGGTTCACGGTCCGCATACGGGTACTTCGCTCGAAATTTTGCGGCCCAGCGGCCCTCTTTGGTAAGATTGAACATCGTCAGGATCATTGTCCGGGCCGCCATCCATGAATCAAGCTTGAAATGCCGCGATCGCCACGGGGCAATGGCAGCCTTGACAGCAAACTGGATTTTTGAAAACGTCTGGCCTGCCGGAACAAAATGCTCTACGCAAAGTTAATCTGCAGTTGGATGCCCTGTGAAGAGATTTTGCGGAGATGGACCAAACAATCCCAGGGCGACGGCCGTTGGGACGACTTGCAAATGGTGTTGGACGAAAAAAAGGCGGATTACTTTGTCGTCATAAACTTTCCCTTCGCCGGAGAACAGATTGAACCCCGGCACACGATAATTTTTCCCATGGAACCGGAGCATAATCGTGGCAATTGGGGCGCCTGGCGCAATCCCCCGCCCGGAAAATTCCTTCGTGTGATGTCGCACGACAAACATTATAACAATCTGCAATGGCATCTTTCACAAACCTACTCCGAACTTATGGAACAACCGGTGGACAAGAGCCTTGTCTTCTCCAGCGTCACCAGCGACCTCGTCGAGTTTGAAGGGCAGCGCAAACGGGTTCAGTTTCTTAAAACATTGAGCGGGAGCGGCATCCCCTTCGATCTCTTTGGCCGCGGGAACCGCTGCCAGATTCCCAATTATCGCGGCGCTCTTCCCACGGTGAAAAAAGACGCGGGACTATTCCCCTACCAATACACTTTCGCCGGGGAAAATTGCCGGGAATACAACTATTTCACGGAAAAACTGATTGACGCCATCCTGGCCGAATGCCTCTGCTTTTATTGGGGATGCCCCAATGTTTCAGACTACATCGACCCCCGTGCCTTCATCCCGGTGGACTTGGATCGCCCCCGGGAAGCAATAGAAGTGATCCGTTCCGCCATTGCCGGGAAAGAATGGGAAAATCGGGTTGAGATCATTCGTGCGGAAAAAAAGAAGATCCTGACCCAATTGCAGTTTTTCCCGCGCTTGCACCGGCTCCTGCATTCCATCGGCTGAGGAGAATCCTTTTCTTATCCGCGTTATCAGGTCATACTGGCCGCCGCATGAAGAAAACGCCGACGACGTTTTACACGTTGAAACCCTTTCTGGAATTGTTCCAGACCGGGGTTCCGGTGCTCATGTACCATAAGATTGCCGACCCGCCGGCGGGCGCGCGGCTCAAGGGCCTTTATGTCCCTCCCGGTCGTTTCGCGCGGCAATTGGCGGAATTGCACCAGGCCGGCTTTGTGGCCTGCCGGCCCGGAGCCGCCCGCGACGGGCACGGCCCGCAACGGCGCATGGCGCTGACCTTTGATGACGGTTTCCGCAATGTCTGGGAACATGCCCTCGAACCCCTGGCCGCCCGCCGCTTCAGCGCCATCCAGTTCCTGGTGGCCAATTTCATCGGGCGCCTCAATCAATGGGAGATGCGCGAAGGGGAAGTGCGCGAGCGGTTGATGGACGCGGCGCAAGTGCGGGATTGGCTCCGCGCCGGGCACAGAATCGGCTCGCATTCGTTGAGCCATCCTTATTTGACCCGCTTGAGCATGAGGGATGCCCGCGAGGAAATCGTCGCCAGCAAAAAGAAACTCGAAGACACCTTCGGCGTTCCGGTCGAAGATTTCTGCTATCCTTATGGCAATTGGAATGAAACGGTGCGCGAACTGGTCGTGGAGGCCGGATACCGGACCGCCTGCTCCGCGGACTTTGGCGTCAACACGCCTGCCATTTCGCCGTTTTTGCTCCGTCGCATCATTGTGCGGCATCCCACGCGAAGTCTCAAGGTGCTCAAGGCCCGCCTGCTGGGCAAGGGGCATTGAAGCTGGCGCGCCTGGCGACCCCGGTGAAATTCTCCGACCATGACAACCCGCCCGGCGCGCGCTGGCTCAACCGGACCGTCTTGGGCGTCGGTTTGGCTTCCTTGTTCAGCGATTGGTCCCACGAAACGGCCACTGCGGTCATGCCCGCTTTCCTGGCGACCCTCGGCGCGTCGGCCGCGTGGCTGGGATTGATCGAAGGCATTTCCGACGGCCTAGCCAGCTTCGCCAAAATGGGGTCGGGCTATTTCACCGACAAACTCCAGCGACGAAAGCCCATCGCCGTGGCGGGCTACCTAGTGACGACATTGGGGACGGCGGCGTTTGGACTGGCGACGGCGGCCTGGCATGTTTTGCTGGCGCGCAGCCTGGCGTGGCTGGGCCGGGGCATCCGCACCCCCGTGCGCAAGGCCCTCCTGGCGGCGGCGGTGGACCGCTCCGCCTACGGCAGGGCCTTCGGTTTTGAACGGATGATGGACACCGTGGGAGCAATCGCAGGACCGGCCACGGCATTTTTCCTGTTGCGCGCTTTCCATCACCATTATCCCAGCCTCTTTGCCGCGACCCTCGTTCCGGGCCTGATGGCCGCCGGGTTGATGGCCTTTGTCGTCAGGGAGCGCGAGCGGAAGCCTGTCCCGCACATTTCATTTGGCGAACGACTGCGCCTGCTGCCCGCCCCCTACAGGAAATTCCTGGCGGCCGCGGGTTTGTTCGGAGCGGGCGCCTTTGCCCACACGATGCTGATTCTGCTGGCGGCCCAGAAATTGACTCTCCGGTTTGGCGCGGCCAAAGCCGCGAGCGCAGCCGTGGCCCTGTACATCCTTCACAATATCTTTTATGCGGCGTTCTGTTACATCGGCGGCTGGCTTGGGGACCGCTTCGCCAAGAAATGGTTGCTGGCCACCGGCTATGCGCTCGGGGCGATCATGGCCGTCTGCGTCATCGCCGCGCCGGCCGGCCTCTGGAGTCTGTCACTCATATTCGTGCTCGGAGGAATGAGCGTCGCGCTGGAAGAGACATTGGAAGATTCGTATTGCGCGGAACTGGTGGAAGAGAAGCACCAGGGCATGGCCTTCGGGG
>Ga0326728_10009288_pt1 | contig 23763 bp, 17 predicted proteins | sample MB3enrmetagenome_FD_207602 | JGI IMG/M metagenome (GOLD analysis project Ga0326728, IMG submission 207602) | Lab enriched peat soil microbial communities from McLean, Ithaca, NY, United States - MB31MN | ecosystem: Environmental > Terrestrial > Soil > Wetlands > Peat | place: USA: New York... | reverse complement strand
ACTTCAATGCCCTTGACCATGTACTCGACATAGCCGTGGCAGGCGTCAGTAATCAAAGTCACCGAGTGCAGGAAGTTATAAATGATCACCGGCTTGTACACGTTGAGTTCGAAGTTTCCCTGCGAGCCCGCGAATCCCACCGCCGCCGTCGCGCCATGCACTTGCACGCACACCATCGTCATCGCTTCGCACTGCGTCGGATTCACCTTGCCCGGCATGATCGACGATCCCGGCTCATTCTCCGGAATCGTGAGTTCGCCGAGGCCGCAGCGCGGACCCGAGGCTAGCCACCGTATGTCGTTCGAAATCTTCATGAACGATGCCGCCAGCGTCTCCATCGCGCCCTGCGCAAACACAATCTCATCGTGTGCCGATAGCGCTGCAAACTTGTTCGGATGCGAGCGGAAGGGAAGTCCAGTCAGCTCGGCAATCTTCTTCGCCGCCCGCTCGGCAAACTCGGGATGCGTATTCAGCCCCGTGCCCACCGCAGTCCCGCCAATTGCCAGGTCGTACAGGCCGTCCAGCGCCTGCTCCAACCTCTTTATGTCGCGCTCCAGCAGACTTGCCCAGCCGCCCATTTCCTGACCAATCGTCAGCGGCACGGCATCCTGCAGGTGGGTGCGGCCAATCTTCACGATGCTGTCGAATTCCTTCGCCTTCGCCGCGATGGCATCGCGCACCGTCTTGATCGCAGGAATCAAATCGTTTTTCACCCGCGACGCCGCCGCAATGTGCATCGCAGTCGGAAACGTATCGTTCGATGACTGCGACATATTCACGTGATCGTTGGGATGGATCGGCTTCTTACTCCCCATCTCGCCGCCCGCAATCTCAATCGCGCGATTCGAGATGACCTCATTCACATTCATATTGGTCTGCGTGCCCGAACCCGTTTGCCATATGCGCAGCGGGAACTGGTCATTCAGCTTGCCGGCAATCACTTCGTCGGCGGCCTGCGTGATCAGCTTCGCCTTGTCCGCCGGCAGCTTGCCCAGATCCTGATTCACCAGCGCGCAAGCCTTCTTCAGCGTGCCAAACGCCCGAATCAGCTCCGGAGGCATAACGTCGCGCCCAATATCAAAATGCAAGAGCGACCGCTGCGTCTGCGCCCCCCAATAAACGTTGGAGGGAACTTCGATCTTCCCCATCGAGTCGGATTCCGTGCGCGTTTTCACGTTGGTTGGAGTCGTAGTGTGAGCCGGAACGGCGGGTTCAGTAAGAGTAGCCATGATGAAATCTCCTGTGCGTCGGACCGGAGAGCGGAGCGGGAGCAGCCGAGCGGTTCGGCGAATATTATGAGGAACTCAACATTATACGGCGCGGGACGCGCAGAAGTGCGCTTGGCTGGCGAGAGGAGATGAGGTGCCAGCCGGCCCGCCCAAGTGGTCGCCCGCCGCGCCCGCCAAATAACCGACTAAAGGCCGAGCTTTTCTAGTATTTGAACGATACCTGGCCGCAACTCGTCGTCGAAGTGGGGATCGATTTTCAACACAACCGGCCAAAACATCTCTAGGCAAAAGCCTCCCGCACTGATGTCTCCTAGGATTAACTTAGTCGGAGCACCCTCCCTAACCTCTCGTGCGTAGTATTCAGACGAACCGAACGAATTACGGTCTTCGGACTTTAGCTCCCCTAGCTCTCCTTCAAATTCGGCCCTGGGATTGGCGAACGCGGGATGCACATATTCCGAATATCGGGAGTACAGGTAGGAGAATCCTTTGTCTTGTTCATGGGCGGGCTTCAAGATTGTCTTCAATCTCGGAAGCCCAAGAAGCTTCTCAAACAATTGCCTCGCCGCCTCGGGCATTGGCTCGCCGTGAGTCTCTTCCCAGATCCGCTCCCACTGATACCACCCTCCGGAAGCAAAGGACTGTCCTAGGAGGAAGACCTCAATCAATCGGTAATCGTTCAGCCTGTCTGGTTGGCTGAAAAACTGAGCGAATGCGTACATCTCCAACATGCAGCGGAGCGATACTCCGATTCCAACCCGATTCTTAATATTCGCATTCACAACGAGACTTCGCGCGTGGCCTAGCTGCCGAATCATAATGTGGTAGGCAAGCGCTCTCCGTGCGTCGAGCAAATCGGACCCGAATGAGCAGACCTCCAAAGGGATGATGGGGTGAACCTCAATAAGAGCCATCATGAATTCGAAATGGTCCACCGCGCCGGCATCAGCCGAAGCTCCGTCGCGGACGCTCGGCGCAAATCTAATCAGCGGGGGGTGGGCCCGGAGAAATTCCTGCTGGAAGCGCCGGTTTCTTCGGGTTTCCTCGTTGATTCCATCGGGGAGCGATTCCGACATCATGCTCCATAGCCTAATACTTCTGCCAGCCTGTTCTCAATTGTGGGCCGCTCGTCCTTCTGTGGATCTGATCCCCCTGTGAATTCAAGCCAGGGAATCGTTACCAAGATCCAACGCATGCTCCGTGACTGTGACCTTGTTGTTCGCGGCCCAGGTCCTGGGAAGGCCCGTCGCGCCAAACGCTGAAAGGGCGCGGTGCATGTACGGACGCAACACTTCGTCGAAGACTCGATGGCAGTTCGGACAAAGGGGAATCCCATTGATCTGTCGGTCGCAACCATGAACACTTTTCCACTCTTTCTCGTCGATGATGTGAACTGCGTCCGGGAGGGGATATGTGACGCCACACATCACGCAGGGAAGATGTTTGCCTTTCTTGTCCCGGACAATTTTTCGCTTAACGTCAGGGTTGAATGCCATCGATGCCTCGCGTGTGGACCAGCTTAACGGGGAAGTATAGCGCGGGTTTCTGTTTTAGCACCGACCGAAATGTGACGTGTTCTAATTAGAATGGATCCAGGAAGTATGAAGCGGCGCCTTCCACAATATAAAGGCATCCTCACCTCCTCACAGATCGCGGAGGGAATGAATGCGGCCGTCCGCAACTCGAAGAGGCTCTTCGAAGATGCAAGAGTAATGCTCGAACAGCGCCGCTATCCAAGTGCGATAGGCCTTGCGATTTTGTCCATAGAGGAATCTGGCAAGCTCAGAATTCTCCGCGAGCTTGCGCTGGCTCGAAATCAAAAGGAACTTACAAGCCGATGGCGCGAGTATCGCCAACACACAAGCAAAAACCAGTTGTGGCTTCTGATCGACAGCATACTCAAGGGATCGTCAAAGCTGCAGGACTTTGGCCATCTTTTTGACTCTAATTCCGAACACCCGCGGCTCTTAGATCAGTTGAAGCAGGTCAGTTTTTACACTGACTGCCTAAGCAACGCACACTGGTCGGTTCCCGACGAGGTCGTAGACATGAGTCTAGGGAGGATGCTCGTCGAGGTCGCGGAAGTTCTGTGCCAATCCCGTGAAATCACCGAGGAAGAAATTGAACTTTGGACAGCATATCTCCAACCTGTATACAACACGACGCAAGAGGCCATGGAGCGCGCTCTGATGGCGTGGGATCGCGAAATGCGGGCGCGCGGACTACTCAAGGGTGGGACAACCATGGCCGAGTTTGTCACGAAAGGAATACAGGTTCGGAGATGAGAACTTAAAATCGGGCTGACCGGTGGCCCACTCAATCCGTGTGCTGGCTTAAGTGGGGCGGTGCCGCGGGTTCTACCCGTGCGCTCCCCGCAGCGGTTGACTCTCCATCACCGCGCGCAGAATGCGGTTGATGCGCGCCTCGTAGCCCTTGCCATGAGTCTTTAGCTAATCGAGCATGCCAATCGAGCACGTCCTCATCCAGACGAATCGTCAATTGCTTTTTCGCCGGCGGCCACGCCATCGGTGCCTTCTTGAGAAAGGTCTTGTCCAGCCGCGGAATGTCCGAGTAGTCGATCTCGGAATCCTTCATGCGGTCAATTTCGCGCGACGACTGCGCTCCTTGATCTCCGACTAACTCATCTTACAAATCGGCTATTGACAGCACGAGATACAATAGAAGAAGTAATCAAATCCAAGCTGCGTAAGTCCACGTAAGCCTCCCAACCGGGGCCCCCATCAAGCGCGCTTTTCGCTTGATGGGGTGGAGGAGGCCCGCAGCTGGAGCTGATCTTTGACATCTCCATTGTCGGCCATGTCCGGCCCGGGTCGCGGATACGGCGAATGGTCCGCGAGTAACTTCTTTGTCTCCAGGACTTTGCAAATGTCGCCTTTTAGAATCAAGACTTTGCCATCCGAAACGGGGAGAAACAGCAGAAAATAGAAGCTAACTCCCACGCGCTCAAGACTTTGCCTCTAACTCCAATCCGCTGAAGACTTTGGCGGAAATTGTTCCCTAAAGTCTTGATTCCAATAGACCGGGGGGGGGAGGGGGGAGGGGGGAGGGGCGCCGGATCGGTCGCATCTCCGAGAACGCTTCGCGGAGGGTTTGCCCAGCCGCCGAATTTCCGAATCGTCGCCGTCGACACGCGCACTACTGACAGCTAAGCGAAAGCCGTCTCAACTCGCCGTTCGTCCAACCGCTGCCATCGGTCGGCAGGTGAGTAAAGTACACGTAGTAAGTCGATCCCAGGATGTGCGGATCGTTTCCCAGGCCAACCGCCGTCGGATAAGCCGCAATGGGACCGAACTCAGGGGCACTACGACCATAGGTGACGTTGTCGCTGGCGACCGCAGCGTATACGTTCGTCTGGAATCTGCTTTGATTTTCGAATTATCAGGAGAAACTAATGAGAGCACTGCGAGTACCGGTAGCAATGGCGCTGACCTTGGCGGCGGTCGCCTGCATGCTGGCCTGCGGCGGACTTTCCACGGCCCCGTCGAAAGTACCCGTCTTCACCCAGTTGGCGTTCGTGTCGGATCGCACGGTGAGTCCTCCGACTGGCCTGTTCCTCATGACACTGAATGGTTCGGGCGTGACCCCGGTTCCCTTCAGCAACATGAGCGTATACGCGCCGTCGGTCAGCGCCGATCTCAAGACCTTCGCCTTTGAAGCGAGCGGCAACGTCTGGGTGAGCAATGCCGATGGGAGCACGCAGACCCAATTGACCAGCAACGGCAATAGTTATGCTGTGAAGGTTTCCCCAGACGGAACAAAAATCGTGTTTAACCAGATGGATTCCGTCAGCCACATTTACAACCTTTGGGTCATGAAGGTGGACGGCACCGGACAGTTCAATCTGACGTCGACCATGCCGACCGGAATGACTAACTGCTACGGGGGAAGCTTTTCGGCCGACAGCACCAGGATCGCAATGAACTGCCAGGGCAATACGTCCAGCGGGGTTTTCACGATCAACCCGGATGGAACCGGCTTGGCCACCGTTACAACCCAAACTTACTACATCGATACGCCTGTCTTCACCCCGGATGCAACGAAAATACTGTTCGTCCTTTACGGGCAAGCTGGCCCCTTGCAGACCGCCATCTTCAGCGTTAACCTGGATGGCAGCGATCAGACTTCCGTGGCGACGGCTGGATTTGAGGCGGAGATCCTGAACTCGGCGCTCTTTTACACAGTTTACGATTCGACGTTGGACCGTGACAGGATCTACACGTCCAATCTGGACGGGAGCAATGCGGTTGCGCTCACCGATGGAACGTCGAATGACTACCTGGGGACGGCCACGGATTAGAAAGCGGCAACCAATTGCTGGGCGGGTAGCTCACCCGCCCAGCCCGTGGTTTTCCTTCCCGAAAACGACACGAGGGTGCCCCATCCTTCGCGTGCCGTTCGCGGTATTGGCTTGAGTGGGGGAGTAACTGTGGCTGCCGTTCCGGTTACGTGCTCGTCTTACTTACTCGACAGTCCGTCGCGCCAGGCCATCACTTCGATTCCTATTCGCAAATTTGACCGATTACAGCCGCTTGAGTCTACTCCCCGACCAGGACCCCGAAGAGGCTAGCGACGAATATCTTTTTTTGGAACCACTTCACCGGGACAATCATCTTTCCCTGGGTAAACCTACCCTGGGCCGAAAAGACAACTCAATAAGGAGGAGCCATTGTGAAATGGATCACTTTCTTGCTGCTTGCAGTTGCAACCCTGGCCGGCATTGTCGCCTTCACGATCCCCGCATCTGGACACGCCGATGAAGCGGCCACCCCGATTTTCGTAACCAACATTCCCGCTGGGTACCGCGACTGGCGCCTGGTCTCTGTCGCTCATGAGGAAGGCAACCTGAACGACATTCGCGCGATTCTGGGTAACGACGCAGCGATCAACGCGTATCGCGAAGGAAAGCTTCCATTCCCGGAAGGCACAATCATTGCCCGCATCGCCTGGAGCTACGTCGCCTCGGAGGAAAACAATAAGGTCTTTGGCCGCGCGCAATCTTTCGTCGCTGGTGCGCCGCCGGAGTGGTACCTCCAGTTCATGGTCAAGGACTCAAAGAAGTACGCCGCGACCGGCGGCTGGGGGTACGGACAATTCGATAAGGACGGCAAACCTCCTGACGAGGCGAAACTCAAAACCTGCTATCCCTGCCACGAGCCGATCAAAGCTCGCGACTTTGTGTTCACCCGTTACGCACCCTGAGCCAGATTCGATATAGATGAACGCACTGGAGGAAGAACATGGAAAAGCTCGGGAGTTGGAAGGAGGTAGCATGAAGCGGATCGCGTCTTTGGTGATTACAGTTGTAGCCGTAGCGGGCGTTGTCGCCTTTTCAGCACCCGCATCTGGACACGCGGATGGAGATTCCGCCGCGGCTTTCGTTACAGAAATTCCTCAGGGATATCGCGGCTGGCAGTGGATTTCCTCGGCCCATGAAGCGGGCAACCTCAACAGTTTAGGCGCCGTCCTGGGCAACGATATGGCGATCAAGGCCTATCGCGAGGGAAAGATTCCGTTCCCGGATGGCTCGATTATTGCCGCTTTGCATTACCATTACGCCCCCTCGGACGAGAACAACCAAGTCTTTGGCCAAGCCCAGTCTTTCGTTCCCGGGCCTCCCGCAAACATTCAATTTATGGTGAAGGATTCAATCAAGTACGCCGCAACTGGCGGGTGGGGGTTCGCTCACTTCGCAGACGGCAAGCCTGGCGACGCGGCATTTATGAAAACCTGCTTCCCCTGCCACGAGAAGGCCAAAGCGACCGATCTTGTCTTTACTCACTATGCCCCTTGATGCTGAAAACTAGTCGAGTCCTTGTTAGAGCTGACGAAACTGCACGCCGAAATCATTGATTCCTAAAGGCCGGACTAGACCGGACACAGAGGGGTCCAGGCGGAAAGTGAACTACGAGCAGGTGACCGCATGACGGTGAAGATCACCATCGGCGGACGATATTTTTCGGTTGCCAGATCGGAACTTCTGGCGACTTGTTATCGTATTCTCCAGCAGCCTGGCTTTTTCTCCGAAAGAGTTGGGCGATCGGCGAAAAGTCCGGCCAATGTTATGTCTGACAATCTCTCCGCGAACAATTGACCCACGCGGATTGCCATGTCAACATGACCAGCGCGGAGGTGAAGCGTGAGTCCTGAAACTCGACCTGTAGGACCAGTGAGCCTTTCGGAACGCATCCTTTTCATCGATGTTCTCCGAGGCATGGCGCTGTTCGGCATTCTCGCTGCCAACATGCGCGCGTTCTTTGCGCCGCTTGATGCTTACTCGGTAACCAAGGTCCTTTATCACAGCCACGCCGACCTCTTGGCTCAAGGCTTCATCAACGCTTTCATCCAGGGCAAATTCATCTCGATCTTCTCCTTCCTCTTCGGGATGGGTTTTGCCATGCAGATGAGCCGAGCCGAAGCGCGCGGCGCACGCTTCATGGGCTTCTATCCGCGACGCCTGCTCGCACTGGCGCTGTTTGGCGTGATTCACGGCCTGCTTATTTGGGCTGGCGACATTCTGCTGACGTATGCGTTGTCGGGCGCGATCTTGCTGTTGTTCCGCAACCGGCAGCAGAAAACGCTTCTGTGGTGGGCGGGCAGCTTGTTCGCGTTGCCCATTGTGGTCAGCACGTTCTTTTTGGGCCTCTATTACACCCGCTTCCGCCCGCATTGGATGGAGCCGAAGCCGCCCGATGTGAAGAAGTTCTATGACGTGATCAATATCTACGCGCATGGGTCGGTGCGGCAGATCATGGCGCAAAACTGGGTGGAGTGGAAGCAGGAGTTGCCCACCGAGCTTTTCGCGATTTATGCAGTGGCGCTGTTCCTGCTCGGCATGTGGACGTGGCGCGCCGGAATCGTGCAGCGCCTTGACGAGTACAAGCCGGTGTTGAAGCGCGTGTGCGCCTGGTGTCTGCCAGTGGGAATGGTTGTGAGCATGTACGTGGCCGTCGTGACGGCGGTTGTTCCTCCCGGCACGATCTCGCTTTGGGGATGGTTCGCCCAGGTTCTCTGGCTGCCCTCAGCGCATATCCTTGCCGCAGGATACGTCTCAGGCTTGGCGCTTCTTTTCATGAACGAGAGCTGGCGACATCGGCTGCTTCCGTTCGCCGCGGTCGGCCGCATGGCGTTGACGGATTATTTGATGCAGTCGGTTGTGTGCACCCTGTTCTTCTACCACTACACCACCGGACTTTTCGGAAAGATCGGGCCGGCCATCGGCCTGATTCCGACCGTCGTGCTCTATTCGGCCCAGGTCGTATTCAGCAACTGGTGGCTGAGCCGCTATCGCTTTGGACCGATGGAGTGGCTGTGGCGCGGGCTGACCTATGGCAAGTTCCCGTCGATGAGTAAAGACGAACCAATAGAACCGATGCTTCCTGCGGAGGTTCCGGCGCTAGCGGACGCGGCCGCGCTCGCGCCAGCCAATGCTCCGCTTATTGGTTCGGCTTCATCCGGCGAAACCGCGCCGTGAGTGCGGCAACGTCGTTTCCAGAGCTAATGTAACGTCCATCCGCGTCACATCGGAATGTGATGTAGCTACCTCCGTTCAGTGACGCAAAACACAGCCCCTTGGGATGGATTCGCATATGAAGTGGTGACCGCTCTTTTGTCTGCTGCGGAGTCTCAAACTGCGAGCCGACAATCTGGCGCGGACAACTTCGTATGAACGCCTTCCGAGATGCGGGACATCTTTTCCGTTTGGCGGGTGTGTTCGCCGCCGGCATCCTCCTCTTTTTGGTTCTGCGTAGTTTTTTGGTACCGAAGAGCTTCGGGGAATACGGGCACTACCGGGGGAATTCGCTCGCGGAGATTGCGGCGCGGCCCATTAATTATGCCGGCCATGACACCTGCGAAGGCTGCCATACGGACGTGCTCGACAAAAAGAAAGACGGCAAGCACGCCCATGTAAATTGCGAGGCCTGCCATGGACCTCAGGCCAAGCATGCGGACGATCCAGCCTCGGTCACTCCTCCGAAGCTCGATACGGCTGTGCTGTGCGTGCGCTGCCATGAGGCGAATGCCGCGAAGCCGAAGACCTTCCCGCAGGTGGTTTCTGCCGATCACGCCGGCGGCCTCGCTTGTGATACCTGTCATCAGCCTCATAGCCCAGCCGTGACCGCGGAGGCCGCGAAATGAACGTTACCCGGCGTCACCTCCTCCTCTTGTTGCCTGCGGCCGGTGCGGCCTGGAAGTACATTCTGGCCGGGACGCCCGAAGCGGCTCCGAACTACCAGATGACGGATCACTGGTGGAGCATGCTGATCGATCTCCCCAAGTGCATCGGTTGCGGCAACTGTGTGCGCGCCTGCCAGACCGAAAACGATGTTCCAGACGGGTATTTCCGCACCTGGGTTGAGCGCTACCACGTCAACGACTACGACATCGAAAACCCGCAAGTGGATTCGCCCGACGGCGCCAAGAAGGGATTCCCGCCTGCCAAGGATCCATCCGGCAAGAACTTCTTCGTTCCCAAGCTTTGTAACCATTGCGCCGACTCTCCGTGCACGCAGGTTTGTCCGGTGGGCGCGACTTTCATCAGCCCGGACGGCGTGGTGCTGGTCGACAAAACCTATTGTCTTGGTTGCAGGTATTGCGTGCAGGCCTGCCCCTACGGCTGCCGGTTTATCAATCCGAAGACGGACACAGCCGAGAAGTGCACGCTCTGCTATCACCGCATCCGAAAGGGACTCACTACCGCGTGTTGCGAAAGCTGCCCGACCGGCGCCCGGCAACTTGCGGATCTCAAAAACCCGAAGGATCCGATTCACGAATTCCTGAAGACGCACAGTGTGCAGGTTCTGAAACCATACATGGCGACTCACGCCAAGGTTTATTACAACGGCCTGGATGGGTCAGTGAGATGACGCGATGAGTTGCGCACGAGACGATTTCAGCGCGAGAGGGAAAACGCATGCCGGGTGTTGAAGGCTTCATGTATCCCAACGAAGTCGAACTGCAATGGAGCGTGCTGATCGTTCTCTACCCGTTCCTCACGGGACTTGTCGCTGGGGCGTTCATCCTGGCCTCCCTGGAACGTGTTTTTAACGTCGAGGAGGTGAAGCCGACCTACCGTCTGGCTCTGTTGACGGCACTTGCATTCTTGTTGGTTGCCCCGTTGCCGCTGCAGCTTCACCTGGGGCATCCGGAACGCTCGTTTGAGATGTACCTGACTCCGCACCGCTCGTCCGCCATGGCTATGTTCGGTTTTGTCTATCTCTGGTATTTGATGGCGGTCCTGGTGGTGGAAATTTGGCTCGACTACCGGCGCGACATTGTCGTGCTGTCGCAATCCACGAGCGGCGTGACGCGGCTCATCTACAAGGTCCTGACGCTCGGCTCCAGCAACATCAGTCCGCACGCTCTGGAAATCGACGACCGCGTAGGGTGGGGAATTACGCTGATGGGAATTCCATCGGCCTTCTTGTTACACGGCTATGTGGGGTTCATCTTTGGTTCGATTAAGGCGAATCCGTGGTGGTCAACGCCACTCATGCCGGTTGTGTTTCTGTTTTCCGCCATGGTGTCGGGGATTGCGACGGTGATGTTGCTCTATATGCTGCTCACCTGGTTGCGCAAGCAGGTTATCGACATGCGCTGCGTGGACACGATTGCGCGTTACCTGTTCTACACCTTCATCATCGACTTCACGCTCGAAATGCTCGATCTGATTCATCGCATCTACGAGTCGGACGAATCGTTCCGCAGCCTCGATTTCATGGTCCACACCAAGCTCTACGTGTCGCACATTGTGGTGCAGATCGTGCTGGGAACGATCACGCCGATTGCCTTGCTCGCCCTGACTCAGGTGCTTCGCCTGCCGGACATGGCGCGGAAGCGCATCTACGCGACGGCGGGATGCCTTACCCTGATTGGTATTTTCGCGATGCGCTGGAATGTGGTGATCGGCGGCCAGCTTTTCTCCAAGAGCTTCCTTGGTTACACCACGTACAAGATGGGCCTGGTCACGCGCGAAGGCCTGCTCACGGCGATTATCCTGACCCTCATGCCGTTAGCGATTCTCTGGGTATTGGTGAAGCTGTTGCCACCCTGGCCGGAGAAACACCCGGGTTCGGCGCCGGCGTAGCGCGCGTTAAGTTCATTTTCAGTATTCGTTGCCAGTCTCAAAGCGGTGGAGATTATGGATGATCTTCGTGACGCTTTAGCACGGCTCGATGCCCGCCTCGAAACACTGGAGCGCCGGGTTGCCCTGCTGGAGGAGCGCCGACAAGAGACGCCGTCAGTCCCCTCTCTCCCTAAGACCGAAATTTCAGACTCTGTAGCCGCGCTGACGCAGCCGGGGATGCTCGCCCCGGCGGAGAACATCTTTTCGGTGGCGGGCAGAAGCATGCTTGGGATTGCCGGCGCCTATGTTCTTAGGGCCATTGCAGAGTCAGGCTCGTTTCCGAGGCTAGCTGTAGTTGTGCTGGCATTGACCTACGCCGGCATGTGGCTCGTCTGGGCGGCGCGCGCCGCAACCGCAGCGCGCTTTACGCGCTTTGCCTACGCCGTCACTGCCAGTTTGATACTCGTCCCGATGCTGGCCGAGCTTACACTCCGCTTTCAGGTGTTACCGGACGCAGTGACGGCCGCGTTGCTGAGTACTTACGTGGTTGGAGCCTTCGCTCTGGCGTGGAAGCGATCTCTTTCATCGCTGGCCTGGGTCGCAACCGGCGCGGCGCTGGCAACCGCGCTCGCCTTGCTCGTCGTTTCCCACAATCTGGTGACCTATATGTCTGCCCTTCTTGTTATGGCTGCCGCCAGCGAATTCGCGGCGGCCGGGGGCCGCTGGAGGTCCTTACGGTTTGTCGCTTTTCCGGCAGCCTTGGTCGCGGCGTTGATCCTCGTCTACATTCAATCGCTGCCCTTGAGTTCTCGTCCAGATTACCCATCGGTTTCGACGTCGGTTGTTCTTGCACTGGCAACGCTGCTTTTTGTGATTTATGGAGTGAGCACCGCTTATTCCACGATCCTCCAGCGGCAAGCGATGTCCATTTTCGCGCTCGTGCAAGCGGTGACGACATTCATCCTGGCTGCTGTAAGTTGGCTTTGGTTTGCGCCCGGTGCTGGCCGCATCGCGTTGGGCTGCTTCTGCTGGATTCTTGCCGCCGCTTGCTATGCCGCCGCCTTTGTCCGCTTCGACCGCGTTGCCGATGAGCGCAACTATCACGTTTACTCAACTTGGAGTGTTGCGCTCGTGATGACTGGGAGTTTTCTGCTGCTGGCGCCGACGGCGCAGGCACTGTTCTTGAGCGCACTCGCAATTGCTGCCACGCTGACAGGAGTGCGCATCGCACGCCTGACGCTGGAATTTCACGGCTTGGTTTACTTGACGGGCGCCGCTTTTTCGTCGAGCCTGCTGACCTATGCCGCTCGTGCGCTGACCGGGACCTTTCCAACCGCACCGGGTTGGCTCGTCTGGGTCGTGGCGGTCGCGGCGCTTCTTTGCTATGCCATTGGTGGACGTTTCCGAGGCGACCTATGGAACCAGAAGTTGATGCGCGTGCTTTCCGCCGCCTTGGCCGTTAGCGCGGTAGCGACTTTTCTGGTTTCCGGTTTGGTCTGGTTAGCTGCAAGCGGGATGACGCTGGGTGAGTCCCATGTCGCGGTCATCCGTACCCTGATTACTTGTGCCTTGGCGCTGGCGCTGGCTTTCAGCGGCTCGCGATGGGGACGTAGCGAACTGGTGTGGACGGCCTACGGCACGCTAGCTTTCGTGACCGCCAAGTTGATTTTCGAGGATCTCCCTCACGGCCATTCCGGATCGATTGCCGTCTCGATCTTCCTCTATGCCGTTTCGCTGATTTTGATCCCGCGGTTAGCGCGCACGAAGGCCTAGCAGTCTGCGGAAAAAGTGTTTTCTGAGGCAGAATTGTTACCTCAGCGGCTGAACAGTTTGTCGAATAAGTCGAATTAGCGACCTCAGCGGCTAAAGCCTCCATTGAAAACACGGCGCTTATCGCAGCGCTGAAGCGCTGCGCCACCCAAAATCAAGTGCAATACAGAGTTTTCCCACAGCCTGCCAGGACTCAGGGCATTCACAGGAGCGGTGAATGCCGCAGTCGCAAGAGCCAGAGCTGCGATACGGAAGAGGCAGTCTAGCGCTTGGTCAAGCAATACATCGTGAACGACATCACTGCCACCATGAGTGTCGTTGCCACCACAATAGTAATAATCATCGCCATCCTCCTTGCTTACCCTCACGAACAAGTGTGTGTGACCTTACTGGTTGCCGAGCAGAAACCCGACCACGGCTGCGCCCATCAGAATGACCAGAATCCAGACAATGGCCGGAACCAACCAATCACCCGCCACGGCCAATGGATTCCGCGGCGAGGTTGGCCCCGCTCCATTTACCGGAGTTTGCCCGGATCGAGGAGAAGCATCGTGCGCGAAGTGAACTCTTCGCAGCACTCCACGGTCAATGTCAGGGATTCGCGGACCGATGGCTGGGCGGAGTTTTTCCGTCCAGAGGAACAGAGTTTGTGAGAGAAGCGCGGTTAGAAAGAAAATCCCGAGCAAGGCTGCCAAGACCGTCTCGTGCATGGCTGCACCTCCGGCGTTTCACGTCTTCAGACACATCCATGAAACCGGCCGCACCCGGCAGCGGCTTATTAAGAATATAAAGGGCCGGGGTAAGAGACTCGTCTTGCTGGACTGGCCCGGTTGTGATTTATGTCATAGATCGTCACTCGAGGTCAGTGATTTATCTCACAGACCTTTGTGATGATTCCAAAAGGCCCGGGCGTAAACTAACAGAGTGAACGATTTGCCGGTTCAACAGCGCTCCCGAACGCTATTTTCGTATTTTCAGGTGTTCACAGTTTACGCCTTGACCGAGCGCGCCCTGTGGTCGTCCGCCACCTCTGTCCGCAACCATTGGGCGGGGATCACATTGATCGCGGTAGCTGCCTTCTTGCTTGTGGATCGGCCTTCGCTTCAGCGGTTGGGTTTGGGCCGGCCAAATGCGAACGCAGCCCGCCTGGTATTGACGCTGAGTCTTCTGGCGGCTGCGCTCTTGATCCTCCTGGTGCTCGCACTTGGCGGAGAGATCCGGGCGCATGCCGCTTTGCTGAACCTGTCCCGTTCCGGCGGCTATGTGATCTGGGCGGCGCTACAGGAGTTTCTTCTTCAATCGTTCTTTTTCACTCGTTTCGAGAGCTTGTTCGGCGGTTCAACAGCCGTATGGGTCGCGGCAACGCTGTTTGCTGGCGCTCATCTGCCCAATGCCTTTCTCACGGCCTTTTCGCTGGTCGGGGGCTTGTTCTTTTGCGAAATGTTCCGCCGCTACCGTAGCCTGTACCCCCTTATGGTTGGCCACGCCCTGCTCGGCCTGACAGTCGCCATGACTATGCCCGACGTCCTGATGCACCACATGCGGGTCGGAATCGGATACTTGCGGTACTAGACCCAGACTCATAAATCTCGGCTGCGGCGGATGGCTAACTTGACCTCAGGGGCTAAAGCCCCAAGTTTATGGGGCTCCTGGCGGCGCGGCTGAAGCCGCGCCCTACCCAAAACCATTTATGAGACAGTTTGTAGCAGAGCCTGATGCGATCCCTTCGCTTCTTTATCGCGCGCAATCTCCTCTGATATTGCAATCGACGCTACACGCTGAAACAATCAAGGCGAGCCATGCAGAACTACGCCCCAACCGACGTGGCCGCGCTCGCGCTGGAACTTCTGCCGGCAATCGCCCTGGGCGTTGCCGGCGAGCGGATAGCAAGGGTTGCCGCTTCCTGGCCACGCTCACTGCGCTTTGTGATTCCGGTCACCTTCTCGCTGTTTTATGTTGTCGTTGCCGGTACCCATCACATGTTCTCCTGGGCATGGTTCGCTTTGTACGCGAGTGTGCCGCCGATTATAGCCTTGCTATTAGCCTCCGCTGCAGCCGTCGACCCCGAACAACGCGGCTGCTGGCAGGACGCACTCATTCTCCTGGCACTGGGCCTGGCGGTGGATCTGCGCTGGCTGGAACGAGCTTGGCCGGCCGGCCTGGCTGGTCTGGGAAAGCTCTTGCTCGTCGATGCCGGCTTGTACGGATTCGTGATCATCCGGCAACTGCGCGGCACGGGATTTGATTTCCATTTCCACTGGAGCGACTGGAAGAGTGGCTTGCGCGAACTTGCGTTTTTCGCACCCATCGTGATCACACTCGGTCTCGCTCTCGGTTTTCTGCACCCGCACGCGAAGATGCCGACGTTCTCGATGCCCCTGACGTGGGTTTACATCTTCGTCTTCGTCGCCGTTCCGGAAGAACTGTTCTTTCGCGGCTGGGTGCAGAATTTGCTCGAGCGGCGGCTGGTCTTGCGGCTGACTCCGGGCGCGGCGCGGCGTGTAGCGCTCGTCATCGCCAGCATCCTATTCGGGCTCTCTCACTTTAATAAGCGGTCGGCCCACTTTAATTGGCGCTATGTGCTTTTGGCCACAATCGCCGGACTTTTCTACGGCCGCGCCTGGCGTGAAAACCGGCGTGTGCCGGCGTCGACCATTACCCACGCGACCGTGGATGCCATTTGGTCGTTTTGGTTCTGACCATCAAAATTGAATTGCGGGGCGCTAAACGTCGAAACCAAGGGTTTAACGTATTGCAGGAAAGTGATTGAAAGCACTTACTACTCCATGTGAGTGTCGCCCGCCGAATATGAGCCGCGCTATAGTCTGCGTCTACGGGCGGGTGAGACAAAACTAAACCGCGATGTCTCTGTAACCCAATCGGGAAGATCGGATTTAATTGGCGCACATCTTGAAGTGACGGACGAGTTCTGCTAGAAAGTTTGAAAGCGGACACGATTGGTCCGAAATTACTGGAAGCTTCGGGAAGACGCGGGGGTCGTCCGAGGCCCAGGCGAACTTCTTCTGAAACCAGGTTCCAGGCCAGTTGCGCGGGGCCTACTTGTTGTTCGGAGTTGGAATGCAGCTCTGTGGCAGCTATCGAAGAATTCTCTCGCACGGATCGTTCGTGCCTGCTTACTGGTTGTGTCCACGCTCTACCACTTGCACACCAATTCACTCATCACCCTTACAATTAAGTTAAGGACGGCCGGAGGGACGAATGGCGACGAATCTTGTCCAGATCGACAACGACGCGGAAATCAAGAAGCGGCTCGACGCCGAGCGCGCTCGCCTGCGCAAGATCGCGGGCATGGACCAGCCCACGCACTTCCATCGTCCCGTGGAGCGAGCCTTTACGGCGGAAGAACGCAGTCGCGTCACCATTCTTTTTGGGGGATTTACCTGGAAGCACGAGGATCTAATCCGCGCCGTCTTCCAGGGCTGCGGCTATAGCTGTGAGAAGCTGCCAGTGCCGAACGTTGCCGCTTTCCAGACGGGCAAGGAATTTGGCAACAACGGCCAGTGCAATCCGACCTACTTCACCGTGGGCAATCTGGTGCAGTACCTGCAATTCCTGGAGAAAGAAGGCATCCCGCGCCAGCAGATTCTCGACAATTATGTCTTCTTCACGGCTGGTTCCTGCGGGCCCTGCCGCTTTGGCATGTACGAAGCCGAGTATCGTTTCGCGCTGAAGAACGCCGGCTTCGACGGTTTCCGCGTGCTGCTCTTCAAAGACAGCGATGGGATCAAAGCTGCTTCGGGCGAGCCCGGTCTTAAGTTCACTATTGATTTCGGGTTCGGCATGCTCAACGCCATGCATATGGGGGACGTGCTTAACGACCTCATCTACCAGGTTCGACCTTATGAGGTGAATCCGGGCGAGACGGATCGTGTGTTCCGCGAGGCTGTCAACGGCTTATGCGAAGATCTGAAGAATCGCGATTCCTTCGAGATTGAGCAACGGGCTCCCGAATGGGCCAAGCCGAATTTCAAGAGCAACAAAGTCCTTCGCAATACGTTCAATGTGCTGGGCAAGTGGCACGAGCACATGTGGGGCAAGGATTACCTGAACGCTCTCAAAACCGCGCGCGACAAGATGAACACCGTCGAGGTCGACCGCACGCGCGTGAAGCCGCTGGTGAAAATCACTGGTGAATTCTGGGCGCAGATTACCGAAGGTGATGGCAACTTCAACATGTTCGCCTTCCTGGAGCGCGAAGGGGCGCAGGTTCTACCCGAGCCGATCGCGACCTGGGTTGCCTATCTGCTGTATCAGGCAAAGGCCCATGCCATCGCGAAATGGCCGGTCAATCGTCCACATCGTGATCCCGAGTGGTACGAATTCAAGAAGCAGTTCGCCAACTACATCGGCCTGCACAAGAAACTCTGGGGCCTCGGCGCGGGCGAGCGCATGTGGAACTACTTCTATCACCGCACGATCAAAAACCTCGGAGGAATCACGCACCACCTGGCTCCGCAACCGGAGCTGGCCGAACTTGCGAATCCTTTCTATAACCAGTTTGCGCGCGGCGGCGAAGGGCACCTTGAAGTCGGCAAGAACGTCTATTACACCGTGCACAAGCTTTGCCACATGGTGCTGGCGCTCAAGCCCTTCGGTTGCATGCCGTCATCGCAATCGGACGGAGTGCAGTCTGCCGTCATCAATAAATTCAAAGACATGATTTTCCTCCCCATCGAGACTTCAGGCGAGGGCGAAGTCAACGCCCATAGCCGGGTGCAGATGGCGCTGGGAGAAGCGAAGGTCAAGGCGAAGGCTGAGTTCGAGCAGTGCCTGAAGTCGACGGGCAAGACGATGAACGAAATTCGCGCCTATATCAACGATCATCCGGAGCTGAAGCGGCCCTTCTATCACGTGCCGCATTGTGATGGAGTCGCCGGAACAGCGGCGCAATTCGTGCTGCACGTCAGCGACCGCATCAATAAAGATACGCGTCTGTGGAAACGGTCCCGCGTGCGTGTGGATGCACCCATGGCAGCGATTTCGGGCGACTGATGATTCACCGCCGAGACGCCGAGTTCGCCGAGAACAGGAATTCAAGATTTGGCGCTCTTAGGCCGGATTCAATATTCGATTGGTCGACAGTTTCTTGATTAGGAGCAAGCGAAAGGAAGAATGCACGATCATAAACCAGCACCTCTAGTCCAGATCGCGCCGCTTGAGCAGGAACTCGCGCCCGCCCGTTGCGCGAATCCGGTGCGCCATCCCGTGCATGGCCATGACCGGCCAATCAAGTTTCTTGTCGGGCTCGATGTCGGCTCGACGACGGTGAAGGCGGTTGTTGTCGATGCTGCCAGCGACAGCGTGCTCTGGCAGGACTACCAGCGCCACGAAACTAAGCAGCCGGAAAAGACACTTGAGTTTTTGAAGCGCATGGAAGCCGAGGTCGCTATCGACATGCATAATACGCGCATGTTCGTCACCGGTTCGGGTGGCGGCGGCATCGCCGAGCAGATTGGCGCCAAGTTCGTGCAGGAAGTAACGGCGGTTTCTCTCGCGGTCGAAAAGCTGCACCCTGAGGTTTACTCCGTCATCGAACTCGGCGGACAAGACGCCAAGATCATCGTCTTCAAAGACGACGACGAGAGCGGCCGCAAGAAGAAGATTCCATCGATGAACGACAAGTGCGCGGGCGGCACGGGCGCGGTCATCGACAAGATTAATGCCAAGCTGAAAATTCCGGTCGATCTGCTCGCCGAGCAAAAATATCACGGCATCAAGCTGCATAAGGTGGCAGGGAAGTGCGGCGTGTTCGCCGAGACTGACATCAATGGCCTGCAGAAGGTCGGAACGCCGCCCGACGAGTTGATGGCGTCGCTGTTTGAAGCGATCGTTCTCCAAAACCTTAGCGTGCTCACACGCGGGCATACTCTGCGTCCGCACGTTTTGCTGCTGGGCGGACCCAACAGCTTTATTCGCGGCATGCGCGAGGCGTGGCAGGCCAACATCCCACGCATGTGGGAAGAACGCAAGGTGCAGATTCCCGACGGCGCTAAGCCCGAAGACCTGATCAAGGTTCCGCAGAAGGCGCAATATTTCGCCGCGTTGGGCGCGGTCGAGTTTGGCCGCCAGGAAGACGATTGCGTCGGCTGCTATCGCGGCTACGAGCAACTGATTCACTACATTGACTACGGACGGCAGGAGGAGAAGGCGAAATCCGGCGGCAAGGGATTGGTCGAGGATTCCGTTGTTCTCGATGCCTTCAAACAGGCGTATCGCCGCAAGAAGTTCACCCCGGCAGTCTTTCAAAAGGGCTCGACCGTTGGCGGCTTCATCGGCCTCGACGGCGGTTCGACATCGACCAAGGCCGTTCTGCTGAGCGAGAACGGCGATATTCTTTGCAAGACTTATCAGCTCTCGAACGGCAATCCGATCCAGGACACGATTGAGATGTTCGAGAACCTGCGCGGCCAGGTGGAGGCACAGAACGCGAAGCTGGAAGTGCTGGGCGTCGCGACGACCGGTTACGCGAAGGACATTCTCAAAGACGTTCTCAACGCAGATGTCGCCCTGGTTGAGACGGTCGCTCACACGGAATCGGCGCTCAAGTTCTATGAAGATCCGCACGTGATTGTCGACGTGGGCGGGCAGGACATCAAGATCATCATCCTGCACCAGGGCCGTGTAAAGGACTTCAAGCTAAACACGCAATGCTCCGCCGGCAACGGATATTTTCTGCAATCCACGGTCGAGGGATTTGGGCTCGACGTGACGCAGTACGCTGACCTTGCGTTCTCCGCGCAGGCCATGCCTGTTTTCGGATACGGCTGCGCGGTGTTCATGCAGTCCGACATCGTCAACTTCCAGCGTCAGGGTTGGAGGGCGGAGGAAATTCTTGCCGGTCTCGCTGCCGTGCTGCCGAAGAACGTCTTTCTCTACGTTGCCAGCATTCCGAATCTTGCGGCGCTTGGATCGCGCTTCGTTCTGCAGGGTGGAACGCAGAACAATCTCGCCGTGGTAAAGGCCGAAGTCGATTTCATCCGCAACAGTTTCCGCGCCTCCGGACGCGAGCCTGAAATCATTGTCCACGAACATTGTGGCGAATCCGGCGCGATTGGCGCCGCGCAGGAGTCGCTGCGTCTGTGGCGCAAAGGCCAGCAGACCACGTTCATTGGCCTCGACGCCGTCCGCAAGATCGAATACCGCACCACGCGCAATGAAGCCACGCGCTGCTATTTCTGTAAGAACAATTGCCTGCGTACATTTATCGATGTACGGACGGAGCCTGCCCAAGAGCTGGTTCAGGTGGAGAAGGTCACCAAAGTTCCACTCATGCTGGGCGAGCAACGGTTGATCATCGCCACTTGCGAAAAGGGAACGGTCGAAGATATTGACGACATGAAAGACATTAAGGCCGGCCTCGATAAAATTCGCGATCAGCATCCCAATTTCGTCGACATCGCGGCCAAAGAGATCTTCCGCCCCACCAACGCGAAATCCGTGGCCGATCCGCTGCCCACCAAAGGCTGGGCAGGTTGGCCCAAAGGCGCCAAAGAACGGCGCTTGCTCATGGAGAATCGCAAGAGCCTACGCATCGGGATTCCGCGCGTGCTCAATATCTACGCCTACGCGCCCCTGTTCAACGCGTACTTCGAAAGTCTGGGCGTGCAGCCGGAAAACATCATCTACTCCGATTACACGACTCCTGATTTGTACCGCGCCGGCTCCAGCCGCGGCGCTATCGATCCGTGCTTCCCGGCGAAGGTTGGCATTTCGCACGTCTACAACCTGATCCAGGAGAAACACAAGAAGAAGCCGCTCGACGCGATCTTCTTCCCGATGTATGACGTGCTGCATTCACCGCTGGTTAAGATCGTCGCGGCCAACGCCTGTCCAACCGTCACGGCTACGCCGGAAACGGTGAAGGCTGCGTTCACCAAGGAGCACGACGTTTTCGCCGACCACAATGTCAAGTACATCGATCCGATTCTCAACTTCTCGGACCGCAAGCTTTTCTCGCACCAGATGCTGCAGGCCTGGCAGCCAGTTCTCGGACTTTCATTCGAGGAGAACGACCGCGCCGTGGAATCCGGATTTGCGGCGCTCAAAGATTATGAAACCAGCATCCGGCGGCGCGCTCGCCAGGTTCTCGATCAGTTGGAGCGCGAGGACCGCATCGGCATCGTCATGCTGGGCCGACCGTATCATCACGATCCGGGCCTGAACCACGAAATTCTCGACGAGTTCCAGAAGCTCGGTTATCCAATCTTCTCGCAGAACACGCTGCCGCTCGACGAAGACATGCTCGAACGCCTGTTCGGCGAGGAAGTTCGCTCCGGTGTGATCAGCAGCCCGCTCGATATCAGCGACGCCTGGAAGAACTCTTACTCGTGCAGTACCAACCACAAAGTCTGGGCCGCAAAGTTTACGGCGCGGCATCCGAATCTGGTCGCGCTCGAAATGTCGAGCTTCAAGTGCGGCCACGATGCACCGATCTACGGCGTGATTGAGGGCATCATCGAACGCTCCGGCACGCCTTACTTCTGCTTCAAGGATCTCGACGAGAACAAACCTTCCGGATCGATCAGGATTCGCGTCGAGACCATCGATTACTTCCTGCGCCGCTATCGCGAAGAAGTCATCCGCAAGCGCAAAGCGGCCGAGGATATCGAAGCTCAGATCGCCGCGCTTGAGGCTGAACTGCGCTGCGCGCAAGAGCGAAACGAAATGCCGATGCCTCCGCCGGAATCGGCCGTCTGCGACCCGGCTGAATTGGCGGGCGATTAGAGGTCGGTTTTCTCTTCCCTGAGGCTCGAGAGCTACGGCGTCGCTATCCCTCGACTGGGGATCGTTCCACCATGTTGCCGGCTGGCTAGGCCGCGTGCGTTCCCGCGGAAGTGGAGGTTTTCTTGCTTCTTGGCAGCTCAAACGTGAGCATGCCAGTTCTGAATTGAATGACTGTTTTCTTCGGGCTGATGTCCAGTGGCAAATCGATTACGCTCAGGATCAGCTCTGGATACGGAATCCCGTTCTTCTTCGCCGAGGAGCTCACCTGCCTTTTGCCAACGAGCACGACGCGCCTCGATTCGACGCCAATTTTGATCTCAGTTTTCTTGAATCCGTCGATCGTGAGGCGCAGGTTGAGGGCGTCGCCGCTTTCGGTGAGGTGCGAGTGCACGGGCGCGAGCAATTCTGTTTCTGCCCTAAACCAGTGTTCCCGGTCGTGCCCGTGACGGCGGCCACCGGCTTCAAACAGTTCATAGGCGCGGCGGGCAATCGCCGTCTGCACTTCTTCGAGGTAGGGTCGCAGTGAATCGGGGGGCGAAGCGGTCAATTTGAAGGTCGGTGACTTGCGAACGGCCTTCGGTGCCTCGTCAGTCTTCATCGGCAACCTCCTTCTTTCGGGAACGTCAAGTGAAGGAACGGCTCGGGGCTGCGGTGCAAGGCGAGCAGCGGCGCGGCCGAGCAGGGATGAAAACGCATCTTCTTCATTCATTATCAGGGCGATGTGCTGTACTTGCTGTGATGATCGTCACCAGCGCTCGGTGCAAGGAGCGCGGGGAATTGTTCGCGGCTTCGCTCTTCCGAAATTTCATTTCCAATCGCGACATTCATATTCCCGCAACAATCGAGAAGTAAGGTTCAGTGATGGCCGTAACGCCATGATTCTTGTGGGAGATATCTCCTGCTGGATGAGTGGCTGACGCCCGTTTCAACTGCTAGTACACTCATCTAGTACACTCATATAGATGCCCGTCAGCGAGTTAAAAGGGAAGTCCTCGGCAGGGAAGAGCGTGGCCGCGCGCCGCAAGCCGAGAAGTCACAACGGCACTAATCACAATGAGCCGGCTCCTATACTCCCGCTCGACGACCCCTCACTTTATTTGAACCGCGAGCTCAGCCTGCTTACATTCCAGTCGCGAGTTCTTGAGGAAGCGCGAGACGAGCAGAACCCGTTGCTCGAGCGGGTGAAGTTTCTCTCGATTGTCGGTTCCAACCTCGACGAATTCTTCATGGTGCGGGTTGCCGGGCTGAAAAGTCAGCTGGAGAGCGGAGCGCTCGAATCCGGCCCGGATGGAATGCCGCCCGGCGAGGAACTCAGCGCCATTCGCGAGCGGGTCACGCAACTCTACAAGGCCGGGCAGGATTGCCTGCGCCTACAACTGTTGCCACGTCTGAAGAAAGCGGGCATCCACGTCCTGGACTATGCGCAACTCAATGCCGCGCAGACGGAGTTTGCCAATCGTTACTTCTCCGAAACTGTTTTCCCGACGCTCACGCCATTGGCGTTCGATCCCGGCCGCCCTTTTCCGCATATTTCCAATCTCAGCCTCAATCTGGCGGTCCTGATTCGCGACCTTCAGGGCGTGGAGCATTTTGCCCGCGTCAAAGTTCCCGATAGTCTGCCTCAGCTTGTTCCTCTGCAAAGCTCGGCCAAGGAACCGAAGTCGAAGACGAAATCGCCGAAGCCGCAGTATTTCGTGTGGTTGGAGCAGCTCATCGTCAGCAATCTGCGATTGCTGTTTCCGGGCATGGAGATCCTGGAGGCGCATCCCTTCCATGTGACGCGCGACGCCGATACCGCCATTCAGCAGCTGGAAGCTGGCGATTTGCTCGAGTCGGTGGAGGAGGGAGTTTCGAAGCGCCGCTTTGCCGACGTGGTGCGACTCGAAATCAATGACGCGATGCCCGCGGAAGTACTCGATATTCTGGTTAAGAACC
>Ga0326728_10009287_pt1 | contig 23764 bp, 20 predicted proteins | sample MB3enrmetagenome_FD_207602 | JGI IMG/M metagenome (GOLD analysis project Ga0326728, IMG submission 207602) | Lab enriched peat soil microbial communities from McLean, Ithaca, NY, United States - MB31MN | ecosystem: Environmental > Terrestrial > Soil > Wetlands > Peat | place: USA: New York... | reverse complement strand
TGCACTTCCATTCCCCTTAACAGGTCTCGGTACCTCCTCCTTCCAGAGTCGGCACCGGCTTCAGCCCTTGCCAGGGGGTGGGGAATTTTCAACCGGCACTATGGGGATTTTTGCACCGGCGCTGACAACTGCGGTCCCACCCGTCTATTATCAGCAACTTGGGAACATGCGTAGACGCCCAGAATGCCCATGGACGGTCCGCGACGAACGGCGTTGCTACCACGGTTGCTACCCACAGGAAACGGCCGGGCAAGGTGGGACGATACCCCAACGGTCCTTGGACCGTGGCACACTTCGGGGGTTCACCACTTCCGCACGATGCGCCAGGAGGACCCTTCGCCTCTGTTGCAGACGACCGCGGATATCGCCAGCCCGGCACGTGCCCAGATGGCGGTTCGCCGCTGGTGAAACCCGTCGTGGCGCGGGCGGGTGATTCGGTGAAGATTTCCGAGAGAGGGGCGCGGGTGAACGGGAAGGCCATACTTCGGCTCCTTGCTTTCGTGCCTTCAATGCAGGTATAGTTTGGAGCTGCAACAATGTCTATACGAGGCGTTCCGGCACTTATATGAAGAAGCCATCTCCCGCAGCCCTATCTAAAGTTTCACCGCCGAAAAAGGCGCCCCTCTATCGCAATCCCGCGCTGCCGCCCGCCAGACGCGTCAAGGATCTTCTCGCCCGCATGACGCTCGAGGAAAAGGCCGCGCAAATGATGTGCGTATGGCAGAAGAAATCCGAAACCCTGGTCGACGAGCGGGGCAATTTCGATCTTGCCGAAGCCAAGAAGGCTTTCCGGCATCGCCTCGGCCTCGGCCAGGTCGGGCGTCCCAGCGACGCGGGTGGCGGCAAGGATGCGCGCGGAATGGCGGAGGTCACCAATGCCATCCAGAAGTTCTTCATCGAGAACAGCCGGCTGGGCATTCCAGTGATTTTCCATGAGGAGTGCCTGCACGGCCACGCGGCCATCGGCGGCACCAGCTTCCCGCAACCGATCGCGCTCGGCGCCACCTTCGACCCCGAGCTGGTGGAGTCGCTCTTCACTATGACCGCGCTCGAGGCGCGGCTGCGCGGCACGCACCAGGCGCTGACGCCGGTGGTGGATGTGGCGCGCGACCCGCGCTGGGGCCGCGTCGAAGAAACTTACGGCGAAGATCCTTTCCTGGTATCGCGCATGGGCATCGCCGCCGTGCGCGGATTTCAGGGCGACGCTTCTTTCCGGGACAAGACGCGCGTCATCGCCACGCTCAAGCACTTCGCCGCGCACGGCCAGCCGGAATCCGGCATGAATTGCGCTCCCGCGAATGTCAGCGAGCGCCTGCTGCGCGAGACGTTCCTCTTCCCGTTCGAGCAAGCGATCCACAAGGGCGGCGCCATCGGCGTGATGGCCTCCTACAACGAAATCGATGGCGTGCCGTCCCATGCCAACCGCTGGCTGCTGCGCGACGTTCTGCGCAAGGAATGGGGCTTCGACGGCTTCGTGGTCTCCGATTACTACGCCATCTGGGAACTCGGCTACCGCCCGGAAACCCACGGCCATTTCGTCGCCAAGGACAAGAAGGAATCCTGCGCGCTCGCCGTCCGCGCCGGCGTCAACATCGAGCTGCCCGAGCCGGACTGCTACCTGCACCTGGTCGAGCTGGTGCGCAAGGGCGTACTGAAAGAGAAGGATCTCGACGATCTGGTGGCGCCCATGCTGCTCTGGAAGTTCCGCATGGGGCTGTTCGACGATCCGTACGTGGATCCCGAAGAAGCCGGCCGCGTGGTGGGCTGCGACGCGCATCGCGGCCTGGCGCTGGAGGCGGCGCGCCGCGTAATCACGCTGCTCAAGAACGATGGCGGCGTGGTGCCGCTCGATCGCAATGTGCCGAAGACCATCGCCGTGATCGGCCCCAACGCCAATCGCTGTCTGCTCGGCGGTTACAGCGGCACGCCGAAAGTCGAAGTCACCATGCTCGACGGCATCAAGGCGAAAGCCGGCCCGCGCGTCAAGGTGCTCTACAGCGAAGGCTGCAAGATCATGCAGCCGGGCGTGTGGCAGCAGGACGAAGTCTTTGCCAGCGACCCCGTCGAGGATCGCAAGGTGATCGCCGAGGCCGTCAAGGTGGCGCGCAAAGCCGACGTGATCGTGCTCGCCATCGGCGGCAACGAGCTGACGTCGCGCGAAGCCTGGAACCTGAATCACATGGGCGACCGCGCCCATCTCGAACTGATCGGCCGCCAGCAGGAACTGGTGGACGCCATCGCCGCACTGGGCAAGCCGGTCATCGTGTTTCTCTTCCATGGCCGGCCCAATGCCATCCAGCCCGTGGTGGAGAAGGCTTCCGCCGTTTTCGAATGCTGGTATCTCGGGCAGGAAAGCGGCACGGCGATCGCCGAGGTTCTGTTCGGCGACACCAACCCCGGCGGGAAGCTGCCCATCTCGGTGCCGCGCTCAGCCGGCCATCTGCCCGATTTCTACAACTACAAGCCGTCCGCCCGCCGCGGCTATCTGTTCGACGAGGTGACGCCGCTCTACCCATTCGGCTTCGGCTTGAGCTACACCACCTTCAGCATCGCGAACGTGCGCCTCTCCAAGAGCCGCATGGATTTGAAGGGGAAGGTGGAAGCGCTCGCCGATGTCACCAACACCGGACGCTGCGCCGGCAGCGAAGTGGTGCAGATGTACATCCGCGATCTGGTCAGCTCGGTGACGCGGCCGGTGAAGGAGCTGAGAGGATTCCGCAGAGTGGCGCTCGCGCCGGGCGAGAGCACCACGGTCAAGTTCGAGATCGCGGCGGATCTGCTGAAGTTCTGGGACGTCAACATGAAATATGTCGTCGAGCCCGGCGAGTTCTCGATCATGATCGGCAACTCCTCGCGCGACGCCGACCTCCAGAAGGTGACGCTGACGGTGACCAAATAGGCCCGCAACCGCGAATGGACCCTCAAGAAACGGGGCGCATATGATTCAGAAACTCTCGTTATCCGAGAAGATCGGTTACGGCATCGGCGACATGGCCGCTAACTTCGTCTTCCAGGCGATGCTGGCGTTGCAGCTCAGCTTCTACACCGACACCTTCGGGCTGACGCCGGCTCAAGCCGGGACGCTGTTCCTGGTGGTTGGCCTCTGCGCGGCTGTTTTGAATCCGGTGATGGGCGCCATCGCGGACCGCACCAGCACGCGGTGGGGCAAATTCCGCCCGTACCTGTTGTGGACGGCGGTTCCGTTCGGCATCATCGGCGTGCTCACTTTCACCACTCCGAACCTGAGCGCGGGCAGCAAGATTATTTACGCGTACGTGACGTACGCCCTGCTGCGCATCGTGTACACGGTGAACAACGTGCCCTACGCCTCGATGACCGCCGTGCTCACGGGCGACCCGGACGAACGCACCAGCATCGCCTCCTGGCGGCAGATTTTCGCCAACTCGGCGGGGTTCATCGTGCAGAGCCTGGCGGTGCCCATGATTGCCTTTTTCGGCAAGGGCAATAGCGCCAAGGGCTATCAGTGGACCATGGGGCTTTTCTCCGTCGTTGGCGGAGTGCTGTTTATCGTCGCTTTCCTGTCGACCAAGGAGCGCATTCAGCCGGACCCGAAGCAGCAGAGCTCGCTGGGGCAGGACCTGGCCGATCTGCTGAAGAACGGGCCCTGGATCGCGCTGTTTCTGGCGACCACCTGTTACTTCGTCGCCATCGTGATGCGCTCGAGCGTGATGCTGCCTTTCTTCAAGTACAACGCCGGCAACCAGAACCTCTTCAGTTGGTTCAACGGCTTCGGCCTGGCCTCGCTGCTGGTCGGCGTCGCGGTTTCCTCCAAATTGTCGGCGCGCTTCGGCAAGCGCAGCCTGTTCATCGCCAGCATGGTGCTCTCCGGAGTTTTCGCCACGGCTCTGTTTGTGCTGCCGGTGACGGGAACGGCCGCCATCTTCGCTTCCGAGATCCTGCGCCAGTTCTCGTTCGGCTGCTCCTGCCCGGTGCTGTGGGCAATGATGGCCGACGTGGCCGACTACGGCGAATGGAAAACGGGCCGCCGCGCGACGGGCACGGTGACCGCGGCGGTGGTTTTCGCGCTGTGGCTCGGGCTCGCCCTCGGCGGCGCCATCGCCGCCTGGCTTTTCCAGGCGTACGGCTATGTGCCCAACGCCACGCAGACGGCGCACTCTCTGACAGGTATTCTCCTGGTGGCGAGCGTCTACTCGGGGCTGGCCTTCTTTGTCACGGCAGTCTGCCTGCTCTTCTATCCGATCACGCGGTCGAAGAACCAGGAGATCGCCGACGAACTGGCCGAACGCCGCAAGGGGTTCGCGCCCGCCAACTAAGGAGTGTCCCAATCGTGTCCTCGAAACTCATCGCCATGCTGAGCCTGGCGGCGGCTGGCGTCTCCCACGCCCAGCCAACCACTTTGAAAGACGCCTTCCAGGGCATCTTCCGGATCGGCGCCGCTCTCAACCAATCCCAGTTCGAGGAAAAGGACGCCCGCGCCGTCTCGATAGTGACCACCGAGTTCAACACCATCAGTCCGGAGAACGTCCTGAAGTGGGGAGCCATCCACCCGCGGCCCGGCGCCTATGACTTCGGTCCCGCGGACCGCTATGTGGCCTTCGGTGAGAAGTACAAGATGTTCATCGTCGGCCACAACCTGGTCTGGCATAGCCAGACTCCCGCATGGGTCTTCCAGGACGACAACGGAGTTCCACTCACGCGCGATGCCCTGCTGGAGCGCATGCACGATCACATCCGGACCGTGGTGGGCCGCTACAAAGGCCGCATCGCCGGCTGGGACGTGGTCAATGAAGCGCTCAACGACGACGGCACTCTTCGGAAGTCGCAGTGGCTGAAAATCATCGGTGACGACTATATCGCGAGAGCCTTCCAGTTCGCCCACGAAGCCGATCCCGCCGCCGAACTCTACTACAACGATTACTCGCTGGAAAACGAAGCGAAGCGCCAAGGCGCCATCGAACTCATCCAGAAGCTCAAAGCGCAGGGCGTTCCCATCGCCGCCATCGGGTTGCAGGGCCACGACAAACTGGATTGGCCCACCGCCAGCCAACAGGCTGCCACCATCGAAGCCTTCGCCGCGCTCGGCATCAAGGTGAACATCACCGAACTCGATGTCGACGTGCTGCCCCGCAACGCCCCCGGGAATTCAGCCGACATCTCCGCCACTTCGACCGGTGGCGCCGGTTCCAACCCCTACACCGCCGGTCTGCCCGACGCCGCCCAACAGGCGCTGGCCCGCCGCTACGCCGAGCTCTTCAATGTCTTCGTCGCGCATCGTGCCTCCATCGCCCGCGTCACTTTCTGGGGGGTCACGGACGGCGACTCCTGGCTGAACGATTTTCCCATCCGCGGCCGCACCAACTACCCGTTGCTCTTCGACCGCCAGGGGAAACCGAAGCCCGCTTTCTATTCCGTCGTGGGCAGCGCACACGGAGTGAAGTGACGCTCCGCGGACATTTTCTTTTTCCCACGCTCCTGGCACTCCGCCGCTTCGTGCACCTTCTCAACTGGATCCGCTCCAGTTAGCTGCCTGCCGCCCAGCACAACTTCGCGGCGGTCCGACGGCAGTCGTGAGAGACAAGGCAAGGTGGATGATATTCCAGCCCTTCCCGGGCCGTGGCACACTTCGGGGGGCATGATCTGCGACGATTGCCTCCGGCACCTGATCTACCACCGGCTCAGGAGGTTTCTGCAATTGATTGCTCCGCTTTCGCATAATGCGCCAGGAAGATGCCTACGCGGGGTTTACTCGGACACACGCGCCACGGCCGACACAATGGACACGTTGCTCACCGAGCTTGCGCACCCTCCCGAAGGCCCCGTTGCTACCACGGTTGCTACCAAACCCGGTTCGAGCGGAATAAATTGGTCAGGAAGTAATTGAAAAGATGGAGCCACCCTCCGGGCTTGAACCGGAGACCTGCTGATTACGAAACCATCCGTGTCAAGTCCCATGTGTAAGTATTTTTCTCAGAAGTCCTGTCTTTTCAAGCCGGTTCAGCATCGGTCGAGACAGCCGAGAACTGTGGCGCACACATCAGATTTGGACCGCGTGCTGACAAAACTGCTGACAAGGCGAGGCCAGCGTAACGGGTGGACGTTTCATTTGGAGAGTTCAGGAACAACGTCCGAAGTCATCGGCAACATTCATGAAAGCCCGGAACTGTTATCCTCTTAGTGAGGAGGCTCTATGCCCGCAAATCAGATGTGTGAGGGCGGAAAAGTGGATGGCGTCCCGATGTGCAGGACCCACGGCGTAAACCTGGTGGACAGGGCCACGTTGGAGTCGCTGAACCTCAAGCTGGAGCACCCGCCCGTCGGCACCATGTTCTGTCCGGTGTCAGGCCACGGGTTGGCGCCTTCCCCTGAAGTGGATGATTTCCTAGAACCTCGGTAAACTCGCCGTCCATATGACTCTCCTGAAGAAATAGCGGCGGTATAATCGTTCTTAGGGTGGAGCCATGGTAATCAGCTACAAATGCAAAAAGGTCGGCTGTCCTCTCCATGACATTGCCGTGCCGGAGCTTCGTTGCGTCAGGCGCGAGGACGGTGCGTTCATTTGTTCAGAGTGCAGGGAGCCGCTGATAACCGCGGAAACGCTGAACGTCTCAGGCCGCCGCGACGACAGAAGTCGGAGTCGCAAGGAAAGCCGCCCGAAGATCAGACGTAAGGGCGGTCGTTACAAAACGCGCTCCTGATTTGCGCACCGATGAGACGTTCTATTCCGCCATCGCCACATAGAGAGGTGTACCAACTAACATCTGCGGCGTGCCATATAACTCCTCGAAATACTCTGACTGGAATCTGCCATACTGCAACCGCTTTGCGATGAACTCTAATTGTTGGACAGGTCCTTCCATTGAATTATACACTCCCGCAGCACTCTCCAAGATCGTCCCTGCATTAAAGTCTATTTCGTCAACTCCTTGTAGGAGGTCATCCCGAACCGCGCCTCGGTTCGCCTTTTTGACTCTTCGCCGAAAGTCATTCCTAATGTGATCGCCTACCTTTTCGGTGCCTTGTGAGAGGCGTTTTCTCAGGTGATATTCAAGATAGTCGTGAATTATCCAAGTATCTGATCCTCTCCACGGGATGGGGGAGCAACTGGTGTTTCCGATCATGTGTCTCGCTGAGCCACCCAGCCCTACTATTGTTCTTGTAGAGCGTCCCGCAAAATATACCACCGAGGGTTCTGTATGGGATTCGACATCACATTGAAGAGGACCTAAACATAGCGGTAAGTTTCCTTCGAAGTATTCATCAGGTTCATCGACCGTCCCCAGATTTCCGTACTCGCGTATGAACGAAACGACCGCCTCAAGACGGGTCACCCGATTATCATCAATGTCGGTTTCACTTTTTCGCTTCGCCGACAACACCTTGAGATCGAAGCCAATCTCCGTTGCAATCTTGCGCCGCGTATCGTGGGGAATCTGGGGAAGCAGCATGTCCACTTTGGCGTCGGAGATGTAGATGTAGTATTTCATCGCGCCCTTTCCAATTCTGGCTGGAACCTGTATAGCTATTCTAAACCCGCCAATCCTTGCATTTCCATTCCGCGCATATCCCAAGAGAACAAGCAGTACTACAAGTCGCGGATACGGAGTATCCCCGCCCAGGACCACCAGATAACCCAGCGTGCGTTGCAGGAACGGCTCAAGGCCGAAGGGCTGGACCTTGATGGCCAGTACCTTGCATCGCTTCTGAATGCCATCTATGCCGAGCGCACAAAGCGGCTGGACACCGTGACGCTCACCACGGCGCTCGCCGCTTTCCAGGACGTGATGACCGAAGTCGTAAGCAAGGCGTGGGAGATCGTCAACGACCCCATGGCCGAACGCAACGAAGTGCTTTCGGCGTTACGGGAGATACGCGCGGCGCACAACGACGTGTTCGACAAGCTGTTCGATGCGGGTGTGTTCGAGCGGAATCTCGGTACGTTGGATGCCAGGATTCGCAACGCCCCGCTGCCGGACGACAAGAAAAGAAATATACGGGAGGTGCTCGGCAACTGGGGACTGTTAGCCCCCCGAAGGAGGATGCAGAACCAGAAAAGCCAGCTACAAGTCCGTAGCGAAATCGACGCGCTTTTCGAGAGCTTCGAGGCCCCCACGGAGAGCAGGAAGTCCCTGCTCGGCTTTTCGCTGGTCTACCTCACCGGCTACTTCACCGACCCGCCGGCCCTGTTCCATCCCCAGCTTATCCACGCCCTCGAAAGCGAAACCGACCGCCGCGTGCTCATCCTCGGCTTCCGCGGCTCCGGAAATAGCACCTTCGGCTCGCTGGCGCTCCCGCTGTGGGCGGCCTTGGAATACCCGGAGAACCGACTCAAAGGCGTTCCATGCTTGCCCATACAAGCGCAGTGTTTTTGAAGAGCAATTCTTCAGAAACCGGCGTTCTTCGAGAAGAGTTTCGTAGAGAGCTTTCAGCGCGCGGAAATCCGCAATCAGCGGCCCTTCGAGCTTCAGCTTGAATTTCTAAGTGATTGACTCAAAGGGAATGGAGCCACCCTCCGGGCTTGAACCGGAGACCTGCTGATTACGAATCAGCCGCTCTACCAACTGAGCTAGGGTGGCTCTCTGCTTTTGATCCTAACAACTTGCGGTGAATTGCGCAATTTCGATCCGATCCGCCGCTCACCAGCGATGGCGCGCGGCTTGGCGTTTGCGGAGGATCGAATGGATCGCCCAGTATACTCCAATGGGCGTACTGCAGTGTGCAGACGGTGGTGGAGACACCGGCATTCCTGAGCGATGCGCGGTCGCTGGGGCTGCCTGACGCGGAGCGGCTTGCCATCGTGACGTGGATCGCCGCCAACCCCGCAGCTGGGGACACGATCGAAGGAACGGGTGGTGCACGCAAGGTTCGGTTCGCCGGAAGGGGCAAGGGGAAAAGCGGCGGGTACCGGATCATCACGTTCTTCACTGGGACGGACATCCCGGTTTTCTTGCTCAATATCTTCGCCAATAATGAGAAAACCGATTTGACGCCGCAAGAACGCCGCGTCTTAAAGGCCGTCTTGGCGAACACGGCCAAAACCTACAGGTCTGCAAGGGAGTCGAGATGAACATGCGTAAACCAACCGCGGGCGACCGAATGATCGAGAGCGCCAGACAAGCCCTCGCGTTCGCCCAGGGCAAGCCAGACCACGGCTTTGAGGTTCACATCCCGGAGGAAATCGATGTCAGGGCGATCCGAAAGAAAATCTCCCTTTCTCAAGGCGAGTTTGCCAAGCTGTTCGGTTTGAGCAAACGAACCTTGGAACATTGGGAGCACGGGCGGCGGGTCCCCAGCGGCCCCGCTCGGGCCTTCCTGACGGTAATCGCACGGGAACCGGAAGCGCTTCGGCGCGCGTTGCTGGCCTGAAGTCCGACGCGTCGAATTCGATGGCGGCGCCGGTTGCGGCAATCCGCCGCCGAGACGTAACCTGAAACGCATGAGGTTTCTTTTCGGGTTTCTGATGTGCCTGCCGCTTTTCGCCCAGGCGCCGCCGGCGCGGCCGAAGGTTCTCGGCGTGGCCCACTACTCCATCTTCGTCGGCGACTTGGCGAAGGCGCGCGCATTCTATGAAGACTTTCTCGGGTACGAGGAGGCTTTCACGCTGCCCAAGCCCGATGGCACGGTGCAGATGGCCTTTGTGAAAATCAACGACCATCAGTATTTGGAGCTGGTCAATCAACCCAACAAGGGTGAAGGCCAGTTGAACCATTTGGGGCTCTACACGGATGACGTGGAGCGGATGCGGCGGTACCTGGCTTGGCGCGGCGTCAAGGTGCCGGACCAGACCGTCCGCAACCGCATCGGGAACAAGAAAATCTCGGTCGTCGACCCGGACGGCCACACCGTCGAGATCGTGGAATACCTGCCCGATAGCTGGACCGGCAAAGACGCCGGCCAGCACATGCCGGCGACGCGCATTTCCGATCGCATGATGCACGCCGGAATCCTGGTGGGCAACCTGGACGCCGCCACCCGGTTCTATGGCGGGATCCTGGGGTGCCGCGAGACGTGGCGCGGCAATGGCGCGGCCAGCACGACCTTGAACTGGGTCAACATGCGCGTGCCGGATGGCGACAACCATGTCGAGTTCATGCTGTATAAGGACCTTCCGCCGCCGGACCGGCGTGGCAGCGCGCACCACATCTGCCTGGTTGTGCCCGATATCCAGAAGGCGGTAGCCACGCTGGAGGCGCGGCCGGCGCGGAAGGGCTACCCGCGCGAGATGAAGATCAACCTGGGCGTGGACAACAAGCGGCAGGTGGGCCTGTTCGACCCGGACGGCACGCGCGTCGAGATGATGGAGACGGAGCCGGTCGGCGGCAAGCCGGCGCCTTCTTCCACGCTTCCGCCGCCGAGGTAGCGGCGCCCGTCCCATCGCGCTGCACGGCTGCGGCCACCGAAAAGGCCACGGCAGGAATGGCCACGGATCCGGGGCCATTTGGGGGTTTTGGGGAACTTGCCGAGCGGCTTCTGGCCTTGCCCCCCTGGCTGCGAAAATGCTCCCCCACCTGCCGATGCCTCCGGGCGTAGCGAGCAACGGCTTTGCGCTCAATAGATTGGAGGTCGGGGCGAAGGCTCCCGGCTGTGAAGCCCGGTCACACCTGTGCTAGACGGCCCTCGTTGTTCGCTTTACCCAAGATCCGCTAAAATGATGCTTTACTCATCTTTAAAACCGGCTGTACCGAGGGAAGCTGTCTGCCCTATCGGGTCTTCGAAACAGCGCAGAATGGAAAGGTATGCTTCAATGAGGTTCCTCAGGCCCGTTGGGTTGGCCGCGGCCGCCGCTGTGTTCTGCGTTATCGGCGGTCTTCCGCTCCCGGCCCAAACTCCGGACCAGACTCCCCCGCAACAGCAGCCGCCCAAGCAGACCCCGCCGGCCGGTACGCCGGCACCGCAGACGCCGCCTCCCGGAAAGACGCAACCCCAGCGCAACCCGTTCGAGTCGGTGCCCGGTACGCCTCAGACCCAGCAGCCCTCCACGCCTCCCACGCAGACGCCCTTGCAGGCTCCGAAGGCCGCGCCGGTGCTTCCGCCAGCCACCGGGCAACTGATCACGGCCATCGAGTTCCGCGGCTCGCGCCGGGTTCCCGCCGACAGCCTCAGGGCCACGATCATGACCAAGGTCGGCGACTTCTACAGCGAGGAGACGCTGCGCCGCGACTTCATGAAGCTGTGGAACGGCGGCCGCTTCGACGATCTGCGCCTGGAAACCGAAGAGGACGGCAAAGGCGGCATGGTAATTCGCTTCATCGTCCAGGAACGGCGCGTCGTCAGCACCATCAACTACCAGGGCATGCACAGCCTTACGGTTTCCGAAGTCCTCGACCGCTTCAAGGAACGCAAGGTCTCCCTCACCGTGGATTCGCCGTTCGACCCCAACAAGATCCAGCGCGCCGCCGTGGTCATCAAGGAGTATCTGTCCGAGCGCGGACGCCAATACGCCACCGTCGATCCGCAGCTCGAACAGGTTCCCCCGTCTTCGCTCAAACTGACGTTCGTGGTCAACGAAGGCCCCAAGGTGAAGGTGGGCGCCATCACCATCACGGGGAATCGCGCGGAGAAGGCCGACTGGGTGGTCGCGGGGATGAAGTTGCTGAAGCCGTACGGCATTCCCCACTCCATTCTTTTCGAGAACGTCTTCGCCAAGACCTACGATCAGAACAAGCTCGAATACGACATGGAGAAGGTGCGCGAGAAGTATTCCGACAGCGGCTACTTCAAGGCCAAGATCTTCGAGCCGACCGTCAATATCGCCCCCCGCGGCGGCAGGGGATGGCGTCTCCCCCTCATTAAGATGAACAAGCCCGGTATCTTCGCGGACATCACCATCCCCGTGGAAGAAGGACGCCTGTACCATCTGCACAGCGTCAACTTCGTGGGGGTGAAAGCGTTCCACGAGCCCAATACCGTGCTGCTTCCGATCTTCGGCATGCGGCTGGGCGACGTTTTCTCCACCGAGAAGCTCCGTAAAGGTCTGGAGAACATGCGCAACCTCTACGGCCAGTTCGGCTACTACGATTTCGTTCCCGAACCCGACTTCGACTTCACCTACGGTCCCGACCAGATCGGCCTGATCATCAATGCCGAAGAGGGCAAGCAGTTCTTCGTGCGCCGCATCGACTTTTCCGGAAACACCACGACCCGCGATAAAGTCATCCGCCGCGAGATCATGCTCGACGAAGGCGATATCTTCAATACCCATCTCTGGGACCTCAGCATCCTGCGCCTCAACCAGCTCGGCTACTTCGAAATGCTGAAGAAGGAAGACGCCGCCGATATCAAGCGCAACCCCAATTCCGATACCGTCGATATCACCCTCAAGGTGAAGGAGCGCGGCAAAAACTCCATCGGCCTCAACGGCGGCGTATCCGGGATCGCCGGCAGTTTCGTGGGCTTTAACTACTCCACCAACAATTTCCTGGGACTAGGAGAAACGCTCTCCCTCACCTCGCAGCTCGGCACCCGCCAGCGCAACGTGCAGCTCGGGTTCACCGAACCGTACCTGTTCGACCGTCCCATCCAGACCGGATTTGTAGTCTACATGAACCGGTTCAATTACAACCAGGCGCGGGAAGCATCCATTCTCTCCGGGCAGAACTACATTCCCCTCTATCAACAGTTGGGCACCCAGAACCTTCTGAACTACGTCCAGAACAGCCACGGAGCCAATGTCTCGATGAGCTACCAGTTGCGCCATAGCTTCTGGCGCGCGGGCGTCACTTATGGCTTCGATATTTCCAACATCAGCGCGCAGACCAATGCCGCCACCAATTACTTCCAGTACATCAATTTCAGCGGCGTGTCCGGCCCCAACGCGTTGGACGGAATTCGTTCCAGCACCATCACCCCTTCGTTCTCCTACAACACCGTCAACCACCCCATGACACCCACGGCCGGCAAGAGCATCTTTTTCTCGATGGCCTTCGCCAGCACCGCGCTGGGCGGCAACGTCAATACCATCCGTCCCACCGTGGACATCAGGTATTTCCACCCCTCTCCCCTGAACCACGCCCATATTCTGGCGTTTCACGCCACGAGCTATATCATCACCGGCTATGGCGGCAAGGAGATCCCGCCGTTTTCGCGCTCGTTCATCGGCGGCGAGCAGGATGTGCGCGGATTCGAGAACTGGGGCATCACTCCCCTCGCCTTCATCGCCTCCAGCGCGAACGTCCCTGTGTACAACACCGATGGAACCGCGCGCACGCAGAAGGTGATCAGCGGCGGAAACCTGGTCTCGGTTCCGGTCACCATGCAGGTTCCCATCTATCAGCTCGTCACGCCCGGTGGCGATGCCCAGGCCGTGGGCAACTTCGAATACCGCATCCCCATCGTCGGCCCCGTCACTCTGGCGCCTTTCATGGACGTGGGCGTGAACCGCATTCTTCGGGCCGGCCAGCTCACCATGGTCAGCACGCGCGTGGATCAGTTGAACCTGGCCTACCCGCAGGCCGGATTCGACGGCAAGGTGTACATCGCTCCGGGGACCGAGAGGCCGCGCGCTTCGACCGGCCTGGAACTTCAGGTGCTGCTGCCCGTGGTGAACGCGCCGTTCCGCGTCTATTTCGCCTACAACCCGTCGGTGGTTCGCGAGTACGTGCAGCCGCCCATCGTGTTGGACCGTTCCATGTTCCCGAACGACAATACGTTTGAGCACGCCATCGGTCTCTACGGACAGCAGTACTCATACTTTGAGAAGCGTACGATGTTCCGCTTTACCGTCGGCAGGACGTTCTGAACATGCGGTACGCTGATCTAAAGGAAGTCCAGCAGTGGGAACGTGGGCTGCCCTCCGGGCCGGCATCGCCCGTTGCCGGGACGCGTATGTCGCCGGTTCCGTATCCAGGAGTTTCCGAATGAAGATCAATGTCGTTGTATTCCCCGCGTTGGTGCTGGCGGCCGCTGTATCGGCGCAAGCCCAGGGCCAGACCAACCCTCCGGCCAAAGCGCCGGCTACGGCCTCGGCTGCCACCGCCGCTCCATCCGCCGGCGCGGCTGCCTTCCCTACCAGGATCGGACTCTTCAACGTGCGCGACGCCATCATGGCGACGGCCGACGGCAAAAAGGGCGCTCTCGATCTGGAAGATAAGTTCGCCTCGCGCAAGACCTCCCTGCAGAAGCGGCAGATCGATCTGCAGGCCAAGCAGGACCAGTTGAACCGCGGCGGCGCCACCATGAGCGACGCCGCCAAAGCCGCTCTCGCTAAAGAGATCGAGAGCGAAACCAAGGTTTTCAAACGCGACGTGGAGGATCTCAATACCGACGCCGATGAAGAGCAGAACAAGCTCTTCCAGCAAGTGTGGGCCAAAATGCAGCCCGTGCTCCAGCAGTACGCCCTGCAGAACGGTCTGGCCGCCATTCTGGACGTGGGAAGCGAACAGTCGCCCGTGCTGTGGGCCTCCAACACCGTGTTCATCACCGACGACATTGTGAGCCTCTACAATCAGAGCCATCCGCCGGTCGCCACGCCCGCGGCGGCGCCCAAACCCGCCCCTCCAGCCGTGAAAGCGCCGGCTCCGCCGGCCGTGAAGAAACAATAGCACCCAACCGCACTCCCTCCGGAAGACCGGGAGCCGTGCCGATCGCAATGGTATTCTTAAACTTAGGAGTTTCAGAAGCTTGAAAAATAGTCTTGTGCTTCCCGTATTGGCCTGGGGGATGTTGTCTCTGGCTCAGGCCCAGACTCCGGCCGCGCCTCCGGCTGCCGCGCCGACCAAGGTGGCCATCATCAACATCCAGGCCACTCTCCTGCAAACCGCCGAAGGCAAGAAGGCCGCTGCGGAACTCAGCGCCAAGTACGATGCGCGCAAGACCGCCTTGCAGAAACGCAGCGCCGATCTTCAGGCCAAGGTGGACCAATTGAGAAAAGGCGCCGCCACCATGAGCGACGAAGCCCGCGCCAAGCTCATGCGCGACAACGACGCCGAAAACAAGGCCCTGCAGCGCGATGGCGAAGATCTCAACGCCGATATCAATCAGGACCAGGAAAAGGTTACCAACGAACTGGGCGCCAAAATAATGGAAGTCGTGCAGCAATACGCCACGGCCAACGGGTTCGTCATGGTCCTGGACGTCAGCAACCCGCAGACTCCGGTATTGTGGCACAACCCCGCCACCGACATCACTAACGACATCATCAAGCTCTACGACCAGGCGCATCCGGTCGCGGCCGCAGCCAAGCCCGCCGCCCCCGCGCCGCCCGCGGCCAAAAAGTAGCCGGCCGGTTAAAGGTCGGCGCGGGTTTAGTTTCCACTTCCAGGCGAAAACCACACACGGAACAAGCGGAAGTGCTCGGACGGGGCGAAAACCACGGGGACAGACGGTTCCGTGCAGCCGGGGAGCTTCGCCGAGTCGCGCAGTATGCCAAAATCAAGGGGATGAGACTCGCACTCGCACTATTGGCTTGCGCCCTGGCCGCGCCCGCCGCGGGTATCGACGGCCACTGGAACGCGGAAGTCGCCCACGGCAAGAAGACGTCCGACCAGCCGCCCGCGGCCTTCTCGCTCGACCTGAAGACCGCCGATGGCAAGGTGACTGGCACCGTGGCGTTGGCCGGCAAGAAGCGGCCCCAGATTCAAAAAATCGAAAACGGCTCCCTCGATGGCGACCACCTGACGTTCACCACTTCACAGAACGGAAAGAGGCCGGTAACCTTCTCTTGGGAGGCCACCCTGCAAGGCGACCAACTCATCGGGACGCGCACTCGCGACGGCGGCAAGCGGGGCCAGCCATTCACCGCCAAAAGGAATTGATTCGCACTATGCACACCACTTCGCCGCTCCGAAACGCCGCTTGTCTCGCGCTCGTTGGGCTGCTCGCGGCGTCCGCCGCCTTCGGCCAGACCACTCCCGCCACGCCGCCCCCGATTGCCTTCGAGGTCGCATCCGTAAAGCCGTCGCCGCCGCTCGACCCGGCGAAGCTGATGTCCGGCCAGCTCCATATGGGCATGTCCATCAACGCCGCCCGAGTCGATTTCGGCTACACTCCGCTGATGGGCCTGATCGCCGCCGCGTACAAGGTCAAGCCCACCCAGGTGTCGGGCCCATCCTGGCTGAATACCACCATGTTCGATATCGTGGCCAAGCTTCCCGAAGGCGCCACCAAAGATCAGGTTCCCGAGATGCTCCAGTCGTTGCTCGCCGACCGCTTCAAGATGGCCATGCACCGCGAGAACAAGGAGCAGTCCGAATTTACCCTCGTGGTCGGCAAAGGCGGTCCCAAGCTGAAAGCGGCCGAGCCCGAACCAGAAACAACTTCCGACAGTGCCGCCGCCAAGCCGGGCGAAATGACGATCGACGGCCCCGACGGTCCCACGCACATGACCGTCGGTAAAGATGGCACGATGCAAATCCGGGGACCCGGCACCAGCATGACGGCGGGCATGAAGAACGGCATGATGCACATGGAAGCCGCCAAGATCACCATGAAAGCGTTCGCGCAGATGATCGCGCAGTTCGCCGGCCGCCCGGTGGTCGACAAAACCGAGCTCACCGGCAGCTACCAGCTCACCCTCGACTTCTCCATGGAAGAATTGATAGCGATGGCCCGTGCCAACGGTATGATGGGAGCCATGGGCGGCGCTGCGGGTCCGGCCCCGGCGCCCGGCCAGGGTCCGGCTAATGCCGCAGCCGATCCTTCCGGGCCATCCATCTTCGCAGTGGTTCAGCAGTACGGGCTCAAACTCGTCTCGCAGAAGGTCTCGGAAGAGCTGATCGTCATCGACCACATCGAGAAGACTCCCACCGAGAATTGACCGCGCCGGCTAGCGCCAGTCGTCGATGACGAAAACATCCGCGCGATTGTAAGCCCCCGTATCCGGCCGGTGCATCGCCACCCCCTGTGAATCCGTGCGGAATCCCAGCCGCAACATTTCGCGGTAGGCCCGGATGCGGCCGGTATTCACTCCCGCCACCAGCCGCTTCAGACCCCGCTCGGCCGCCAGCGTTTCGCACGCCTCCAGCAGGGCGCCGAGCGCCTTTTCCGCACCCGGCCCGGGCCGCACCGCGGCGAACTTGAGGTAGCAATTGTCGCGCCCGGCCTCGGTCCCCTCGCCGCAATGACAAACCGCGAAGCCGTCGAGCGCGTCGCCGCCCCACAGCAGGACCGTCTCACCAAGATCCTGCTCCTCGACCGCGCGCACCTCGCAGCTCACGTCCAGCCCCGCGTAGATGGAATCGGTCAACCGCCGGCAGGCGTTCTCCGCGTCCGCGCGGCCCGCCTTGTCGAGCGTCGAAAGCCTCACGCACGGTCTCCGACCCGGGCCGGCGTCCTTGGACATGAGGACCGTCAGAAATCCCGGCCAGAATCCGAACCTCTGGTACAGCCCGACGTGTTTGATACTGTGCGCGAAGGTGTACAGCCCGGCCTCCCGGACGCCCCATTGCGCAAAGAGATCCATGGTGGGCGCCAGCAACTTCTGCGCGATGTGCCGGCCCCACAACTCGGGCAGGACGGTCAGGGGACCGAAAAAGCCGAAGCTTCCCCAGTGCGCCGCCAGGTTCGATCCCACTACCTGGCCGTCCACTTCCGCCACCAGGCAAGCCGCCGGATGGTTGCGCCACCGCGTAGAGATGTACTCACAGCCGGCTGCGAAGGACTCCGGATCGGGGCTCCCGAGGAAGGTCCCAAACGCCACGCGGAAAATGCGGCTCGCCTCAGCCAGGTCGCTCTCCTGCATCGGTCGAATCAGCGGTTCGGACATACCGACCGAGTCTACTCCACCGCCAGGCTCGCCAGCAAGGCTGTGTATCCCGCGGGCTCCGGAGTAGCACGGGGCATCGCACCTCCGTCTACACTAAAGAGGAATGCCGAAGATCCACTTGTGCTTTCTGTGGCACATGCATCAACCCTTCTATAAGGACCTGGCGTCCGGCGAGTACAAACTGCCGTGGACCCGCATGCATGCCCTCAAGGACTACTACGGAATGGTGCGCATCCTGGAGGAGTATCCCAAGATCCGGCAGACCTTCAACCTGGTGCCTTCCATGATGGCCCAGGTGGCCGAATATGCCGCCGGCGAGGCCCACGACCCGTTTCTGGAGATGGCCCTCAAGCCCGCCGAGGCCCTCAACGATCGAGATCGCGCCTTCCTCTTGCGCCACTCCTTCTACTCCGATCCCGAGCGCATGATCTACCGTTACCCGCGCTACGGCCAACTCTACGACGCGTGGCGCGCCCAGCAGAGCGCCGGCTCGCCGATTCTGTTCAGCGCCCAGGATTTCCGCGACCTGCAGATGTGGTCGCAACTGGCCTGGATCGACGAGGAGTTTCACGAGTCCGACCCCGAAGTTCGCGACTGGCTCAAACGCGGCCGCAATTTCACCTCCGCCGACCAGCGCCGCATGGGCGAAAAGCAGCGCGAGATCATTGGCCAGGTGCTGCCCGAGTACCAGAAGATGGCGGCCTCCGGCCAGGTGGAAATCTCCACCACACCCTACTACCACCCCATCCTGCCGCTGTTGTGCGATTCCGATATCGCCAGCGTGTCTCACGCCGGCGTGCCCTTGCCGCCGCGGTTCCGCTATCCCCAGGACGCCCGGCGCCAGCTCCAACTGGCGCGCGAATTCTGCACCCGCGACTTCGGCGTGGCGCCCGCGGGCCTGTGGCCATCGGAAGGCTCCGTCTCCGATGAAGTCTTCGCCCTGGCCTCCGAACTGGGATTCGAATGGGCGGCCACCGATTCCGGCGTTCTCAACCGCACACTTTCCCGCGCCATTCCGACCGATGGCCTCTACCGCCCCTATCTCTGGCGCCAGGGCAAGCGATCTCTGGGCGTCATCTTCCGCGACCACTTCCTGAGCGATCTGATCGGCTTCGTCTATTCCAAGATGGACGCCGCGGCGGCCGCCGACGATTTTCTGCGGCGCATCCGCGAGAACTGCGGCGGCATTCTGGGCTCCGGCCGCGACGCCTTGGTGCCCATCATTCTCGACGGCGAAAACGCCTGGGAATACTACGACCGCAACGGCCGCCCGTTCTTCCGCGAACTCTACCGCCGCATTTCCGAAGACGGCGTCTACAACGCCGTCACCGTGAGCGAAGGGCTCCGTCTGCTGGAACCCGAACCTCTCGACCACATCTTTCCGGGCTCGTGGATCAACGCCAACTTCGACGTCTGGATCGGCGCCGAAGAGGACAACCAGGCCTGGACCCAGCTTCTGCGGGCCCGCCAAACCTTCGATTCCGCCGCGCACGTCCCCGAGGAGAGGCGCAACCTGGCCTTCGAGGAGTTGCTCATCGGCGAAGGCAGCGACTGGTGCTGGTGGTACGGTCCCGAACACGATTCCGCCAACCGCGTGGAATTCGATCAGCTCTACCGCAGTCATCTTGCCAACGTTTACCGTTTCCTGAACCTCAATCCCCCCGAGGAGCTGTCCCGGCCCATTCTGCGGATCGCGCTTCCCGAAGTCCGCATCGAGCCTTCCGGCGCCATCAAGCCGACCATCGACGGCGAAGTGACGTCGTACTTCGAGTGGCTCGGCGCCGGCATCTGCCGCGTCGGCGAAACCTCCGGCTCGATGCACGGGAAGAAGTTCCTGGTGAAGGAAGTGCAGTTTGGCTGCGACGAAGCCAACTTCTACTTGCGCGTCGATTTCCACAGCGGTTACGAGCAGGAGATCGCCGGCATGGAAGCCCGTTTGAAGCTCCAGTCGCTGGACGCTTCGCGCTCCAGTTTCGCGACCATCCGCTTCGCGCAAGGCGGCGCCCAGGCAGCCGAGGCCGTGCTGGCATCGCCCGCTGTCCGGTCGCCCGTAGAGTGCGCCTTCGCGCGCATCCTGGAGATCCGCATCAGCCTGGCCGCCCTGGGTCTTCGCCTTGGCGAAGGCTTGCGTTTCGCCGTCTCGCTGTGGCAAGGAGGCCTGCCCATGGACGCCGTCCCGCAGCAAGGTTGGCTCGAAATGCGGACCACCGACCCCGAGCAGATCGAGTAAGCGGTTGGCAGCGAGTGAACTGGCTGTTTCCTGGCAGGCCCTAATCCTGCGCACCGCAACTCCAGGTCACACGATCCGCGAGACACGCCGTCTCGCCACCCACGGCCAAACCAACATCCCGGCCAGCCCCAGCGCCATCGCCGCGCCAAGCGCCGAGCAGATGTTTCGCTCCGCGCCGCCTTCGAACCGCAGGTGGATGGCCGCCCGGCCGAAGTGGTCCGGCTCGATCACTATCAACCCGAGCCCGTCCTTACGCACTCTCAAGGGACGGCCGTCCTGGCTCGCCTGCCACCCGGGATCGTACGTGACCTGCACCGAGATGGCCTGTCCGTCGGCCATATCCGCCGCGATCCGGCCGCGGTCGGGATTCTCCCACTCCAGCGACGCCGGCGGCAGATGGGGATCGTCCAGAGCGTCCACGTACGCCCGCGCGGGATCGATATCCAGGCCGTGGATCGGCTGGCGCGCCACCATCGCCGTCCGCGGAATCACGTGCGCCAGCGATGCGGAGCGCAACGGCACCTGGTAGATGGAGTCGGCCCCCTCGCGCCAGACCAGCGGCAGCAAGCCGTCGAACTTCTCCGGGTTGCGAATCGGGTGGTAGTGATCGCGGCTGTCCGGCCCGGGCACCGTAATGGCGGCGCACCCGAAGGCTTTCAGCCAGAAGACCGAGATCTCGCCGTCGCGATCGCCGGCGTTCTGGCCCGAATATATCGTGTACACCGCTACCCGCTGCATCCAGTTGGGAGCCGAGGGCTCGTGTCCGCCGCTCAACTGCGGATTGTCGGTGAACACGTTGAACCACAGGGAGGTATCGCCGGAAGCCATTACCCGCCGTCCCGGAAGATGCTCGCCGATCCACCGCGCTTCGCGGTACGGAGCCGAACTGGCGACATCGGCCGGCTGGATCAGCCGCCGCGCGTAAGAGTAGTCCTTCGCCGCCACCCACACCAGCGGCAACGCGCAGACGGCCACCGCGGCGATCCTGGTCCCTCTCGAGAGGCGCTGTAGCATCGCCGCCGCCGCCTCCACGCCGAACCCCGCTACCAGGCAGATCCCGATTTCCATCTCCAGGTGATAGCGGTACGGTTGCGGGAGGAAGCCGATTCCGCACGCGGCCAGGACCGGAATTCCCCCGAACCAGGCCAGAAACAGGACGGAAAATCGCAGCATCGCGCCCTTCATCCGCCGCGTGATCCACCACAGCGTGCCCAGCGCCAGCGCGCAGACGGCCGCCACCAGCGCGGTCTTCCACGTGAAGCGGTAATCGCCCCCCACCATTTGGGAATTGGTTTCGATCAGCTTGAGGAGCGAAGGCGGCAGCGCGCGGCACACCAGCAGATAAGCCGCCGCCACGATTCCGCCCAGAGCGAGGGCGTGTCTCCAATCCGGCCGGTCTTCCGACACCAGCAGCAGAATCGCCGAAACCGCCAGGAACACCACGCCGAAGGCATTGGCCACCATCACCGCGGCAAACGCCAGCACCGCCGCCGCGAACTTCCGCACCCCCGGTTCCTTCAGGTACCGGGCCAGCAGCAGCAACGCCACGGGAACTAGCGCGATCGACACGTTATGTGGCGTTTCGCCCCAGTACACGATATTTTGCAGCCGCCGCAGAACCCACGGAGACCCGGCGTCTTCAAGGATGGCGGGCAGCAGCACCGAAGGGGAGAACAGCGACCACAATAGCGCCGCCGAGAATGCGCCGGCGCGGCGTCCCGATATCCAGGCCGCGAATAGAAAGAGGCTCACCGGCGCCAGCGAGTATGCCAGCGCCGCCAGAAAATGGAACGCCAACGCCGGAGAGCAGTGTGTCACCCATGCCCCCAAAGCCGCAAGCGTTTCGACCAGCGGCAGGTAAGCCGCCTCCAGCGGCATCCCGGCGTTGTACCACGGAAACCACCGGGCGTGCGGCCAGTGGCCCATCAGGAACCGGGCGAACGTGATCCAGGTGCTTTCGTTTGACTGAAAATCGTTCAGGTACTCGACCCGAAACAGCGGAAAGCAAAGGAAGGCGTTGAGCGCGAACAGAGCCAACGCCGGCAACCACCTCTTTTTCATCGGGTCAACCGGTCCTCACCCGCCCGCGGCAGCATCCTCAGGATCGGGTTAACCGGTCCTTTTCGGTCGCGGTTCCGGGCCGATCGCACCGTGCCAACCCGAAGGCGGCCTATTTCGTGGCGGAGAATCATCTTTGCTACACTAGAGTAAGTTATGGCAATTCCGAATGTGAAGCGGTTCCGGCCCTTTTGCCCGACCTGCAACGAGAGTTTCACGCTGATGACCGTGCTGCCCACGGGGGCGAACGTCGACAAGTATCTGGCGGACGCAGTGGCGCGCCACGATCACAAAGCGTTCCAGGAAGCCAAGGTCCTGCACTTCAAGGTCCGCGTCGGTCAGCAGAAGCAGAAGAAGGCCAAGTAGCGGCAAACCGAAAACCGGGGCGGCGCTGGTGTCGCTCCAATCCCTCGCTCAGCGCGCCTGCAAGACTGTTACCGCCCGTACCGCTTCTTGCGATACCTCCGGGTCGGGATCGTTCGACAGTTGCTTCAGCGGCTCGATGCTATCCTTGTCTCCGCTGCGGGCCATCACGCCCGCCAGCGCAATCCTCTCTTCCTTCAATCCATGTAGCAGCGGTCCGTAGAGCGCTTTGCGAACGTTCTCGTCGCGCGCCAGTTCCACCAGCAACGGAAACGCCGCGCCCTTGTACGCCGCCAAATTCAGGTTGTTGACCACGAACTGCAGCGGGCTGAACTGGCTCACTTCCGTTTGCCCGTCCAGCACCAGCGCGAAGCACAGCGAAAGCCGCACCAGGGGCTTGCCTTCGTTCTTCAGCGCTTTTTTCAGCATGGGGAGGTCGCCCGGCTGCCGCAGCCGGCCAAACCCTTCCGCAGCGGCGGCCCGCATGTTCTCGTCCTTGTCGTTCAGGTACCGCATGTAGATCGGCCGGTTGTTTTCGCTGGGCAGCATGGCGAGCGAGGTCAGCGCCGCGCGCCTCACCCGGTCGTCGCGCGAGTTGTTGAGCAGGTCGATCAGATCCGGAATGGCCTCCCGGTTCAGCAGCAGCCCCATCGCCTCCACGGTGGCAATCTGCACCTTGGGATCCAGGTCCCTCAGGCGGAAGCTGATGCGCGGACCGGCCGAGGGGTCGCGGATCTTCTGCAACGCGACGATCGCCTCGTAGATCAAGTCGGTTTCTTTCGACTGCGTAGCTTCCACCAGCTCGGGCACGGCTGGCCGTCCGCGCAAAATCCCCAGCGCGCGCGCGGCATTGGCCTGCGCATCCGTGGACGCTCCGTTCCCGAGCAATCTCGCCAGCGCCGCGATCACCTCCGTCCGTGGCGCGATGTACGGATCGATCACCTGGTCGTTGGTATCCGTGAACTTGGCTTTCAGGGTATTGCCCACGCCTCGAAGCGTACCGCCGATGCCGGACTTCACATACCCGGGAAGGTAGAAGTTGACCAAGCCGTCGGTGGCCAGGATCTCCACCCGCACGTCGCGGTCGGCGGTGGCCTGAATCAACGGATCGAGGCTGCGCCCGGTGCCGATTTCGGTGAGTTGTTTGACCACTTCCACGCGAACTTCCGGGTTCGGGTCGCGCAGCAGTTCCTGCAACTTGGGGATGGCCCCCGAGCCACCTTTGGCGATTTCGCGGACATCCTTCGGTTGGACGACTCTCTGTGCCGCCAGTGGCGCCATCAGCACGGCGGCGACACAGGCTATTCGATACACGCGCATGCTTCTATGCTAGCGTGCTTTTCCCCCGTGCCCGCGGGTGATGCTTCGATTTCCGCCCAAGGCCTATTTCGCCACCCGCACCGGGTTGGCGCGCACAATGACACGCTTGAACG
>Ga0326728_10009286_pt1 | contig 23764 bp, 15 predicted proteins | sample MB3enrmetagenome_FD_207602 | JGI IMG/M metagenome (GOLD analysis project Ga0326728, IMG submission 207602) | Lab enriched peat soil microbial communities from McLean, Ithaca, NY, United States - MB31MN | ecosystem: Environmental > Terrestrial > Soil > Wetlands > Peat | place: USA: New York... | reverse complement strand
CGTCCGGGTGGGATAATAGGAGCGCTCCGGGGGAGGACTTGGGCGCTAATCGCCAGATGCGCTGGAGCGACCCTCAGCAGTGCGCCGGGCAAGACCCAGGCGACCCAGGCCCGCCGTTTGGGGCTTAGCTCGCCGTGGTCGGCGCGCCGCTCAGGTTCGCCGTCAAGCTTGCGTTCTGCAATTCCCAAGCCAGACGACGCAGCCAACGCTTGATGTTGCACGCCGCGCCAATGAAGTGGTTTTGCAGTTTGACTTTAGCCAGGCCGCGGTAACGCGCTCGGCGCAAGCCATGGGCCCGAACCAACTCGCTCTGCGTGCCTTCAATGGCGTTGCGGTGCCGCATTCTTTCTTTGAATGACTGGGTCTTCTGCTCCTGTCGGCGCGCTTGCAACACCGTATGATGTTCCCCGACCACCAAACTGCGGTGCGGGTGGCTGGCTTTGATGCAGGTTCGATGCAGGGCACACGCCGCGCAAATGGCCGTGTCCCATTCAAACCGATAGGACACTCGACCCGTGGCCTGCTCCTCCAAACGGCTGCACTGGGTGTTGGGATGTCCGGCGGGACAAATCGCCTCTCGTCTCTCCACCGTGACTTGGAAGGCCTCGCTGGTAAAACGTCCGTCATTGTTATTGGCGGGGCTGGGTGCTGGACCGATCAATTCGCGACCCTCGGCCTGAGCCTCCCATAGCTTCTGGGCGGAGATATAAGCCGCATCCACATACTGGACCGAAGGTTTGCCTACCCCCATGGCCTGCTGTTCGGCCTCCATTTTGAGCGCCCCCTCCTCGTCACTCTCCCGAGCCGGATGGGTCACCCTGCCGGTAACGAAATTGCGCGTCGGTTCTCCGGCCGCCAGCACCGCTTCACTGACCGTCTCGGCCACCTGCACTTTGTAGCCCACGTGTTCCTTGCGCTGTTCCCCGTGGCCTTTGCTGGCATAGGTCGCGTCGGGATCATGAGGATTTTGCACGCGCTCCGAACCCAACGGCTCCTTGGCCTTGGGCCGCGGCACCGCCTCAGCCGCCAGCACTTCAAACTGCTCATCAAACACCCGCGCCAACAACTGCGCTTGCTTTCCCGCGGCCCACTTCGGGTCCGGCGCCTGGGCCAGCCAACGGAGCACTTGCTGGGCGGCCGCACCCGCTTCGGCCATCTTGCGCGCCAACGTCTCGAGCGAGGCGCGGTAATCGGTTTGCGTCTCGACGTACTGTTCCCACATCTGCGACCACCAACCGGGCCGCGGGGCGGGCGGCCGTTGTTCGGACAGTTCTTGCAGGGTCAAACGCAGAGTCTCGCGCACGCAATCCAGGCGGCTCATCCGGCTGACCCGACCGAACATCTGCGTCGAATCCAGACGCTGGCGGCTTCGCCGTGCCACCAGGCCCGCTTGGATCAGTGCCTCCAGCACGGTCTGGAAAGCGATGGGGCTCAAGTCATGATCCAGCAAGCGCTCACGGAAGTTGACCAGCGTCGTGGGATGGAACACTTCGTCCCCGACTTGCCGGTTCAACGCGAAGTTCCAGCCGGCATGGTAGCAGACCAGTTCAACGGCTTGACGGTCGGGAATCCCCTCCAGATACTGCAACAGGCTCACGCCCAGCAGCAGGACCGGTTCGACCGCCACACGGCCATTGTCGCTGCAGTAACAGTCCTCCAACTGGGAGCGAGTCTGCGCCAGTACGGGATAGACCTTTTGGCCAAAGAGCCGGTAGCGGTCGGTGGGGGCGAAGAGTTGGCCGGAGAGCCCGGCGGTGGAAAAGAGTTCCGCTTGGGTGGAAAAGACAGGCAGGCTCATGGGACAGGACCCTGAGGGTTAACAGTCATGGCTACTTGGTGGGCTAGCGAACAAAACTATGCAAGCGGAATATGAAATGAAGGTACAGGTGATTCGATCCCAGGGCCGAGCCGCCAGATTGTTCGTGAACATCCCCATGCCCCTGGCCGCCGCGTTGGACCTTCAGGCCGGCGAGCGTATCCGATGGCAGGTCCTGGGCCGTTCAGACTTGAGGTTGGTCCGCCTGGGGGCTCCTACCCCCGCGAAGGGGCTGAAAAAATAGCCAGAGGTTCTTCAGCAGAATCAGTTTCGCCCTGTTAGCGAGCAGCGGGGTTCAGCCGTGGTGAAGAATTACCGAGCAACAAGTCTGAGCACCCATCCGTACCCAAATTACTCGTCCTCAGCTCAGGCCTTGAACACCTGTGAGGTTACGAAGGAGCGCATGAAGCCGGCCCTGGGGGATTTGGGCCGGAGGAGGGCTTGGGCCTGGGCTGTTTCGTAGCGTTGCTTGTTCTCTCCTCCAGCTTCGAGAGCAATTCGCGCAGGGAATCTCGCGTAGATTGCCATTTGCGAATGCCGCCGGTTTCTCCGGCCGCCTCTAACGCATCTCGCGGCCGTCACCCTAACCAGAAGGGGATCGGGAGTGCGGCGACCGCCTGCCTCCGAACAAGGAACGAACGAATCAGGGGGCAGGCTTCCGCATGGCCTCTGCGAAGGGTTTGCCGTCGAGAAAGACCGCCTTGATTTGAGCGCGCCCGGACGGAGGCACGGCAGCCGCGACGGTAATCTTTCCGCGGGGGTTGCCCGTTCCTTCGCGGACGTAATAGCGCTCGAGCCCGTATTCCAGGCGAACGGTCTTCTCGCCCCACCAGGACAGGCTTCGACCGACAAGGACGACCTGGTCACTGGCCGGCGTGATTCTCTCGGTTGAAGCGCTGGCTACCTCATAGAAGGCGCCTCGCGGCTCCAAGGCGACATATACACTGGCGCCGGGCGGCAGGCCATTGGTCCGCGCCGGGGAGAAGGCGCTCAGCGGAACGTTGCTGATCTTGTAACCGAGCGTAAGGTAGTCCCCTCGCAATAAATCACGGGGATCCACCGGTCGGGTTTCCAGCATGATAACGGTGCCGTCGGCCAGGCCCCGTTCCTGAACGAAGGTCGTTCCCAGGATCCAGGCCGTTTGCAACCCGAGAACTAGCACGAACACTTTCAGTTTCATATCTGCTCCTTTCCTTGTGTTATTGACCCGCCGTCTTGATCTGCTGCATCAACACCCGCCGCCGCTTTTCCAGGAAGATACCGAAGGCCATCAGCAGCACGCCCGAAACCAGGAACATCATTCCCGTGCGGGCCATCGAGCCGAACAGGTTGAGGTAAACCGAGAAGATATGCAGGGCAATGAAGGTCACCCCCAGGTTCACCATGAAACGGGACCGCTGCTGCACCCCTGCCTGCGCCTGTAGGAGGCAGAACACGAACAGGGCTGCACTGCACACCCAGTGATAACCGGCCTCGCGCGGACTGGCTCCGTACGTCCCCTGCCAATGCGGTGCGACGTAGCGTGCACCGGCCAGGAGCGCCGCCACACCCGCCAAAGCCAGCCCCCAGGTCCACCGCCACTGGCGCGTCAGATTGGTCAGTGCCGGAAGGCCAACCCCCAGCAGCAGCAACCCACCCAAAGCCAGCAGGGGGAATATCCATGTCGAGTACTCTCCCAGGCTTCCAACGTTCCGGTAAAGGATTCCCCACGTCAGCGGGAACGCGCAGATTTGAACCGCCAGCAGCCCGAGCTTTTCGGTGGGGCCGGCAAACTCGGCGAAAGCCGTCCGGCGCAGGCAGTACCCCGCGCCCAGATAGACGAGACCCAGCGCCGCGTAGAGCAGGAGTTGGTACTCGTCGTCTCCGAAGAAAATAATGCTGCCGCGGTCGTTAATCTCCATCCCGAACCACAGGCCGAAGGCCAGCAGACAAAGGACGTGCTGGGCCTTGGACCGCAAGAGCCAGGGCAGGGCGGCGATTCCCAGCCACCAGAGCAGGATCGCATTCGGAGCCCGGGAGGAAAGATGATAGATTTGACCGATGAGTGCGATGTTGCCAAGGAATAGTCCCGAGCCGATTAGGTGCAACGCTTCGCCGCTCTTGCGATAAATCCCCCTGACCTCGCGCAGATACCATCCCGCCCCGTGCGCGCCGAGCATCAGCGCCAAGCCGACCGTGATTTTGAGCCCGCGCGGGATCACGTCCCAGTTGGCGCCGATCAGCAGGATGAGACCGCAGACGACCAGCACGGCCCCTATGAACGAGAATATCGTCAGGGCTTTGTTCGTCTCCTCCTTGAGTTTGAAGTGCGCGACGATCTGATCTCGCTGCTCTGCGGTGATCAGCCCCGCTTGCTGAAGCTTTTCGATGTCCGAGTATCTCATAATAATCTCCGCCGATGTATTTCACCAGCAGCCTAATCCCGGCGCGCCAGCTCAGCCGAATCGAAAAAAAAGCTCCTGACATCACGTGAATCAATGCCGGGGAACGATGATGCGAGGCTGGTGAACCCGTTCCGATTTCTCTTCGGCCTGGTTCACCCTGGCGAAGGCTGGTGCCAGTAGATCGGGCCTGGAATCTGCCGGCAGCCCTATTTGCCTGGTTGGAAAAGCAGCGGAGCAAAACCAGCCAGGTAGCGCCGACGCGACCCGCTGTCTAGTGTCCGTCCTGTTCCGAACGGCCTCACGACGTGTTGTGGGGCCACTCTTTGCCAAATCGACCTGCCGCCGTCGGCAAGCAGCCCGTTCGTGGTGGTTGACACGAATGCCGCGACGGCTCCGCGCTTTTACCGCGCCCTTTCACAACTGGTGCCGACGAACTTCACTACCACCAACATGGTTTGGATTCCGCCCGGCACCGGCGTCATGGGCAAGTCGCTCACCGAGGCGTTGAGAGGCGGAGATGAACCTCAACACACGGTAAGCCTGTATGATATGCATGGGAACCTGTCCGAGTGGTGCCAGAATTGGTATGGGACTTATCCCGCAGGGAGCGTGAGCGATCCACAGGGCCCCGCTTCCGGCACGACTCGGTTGATCCGCGGGGGCAGTTGGTCCGACTACGGCAGCGATTGCCGCTCAGCGCTTCGAGCCGTGAGCTATCCGTCGCAGAAGAGTATCCTGATTGGGTTCCGGGTTGTGCTGGCGCCCGTTGGACCGTGAGGGGTAAAACAGGTGGCGAGAGCGTGAGTAGGGCGGGTTGTTAGCTTGTTGGTCCCATGTTGTACCCTTGGCGTACTCTTCTGCAACCCTTCTCGTACCCTTCTGGTACCCTTCTCCAGGCCCAAATCTGAAGGTTCACCTTGCTTTTCCCCGTTCAGCTTCGGTGCGGCACGAGGCAGTGGCTGATCATCATCCGTGCAATGCTGATTGAACTGGGCGTATCGGCTGGTTAGCGTGGGTTGGTTCATGATGCAGGATGTGAAGGCGGATGTCGCGCGGCCCAAGGCTTCCAAGGCGGGGAGGCCAATGTCCCTGCTTCCGGCGGTTAAGCTCTGGCTTTGGATTTCGGCCCTGGCGACGCTGGCGGGATGGTCGCTGTCACTGGTGGGAGAATTGAACCTGGCGGGATACGGAGTCTTCGGGTTGGTGGTCGTGGCCCTGTTCCTGCCTGGTCGCCAGGCGTTTGGGTGGAAAGCGCCGGTAACCGGATTCACCTGGAGGAAGGTGCGGCGGCGGTTCCGGCGCTGGCTGCCAGCGAGTTTCGCCGTGCTGACGTTCCTGGTTTTCCTGGGGGCGGTGTTGTATCCGCCGTCCAATCATGCCGCGTTTACCTATCGCACCCCTCGGGTGTTGCATTGGCTGGCGGAGGGGCGCTGGCATTGGATCCATACCCCGGATTACCGCATGAACGACCGGGCGTGCGGCTTTGAATGGCTGACGACACCGCTGCTGCTCTTGACCCGATCAGACCGGTGCCTGTTCCTGATCAACTTCGTGTCGTTCCTGCTGCTGCCCGGCCTGATCTTCAGTGTGTTCACCCGGCTGGGAGTGCGGCCCCGGGTGGCGTGGTATTGGATGTGGCTGCTGCCGACGGGCTACAACTTTTTGCTCCAGGCGGGCAGCGTGGCCAACGACACCTTCCCCACGGTGTATGCGCTGGCGGCGATGGACTTCGGCCTGCGCGCCTGGGGCTCGCGGCGCGCATCGGACCTTTGGCTTTCCGTGCTGGCGGCAGCGCTGCTGACCGGGGCGAAGGCGAGCAACCTCACCTTGCTGCTGCCGTGGGCTATCGTGGTCTTCCCGCTGCTGCCGCTGCTGCTGCGGAAGCCGTTGGCGACGGCTGGGTTGGTGCTGCTGGCAGGCGCGGGATCCTTCCTGCCCAGCGCGGCGCTCAACGTGCGCTACTGCGGGGATTGGTCGGGGCTGAAGCTGGAGAAAGAGGGCATGGATATGAAGAACCCGGTGGTGGGCGTTTGGGGGAACGCGCTCCTGCTGCTGAAGAACTTCGTGCCGCCGTTCTTCCCGCTGGCTGGGAAGTGGAATCAATCGGCGCTGACTGTCATGCCGCAGGCTGTAGTCAGGCCGATGGTGGCGAACTTCGAGCGGGGATTCCATGCCATCGGGGAAATGCCTACTGAGGACGCGGCGGGCATCGGGTTCGGGCTGAGTGTGCTGATCGCGGTATCGGTGGCCGCGGGGTTGCGCCGGAGAGGCAGAGCGAAGCAACGTTGCGCAGATTTCCAACCTGCTGTATCGCGGATTTCCAATCCGCAAGCCGTGGAATCTGCAACCAGCATGCCGACTGGAAGTCGGCGATACAGCAGGTTCGAAACCTGCGCTACGAACTGCGGGGTGCCGAAAGTGGTGCGGCGGCTGGCGTTGATCGCGCCGTGGGGGTCGCTGTTGGCTTACGGAATGAAGTCCGGCATTGTGGATGCGCCCCGGCTCGTCTCGCCCTACTACGCGTTGTTGCTGCCGTCGCTGCTCGTCGGCGCAAGGCAGGCCGTCATCGTCCGGCGCCGGTGGTGGCGAGCCATGGTCTGGGGCGTGCTGGTTTTGGCCCTCCCGGTCATTATGACTATTCCCGGGCGCCCCTTGTGGCCGGCGCAGACTGTATTGTCGCGGTTGGCGGCCAGGAAACCCAGCCAGGGACAGATTGCGCGCGCGCTGGAGGTCTATACGGTCTATGGCAATCGGTGGGATTCTCTGGCGGAGGTCCGGGAGATGCTCCCGAAGGGGTTGGCAGTTGTGGGGTTCCTGGGGCACGCAGATGATGTTGACATCTCGCTATGGCGGCCTTTCTTCTCCAGGCGGGTCGAGCACATCCTCTTGGAGGATACGCCGCAGCAAATCCGGCAGCGGCACATTCAATACGCGGTGGTGAACGGCGGTTACCTGGCGACGGCGGGCGTTCCGCTGGATGCCTGGCTGCAGCGGACCGGAGCTGAGTTGCTGGGAAAGGTGACGGTCACGCAGACGGTGATCAACGGACCGCGGCCCTGGTATGTCGTTCGGCTCAAGGAGTGACCGTGGAATTAGGTTGAGCAAGTCGCGCGGGCGGGGTATCCAATAGACTCGATTCAATAAGCTCGAATACGCGCGCATGGACAAACAACCTGCCAACGGCATCCTGGAGGACTTCCGCATAGACTTCCTGGAATGCTGGCATCGGATGCCCAACAAGGGCTTTTTCCTGGTGCTGCTGGTCGCGTGGCTGGCGCTGTTCCAATTCCTGGGTAACTCGACGCTGGGCTACATCCATACGCCGTCGCTGTTGCAGTGGATGAATGCGACTTATCAGCCGAGCAATGACCCGGGGGCCAACGACGACAGTTACGGGCGGTGGATTCCGTTCATCGTGCTGGCGCTGTTCTGGTGGAAGCGCAAACAACTGATGGCTCTGCCGCTGCGCGCCTGGTGGCCCAGCTTGCTGCTGTTGGGGGCAGCGCTCATGCTGCATGTGCTGGCTTACATGGCTCAGCAGCCGAAGGTCTCGATCATGGCGCTGTTTATTGGCATCTACGCCTTGACGGGGCTGGCCTGGGGGCGCGCGTGGTTGCGCGCGAGCTTCTTCCCGTTCTTCCTGTTCGGCTTCTGCGTTCCCCTGGGATGGGCTGGTGTTTCGCTTACGTTCCCGTTGCGGATGCTGGTCATGCGGGTGGTGGAGTTCATCTGCAACAATCTCCTGGCCATTGATGTCATGAGGGAGGGCACCAAGCTTATAGACCCCACGGGCCGCTATGGATACGAGGTGGCCGCGGCGTGCAGCGGGTTGCGCAGCCTGATTGCCACGTCGGCGGTGGCGGTGATCTATGCCATGGTTTCGTTCCGAGGCTGGTGGAGGCGCGGAGTATTAATCGCCTCGGCGCTGCCGCTGGCGGTGTTAGGGAATGTGGTGCGCATGCTGGCCATCGTGATCGCCGCGGAGATTTGGGGACAGAACGCCGGCAAGAGCGTGGACGAAGGGGGGCCCGGCGGGCTGTTTGCTCTGCTGCCATACATTCCCGCTTTCGCGGGCCTGCTTTTGCTCGGCAGGCTCCTGGAGGAGAAGCGGCCGGAGTCGCCGCCGCCGCCGGAGAAGAGCAGCGTTGAACAACCGGCACCGGAGGATGGAACCGGTCGGGCGGCGCAAGGCGATGCGCAGGCAGCCGGGAGCGCCTGACATCAGAGCAGGATTCAATTGTCAGCCGCAGTCTTCAGCCCTCTCGCCGAGCCAGCTCCGGACAGCCGCGGGCCAGCGGGGATGCCCGGCCCCGCGTCGCAGCGCCAACCGCGCGCTCTGCCGGCCTGGGCGGTGATTGCGGCGGTGGTGTCGGTTTCTCTGGTGGCGATCAGTGGGCGGAGTCTATGGATTGATGAGGCAGCCACAGCCATACAAGCGATCCAGCCGACGCTTAAGGCTTGGTGGCAACTGCTGCTGCAGGAGAAGACCGCGCACCTCCAAATGCCTCTGTACATGCTTTACATCTGGGGGTACGAAAAGCTGTTTGGGTGCGGCGAATGGACGCTGCGTTTGGCCAATCTGCCCTGGTTCGTTGCCGGGGCGGTCGTGTTCGTCCTGGGGTATCCCGCAGGCGATCGCCGCCGGCTAATCGCGGCCTGCCTCGTGTTGACCTGTCCTTTTGCCTGGTATTACCTGGATGAGGCGCGGCCTTATGCGATGGTATTGGGCGCCAGCCTGCTGGTGCTGGCTGCGCTCCGGCGGTTGGCCGGTGACGACAGGGCCGCTGCCGGCCAAAATGCGGGTTGCCTGACCTTCCTGCTTGGAATCGTCGCTTTGTCCGGCAGCAGCTTGCTCGGCATGATTTGGGCCGGCTCCGCTTGTGCCGCGCTGGCCGTGGTGGTTTCAATGCCCCGGCTCCTGAGTTTGCTCCAGAGCAACCGCCTTGCGTGCTTAACGGGTGGCGCGTTGCTTCTACTGCTGGCCGGCTACTATGTTTGGACCCTCAAGATTGGCGCGCGGGCGGCCGCGCCAACAACGAGTTCTTTGGGTAGCGTGTTATTCATTGGGTACGACCTCCTGGGTTTCGTCGGTCTGGGGCCCGGCCGATTGGAACTCCGCGGCGTGGGGCCCCTCGCCTTACGGGGTTATTGGGTCTGGCTTGCGCTCTACGCTGTTGTGAGCATGAGCGTGCTGGGGGCCGCCCTTTGGCACGAGCTGAGGCCCAGGAACCGCCTGTTTCCCCTGCTCGCCCTATGCGCGGGTATTCCGGCCGTGGTTATCATCGGGGCGGGCTGGGCGGTGCATTTTAGAGCGCTTGGCAGGCATTTCGCGCCGCTCGTGGCGGTCTTGTTGCTGCTTTTCACCAATGGCCTTTCCGTGCTCTGGGCACGCCCAAGCCTACAGTCCAGGGGCCTGGCGGTGTTGTTTTGCATCCTAAGCCTGGTGTCGTGTCTGTCCGTGCGGTTTGCCGCCCGCCACGAACGTGACAACTATCGCGCGGCGGCGAGCCTCGCCAAAGCGGCCCTCCGCAAGGGGCAGTCGGTTTGGTGGAATGCATCAACAGAAGGGGCGAAGTATTATGCGGTGCCGCTGGTGCGAAGCTCGGCTTCCAGCGGCGAGGCCCTCCTGGTCGCGAACGTGAGTCAAGAATCACTCAGCGCGTTGCCGCCACCAGAGCTTATCATCACTTCCAAGCCGGACATCTACGACGGGCTTATGGCAATAGCAGATTACATCCATGAACGGGGCTATCGTGAAGTGGGGAGACTACCGGCCTTCGTTATTTGGGAAAGGAGCGCCAAATAGTGCCGTGCCGATACATATCCCTTCGCGCCACCCGGCGAGACCCGGAGTATGGAGCGTCGGAAACAGGATTGATATGAACAAGCAGAAGTGGATTGTGTTGGTTGCAGCGCTGGCGCTGATGGGAAGCGCGGCCGGCTTGCTCAGGCATCTCCAGGCCAACCAGAAGCTGGGCCAGCCTGCCGTCAAGACCCGCCCTATCCCCGGCAGCAACCGCCTCCAGGTTGTGTTGCCCGCGCAGGTGCTCGACTGCACTAGTGAGACGCTTGAGCCGGATAAGCTGACTCTCGACACCCTTCCCGCGGATACCAGCTTCGGCGAGCGGCGCTACACCGCACCCGACGGCTTCTCGGCCCTGATCAGCGTTGTGCTCATGGGCAGCGACCGGACCAGCCTGCACAAAACGGAATACTGCCTGGAGGGCGCCGGCTGGCACATCAATCGCAGCGCCTCCGCCGAAACCACCGTGCATATGGACCGTCCTTACGCGTACGATCTGCCAGTCATGAAATACATCACCAGCAGAGAGGCGGAGATAAACGGACAGAAGCGCATGATCCAGGGAGTGTATATCTTCTGGTTCGTAGCGGACAATGACGAGTACACCGCGCAGCATTGGCACCGCATGTGGTGGATGGCGCGGGACTTGTTTCGCACTGGGGTGCTGCAACGCTGGGCCATGATGAGCTACTTCAGCGTCTGCCTGCCCGGCCAGGAAGACGCTACCTTCGAGCGCATGAAGAAGTTCATTGCCGCCACGGCGCCGGACATCCAACTGGTCCCGCGGCCAAAAACGGCCGCAGTAACCTCGCTGCCCTGAATCCATGAGCAACAAGCGCAAAAGCCCCTCGGGTCAGCCCGCCACCTCCGTGGTCACCGGTGCGGCAGGGTTCCTTGGCTCGCATCTGACCGACCTGCTGCTGGCCCGCGGGCACAAGGTCATCGGCATTGACAACTTCGTGACCGGCTCGGTGGACAACATCTCCCACCTGGGCGGCAACCCGCGCTTCAAGTTCATTCAGCAGGACGTCACCGAGTTTATCTTCCTGGATGTGCCGGTGGATTACGTGTGGCACTTCGCGTCGCCCGCCAGCCCCATAGATTACCTGGAACTGCCCATTCAAACCTTGAAGGTGGGTTCCCTTGGCACCCACAAAGCCCTCGGGCTCGCCAAGAACAAGCGCGCGCGCTTCCTCCTGGCCTCCACCTCCGAGGTCTATGGCGATCCACTGGTCCATCCCCAAACTGAAGACTACTGGGGCAACGTGAACCCTATCGGCCCGCGCGGCTGCTATGACGAGGCCAAGCGCTTCGCGGAGGCCATGACTATGGCTTACCACCAGGAACATCGCGTCGAGACCCGCATCGTGCGCATCTTCAATACCTACGGCCCGCGGATGCGCTTGCACGATGGGCGCGTGGTGCCGGCGTTCATCAGCCAGGCCCTCAAAGGCCGCCCGGTCACTATCTTCGGCCAGGGCAGTCAGACGCGCAGCTTCTGCTACGTGTCGGACCTGATCGAAGGCATCTACCGCTTGATGATGAGCAACTACGCCTTGCCCGTGAACATCGGCAACCCCTTTGAAATGACCGTGCTCGACTTCGCGAAGGAAATCATCCGCGCCATCGGCTCCCGCAGCAAGCTCGCCTTCAAACCCTTGCCGCAGGATGATCCGAAGCAACGCCGGCCAGACATCACCAAGGCCAGGAAGCTACTGAAGTGGGAGCCAAAGGTGGCGCTGGCCGACGGCTTGGTTAAGACCATCGAGTATTTCCGCAAGAAAGTCTGACCCCTGCGCGGCGTCAACGGTGCCCACCATGATAACCGCCGTGGTAGCCGCCACCGTAAAAACCGCCTCGATAATAGCCGCGGTAGCCGTAATACGGACGTCCGTAGTATCCACCGTAGAAACCGCCGAGACCGATGCCTAGCGATACTCCAGGATAGCCCCAATAATAAGGGGCACCACCGTAATAGCCGTAGCTTGGCGCCACATAGCTATAAGCCGGTGCCGCGTAGCTGGGCGCTGTCGCATCATAAGTCGGCGCGGCCTGGATCATGTCAGGCGGAGGCTGGTTTGTGGCGCCCGGCGGCAAGGGCGTTGGAGCAGCCGGAACGGGCGGCGCCACCTGAGCCGCTGCCTGGGCGTTCTGCTGCGAGCTAACCATCGCGGTGATCACCGGGTCCGACACCCCTTGCTGTCGCAGGGAAACGATATCGGACGCGCTCAAGCTGTAGGTGGTGCCCGAGTTATGGATGAACGCGATGATAGTGTCATCGCCCACGTTGGCATGCGCGAGCTTCAACACTTCCTGCACCGCAGGTGACGCCTGCGCCGGCTGGCTCACCACCACCGGTGCCGGATTTGGCGTTTGCGCCCACAAAGACGGGGCGCTCTGTCCCCCCAACGCTGTGACCACCAAGCCCATCGCTGCCCTGTAAATCATTCTACTCTTCATACACTTATCTCTTTCTACCAATAACATCCGGCTCTTTTCCCCACAGGTCAAATTGCACCCGCTGGGAACCGGCGGCCATTCGTTCGCGCGTTGCGCTGGTTGCACGCTTCCCTCCGCAGCCGCTTTCAAATAGCCTCCGCCTTTGTGCGAAAGTCCTCATGGCGTGACGGCGTCACGCGCTATCAATGGCTCGTTCTCCTCGTCGCGTGGCTCGGCTGGGTATTCGACTCAATGGATGCCACCATCTACACCCTGGTCCTCCAGCCCGCGCTGCACGATTTGCTGCCACGCCAAACGGGCGGCACCGTTTCCCCCGAAGCCATCGGCTGGTATGGCGGCGTTATCCTCTCGATCTTCCTCATTGGCTGGGCGCTCGGCGGCGTGGTCTTTGGGGTCCTGGCGGACCGGTTTGGGCGCACCAAGACGCTGGTCTGCACGATTCTCGTTTACGCGGTGTTCACCGGCATGGCGGCGCTCTCTTCCACTTGGTGGGAACTGGCCCTCTATCGCTTTCTGACCGCGCTGGGCATCGGCGGTGAATGGGCCGCTGGGGCGGCGCTGGTTGCGGAGGTCTGGCCGGAGAACTTGCGGGCCAAGGCCGCAGGCCTTCTGCAATCGGCCTGGGCCGGAGGCTATTTGATTGCCGCCATCGTCAACCTGCTGATGAGCGGCCGAGGCTGGCGCCCGATCTTCCTGGTCGGCGTCGTGCCTGCCATCGTGGCGCTGCTCGTACGGCTCTGGGTCAAAGAACCCGAGCGCTGGGTTAAGACCCATGATCGCGAGCAGCAGCCCGGAGCCGCGGGCCCGCCGAAGCTGTCCGAGTTGTTCCAGCCCAAGCTGCTCCGCGCGACCCTGACCGGTTCGGGGCTGGCGTTCGTGGCCGTGTTCGGCTTGTGGGGCGCGACCAACTGGACGCCCACGCTGGTGCGCTCGCTGCCCGGCCTGCAAGGATTGGACCCGCGCACGCTCACCGACCGCGTCAGCTACGGAACCATGATGCTCAACGTCGGCGCGCTGGCGGGATACCTCAGCTTTGGCCCGCTGGCAGAGAAGTTCAACCGGCGCGCCGCGTTCGCGCTGATGTGTGTGGGCAGCTTGATACTGTTGCCCCTCACCTTTCTGACGCCGCGCTCGTACACGCAGGTGATGCTCTTACTGCCGCTGCTGGGCTACTTCAACAACGGCATTTTCAGCGGGTTCCCTCTCTACCTGCCGGAGCTGTACCCGACGCGCATCCGGGCGACTGGCGCAGGTTTCTGTTTCAACGTAGGCCGGGTGCTCGCTTCGACGGGGCCATTCCTCACCGGATTCCTCGTCACGGTGCTGGGCAGCTTTGGCCGGGCCGCCAGCGCCATTGCGTTGGTTTACATCGTGGGACTGGCGATCCTGCCCTTCGCGCGGGAGACGAAAGGCCAGCCGCTGCCGGAGTAGAGTCTGTCGTCGCCACCTCACTCCGCTCGCTGGTAAACGCGCACGTAATCCACCTCAAACGCCGCGGGCAGCCTCGTTTTCTCATCCGGCGCCCCCGGCCAATCGCCTCCCACGGCCAGGTTCACCAGCAGATACATCTTGCCGTGCGGGATGGATTTCTCGGACCGGAATCGCTCCACGCCATCCACAAACCACACCAGCGCCTGCGGCGACCACTCGACCGCGAACTCGTGAAACCCGGCGGAGAAGTCCGGCCCGGTCCACGAGCCCCCGTGCGAACCGTGTTTCTTCTGCTCGTCGCGGAAATGGTGGGTCATGTACACCTTGCCGGGCTCGTGGCCCAGGACTTCCAGCACGTCAATCTCGGGCGGCCAGCCCCGCGCGTCAGGCAGCAGCCAGAACGCCGGCCACATCCCTTTGCCCGCCGGCACGCGGCATCGAATCTCAAAGCGCCCGTACTCCTGGCTGAACTTCCCCATCGTGGTCATCATGCCCGAAGTGTAGGCCCGCTCCTTGCCGCTGTAGAACGCCTGGCCCTTGTCCGCCTTCACGCGCAGGATGCCATCGTGGACCTCAAAGGCATTCGTCACGTAGGCCTGCAATTCGCGATTGCGTTCCCGCCCCCACGGATCGTTTGGGCTCCAGTTCTTCAAGTTGAGCGCGGTTCCGTCGAACTCGTCCTGGAAGGTGAGTTTCCATCCGGGGCGGTCTGCCTCGGCAGCGCCGACCGCAGAGCATAGCGCGAGGACAAGGAGCAGGGGCTGACTGAAAGAGCGTTTCATGGCCTGTCCAATATCAATGAACGCGGCGCCTGGCAACCCTCGCGCGGTAGAAAGGCTGGCGCCGAAACATTTCGGAACGATCTCAAGAGCTTGCTTTCTTTGGGGGAGAAGCCGATAACTTGCAGCATGAAGCTGACGTTCCGACATAACTGTCTCCTGGTTGTTTTAGCGAGCGCGGTAGCAGGACGGCTCCAGGCCGATGCTAAAGACGCGGTCTTCGGGCCCATTTCACTGACTGGTTGGACGGCGGATGTCGTCTTTGAAAACGCCGAGGCCTCCGCCGCGACCAGCTTCGATCTCCTGAACCAAAGGCAAGCCGATTCCCCGCTTTATGCGTGGTTTGAATCAGGGCTGGGCGGGCACCCCGATGGGCTGCCGGCGTCGCGCCGATTTATTAGCGCCGCGGACACCAACGTCCTGTTTGAACTGCAGCCTTATGCAACCAACAACGTGCTGCTTTTGACGGCGGCCAAGGCAACCGGAAACCTGGTGCTGGCCGAACCATCGCCCTACCGGGTTTTTTTCATCCTGGCCGCAGCGGGCGGCGGGGACACAACGGTAACTCTGCAACTCCATTTTAGCGACGCCCCGGACAGCAAACCGCTCGTCTGCCAGGTGCCCGATTGGTGGACGGGAGCGGAAACCAAGTTGGCCAGAACCCCGGCGATCACCGGGCTGGGCCGGAGCAATGGCAAGCAGGAATTCGAATACGAGGAGCATGGCGATGACGCCTTTGGCCTCTACCAAATCCGGATTGATTTAACGCCGCAGGGTTTCGACCGAAAGACTCTCCAAAGCATCACCTTCAAAAAGGGCGCCGGCGAAAGCACAGCGGGCATTTTCGCCATCAGCGGCGAACGCTCCAAATCCACTGCTTTGCCTGGCAAATGAGGGTCCAATTCGGCCAGACGATCGCCTCCGCCGCAGCCTTCACCCCCGCCTCGGCCAAGGCCGAACAGCCGAGCTTCTCCTTATATACGCGACGTCATAATTGGTTGCGCATGCCGGCTAAAGCCGGGACTCCATGCGGTTTGGAGTCCCGGCTTTAGCCGGTTGGACCTGCGATTATCAATGACGGGGCGTATTGGCCGAAGCCCTCGCGTTGAGCCGGCAACGCGGGAAAACGAATGGCGGGAGCGGCGGGGCTCGAACCCGTAACCTCTGCCGTGACAGGGCAGCGCTCTAACCAATTGAGCTACGCCCCCGCTAGGGGCACGAGAACCTATGAAAGCCTCCCCTCCGCGTCAAGCCGAACAAATAAAATGTTCGAGCAGCAGACGCCAAGGAGGTGGGGGTGGGGAACCCCGCTGAAGAAACGTGCTGCCACTCGAACACCTGCAATTTATGCCATAATCGCGCAGGCCGTCAATAGAGAATTTTGCCTAAAATCGGGGTGGATTCTCCCTCCCCGCCTGACCCGGAGCACGGCGATACCGACAGGCAAGCCTGTTGATTAGACCAACCACCGATGCTACTGGTTATAGTATCACCCGCACTCGCCGACACGAGCCGTGAGAAACTTAGCGAAATCATTCAGGCGGCCTTGCCAGCCAGGATCGTTGTGCCTGCTGCTTGACAAAATGTTGCAGCCTTCCCCGGCGCGCCGCGAGTTCGTGCTGTGGAGCGCAGGCTTGCCGGGGCATCGCGCTGTTCGCGGCAAGCGCCTTCTCGCCGTCGTCGCTGCCGTCCTCTTTGTTGCTGCGCGAGCAACAGCCGACGACGGCTACTGGGCCAATGCCGGGGGAGGGAGTTGGGCCAACGCCGGGAACTGGGATTCCGGGACGATCGCGGACGGCACCGATAGCACCGCTTACTTCGGCCTGAGCTTCGAGCCCGCCATCCCAGCCAGTGCGACGTTTACTCTCGATGGGGCGCGCACGATCGGGAACCTGTATTTCGCCGCCACGACCGGCCCAGACAACTGGGCCCTGAACACAGGCTCGGGCGGACCGCTAACCTTGGATGCTACCTTCGACACTCCTTCCATTACTGTAGGCCTTGCCTCCCAAACGATTACCATCAATACAGCGCTGGACGGCACGAACGGCATGGAAAAGCTGGGGCCGGGCACGCTGGTGGTGACGGCTACGAACCTCTACGCGGGCCAGACCATCGTGAGCCAAGGCGTCCTGCGGCTGAATGGACGGATTGGCCTGGACGGCGCGGATGTCGCGGCGGGGACGCTCGGCGGGACGGGGGTCATCAGCGGATCGCTAACCGTCGAATCGGGGGCTATCCTGGCACCGGGCAACTCGATCGGAACTCTCACCGTCAGCAATACATTGACCCTTAAACCCGGCAGCATAACTCAGATCGAGGTGAATGCGTCCACCCTGGGGCATGACACCGTGCAAGGCTTGACCAGCGTGGTTTGCGGGGGCGCGATGACGGTCAGCAATCTAGCTGGAACGTTGGCGATTGGCCAAAGCTACCAGATCTTCAACGCCGCCAATGCGAGCGGCAATTTCACCAGCATCACTCCCAAGCCCGGAAACTATCTGCGCTGGCGGTTCCTCCCTGCGAGCGGATTGCTCTCGGTCGTCTCCTCCGCCTCGCAGCCCGCCATCAGCGGGGTCGTTCTCACGGCCACCAACGTCGTCTTGCAAGTCGTAAACGGCGCGCCCGGGGCTACGGGCTATACTCTTGCCACAACCAACGTGGGGCTCGCCTTGACGAATTGGGCGCGCGTAGCCACGAACACTTTCGATTCCAGCGGCTCGCTCGCGGTCACAACGCCGGTAAATGGCGTCGCCGCGAGGTGGTTCTACCGGATCGCTATGCCCGTCTCACCCTGAGCGCATGTTGGAAACCTCGTTTGGAGTCACGCTTTTAGGCGATGCAGCACGAAAACCGCCTAAAGGCGGGACTCCAAACCTGCCGTGGCGAGTCCAACACTCTTTTTCAACCGGGCTCTGAGGCCGTCAGGTGCCCAGCCTGCAGGTTGTGCGCGGCGGCGCGCCAAGGCGTGTACGCCGAACTCATCGCGGTCGCTACAACTCAATGCTGGGCGGGGAGAACGAAACGCAGCCCAGCGTGGCAGCGCAGGCGCTCACCGTGAAATCAACCCTCGGCCGCTGCCACTTGAAGCTCTCGAAGGAGCAGCCGTTGACGAAGTTGCACTTGAAGCAGGCCTTGCCCGGGAAGGTTAGAGTGGCAGTGCCGGTGACGCCGACATTGGCGCTCCACCAGCGGGTGATATTGACGCTCGCCTCCCCGCCAATCGCCAGCGACCCGTAGATGTTCACGTTCCCGCACAACTCGCCCTCAATCCCGACTCCTTTGCAGTAATCGGACTGGAAGGTCCCGGAAACGCTCGCCGAAGCCCCTATCGTCCCCTTGGCGCCGAACCAGAAATTGAAGTCGGCGCCGCCCAGGTCAAAGTAGCCAGCATAGGAAGCCACGGATAGCTCCGCCTTAAAGCCAATGCTGGCCGAGAGCTTCTTGTCAGTGAAATGCCGGCCATCGCCGCAGCAGCTCTCGCATTCGGAGGCCTGGATGTCCACATCGTAGCCAAAGTTGAGCAGCACGGGGCCAAACCCGCGCCGGAACTTCTTTTTGTCCTTGAACGGGAATCGGGTATCGCTCCCCTGCAACGGCTTCCAGCCTTTGATGGTGCATTGCTGGGACTGGGTGCCCGCAGGGTCCACGAACCGCGTGGGCCGATCCTGCACATACATGTAGAGATTCGGGCCGTCATCGTAGTCCTTTGGATCACGCTGCAAGAATCGCCCCTTGCTCGGGTCGTAGTAGCGGGCGCGGTAGAAATACAGCCCGGTCTCCTCGTCCAACTCACGGCCAGTGAAGAGCCACGGATTGCCGATCGCGCTATGCGGCGTTCCCCAGGCGTTAGTTGGCACGGGCGTGTAGCTGGCGTCCAGCACGGTCACCTGCCCATAGGCGTCGTAGCTGTAGCGCTCCTGCACGGTTGCGGAGCTGTCCGTCACGGCAGCCGGACTCCATAGCGTGTTCTGGTGATAGTAGTAAGTTTGGCCCCCGCGATCCATCGTCAGCACTTCATCCACGTTGTTCCCGTACGTGTAGGTCGCTTGGGTCGCGCCCGTCCCATCCAGTTCCTCGATGATGCGCCCGACATCATAGTAATAGACGTTCGTCTGCGTCAGGCCGGCTGGATCGGTAATTTGGATGATCCGCCGCCCCAAGCCGTCGTAGAAATACTGGCCGACGACTGCCAGGTCCGCTATGCGGGTGACCAGGACAAGCCGGTTGGCCTCATCGTAGGCGTAGGTATAAGCCGGATCTTGCACCAGGTTCCCGTCCGCATCGTACGTGAGCGGATTGGCGTTGATGGACGTGAGTTCATTGGCCGGACCGTGGGTGCGAATCTGGGGGACGCCGTTGCTGACCACCACGCCCCAGTTGCCCACGGGATCTAGCAACCAGGCCTTTTGCTCGGTTGGAGATGGCACCACGTTCCCTGAGAGCGTGCCGACGTTGAAATTCGTGAGCCGGTACACCGGGTCGTAGGTGTACGCCTGTGAGTCGGTCGTCGCGTCGCGTTTCTGTTCGTAGAACTTGTTGCCCTCGGCATCGTAGTTGTAGCCGAAGCCGGCAATGCGATTGACCCCAAGCGTATGCTCCAGCGAGGTGACCCAATTGTTCGGGTTGTAGGTGTAGGTCGCCACAGTGCCATTGCGGTAAGTGCGCGTCACGACGCGATTGGCGCCGTCATACGTGTAAGTGGTGATCGGCGGATTGGGAGTCGTGTCCCCGAGCGTCGTCAGACGGTTCCGCGCGTCGTAGGTATAATTGAGCGTGCGGCCCGAGGGGTAGAGGTTGGTCTGAACGCGGCCCGGGATGTTGTATTCGTAAGTCAGCGTCCGTCCATTTTGCATGGAGGTGATCAAGCGGTTGGCCCCGTCATAGGCAAAGGTGTCCACCCAGCCGCTGCGCTCGGCGCTGAGCATCCGGCCTGCCAGATCGTAGGTGAAGCGATCATCCGTCCCGCTCGGCTGGTAATGGCGGTTCGTCACAAAATACAGGTCGTTGTATGAGTAGCTGATCACCTGCCCTTTCTGGTCCGTCCGGCTGAGGAGATTGCCCACGGCGTCGTACGTATTGGTCCGGCTGTTGGGCGGCGTGTCCGGATAGGCTTCCGTCACGGGCCGGTTAACCGGATCGTAGGTATAGGTGGTGGTATGGCCATTGGCGTCCGTCAGGCTCAAGAGGTTGCCCACCGGGTCGTAGGTATAAGTTGTGACATTGCCCAGCGCGTTGGTCTCCCCGACACGGCGGTTCAGCTCGTCGTACGTATAGGTGGCGGAGTTCCCGAGGCGGTCGGTTGTGCCTATCAAGTTGCCGAGGGCGTCATAGGCAATGGTGCCGGTGTTGCCGAGAGCATCCGTAACGCTGACCATGCGGTTTAAGTCGTCGTAGGTGTAGGACGTCGTGTTGCCATTGGCATCCGTGGAGCTGAGCTGGTTGCCCACAGCGTCGTAGCGATTGCTGGCAATCAGGCCGATCTCGTCGTAGCTGGTGCTCACTCGGTTCAGGGCGTCGTAAGTGCTCGTTATCGGGTTTCCGTTAGGCTCGGTCCTCGTGAGCACGTTGCCCACCGGGTCGTAGGTCCAAAGCGTCGTGTCGCCGGCGGCGTTGGTCGCGGCGACCCTGCGGTTGTCCGCGTCATAAACGTACACCGTGGTGTTGGTCACTGGATCCGTCACCGTCAGCCGATTACCCACCGGGTCGTAGGTGTAGGTGATGACGGCGTCATTGGGATTCGGCACGTCGTTGGTCGGGCCGTTCTTATGGATCGTCTGCACCAGCCGGGCCAGCTCGTCGTATGTGTAAAACGTCACTTTCCCATCGCCGTCCACCATCCGAGTGACCAAGGGCGAGCCGATAGTGGGCGAACAGCACGGCGGGCCTCCGGGCAGGGCGTAGTCGTAGAGGGTGACCGAGCTGATCGCGTTGGTCTCGGCTATGCGCCGATTGAGGCCGTCATATCCGTCATAGGTAGTATGGCCATTGGGGTCGGTTACCGACAAAACGTTCCCGACGCCGTCATAGACGGTGGTGGTAAGGCCTCCGAGGGCATTGGTCGCGACAATAAGGCGATCGGCGGGGTCGTAGAGGTAAGTTGTGGCCTGTCCGAGCTCGTTCGTCGTGGCGACGCGGTTATTGTCCGGGTCGTACGTGTATGTCCTGGTGTCCCCCAGCGCGTCGGTCGTTTCCGCCAGCCGTCCTCGCACGTCATAGGCATAAAACGTCGAATTGGTATTGGGGTCGGTGACCTGGAGCTGGCGCCCGACCGCGTCATAAGTGTAGCTGGTCGTCCCGCCCAGTGCGTTGGTGGTGCCGATGAGACGGTTCAGGCTGTCGTAGGTGTAGGTCGTCGTGCGCCCCAGCGCATCAGTCGTTGAGGTGCGATTGCCCACCGCGTCGTACGTATAGCTGGTCGTGTTGCCAAGCGGGTCGGTCAGGTTCGTGCGATTGCCAAAGCTGTCGTATTGGTAGGTGGTGACGTAGCCGCGCTTGTCGGTATAGCTCAGCACATTTCCGTGCGCATCGTAAGACCACGATTCGCTTTGGAGCAGTGGGTCAATCTCATTGGTCCGATTGCCGCGGGAATCGTATTGATACGTGGTGGTGCGGCCATTGGGGTCGGTCAGGCTCGTCATCTGGTTAAAGACCGGTTCGTAGGTATAAGTCGTCACGTTGCCCAAAGCGTCAACGGCATTGGTGCGGTTGCCCTCCGCGTCATATTGGAAGCGTGAGACGGCGCCGATGGCGTTGGTGGTGGAGGCCACCAGCCGGGTAGCGGGATCGTAGGTAAACCTGGTCCGGTCGCCCAGCGGATCCACGATCTGGGTGAGGTACCCGTTGGTGTCGTAGGAGTACTTCCAGACGTAGCCCAGGCCGTTGGTATAACAGGTTGTGGCGGGCAAGTATTGCCGCCGAAGAGAGTAGGCCAGCGTGTAGGTGTTAAAGGCCCAATTATTAGAATTGGACAGCGTAAACCACGGCTGCCCCAGGCCATCGGTCACCGCGAACGGCCGCTCGTTCTTATATAAATACAGGTAGGTCCGCCCGTCGCGGTCAATCTTCCGGGTCATTTGATACAGCGAGTTATAGGAGTAGCGGACCGTATTGCCGTCGGGATCCGTGATGCGCACCAGCGTCCGGTACTGTGGATCATATTGGAACCTCGTCGCCCGCCCCAGGGGGTCGCAGACCACCGACAGCTTGTTGTTGTTGGTGTAACCGAGCTTCAAACTGCGCCCATAGGTATCCGTGATTTTGACGAGCAGGCCGTTGCTGTAGGAGAGGCTGGTCACGTTCTGATTGCGGTCGCCCATCTGGGCCAGGCGATAGACCGGTCCGGCGACCAGGAATGGCGTATTGGGCACCCAGGCGAACCGCCACCAACTTTGTTGCTTGTTCGTCACGATGTAGCTGCCGTCTGCCTGCTGAGTCAGGCTCTCGAAGTAGCCCGTGTCCGAGGTGTAAGTTCCGCCCGAGGTGAGATAGTACTGCGTCACCCGGCCATCAGCGTCCATCCGAAACACATGCCCGCGCTGCTGGAATAAAAAGATGTCGTAGGAATGTGTCCAGCCCAAGCCCAAGCCCGTGTCCACCTGCGCCTTCGAGCCGTCGGCGTTGTAGGAGTTGTAGGTGAGCCCGAGATCCAGCGTCGGGCCGCTCTGGCTCTTAATCGAGCTCACGGGGTAATCTTCGCGCAGGTCGCCTTCGGTAAGGCTGGTCTGAGCGGTGCCGCCCGGCACCTTCGTGCAGCGGCAGGCGCAGATCGCGCAAGGATTGGGCGGATCGCTGCCAATGTACATCGCCTGCGAGACCCCAGCCAGAGCTGGCATCAGCGCCAGCGTCAGGACCCGGAGATTTGCCCGCTCCTTACTGCCACCCCGTCCAGCGCGCAGGCTACGTCGCCGGCTTGCCCCCCACGCCGCCCCCACGCCAGCCAAAAGCAGTGCCCCCGCCGTTGGCTCGGGGATGTTGCTAACCATCGCCTCGGCGTCCGTTTCCAGCCAAATCGGGTACGCCGTGTTGTAGTTCAACGTGAGAGTCTGCGTCAACGGCGCCGAAATGGTCTGACTCATGGAATCGTTCGAGCCGATGGAAAAGAGAGTGTCGGTGAACAATGCCGGGTTCTGGCTCACCTCCAGGGCGAAAGTCGCTTCGGCCTGCGCGGATTCGCCGTAGGTATCCGTGAACACGCTCAACGCGCCCAGCGCCTCCGCCGAGAAGAGCACATCCACTGGCCCGGTGCCGCCCGTAATCATGAAACTGCTGGAGACCGACCCGCGTCCCGCGTCGTTGTCGGATGCAACGATCTGACCAGGCACGTTAGCGCTTACGCTGCCCAAGCCATTGACGCTCAGGCCCAGCGGGGTCAGCGCCGCCGCTTCCCCGTGTGCCAGCGAATAGTCGCCGGTCGCGTCCGCGGTGCTCGGCGTTCCGCTGTTATACTGGTTGTTCACGTCGGCTTGCGCGAAGGCCGCGCCCTGCCAGTTCGTCAACAGGACGAGTGTCCCTGCCGACGGCGTAATCGCGAGGTTCGTAAAGGAAAGCTCGCTGCTGGCGGTCGCCGTGGCGCGGGCGGAGGCGGGGTGCGCGAGGTTGAGGCTGACTGCTGTGAGGAGCATTGTGCATGCGGAGAAGGACTTATTCATACATGATGCCTGGGTTACGGGCCGGTTCAGGGCATACTGTAAACGACTATTGCGTCAATGGTTTAAGGCTTACGGATACTAGAGCACCTCTCCGCCAGCCTGTCAATAAGGATTTTCCATAAAACATATCACGTTGTCTGGTCGGCGCATGTTGCGACAGCGTTATGGGCTGCGGGCGCTGGAGAGTGGCCGGACAGCAATTCTCATTTTGGGGGTCCAGGCCCGTTTGATTAGTTCGGTGGAAGCCAGCCGGCACGTTTTTTGGACTGACCAGCCCGCCCCAGCCTCTGCCTATCCCCTCCTTACCCTCACCGTAGCCTCGAATGGCGCGTAGTTAGCACATAACATACGTGAGAGCAGTCATTTGCGTTTCCTGACGCCGGGCACCTTGCGCAAGATGGTTTTCAGGGTCAGCGCCTGCATGCGCTCCAGGAGCTTTT
>Ga0326728_10009284_pt1 | contig 23765 bp, 20 predicted proteins | sample MB3enrmetagenome_FD_207602 | JGI IMG/M metagenome (GOLD analysis project Ga0326728, IMG submission 207602) | Lab enriched peat soil microbial communities from McLean, Ithaca, NY, United States - MB31MN | ecosystem: Environmental > Terrestrial > Soil > Wetlands > Peat | place: USA: New York... | reverse complement strand
TCGCCTGACACAGTACGGTCTGCCCCCGACCAACTCTTAAAGGTTCTGAGGGTCCGGTCGCCGGACGGCATGTTCAGAAACGGTGCAGAAGAGATTTGACCCGTGGGGGGGAATGCGAGGGATGGGAATTCTGCCTCTCGGTTAGAATCTATAGTTTGATTCCAACCTTCCTTCATACGATATGAACCTCCCTTGGGTTCTACTAGTTGATCCTATGGATCAGAAGATAATTGTTGCGCTCGATCCCTCACACATACATTCAAGATGATATCGCACCAGATGCACGTGCCCCTGCTTTACGCTTCATCCTCCATTGAAGTAACTAGTACTCCCCGTCCAGTACAATAATCCAGTTCACATTTCACCTTGAAAACGCGGTCACCGTCGAGGGTATGAAGGCAGTAGTGAAAGTGTCTCAGGTTATGTCCTGGGTGATGACACTGAATATCTACCGATTCTCCAATGTTAACAGGTGTGACCAGCTCCATCAACCTTTGTTCAGGACTTTCGATGATAGCGTACTTGTTTTCAGTGGGTTCAATTATCTGATCATAAACTTTCTTCGACACATATGTCTTACCGTGAAAGATAGTGGGTGTCTTCGCCAGTAAGTCTGAAACATCAATCAAGTTCTCTTGCTGCACCATATGATTCCTCAAACGTGGCACAAGCCTGAGATAATGCGCCCCGTTGGATATGATTTACTGACTCAACCCATATATCTGGTCGGACTGTGCGGGGTGAAAGTGTTGTCTTGCGATGATGAACGAAGAATTAATCGTAATCCCGGAACAATGCTGGGTTCTGTCTTCGTATCCACCAGCGCCGGGCTAATAATCCGCCGCTGATGAGTACAACACAACAGCCCACACCAATGAGTGCTATGGTCGTAGGACTCATTCAGTTGGCATGCACTCTTATGATCTGGAGAATTATGGGATGACCCCCCCCCCCCCGGAAAAATTCCTTACTGGTTTGCCTTTATTTTGCCGTAGGCATCACAGACTGCCGCCACGATAGTCTTTACCTCATCGGGGGTATTATATTTGCCGTAGGAAATTCGGATAGCAGACTTTGCTTGTTGCTCGTTTAGACCCAACGCGAGAAGTACATGCGATGGTTCATCGTTGCCGGAAGCACATGCCGAACCCGTCGATACACAAACTCCTTTCAGGTCAAGCAGGTGCATAAGCGATTCCCCCGAAACACCATCGAATCCAAGATTTACCGTGCCGGGCAAACGATGCGCTGTATTACCGTTAACTCGCACGGACGGTACCCTCTCTTTGACACCATTGATGGTTGCATTCACCATTTCTCTTAGCCGTTTTGCGATCTCATCCATTTCGCTGATGCTTTCCTCAAGGGCATAACTTGCCGCGACTATTCCGGCAACATTCTCCGTTCCGGCGCGAAGACCGCGCTCTTGTTTGCCACCGAACACCAGCGGCGATAATTCCAAGCTTGACCGCTTAAACAAAACTCCTGTTCCTTTTGCCCCATTAAATTTATGGGCAGAGGCTGTGAGAAAATCGACCTGTAACTCTCGAACATCTACTGGAATATGCCCGACCGCTTGAACGGCGTCTGTATGAAATAGAATGCCTTGCTCATGAAGAAACTGACCTATCTCTGTGATCGGTTGAATGGTTCCGATTTCATTGTTGGCAAGCATGATTGAAACGAGTTTTGTATTAGATTTAATTGCCGCCTTAACAACATCAATCGAAACTCGCCCCGTGCTGTCAACAGGAAGATATGTAATTTCAACACCGATTTGCTCAAGTGCACGGCAAGAGTTTAGTACGGAATGATGTTCAATAGACGAGGTTATTATGTGTAACGGCTCATTGCGGTAGATTTCAGCTACACTCCGTAGCACCCAACTATTCGCTTCTGATCCGCCGGATGTGAATATGATTTCTGACGGTTCCGCACCGATAGCAGCCCCAACTTGCTTGCGAGCCTGTTCGATTGCATGCTTCGCCTTGGTCCCAAGCGTGTACTGGCCGGAGGCGTTGCCATATTTCTCACGCAAAAACGGGAGCATCTGCTCGAAGGCACGGTCAGATATTTTCGTTGTAGCGGCGTTGTCAGCATAAATCATGGTACCACCCTTCAGAAAAATTTACAGCCTTGCTCCTTAAATTCCTCGACTTTAGCAAGTAGGATCTCGGCATCTACTTCCAAATACTCAGCAAGGCAATCCAAGCAGTAGAAACGCTTGGAGTCCTCACCGAGCAATTTCTTGGTCAACCCGATTTCGCTCTTGCTTAGGGCTTCTTTTCCGCAGCCATAACAGCTTTTTTTTTCCACACAATTACTCCATTTCAGAGTCTGGTCTGACGCTGAACGCTGGAATGTCCTTCCCCCGATACTCCACATCAAGCACACCCAGTTGATACTTGATAGTGTCCCTCATTTTACGCGCTCTATCGAGGCAGTAACGCTTAAACTCACGGGCGGTGATGTCGTCCGCACTGCGAACATGTGGGAACAACAACTTCAAGTAAGCGGTCGCAATACGCTTAACCGCCTCTGTGTCTCGTGTATCCGCAGCTTCGGGGACCTCGATTAGTTCATCCACAATGGCGCGATAACTCATATCGTTACGCAGTTCGTGCATTATCGAGCAGAAGTATTCGGAATTCAACGCCCAGCCCGAAATCTTGAGGTCGTCGTTCATTCGGGGAATATTCCACCCCTTGATGAAGCCGTGAAAACGTTCTATCAGTGCCGACTCGTGAAAAACTGACGGCAGTTCCTCAAACATTTTGCCGAAGCCGTCCTCATCCATCGTTTCTTTTTTGATGTTACCGCAAAGTATGACACCTGCTTCGGCGGTTCCCTCATAGTTCCCAACAGTGAAAATTCCCGATTCAAGGTAGCCTTTCAATGCCGCTCTCATTTCGTCAACATCACTGAAAGAAATGGTCTGCACTTCATCAAGGGTAATAAAGTCATTGCCGGAGACCAGACCCTCCGTTCGCCTGTTTTGGTCATAGAACATCTTCGCACGGCTCATAACTCCACCGCTTGAAAGCCAACCGAAACGACTGACCCGACCGAACAGATACGACTTGCCGGTTCCTTTCGGGGCAAGTTCAATAAGGTTTAACCTCTTTTCGACGAACGGAAGTAAACGGGTGAGCATTGTGAGTTTTTTTTCCTCGTCGCCGAGGTAGCCGCTCGCATTGTAGTCTACCGCACCAAGCAGAACATCAAGCCACTCTGCCGTCGTGAATTCTCGGCGAGCGTCCTTATAGTAGTCGATATCAATAGTATAAGGACAAAAGGTCTTGAAGGCCGTTAGCTTGATTTTGCCCTTATTAGCGCCCTTTGCCTTGCTTTTGGAAAACCGTATGTCAAAGTCATCAGGCGGACGATAGCCGATTTCGACCATTCCCCAGGTTTCGCGCCCGCGAACTAAGTCCTCCTTGCAGTCCTGCCACACGGAATCCTCAATGATTGTGTCCGTGCTCGTCAAGCCGAAGTCGGGCAACGAAAAGGATACTTCTCCTGTCTTGATGTCAATATCAACCGACACCTTAGCAAGGAACTTCACCCGCTCCTGTTCAATTATCACCCGATTTTTTATGGCAGTCCAGTCGTCCTTGTGCGGCAAATAAGTTCGCACAAAGTTAACCAACTGATCGTGATCAAATTGACCGTTTTCGTCCTCAAATTTCTTTAAGAGCCAGTCACGCATAAAGGAAGGCAGGCTCAGAGCGGAGAAGAAGTTGCTTTTTTTGAGGTCTTTATACACAACCATTTCGTCAAAGCAATTTCTGAGTTTCGCAATCATCAATCGCACCTCCTAAAACAATTCATCAAAAGCGTCATTGACTTTGCCGCTCTTGCCTTGTACCTTAATCGTAATTTTGCCAATCAGGTTGTCACCAGCGTAAACGTCCGCAAGATATTCACCCGCCCGTTTTGTGTCGGGCAATTTTACGGAGTAGTGGTTCGTGTCTATCTGTGAAGCCGAATATGGCTTCCCGCTTAGGACAACAGAAACATCCTGTACCGGCGAGTTAAAGAATAGCTTAATCTCCGTACCGGTTCGGAAGTCTACCGTCACGGTCTCGTCGACCAGCTTAACCGTTACGCTTCTGTCTTTCAGCGACAGCTCAATAATGGGAACGACGACCTCTTCCAACGACGCCCCGCCGTGAACCTCGACATTCGCTGCACGGCTACCCTTGAAGCGACCGTAATCAGCAAGTACGAGGTATCCGTTCTCCTCTGCAGCGAACGGGAGGTCATAGGGCTGAAACAGCTTACAGCAACGTCCCGAATGCTCGCCTATGGTATCGGTATCGTACTTTTCCTCTTTACGACGCAGAACAGCAAGCCGCGATGCACCGTGATCGCTTACAATCAGGAAGCGTTTACAATTCCTAATCGCAAGTTCCGTAGCCGCCTTGTCAATCATCGCCGCTATGATGTCCAACTCTTTAGCAAGGTGGATAGGCAGTTCATTATTGGTGAAGGTATAACCGCCCGCGTCGTTGTGTACAGTAGCATCAAGTTCATCGTTCTTATCCTTACGGCCTTGCCACGCATCGAAAAAATCGCGGTTGATAGATGTTATCGTCGGCAGTTCCGCGCGGGCAATTTGAACTCGAACCGATAGGCCACGTTTTTGAATTAAGGTTTCGATAAAGCCTAAGTATTCAACGCCGAGTGAATCGAGCCAGTACAAAAAAGTGCCACTCTTATCTACACAGTCCATTATTTCGTTCCGCGTAGGCAGTCGGTTGAATTGTCGTGTGAGGGCAAGTTGATCGACTTTCTCTAAAAAATCAGTTTCAAGTTCGTTAGACAGCTTTTGCCGTTTGTACGCCTCGAAATACTCAGTCAGCAAGTCCGCAAGTTCCGGGCATTTAAAAACGTATTTTTTTAGATAAGCAGCCAACGCGGGATAAATACTATCAAGTTCTGGGATTAAGCCGTTTTGTGAAAGCCAAGCGATAATTTCTTCGCGCTCCACCCTCGTGCCGTCAGTCAGCTTATAAATGCTTTCAGGCACTTTTTGTCGGTTGTTCACCACGAAGTCTGCAATATCTGATTCAGGGAACTTTTCAACTAGGGCTTTACGCCCCCGATAAAACGATGAAAACCGTTTGTCGGTGTGCGGGATTTCGATAATTGCGTTCAGAATGTTTGAAACGAAATCCTCAAAGCGACTCGTCTTATCCAGAACGAACCGGAGGTATCCGTTTTGCACTGTGTCAGCCTTGCTCTTCAAGCAAATAAAATAGAGCCAGTTGCAGTAGTCGCTCCCTGCAATACGAGCGTAGAACTCAGATTCCAGATTATTTCCAAGTCCATGTTTCTCGAATACATCGTCGAGCGAACTGTTGCTCTGGTTGAGTTCGGCCAGTAACTCCGCCCAACGAGCGTCGCTCCCGCAGGAGCGTGCTAAAGCAAAGCCTTTTGTGGAGAATTTAATGCCATCATGCGCATTGCTGATTGAGTGTACGGTGAATATTGCCTCATCGAGATTGACTGCCGTATTCACAACAACGCTTCCGCACCGACCGTTTTCAAGTTCCGCAAGTAACGCTTTGAAACCCGGTAAAGCCGACAATCCGACAGATGGGGCGGCAAGGGTAATTGATAAGTCACACTCCGCTTTATTAACGACGCTGAACCGACGGTTATCAAAGCGAGGATCGGCCTGTAATCCGGCAATCTGTGAGGCAAGCCCTCGCAAGAGCAACACAACTTTTGCACCGCCGACATTATGTTCTTTCAACCGCGACAGAGTACGAGAGGCTTCATCAAGCCCTCGGAGTGCGAGGTATTCGCCAAGCCCCGTCACAAAAAACTTTTTGCTTTTTGCGTTTACATCAGCCGCTTCGATGTAAGTGAGGAGACCGTCGATATCCGGCAGTTTGTCATCGCCGCCGCAGAAGTCGCTCATCTGTACAAAATCAAGATCCAACACCGACAATTCATCAATGGCGGTCTTGTACTGATCGTCGCTGATAAACAGGAAATATGGCGTTTTGACGGAAGATTTCAAGTATCTCTTTACCGGATCGATTTGCATTCTATCTCCCGTCTCTATTCGCCAATATTTCAATACCAACCGTTATGTTGTCCTTGACAAGCCGTTTAAGATATTGCTTTAACTGGGCATCGTCCATCTCATCGATTTTTTGGAGGACCATGTCGCTACCGCCCGCGTTGTACTCGGCTTCGGCAAGTTGCTTTACCTTGCTCTTAACGCTTGGGTTATCACGCCAATCGTAAGTATCGACGGAAAGGCGATCTAAGGTATCCCTTACCGTATCAAGGTCTGGAAGCAACGCGCTGTATTCGCCAACGATATCCCGATTGAATGATGTGTTCCGCTTATCATCATCCACAAGGACATCAAACAAAGTAGTGAATTTCAGGAAAGCGAGAGTATCTTTGATTTCGGCATCCGTTCCCCCATTGCGGTTAAGGGTTTCGAATGCCTTTTTAGCCTTCTCATACTCAGCTTCGGAGACACAGCATAGGATGGGCGTCCGGTAGCGGCTCGACCATTCGCGCGGATTTTTCGTTCCCGTCTTGTCTTTCCATAAGCTGAAGAGTTGCGACTTCAACTGATTCTTTCGGAATTCTTCGGCAGCCTCTCTCACTTTGACGTTACAGTCGGTTTTCGGCAATTCAAACAAGCCTGTTTGCAGCTTGCTCTTAACATCGGCGATATCGTCATCACTCAGGTCTTCAAGGTACGGCTCATAAACCTCAGCAAAGACGCGCCTGTCATTGTTCAATAATTCCCTGATTTCCGCCCCGTGCGCCACAAGTCCTGAATGGAATTCCTTTAACTGTTCGGGCAGTATGTCCTCTTGCTTGCAGATTTTCAAAAGCGTGTCGAGAACTTTTGCCCACGCAGGGTTCTTTGCCCGTAAAGCATCGCATGAGATGCCGATGAACTTCAACCGCTCGCGCCACTCTTTGAACGCTTCCGTCAAGGAATGAGCCGAAGTGTTCAGGATGGCGTTGCTCTCCTTGACTACGCTGTACTCGGTCCGCAGTTTACGAATTTCGTCCTCTCCGAGATGTTTATCCCACAAGCACGAATGCTTTACTCCGAACAAACGGCGAATATCGGCGAGGACATTGTTCTCCGCACCAATTGCCGTGCCGAGTTCCATAACTATACCATTTTCAAAGGAACGGAGATATTCGTGCATACCTTTCTGGCAATTCTCGCTTGTGAGCAATTCAGACAAACTGTCGGCGAGGGATGGTTTTGCAATCGCAATCTTTCCGATTTCGATTAGTTTTTTGTGAGCCTCGTTACCTTCCTTTTGAACGAGTTCAATGTATTTCTGAATCACATCGAAGATGCCGACTGTATCCACTTCTTCAAGACACCATACTGGAAAATTCAGTCCACGCATTTTGGCGGTTACCGCAATAGCTGCCTGACCCACAGATGAACACGAATTCGGCTGGATACCCCATGCCTTTTCGGTGAGTTCGTAAAACGCCATTTCCTCAGCAGTCATCTTTACGATATAGGTTGGTTTCGGGGATTTGCCGATGTAGTTACCCAGCATCTCTGCAAGTTTGTCCTGCGTCATCTGCTCGTGACCGCTGGATGAATCGCTGTAATGATACGGCTCGCTGCCATACTCTTTCAATAGAAAACCCGCAATGAATGCCGAGAGATTGCACGGAGCAAAACCGTAGGTCTCCTTAAGGATGTCGTAGATTTCGCCTATCGAAATCTGCCCGTCACCAGCAAACGCAGCCTCGATACATTTGTCTACTTCCACTTTGATTTTCGAGATCGGTAAGGAAGAAGTTGTCGGGTTTCCCCAATAATTATCAATCTTCCATACAGTCGGCAACACATGTTTTTCAACGCCAACGACAACACCACTCGTGACTTGCGTAATACCTGCCTTTGCCGACTGTTTTATAGCCGGAGTTATCTTCAACTGACTTTCCGTGAGTCCCTTTGCAAAGTCAAATACATAAGGGAATTTTTTTCTGACAATCGTCTCAAGAACGCTTGCCACGCCTTGACCGTTTCCGAGTTTCTCGCCTTCCTGATTGGCATAGGTATATATGAGAAACTGACCGTTATAGATACGGTTTTTCCAGTCTTGGTCTAAAACACGCTTTGCTTTATCAGAACTTTCCCTCGACGAGGTGTTGTTGCTCCCTTGGTAGTACAGCGCCATTGCAGAAAAGTCCACGTATTGCTCAAACGCTTCGGAGCCGAGTGGCGTGGAAAGAGCATCGATGAATACGATGCTTTCGTATTGCTTATCGGCGACAGCTGCTCTAAGAGTCTTTCGGAAAGTAGCTGCCTCTGCCTCATCTTTGGCAAAGGCGATAACGACGTGGAAATTCCACCCTGCGGCTTTATCGCGGAGGATATTGATTGTACGTGTAAAATCTGCGGCAGTCACAGGGGTGATTTTACCTGTACCCGGCTCCGACTCAAATCGCAGACGAAGAGCGGGAGAAAGCGATAAAACGGTAGAAAGCCCACCCTCAGTCACAAGTTTTGAGGTTGTGCTGGTCAGGCGCACATCTTTTTTGTAGCTATCGATTTTCACTTGGTCGCCCGCAAGTACGGCGGCCGCATACACATAACGCCCGCCGCTTATCGGACTGGAAACGAGGATACCTTTTTCCTTAAGCCCTCTCGCAAGATTGGCGGACTTTGTTCCCTCCAGGTCTGATATGCCCTCAAAAACATAGCTGAGGTTCTGCTCGGTTGCTTTGAACAGATCAATTGTGCCCCCCAACCGCTGGTCAATCGCCTGCATAATGAGGATAGTTTTCAGGACATCTTTCTCATCCTCACGCAAATTCTGCTGCTGCGGAAAGGTGTCCAGTATCAGGCGAATGTCTGATGTGAGGTTATCCCTGCCTTTCTCGTAGAAAAAATTCCACAACATATCCACCGTGAGGAGCGGGTGATCATCAAAAGGACCTGTATTTTCGATGAACCATTGGAACGCCTTCACATCGTCCGTGTTTGAGGACTTGATGAAGTCAAACATACTTCTCTGGTTAGACTTGAAAGCGGAGGCAATGTTTTTGAGGAGCAATGCCGCCATCGGGTGAAGCGGCATAATGTCCTTCATCACTTGCTGATTATCAATCTTCGCCACAGCCATAACTTTAGAACGGGAGGTATTTGTTCGGCTTCCCAGGTCACCATTGACCAATCTTTCCCAATCTGTCTTAGCAACGGGCTTCACGTTGAAAGCGTGTCCGATGAGTTCGAAAGCGATGTTGTCCGGCAAAGCAATATGAATAGGGATAAAGCGGTCGCGCACTTTTGTCCAAGTCGTATCAGCGGTCGTGAACAACTGCCCGGACTCATGTGTAACGACGACGAAATAAAACGGCTTCAAATTTACTAATTCGGCGAGTTTCTGGAACTCCGAAAGACTCTCGCGGTTGTTCTTGAAGTAATCGGAGAATTCGTCCCAAATAAAAACGATTCTTATATCGTTGCGGTCAATAATGTCCATCAGCCAGGCAATAAGCCGGTCTGAATCAATGGTCAACGCGGTTATACCCTCTTTATCAGCGAGCCGGAAGATGTTGTCCATCAGCGTCTTGACTTCGCCGCCTTTGCGAAGGGCGTTCAACACCTCGTCTGCGGAGGATTGACTAAACAGAGCTGCCCATTCCGGTTTTTTCAAAAGTGCGTCAAAGAATAGCTTGTGCGATGGTTCGTCAATCCAGGCGATGACGCTCTCTTTCAGCGTATTCTCTCCGGTGTAAAGGTTCGCAGCGATCAACGAAGCCTTCAGGGTTTCCTGAACGGCCAGGAACAAGTCGCGGGGAGAGTCAATCATACCCGAGGCGTAACGATAAGCGGTCAGGATGCCCTTTTGTTTGTGACCAATAAGCTTTTCGAGCAGGTCGGTTTTCTTTTTCAGCGGCTCATATCTGTCCCAATATGCTCGGAGTTCATCCTCCGGCACTTCGAGAATCTTTTTCATGGCGTAAGCACACCGGGATTTGCCCGTGCCGTATGCACCCTCAATCCAGAGGGAACGCTTCTCCTGCCGCGCCAAAACACGCTCCATACTGTTCAACATTTCGATGAACGTGTAGTGCGGGTAGGTATGTGTCCAGAAGTCCGGACTAGCAGCGGCGATAGCGGAGTCATTGACCTGAGGAAAATATTCTTCGTCAATGTCAAAATACTCGCGGTATTTATTGTTAGGCATTTGCTACATCCTCCTTAAACAAGTCTAGTACATTTTGGGACGACTTGTCTTCCGCAAGCGTTATCTTCTCCAGATCATGCGTGAACGACGCGGTGATAAACTCAGGGTATTTTGCTGACAGCCCTAAGAGTATGGGCGTCATATCGTCGCGGTCAAGCCCGAAGATGCGTGTAGGGCTTATGCCGTCGCGGTCGATGCTGTCGTTTAGGAGTGTAGCGAGCGTGAACTCTTTGTGGTCGTTGCACTTCTCCGCAAATTTGAATAAGCCGTACAGCACCACTCGCGGATCGCTCACCGAGCATTTCGTGCGAACCAGCTCGCCGTCTTCGGTGACGAATCCCCAATGTAGGCTCGTACCAAGCGGTGTTTCGACAAGACGCTTGTAAGATTTGGCGATTGACTTAGCATCTTTCGGTTTGACACCAACGGCTGTCAGCATGTCTTCGACGGTCTGACGTGCATAGGCTCTGCCGATATCTAAGTTATTGATATACCACTCCATCTGTGGGTTTTCGGCGACAAGGTTGATAAGAATCAACCCCTGTGCAGTGTCTGCTTCCCAGCCAATTTGTAAAATTAACTCTGCAAACGGTGTAAAGTGGTTCTTCTCATTTAAGGAAGCATCCTTAAGGAAACGCCTAAACATATCAAACATCATTGGTCCCAGAGTATGCTCCAAAAAGAACGCATCCTTCAGTTCAAAGAATGATCGCAACCACTCCGGTTTTGGAGCGTGGTCGGCGAATGAGTTTAGGCTTTTCATTGATTTCCCTCCTCCTTGTGGATGACGTAACGAATGAAACAATAGACAGCCGCTATCGATTGCATGACATTCGTAACACCGGATACAGTTGTTTATTCTAACTTTGTCGTTAACAAAACTTATACATCCGTTTCGGCAGTTTGTTTCACAAACTCGACAACCTTTGCAATACGAGGCTTTTCGGAATACTTGCCGGAATATCTTCCCGAATGTAGGTCTTTCTTTCAGTAAACTTTCGGGTATCGATACAATGTATCCGTTCTTTGTCGCCTTAACGGAGAAACGTATGCGTTCGCCGTCAAATTGGACGTAGTAATCACCTTTTTCACCGTGTAAGTCTCCAAGTGTTTTTATCCATTCCAGCCAGTCGGAATCAGGGACTTCAATGTTTATTGTCAGAATCCCGTTTGTAACCTTTTCAATACATCGGAGCGTATGTTTCGATAACTCACGACCATTCTTTCTCTCGTTCCAACCGCGGTTTAAGATATACGATTCAGTGTTGCTTTTCTTCCGCTTGTCCCCGTCATAGGTGTTTTTAATCAAATTGATATAATTGTCGATTTCTGCTGGATAGCTTGCTCGCCGCAAGTAGTCACTTGCGCCACCCGACATTGGGCAAAGCAAGCATCCGGCGCGACCGTTGCCCTTTTTATAGGTCTCATTAATCAGCACATCGTTTGCATATATATATAGCCATATCTCCGCGGATGTCCACTCAAGTATTGAGTTATGGCTAAACTGACCTTTTTGCTTTGCGCCGTAGTTTTCGTACTTGTACGTACTTCGAGCAAAGCTCTCCTGCGCCCGAATCCCAACAAAATCAAGACCAATAAAATCGTTTTTGCCGGTCACTTCTCTCAGCTTCAACGTTTGCGGGGCGCTTTTATGCACCGAACAACACCAACGTAATGTGCGCGATGGGGGACCGAACATCTCCCACGACTCTTTCGGATTAAGGTGGGACTTGGCGACATAAAACGGAATTTTGTCCTCATCACACTGTTTTTTTATTTTCCTGATGACCTCACAGGTATCCGGAAACTCCATACCAGTATCGCCAAATACCACAACGAAGCTGCCTTTGGGCAAAGCTTTCTTTACAAGGTCGAGTAGGACACAACTGTCCTTTCCACCCGAAAATGCAACGTGGAAGCAGTCGAGTTTGTTCTTGTACTTGGTGTAGATGGCCAAGATTTTTTTGACAGTGGTCTGCTCGATGATTTCAAGCATTTCACGGTTTGCCTCCACCATTGCGTCTACGTCAATGGGGCGAAGGGATATGCCTTCTGGCTCCGGAGTTACCGGGTTACTGTTCTCGTCGTTCGGAATGATAATCTCGGGGGCGGTGTAGATGTTGCCGTCTTTCAGCTTTGCGACGAGCGTCCCTCGATAGTAGTAGTTGTTTGCCTCCGCCCACATATATGGACGGTCTGTTTGCTTGTCGTACTTCCAATACTTCTCAAAGCCCAGCGCGTCCAATTCGGGTGCGTAAACCGGACGGGGTTCTTTTGAGAACCCGGTCGGCGAGGAATTAAGAAGTATCCCGCCCGTTTTCTTATCGTAGGTATATGAATACATCTTCAATCCCTCCTTTCTCGTATGGTCTTCACCTTATCTATGATTTCGCTAACTTTGGCGGTTGTGCTTCTGCCTGTGTACCCTCTATCGTACAGAAACTTACCGACAACTGTATTATTTAATGGGATGTCAGCATTCGCCACAGCATCGATCATAATCTCCGTGTAGTTCAACCCGCAACTTTTGCGGATGACCGCTCCGGCATTCCGCGAGTTGACCGACGGGGTATCAAAGCGAAACTTCCGGCTGAAACGTCGGCAGTAACTTTCAAGCAGGAACAAGTTCCACTCCTGCCCACAGTCGAGAAATGCCCCAAAGGTCGTGAATGATTTAAGTGGAAGATAGTCTTCCTTAACAAACAACTCGATAGCTTTATCGATCATATCGGCGTTAAAGTGAACGTGCCTGTCCGTAACATAGGTCTCTCTGTCGATACGAACCAGAACGGTGTTGCCCGCCTCCATAGGTATCCAGCGGTGAACCTCGCCTGTTAGTTCCTTCTCGAAGTTCAGCAAGTCGTCGAGTGAACATTTGTCGATGGTTCGGCAGTACTCTTTTGTAATGGTCAACGCGTCAAAGACATCGCCTTTGCGCGTGACGATTTTGCCTTTCTTGTCGAACTTGTCCGATAGACAGATACGGTATACAGCGTTATGAATCGCCGTAATGGAAAGTTCGTGGTTGCGCTCCTCGATTTCCCCGAAAGGCAAGTCCGTAATTGAAACATAGCCGTAAGCATTACACCTTCGCAGAGCGGCTTCTCGGATTGCTTCCCGTTCTTCGTCGGTGATGTCGATTCGGCTGACGTGCGAGAAGGTCTCTACGCCACTCCAGATGAAGTTGCCGTTCTGACCCAGGGCGAATTTTATCCGGTCAAGAGGTACATACTGTAACCGTTCGGCAAGTTGCGTATAGGTTAGCAGCACATCCTCGCCCCACACGCGAAGTATTTCGCTCTCAAGAACAGCAAAAACTGAAACATCCATATAGCCAAAATATGTCTGTTTGAACGATAACTCTGGAAACAACCTCCGGAGAATTTCAATTAGCATATCCTCAGAAACTACGTTTTCGCCGAATAGCCAATTTTCATTCTTGGCATAAAACTCGGCAAAGAAAATAACCCGTGCGCCGTCAGCGAAGTACTCTTCCGCCAGTCTCTTGATTCGCTCTTTAGCCTGAGCCGACACTGCATAAACCTTGCCGTTAAATGCTGTTCCACAAGCTGCGATGTGCCTTTCCAGTTCTTTGTCAGACAGCAAGATTTCTTTACCTAAATCCTCTACGGTGAAAGACCTAAAACGCACTAACTCAATCGGGGAGTTCAGTCTGTAACCGTTGGCGAAGTGTACCGAGAGCACGTCTGTCAGTTGTTCAACGACCGCAGGGTCAAGCGCAGGATTAGGCGGGACTACAGGTTCGGTTCGGGAAGGCTGTGCTTTTTGTGACTTTTTCGGCTCGGTCTCTTTGATTTCAACAGGAACAACGACATCTTCGACTTTACGAGCAAACGGTTTCTCTTTCAGAAACTCCAAATATAACGGCCCTGCGACGATAAAAACCTTGTATGTCTTTTTGTCAGAAACACGGAGCGTTTTTGCCTTCGAGAGTTTCTTATAAATAGGCTTGAACGCACTGAACTCCGTGTATTCCCAAAGGCTGACGGTACTGATTCCCTTATGGAGGGCATATTCCGAAATCCTGTCTAGGCAGGACAAAAAAACTTTCGCCGAATACTTCTTCCCTGCCTTACTCTTGGCAAGCCATTTTTGAAATTCTTTTCTCATTGAAATAGGTACAGAGGAAGCCTGTGCATCTGTGGGTTTTACAGCATTTAAGGAGTCTATAACAGCCATTCCTCGGATTCCTTTGTTTAATTAATGCTGTGTTATATAGATAACGATTTCCCGTCTTCCACACCGAGGTTTCGGTCGCCGACTTGCAGAGTACAGTCGCTTCTATGGTCCGGCCTGCAGCCTGCTCCTGGTATAATTTTGAGAACCAACGCTCGATACCGGGTCCGAATGAGGGATTGAGAAATATCCGGCCATCCCACGGCTGGATGAGCCCGTTCTCCTGAGCTGTGTAGTGCCTCGCTGCCGGCACGTTCGGGATCTCCCCCGGCTGTTGCTGGCCGGATCGAGGGCGATTGCCCCCATGCAGGCAATTACTGCATCGAGGACATACTGCTGCGTGTAATGCTCCGTGCTCTCGTGCGAGAGCAGGGCCGACCGGTTTTAATTTGTTATTGGAATCCATACGGTATCAGGACTTCATTTAAAAGTTCATTACGACCGTGTTTTTACTCACGATACGATCAATCTAAAATTGTTCTGTACTACGGCGGAGAGTAGTACAATGGTGCCATAATATCTCAATACGAATTCGATAATACGGTGATTTCGGAAATTTATGTATTTGTCGTGACCGCCCGAAAAACGAGAACAAGGTTATTCGGGGTAATTTCCCGCAAGGTATAAATAAGATGATAGCGCTTTGCTGGCCATGAGCGAACGCATTAGTGTCGAAGAGCATCCTCGTTACGTAACACGGTATGCGAGGGCAAAGTTTCAATCAGGAAAGACACCGACTGAAACTGTTATCACAGTCAGTGGAACGCGACCATTATTCCAACGCGAGTTTGTTATCGGTTACCTTGAAAAAGCGGGTCACACGGGTGCTTTTGTCAACGAGATGTACCGTGCATGGAACCAGATGAGAGACGCGATAAAAAAATCCCGTAGTACATATGCCAGCTTCCGCAAGTTGATCCTGAACATGAAGAAGGAGGGTATAATTGTGCAAATCCCGGAGGCAGAAACTTGCGCACGTGGTCTCATCGGAGACGCACCGATAGCGCGGTCCTATTACCGCTTGAATCCCTATTACGCCGATGGTCGGTAACTCCATTTTATCGCTTTTTTGGGAAAATTGACGATATTTTGAACTTTTCCCGGATTTTCTTCAACCGGCCAAAACGACGAAAGACTACGTAACTTTCCTACGTAACCTCTTCTGCGGGCTTAATCAGGTATAAGGTATTCCGGCGTCCGTTCGGAGGTTTTTAAAACGGCTAAAAATGCCCAGATTTTAAATCCAGTTATTTAAATCAGTTCAAATCCATTTATCCCCTTAAACCCGCGCCCTTCTTCATTTTCGAGCAATGCAGCGCTATATATTCTTGGAAAAGCAAAAGAGGCCAGCAAAAGCCACAGAAAGGAAGGTGAAACGGATGAACAAAGCTAAAAAGAAGCAGAAACAGGTCGTACGGCGATATTTAATCACGATGAGAGGATGCGAGGCATGCAAATTTGCGAAAGAAAGACTCAGAGCCAAGATCACGTCGGGGGAGATAAAGACCCTATCCGTCAACAACCACAAAGGCGTAGAAATCCTCCAAGCTCTGAATGTGCGGGCGGTCCCTGTCTTGGTTCAAGAATTCGACGATGGCACATTTAGAAAGGAGTGGTGAGCAGTGGAAACAATCAAGGGAAGGTGAATTGTACGTTCAACACTATAGGCCTCCTAAGAAGTTTAGCGCCGTGTCGCCCCTCGTTGATGTTCTATGCCAGTGCAGGAACGAACGGCGGTTATTTGCTTGATTATCCCGGTTACAACGTATTCGTTTTCAGCGATTTTTACCCCCACAGATTCGGAGGTACACGGACGGAATTCTTCCGCAAGTTTCTTCGCAGCGTCGGATCACGCCGGGGGGTCGAGATAATAGCCGCCACACCTTCCTGCCGGGTGCTTGCCCTCCCAAGAGAGGGGAAAATGGTCGTATTTCTCTTCATGGAGAACAAAGACGCTCTAGAAGTAATATGGAAAAGCGGAATACCTATCGAAGGATTTTGCGGTTTATGCGAAGGTTGCGTGGAAGGCGGCTGCACCTATTGTGTCAATGAGATGCCCTTCATGTCGAAGGTCCTCGCTCTGACTGATAAGCACTTGGAGGTTATTACTGATCATGCGCCGGGGCTGCTGGGAATTAGTAGAGGAGAATCATGGCTTCCAGCCGTTGTGAAACAGATAAAATTTCCCCGGACTGTGGAATCTGGGGGTAGAAAATTCCGGGTCACGCATGACCTGACGAAGATCGCACCTTTTGAACATGCATATGCGTTTAACGTCGAGGTTGCTGACACGATAGATCGAAACGTGAACCGGTTACGTAGGAGGTATGAGACCTCGTTCTACGATTAAAAAAAATTTCAAATACCTTGGCTTAAATCTTTCGTAGACTTTCGACGGCGCTCTACGTAGAAAGTTATATATAGTACAGTGAGCAAAGCAGCAGCGGGTGAAACCATGGTATCAAACGCCAAAACCCGGAACCGTCCCGCCAATGGTGGGGCACAGCAGGTATCGCCGATAGATTTTTCGGTCGAGTTTTCGATTCCCGACCCGACCGACATAAACTCCATGAAATCTAAAATTGTCTTCCCCGACGAAGATGACACGGAGATAGATGATGAGGAAGAGGTCGATTTCGGTACACGCGTGTTGCGCTATCGAAAGGGTGAGCTGCTACGTGAACTGCAGCAGATCAAAAAATTAGAGCAGGAAGCCCAGAATGGTCAAGATGATGGTTTCGAAGATGAAGACGAAGATGATGACGATGAATTCGATCGTCGCAGGCTTCCCCTCCGGAGGAGCCATTAAGACCTAAAGTTTAGTACCTGTTAAGAGCGTTAGTTATCGCGAGTTGCGATCTGCGAAAAGAACCATAGTGGGGGGTTTGATTCTCCCACGCTCCCCGTCTTGTTCTCATCCGTCCTTTTGATTAAATATTCGCGCCTTGGCAACCTCGACGTTTCCACCGTCTATATCAATGCCGATAAACTTTCGGGCACGTCTTTTTGCGGCAATGCCGTATGTCCCGGTTCCCGCAAACGGATCTAATATGGTTTCTCCGGGGAGACTGAAAGCATCGATAAGGGGTATTAGCTCTTCTGCCGATTGTTGCCAATCGTGTACATCCTTCTCGCGCCCCGAACCCGTCAGTAGATCATTATACATGCAGTACGGCTTGTGCTGTGGATTTTTCACGCCTATGATAACGGGCTTAAATCCATTTTGCGCTCCAACGTGATGCATTGCGGCTGTTCTCCCAGACATTGTAAGAGCGCAGATGTGATAGAACTCTAGCGCATCGTCGCCAAATTCTACCTCACATTCACGGAACCCCTGAAACACCTCGGGTAACCGAACATGCCCGATAACCATAACGAGAGCGCCCCCGGGTTTCAGCACCCGATTCACAATACGCATAAAGGGTGCGATATTCTCCGAAAATTCAGCGACATACGGGGGATCTGTAACCACGAGGTCTATGGAGTTGTCCGGAATCTTTTCCTCATACTCGAAAAAGTCAGCACGAATTAGTCGTACCGAGTCTGGAAGACCTTTAATGCCGGCAGCCACTTTGATGTACTCATCCCGGGTTTTCTCGCGATTGAGAACGGATATAGCTTCCTTGACGGTCTTTTCCTCTCCGTTCGCAATCTTCTCCGCGACAGCTATCTGAACATCCCGGCCAGCCACTCTCCCTAAACGTATGAGTTCAGCTGCATTATCAGCCACTGGGGTTTTTCGGAGTATTTCGCGTACCTCATCGGGCAGGGAGCGAACCATCTGCATCCGTTGTTGTACAGTCCGTTCGGAGACCCCCATACCTTGAGCAATAGCTTTCGTGGTTACTTTCTCCACAGTTGAGTGAGGTGGTGTATAGTCTGCACCACCCCCGCCAGTTACGCCACCTGCGTAATAGACATTCTTCCCGGACGTAACGGTATACTGGTTCTCTCCCGGCCTAGCGCGTTTGCCTAATGCGTGAAGTATCTCTTCCCGCCGCTGAAGGTGTTCTCCCTGTTCGAGTTTTGTCAGTTCTTTCCGGGAGAGGTTTTCCTCAATGCTCACGAGTTCGTTCCAAAGAGGATTGTTTGGTACGACTTTCGCCGGGATAGTAGTCCAACCAAGTTCACAAACAGCAGTAAGCCGATGATTTCCTGCCACAAGAACATGATCCTGTGTCACGACGATCGGATTGAGGAGACCGATCTCAGATATCGATCTCTTGAGTGCGGTCACGGTCTCGGGATCGATCGGACGTTTCGGGTGCAAGGGCACCACGATCTCGGCAACTGGGATATTCTCTACGATATCCTCCTGTTGGGGGACAACAAGAGCCGGGCAGGAAGAGATAACAACACCACTGATTGTATCAGACATCTGTATCCCTTCCTGTCTCCCCATCAGTTGCCACCGGAGAACGGGGTTCTTCGACGATAGTTACCTGTGATGCCTTTCCTTTACGCCGTTCAACAGTAACCAATCCGGCGAGTTCCAGTAGGTTCAGGTTCCTTGATACAGACCACCGCGATAACCCGAATAGGTTTAGCGTCGATCGCGTTGGCTTAACGGTAAGGGATTTGGTCAATCCAGCGAGATACCACAAGGCAATTCCGAGCTGCAAAGCTTTCCCGGAACATTTTGCTGCCATTGAGAGCCAAAGAAGTGGTACTGGGCCGCACAGGAACTTGTCATATCTTCTCTTGCGGGGAGAAACGGTTTTGTTCTTTGCAGTAATCTGGTTGGCTGGGAGATCAGCTTTGTACCGGTTTACAAGCTCAAGCCTATCAACAGCCTTGCCTGCTTCACTTTCCATTCCAACACCTCTTAGTGAGAGAATAGATCCCCAAAAAAGAGATCATATAATATATTATACGGGTGGGGTACGGCGCTACATGTGATGGTGTACCGTGCACCATTGTTGGTGCAGGGTACAACATGTTACTCGCTGCATCTTTCAGTTCGCCCCCATAGGCGCAATATTGCGCCCTTTCCTTGACGATCATTATACTGCACCTTCTTCGATCTCGTTTAAGATACGGAGAACTTTGTCGAAGGTACCCACATCCTTGTCACGCTTGTCCCGGTACCTGTCCGGATACACAATGGATTGTTCACATTCCGCAAAGATCCGTGCGCCTTTTCCTAACGTCACGGTAGATGCATCTTCCATAGCGGTAATGGCGCGCTGGGTAACATCTTTCACATCGTCGATATCACACTCAACGAGCGTTGCATCGTGAACGGCGCCGATAACCGACAAATCTTCCCGGTCTAAAAAGACAAGTGCAACCCTCAGCATATCCGCACCGGTACTCTGCAAAGACCAGTTCCGGATGCTTCGTTCGTTAATCCTGCCAGCCTCGGTAATCCTGCCGTCTCTACGTTTCTTACTGCATATAGACGGGTGTACCCGAAGTCTCCACCCCAACCGTGTGCTGATCTTCTTGCTCAACAGAGCGGTATCCAAAACGGCATCCGACCACGCCCAGTACTGGTTGTACACCCGATGGTGTTGGGAAATGAGGTACCGGGCATTTACGACCGTAGTACCCAACCGGCCGGCTAATGTTTGAGCTCCCGCCCCATATTGCAATGCAAGTACGCAGGTTTTGTAGAGATCCCGGATTGCACCATGAGTTTTCTTTGTTGCTCCCTTGGGGGCAGCACCGGCCTGTATGGCAAAAGCCATGTATGGATCACCGGTTTTGTAGGCACTGATCATGTTCCTGTCGCCGCTCAGGAAAGCTCCAATCCCGAATTCCTGCTGGCAATAGTCGATATATAAAATGGCCTTTCCGGGGCCCGGCTTGATGAGTGATCGGAACCAGACTGCAGGGCCAAAGATGTGTTCAGCAGAACTAGGCGTACATCTGCCAGTCTTCGCGCCAAAGGGGTGGAGATATGCTCTGTTTCTACCATCCGGGCCTACTACAAGGGAATTCAACTTCAGTGTTCCTATAAGATAACGTAGATCCCTCAAGGGTTGTAGTTCCTTATGCAGCAGGACAGCATCCCTGAAGACGCCGTCTTCCAGACTGAGCCTCCCGGACGGAGTGCGGGGCCACGTGAGAATTCCATGCTTGACAAGATAATCCTCGAACCGGTCTAACTTGAAAGTCTTACCAGAGTAGCAGTTAAAGTCAGCATCGACTTCGTGGATCATGCGCTGTTGCAGTGTTTCCAAGTGTTTTTCCATGAGTGCCAGGACTTCAGTGTCCAAGGGAATGCCCCGGTACTGCATTTTAGTCATGACTTTCATGTACTCCCCCCGTAGGAGGGTTCTATCACCATCGAGATAGTCCCGCATTTTGAGATATAACTCGCTCTGGATGCGGACATCTTCCTGACAATAATCCATGATCTCTTTCCGTTCCGCCGCAGAGTACGGTGGACCGGCAAGGATGCGGTCTCTCATCATCTTCTTGTATTCTTCGGTGGTGGATGTCCCCACTCCAAAGAACTTGCAGGCAGTCAGGATGTTGGGGTTCTCCAATCCGGGTATACCGTTGGTTATAACTCGGAACTCTGCCAGAGTGTCTACCAAACGCTCTGGGATTGGCCATCCAAGAGTTATGTGGCAGCTAACTTCTGCCCCGGCAGAGAACGTCAGGTATAGAGTGTCGTAACCTACGCTGATCGGACAGGAAGGGGTAATCTCCCCTTCCTCGTCCCGATGGAGCCAAACACGGAGGATCTTTCCACTGATCAGGTCATGGGCTACCATGCAAACGGGGGTGGGATTCCCACCCGGGTTGCTGATATATTCAAAGTCCACGGACTGAATGCTCCTGTACGCCGGCATCATATGATGCCCCGCAGTGCCAAGATGAGCTTGTGATCCATGCTCTCAATGATCTTACCCGCGAAAGCTATGTCCAGTGCATCGTGGAACGTCGCAGGGTGTGCCGGCCATACTGGCTCCGGGAGCTTTGACTCCGGATAGTAGATATCATACCCTTTTGTACGGGTATTCGCTACCATCCGAATCCATCGGGTCCTACCTTCAGTGACAGCCCTAAGCTTGCCATCATTGTAGGAATTGGTGGTACCGTCTGATTTTGGCAGAGGTATCGGCATTAAGATCAGATCCCCGCTCTGATTTATTAGGGTGAACATTCGAACCCGGCGCAGGAGATTCTGCTCATCCAGATACTTTTGCGCAGCAGGCATTACGAGGTATGTCTCGTCTCCACCTGATGCTCCATGATGAATGTAGATCGGCAGGTTGCCTTCCCAGCCAGGATCAGTCCGTGTCCGGAAGTACACTTCTATATCCGGTTTGCCGACAGGGATCTTTGTGGGGATATGCCCAATAGGTAGTAACCCATCGGGTGGAAGGAGGATCTCGTCGTAGTTAATGAGATGTCGTCCCTCCGGTTTTGACACTGGAAGCGGTACCTCCGGTACCGCCACTATGTCAGATCCATCCTGATTACCCGCAACGTTAATAACGTCGTGGGTTGAGATACCTGTTGTCGGAGTTCCTGACTGCGTGGAATCAGTTAACGGGGCTCCCCCTTTATTCTTCATAGTCTTCTCCATAATGTTCAATTGCCAGTGTCTCGCTGTTTGACACAGCGGGACGGACTATCCGGTTCTTCTTCTGCATCCGGTCGAGAATCTCTCCTCGCGTCAACTTGTGAGTCGGTTTGACTACGTGGACGCGGTAGGAGAGTGGATACCCTCGTGAGTCGCTCCGTATCAGCCCTGCCGCTAGGAAATCCCGACATACTGATCGGTCGAACTCCGGGATTACCGCGTTCGCCTCACTTAAGGTGAAACGGCCAGTCCCGAAGTTTCCGAAAAGAGATCCGAAGATCGGCTTCCTGAAAGATCCTCCGCCTCGAAAGAGTGCATGATGGATCTCTTCGGCTGTGGTCATTACGCCACCACAGTCAGAGTATTCCCTGATGAAGTGTGCTCGATAAGCACCCACTCACCCCGGGCTATAAGCGCCCTGGCGACCAACTGGTGTATCTGTGACGGCAGATGGTCGAGTTGTTCCTGAGTTATGCTTCGCCGCGAATGGATTGTTCTTAATCCATTCGTTGAACCCCTAAAGGGGGGTTCTGCCAGTCTGTCCCTTTTTTCGGACATACTAGCATCTATGGCCCCCTATTTAAAAATAGACGTTTAATTGCGGGTATTTTCAAGAAATAGTTCCAAATTTCAGTTATTTTTTTGGTAAAATTGTTTCATTATTCCAAACTAGAATATATACACTGTCAATCAGATTTGGCAATTTTCTGCAAGATTGCCAAATTCACTTATAACCTATCACTGCAGAATATCACATGTCAGGGAGTGGGAAGCTGATGCCGCGAATTCCATGGAAAAGACGGATAATGGAATATTTTATTTTATTTCAAACAGGATTCGAAGCGGATATTGCAAGGAAGATGGGGCGTGAACAAGAGGATCTCACAAAAGAGTACGGGAGATTGAACGAGGCAGGGTATATTCACCGTGTGCCGAAACCTCCCATTAGGATAAAAAAGCGGGTTTATTGGCAGATAACTGATAAGCTCCCGGTCCTTTACAAAATCTACAACGATCGAGCCTTTAAAGAACTGAAAGAAGAAATGCGGGCGCAGCAATGGATTACCGACCTTGCAACGAAAAAAATCAACGATTTCCCACGCAATATCACAGTTCTCTTTAACTGGGTGATCAAAATCTCTCCCTCATTTTTCGAGGTAATGCTACGCCATGAGACTTTAGATCAGTTGAAGAATCATTATCCCTCAAAATATAATGACGCAGAGACACTGGGGGTCGCAGATACCACATTGATCAATTCGTGGTTCTTATGTCTAGTATGTGGTGAGTGCTGCGATACAGATGGAATGCATGGAAACGAAACTGATGTTTCCCGTGAAATTCTCAAACAGTTGAGGGAAACTCTCGAAGCGAGGAAACCCCGAATACAGCAGGAATCATACATGAAGCATCTGGAAAGTGTAATTTCTGCAATTGAGTTGACCTTGCCGAATTGGGATGAATCTCATGAAGCACTAAAACAGGCTGTAGCGCGAAACATTGCGGATTTTCGTCGGGCCTGCTCAAGGGAGCGAGTGTCACCGTCCTCCAGACATAATACTAATCCAACGAGTTCTGAGTACACAATCTTATATCACCAAATCATATGGGATTTGATTAATGAAGGGTACGTCCCTCCCGATCTAGAGGCATACTCATAACAAAAATGGGGGAAGGATTACACCGTCCCAACCGCCACCCCTAGAATCTTCTTCTGAATATCTTCCATTATCTGCTTATACAGGGCGGTATTCTGAATTTCAACTGCTAGCTGTTCGGTCGTTACTGTCGCTTCCGGTGTGAGCGGGAGACCACAA
>Ga0326728_10009283_pt1 | contig 23768 bp, 22 predicted proteins | sample MB3enrmetagenome_FD_207602 | JGI IMG/M metagenome (GOLD analysis project Ga0326728, IMG submission 207602) | Lab enriched peat soil microbial communities from McLean, Ithaca, NY, United States - MB31MN | ecosystem: Environmental > Terrestrial > Soil > Wetlands > Peat | place: USA: New York... | reverse complement strand
GGTCACGGTGATGTGAGGAAACTCACGCCGGAAGCGGTCGATGGCCTGCAGCAAGTAGATGCAGGTGTACTCGTTGGCCGCCAGTTGCAGCCGGCCCCGTTCCAGGTTCTTCAGCTCATCCAAGGCGCTGGAGGCCTCACGGCGCAGGGCCAGCAGGCGCAAAGCATAGTCGCGCAACAGCACCCCGGCCGCAGTCAGCGAACCATCCCGCGCGGCGCGGTCAAAGAGCGTCTCTCCCACAGCCGCTTCGAGCTTGCGGATGACCTGGCTGACCGCCGGCTGGGTGCGATGAAGGCGGACAGCGGCGCGGGAGAAGCTGCGCTCCTCAGCGACGGCCAGAAAGGTTTCGAGTTGGCTGAGTTCCATAACGCCTCAAAAGCAGCTTTTAACCTCTAGCTTCTAGCTGCTAGCCCATTACCGAGCGCATATTTGCTTAATTCCGTCCGAGCGGTGTGAAGCAACATCAGCACAACACCTATAGTTCTCAAAGCAAGCTAAAAGCTAGAGGCTAGCGGCTAGAAGCTGTTTTTTCATTATAAGCAATACTAATCGATTCTACAACTATTATAACTTTGTATTATATTGCTTCATATATGATACTGAAAACGCAGGAATAACTTTGCCCCGGAGGCCGTTCCATGGCGAATTCTCATGTTTTCTTCTTCGACACCACGCTACGCGACGGCGAGCAGTCGCCCGGGTGCAGCATGACGACGCAGGAAAAGCTGACCATGGCGCATGCCCTGGAGGACCTGGGCGTGGATATTATCGAGGCGGGGTTTGCCATGGCCTCGGAGGGCGACTTTGCGGCCATCGCCACCATTACCCAGGCTATTCGGAAGCCGCGCATCACGTCCTTGGCTCGGGCGAAGACCGAAGACATCGAGATGGCCTCCCGCGCGCTGCAATTCGCTGACCGCGCCCGCATCCACGTCTTTCTGGCATCGAGCGACCTGCATCTGGAGTACAAGCTGAAGATGACCCGCCAGCAGGCACTGGATCAGACGGGCGAGTCAGTGCGGCTGGCTCGTTCTCTCTGCGACGATGTGGAGTTCTCGCCCGAGGACGCCACCCGCTCGGAGCGCAGCTTTCTGGTGAAAATGGTGGAGGTGGCCGTGGAGGCCGGCGCGACCACGATTAATATGCCGGACACGGTTGGCTACTCGACCCCCGAAGAGTATGGGCAGATGTTCCGCGAGGTGCGCGAGCGGATTCCGGCCATCGACGCGGAGGGCATCATTCTTTCCGCGCACTGCCACGACGACCTGGGGCTGGCCGTGGCCAATTCGCTGGCCGCCATCTCGGCAGGCGTGCGCCAGGTGGAATGCACTATCAACGGCATCGGCGAGAGGGCCGGCAACGCGGCTCTGGAAGAGATTGCCGCCGCGCTCTATGTCCGCGGCGACCATTATGGCGTCACCTCGGGCATCAATCTGAACCAGCTTTATCCCGCCAGCCAGGTGCTGGGCCAGCTGATCACCTTCCGCCCCTCGCCCAACAAGGCCATCGTGGGCGATAACGCCTTTGCGCACGAGTCCGGCATTCACCAGCACGGCATGCTGGCCAACCCGCTGTGCTACGAGATCATGACCCCGGAGCTGGTGGGCGTGGCTAAGACGCATCTGGTGCTGGGCAAGCACTCCGGCCGCGCGGCGTTGCGCAACCGGTTGGAGCAACTGGGCTTTACCCTGACCCGCGACGAGCTGCAGCACACCTACTACCGTTTTGTGGCGCTGGCCGACCGCAAGAAAAACATCTACGACCAGGACCTGATTGGAGTGTTGCCGGATCAGATTCGGGAAAGCCGCCGCCCCTCGGTCTCCGAACTGGATTGAGCCGGTAAAAACTGGTTTAGCCGGAACGAAGACAGGAAAACCCTCTACCATCTAAGAATAAGGAGAGTAAGAATGAAGTTGAAAGTACTCGTTACCCCCGGAGACGGCATTGGTCCCGAAATCACTGCAGAAGCCATCGGAGTATTGCAAGAGGTTGCAGCCGCCGGCGGTCACTCACTGGAACTGGAATACAAGCGCATTGGCGGAGTGGCCATCAGCCAGGATGGAACGCCTCTGCCTCCCGACACCGTTGCCGCCGCTCTCGACTCCGAAGCCGTCTTTTTGGGCGCGGTGGGCGACGATAAATTCAATTCTCTTCCCGCAAGCCAGCGCCCCGAGGCAGGTCTGCTCGGACTTCGCGCGAAGCTGGGCGGCTTCGCCAACCTGCGCCCCGTTTTTGCCTTCAAGGAGCTGACGGTCAACAGCCCGCTCAGGCCGGAGATTATCGACGGGACCGACATTATGTTTGTCCGCGAACTGCTCGGCGGCCTCTACTATGGCCAGCCACGCGGCTGGGACAAGGAAAAGGGCGAAGCTTTTAACACCATGCGCTACACCCGCGACGAAGTGGCGCGGGTAGCCCGCACGTCCTTTCAGTTGGCCCAAAAGCGCCGCAAGAAGCTGTGCAGTGTGGACAAGGCCAACGTGCTTGAGGTTTCGCAGCTTTGGCGCGACACGGTGACCGAGGTGGCCAAAGAGTTTCCCGATGTGACGCTGGAGCACCAGTTCGTCGACGCCATGTCGATGCATCTGATGAAGCGTCCGCGCGACTTCGATGTGGTGGTCACGGAAAACACCTTCGGCGACATCCTCACCGACGAGTCTTCGGTGATCACCGGCTCGCTGGGCATGTTGCCCTCGGCCACCGTCGGCGGCAAGATCAATTTGTATGAGCCGGCTCACGGCTCCGCGCCCAAACATGCGGGCAAGAACATCGCCAATCCGCTGGCCACCATCCTGACCGGCGCCATGCTTCTGCGCCACACCTTCGGGCTCGAGGTGGAGGCCGACGCGATTGTCAAGGCTGTCCGCAAGGTGCTGGAGGCCGGCTTCCGCACGCAGGATCTGGCGCGCACCAACCCCGAGGGATTGACCGTGCTCGGAACCCGCGAGATGGGCGCGAAGGTGCGGGAGACGGTGAAACAACTGCTGAAGTAAAGACAGGAGTCCGATGAGTACCAAAGCAAAAACGTTATTCGAAAAGGTCTGGGAACAGCATGTGGTGGCCGAGCCGAAGGGCGAGCCGACGCTGCTGTACATTGACCTGCAGTTAGTGCACGAGGTGACCTCGCCGCAGGCCTTTGAGGGACTGCGGCTGGCGGGGCGCAAGGTACGGCGGCCAGACCGCTGTGTCGCTACGGTGGACCACAATGTGCCAACAATACTCGCCGACCGCTTCAACATCGTCGACCAGATTGCAGCCAGGCAGATTTCCGCGTTGCGCACGAACTGCGCGGAATTCGGCATAGAGCTTTATGATGTGGACTCGCCGAATCAGGGCATTGTGCATGTGATTGGCCCGGAGCTGGGCATCACCAAGCCGGGCATGACGATTGTGTGCGGCGACTCGCACACCTCGACGCACGGCGCGTTCGGGGCGCTGGCATTCGGCATCGGCACCAGTGAAGTGGAACACGTGCTGGCTACGCAGACGCTGCCGCAATCCAAGCCCAGGACCTTCCGCATCGCGGTGGAAGGCGAGCTGCCGAGGGGCGTTACGGCCAAGGACATTATTCTCGCTATTATTGGGCAGATTGGGACGGACGGGGCAACGGGCTGCGTGGTGGAGTACGCGGGCTCGGCCATTCGCGCGCTCTCCATGGAAGGCCGCATGACGGTCTGCAACATGAGCATCGAGGCCGGCGCGCGCGCGGGCATGATCGCACCTGACGAAAAGACATTCGCCTATCTGAAGGGCAGACGATTCTCTCCGCAGGGTGCGGAGTGGGACAAGGCCGTGGCCGAGTGGAGCAAGCTGCCCTCAGATCCCGGCGCAAAGTTTGATCGTGAGCTGGTGATCGATGCAGCTTCGCTAGTGCCCTATGTCAGTTGGGGCACCAGCCCGGGAATGGTCGCGCCGATTACGGCTTCTGTGCCGGACCCGGCCGCCGCGCCGAACGAGCAGGAGCGCAAGGGAATGGAACGGGCCTTGGACTATATGGGAATTAAAGCCGGAACGCCGCTGGCGGCAATCCCGATTGACCGCGTCTTTATCGGTTCCTGCACGAATGGGCGGCTTGAGGATCTGCGCGCGGCGGCACACATTGCGGCGGGATACAAGGTGAGCACGAAGGTGAGCGCAATGGTGGTTCCCGGCTCTCAGGCGGTGAAGGCGCAGGCGGAGAAAGAAGGGTTGGACCGCATCTTCCGCGAGGCCGGATTTGAGTGGCGCGAGCCGGGATGCTCGATGTGCCTGGGCATGAATCCCGACATTCTTTCGCCGGGCGAACGCTGCGCCTCGACCAGCAACCGCAACTTTGAGGGCCGCCAGGGACGCGGCGGACGCACGCACCTGGTCTCGCCGGAGATGGCCGCGGCAGCCGCGATTGCCGGGCACTTTGTCGACATTCGCAATTGGGAGGTTAAGGCCTGATGGAACCCTTTCGTACTCTGATTTCGTTTGCCGTGCCTCTGGACCGGACAAATGTAGACACCGACCAGATTATTCCCAAGCAGTTTTTGAAGCGAATCGAGCGCACCGGCTACGGTGAATTTCTTTTCTTCGACTGGCGGCGCACGGCGACGGGCGAGCCGGACCCGAATTTCGTGCTCAACGATCCGCGCTACAAGGGCGCGCAGATTCTGATTGCGGGCAAGAACTTTGCCTGCGGATCGAGCCGCGAACACGCCGCATGGGCGCTCTCGGACTTCGGCTTTCGCGTGGTGATCGCGCCGACTTTTGCCGACATTTTTTTCTCGAACGCTGGCAAGAACGGGATTGTGCTGGCGCGGCTGAGCGAAGAACAGGTGGCCGAGTTGCTCGCGAACGCGAAGACCATTCCGAATTATCAGCTCACCGTCTCGCTGGAAAAACAGACGGTGACCGACAGCAAGGGATTCAAGGCAAGTTTTGAGATTGATCCCTTTCGCAAGTTCTGTTTGATGGAAGGGCTGGACGACATCGGCCTGACGCTGCGCCATCAAGCGGCGCTGGATGCATTTGAAACCAAGCACGACCAAGCCAATTGGCTGAAAGCGAAATAACCATGATCATTAAAGGCAAGCGGCAAAGTATTCCATTAACCGAAGGGCCGAGCCGGGCGGCGGCGCGCTCTTATCTGCGCGGCGTTGGCTACAGCAAGGACGATCTGCACAAGCCCATTATTGGGATCGCGAATACATGGACGGAGATCGGCACCTGCAACGTGCACCTGCGCGAAATTGCCGAGGCTCTGAAGGAAGGCATTCGCGAGGCGGGCGGCACGCCGATGGAGTTCAACACCATCACCATCTCCGACGGCATCACCATGGGCACGCAGGGGATGAAGGCTTCGCTGGTCTCGCGCGAAGTGATTGCCGACTCGATTGAATTGGTGGCGCGGGGAAATCTCTTCGACGGCCTCGCCGGCATCGGCGGATGCGACAAAAATATGCCGGGCATCATCATGGCGCTGTGCCGGCTGGACATTCCGGGGATGATGCTTTACGGCGGGTCGATTGCGCCGGGCAAACTGAATGGCAAGGACATTACGATTCAGGATGTTTTTGAGGGCATTGGCTCGCACGCAGCCGGACGCATTGACGATGCAGGGCTGGAGGCGCTGGAAGCGCATGCGTGCCCTGGAGCGGGTGCGTGTGGCGGACAATTCACGGCCAACACCATGGCCATGAGCGGAGAAATCCTCGGCATCTCGCCGATTCAACTTTCCGGCGTTCCCGCCACCAGTCCGGATAAGCTCGAAGCCACGCGCGAGGCCGGCCGCATGTTGATGGACGCGGTGCGCGCCAATCGCCGGCCCTCGCAGATCATTACACGCAAATCGCTGGAGAACGCCATCGCCAGCGTGGCCGCCAGCGGAGGCTCGACGAATGCCGTGCTGCACCTGCTGGCCATTGCTCGGGAGATGAACATTCCGCTGACCATTGACGACTTCGACGAGATTAGCAAGCACACGCCGTACATCTGCTCACTGACTCCGGCAGGCAAGTTTGTCGCTTCGGATTACCAGGCGGCGGGCGGCTCGCGGCTGCTGGCCAGGCGGTTGATCGACGCAAAGTATGCCGACGGCTCGGCGCTGACCATCAGCGGCAAGACACTGGCCGAAGAGGCTGCGCTGGCGAAGGAAACGCCGGGGCAGCAGGTCATCGGCAGCTTCGAGAAGCCCATTAAGCCCAATGGCGGATTGGTGATACTCAAAGGCAACTTGGCTCCCGAAGGCTGCGTGATGAAAATCGCCGCCGCCGACCGCGTGGAGCATCGCGGGCCGGCGCGCGTCTTTGACCGCGAGGAAGACTCGTTTGCCGCCGTACAGGCTGGGCAGATCAAGCCGGGCGACGTGCTGGTGATTCGTTATGAAGGCCCCAAGGGCGGGCCGGGCATGAGAGAGATGCTGCAAGTGACCGCGGCTATCAGTTCGAATGCCGAGTTGAGCGCGACGGTGGCTTTGTTAACCGATGGACGCTTTAGCGGCGCGACGAGAGGCTTCACCGCGGGGCACGTGGCGCCAGAGGCTTTTAATGGCGGACCCATCGCCGCCGTGCGTGAGGGCGACATCATCCACTTTGACATTCCCAACCGCAAGCTGACGCTGGAAGTCAGCAATGAGGAGATTGCCAAGCGGCTGAAGGGTTTCAAGCCGCCCGCATTGCATTGGCCGCGCGGTGTTTTCCGGAAGTATGTGGACCGGGTAAGTAGTGCTTCAGAAGGCGCAACGACGTAAGTGCAGCTTCTAGCTGCTAGCTTCTAGCCTCTAGCTAAAGGTTGGGAGTTAGACGCGACATAACCAAGCTGGCATCATCCAAAAACAAGCTAGTAGCTAGAAGCTAGCAGCTAATAGCTTAAAAGGAGTACCACATGGGAAAAACCACCAAAACGCAGGAACCGGCTAATCCGCCCACGCGGCTGACCGGCGCGGAGATTGTGTGGGCCACGCTGGTGGGCGAGGGCGTTACAGATGTCTTCGGCTATCCGGGCGGGGCGATTCTGCCCGTTTATGACGCGTTGCGCAAGTTTCCCATTCATCACATCCTGGTGCGGCATGAACAGGGCGCGGCGCATATGGCCGACGGCTACTCGAGGGCTTCGGGCAAGGTGGGCGTGGCGATTGCCACCAGCGGACCGGGCGCGACGAACCTTGTGACGGGCATTGCCACGGCCATGCTGGATTCGATTCCCATTGTCTGCATCACCGGCAACGTCTCCAGCAAGCTGCTGGGCAGCGACGCGTTTCAGGAGGTGGACATCACCGGCATTACGCTGCCGGTGACCAAGCACAACATCCTTGTCAACCACGCCGAGGATGTTGCTCCAGCGATTCGCTATGCCTTCCAGATTGCGAAGACGGGACGCCCCGGTCCGGTGCTGGTGGATATTACCAAGGATGCGCAGCAGGCCACGGCCGACTTCGATTTTGACGCAGCCAAGCCGCGGCCGCATCGGCCACACCCCATGCTGAATGTGGAGGAGCACGGGCTGGAGCAGGCCGCTGAGCTGATTCGCAACGCCAAGCGACCGGTGATTCTGGCCGGGCACGGCGTCATTGAATCCGGCGCCGAGGAGCAGGTGTACACGCTGGCCGAACGCGCGCAGATTCCCGTGGCGCTTACGCTGCTGGGGCTGGGCAGCTTCCCTGCCTCGCACTCGCTCAACCTGGGCATGATGGGCATGCACGGCGAGTCGTGGGTGAACCAGGCCATTCAGGAGGCCGACCTTCTAATCGCCTGCGGCATGAGATTCGATGATCGCGTCACCGGAACCCTCTCGACGTATGCCACCAAGGCCAGGAAGATTCATATTGAGGTTGATCCGTCCGAGGTCAACAAGAATGTGAAAGTCGATATTGCACTGATAGGCGATCTGCGCGAGGTGCTGGAGCAACTGCTACCGCGTATTAGCGGACGCGACGGGTCGGCGTGGATCAAGACCATCGAAGCCAGCAAGGGCGAGGTGGCGGTGCGCGACATCAAAAATCTGCCCGACAGCGGCCACCTCTACGCGGCGCACGTCATCAACGATATCTGGCGCATGACCGGGGGCAATGCCATCCTGGTGACCGACGTGGGTCAGCACCAGATGTGGGCCGCGCAGTACTATCACCAAGAGCATTCGCGCGGGCTGATTACCTCGGGCGGATTGGGAACGATGGGGTTCGCGCTGCCCGCGGCCATCGGCGCAAAATTTGCCTGCCCGGATAAGGAAGTCTGGGTGATCGCCGGCGACGGCGGCTTCCAGATGACCGCGGCCGAGCTGTCGACCATTGTGCAGGAAGGCATTAAGATCAACATCGCCATCATCAACAATGGCTACCTGGGCATGGTGCGCCAGTGGCAGGAGTTTTTCTACGAACGCAACTACGAAGCTACGCCGCTGGTCAGCCCCGATTTTGTCAAACTGGCAGACGCCCACGGCATCCAGGGCCTCACCGTTCGCACTCGCTCCGAATTGGCTGAGGCTGTCAACACCGCGCGCTCCGCGCCGGGAACATTTCTGCTCAACTTCAAGGTGGAGAAGGAAGACTCGGTTTATCCGATGATTCCCGCCGGCTCCTCGCTGCACGAGATGATTCGCAGACCGGAAAACAGCCACTAGCTGCTAGCTTCCAGCTCCTAGCTTGTTCATTGCAACCGCGATTGTTATTGCGGCACTTACAAGCCAGGGGCCAAGAAGCTAAAAGCTAGAGGCTAGAAGCTAGAGGCTGATTTATGCTGCACACATTTGTCGCTTACGTGGAGGACCTGCCGGGCGTGCTCACGCGCGTGGCTTCACTCTTCCGCCGCCTGAACATCAACATCAACTCGCTCACCGTGGGGCATAGCGAGCGCGCGGGGCTTTCGCGGTTGACGCTGGTGTGCGAGGCTTCGGCCGAGGCAGGACACCGCATCCGCGCCAGTTTATTTAAGCTGGAAAATGTGGTGGATGTGGACGACATTGCGCAGGCTCCGAATGTTACGCGGGAACTGGCGCTCATCAAGGTGGCTACTACGCCACAGAACCGATCCCGAATTTTCGATCTGGTGGAGGTTTTTCGCGCCCACATCGTGGACCTGGCGCCGGAGTCGCTGACGATCGAGTTGACCGGCGTGGAAAGCAAGATCGAGGGACTGATCGAGGTGCTTCACGAAGATGAAGGCCAGATTTTGGAAATCTGCCGCAGCGGCAAGATGACCATGCGCCGGGGTCACCATATATCGAGTGTCTTGAAGGCTATGGGCACCGGAACGGACGAGGCTGAGAAAGAGGCCGCGGAAAGCGGCGAGGCCGAAGAGAAGGAATAGGCGCAACCCGCAGACCGCGCAGAAATGAGATTGAATCAACTTTAACCAGCACTCAAAGGAAGCGAGAATAACATGGCGAAGACTTACTACGACAACGATGCCGACCTCTCCCTGATTCAGGCCAAGAAGGTAGCCATCATCGGCTACGGCTCCCAGGGCCATGCCCACGCTCTCAACCTCAAGGATTCCGGCGTACGTGTGAAAGTGGGCCTGGCGGCGGGGTCAAAGTCCATCGCCAAGGCGCAAAAGGCCGGGCTGGAGGTGGACACAGTTGCCGCGGTCACCAAGTGGGGCGACGTGGTGATGGTGCTGGTCCCGGATCAGACCGCGGCCAAGTTGTATGCCGAGGAGATCGGGCCTAACCTGGCCGCGGGCAAGCTGCTGATGTTTGCGCATGGCTTCAACATTCACTTCAAGACCATTGTGCCGGCAGCGGGTATTGACGTGGGCATGGCCGCGCCCAAGGCTCCCGGCCATCGGGTGCGCGAGGTCTTCGTCGAAGGAGGCGGCGTGCCCTGCCTTATCGCCGTTCATCAGGACGCGACGGGCAAGGCGCACGCGCTCTGCCTCAGCTACCTGAAGGGCATCGGAGGTACGCGGGCCGGAGTGCTGGAAACCACCTTCAAGGAGGAGACCGAGACCGATCTCTTCGGCGAGCAGGCGGTGCTGTGCGGCGGCGTCAGCGCGCTGATCAAGGCTGGATTTGAGACGCTGGTCGAGGCCGGCTATCAGCCGGAGAGCGCCTACTTTGAGTGCCTTCACGAGCTTAAGCTGATCGTCGATCTCATCTATCGCGGCGGCCTAGCCTATATGCGCTACTCGATCTCCGACACTGCCGAATGGGGCGACTACGTGAGCGGCCCGCGCGTCATCAACGCCGAGAGCCGCAAAGCCATGAAGCAGATTTTGACGGAGATACAAGACGGCAGCTTTGCAAAGAGATTTCTGGCCGATCAGAACTCCGGCCGCAAGGAGTTTTTGGCCTTCCGCGAAGCTGAAGCCAAGCATCCGGTGGAGATTGTCGGGAAGAAGCTGCGGGCGCAGATGCCGTTTCTTGATCCGGTAACGGTGGAGGAAGTGGCGAAGAACCGGTAGGCTAAACAGCTCTCAGTTGTCAGTTATCAGTTCTCAGTTGTCAGCCTTCAGCTATCAGCTTTAGCTGAAGGCTGCATCAACAGTGAATTCTCCCATAAATCTATCATCCTGAGCCGAGCGCAGCGGGTTCGAAGGATCTGCGGTTGGCTTACTTACCGGGGAGCAGAAATCCTCTTTACTCCCACCAATTATCCTTTGTGAAGTCCGGCTCTTCGCTGTTATTCGTTGGGAATTTCTCTATAAGCTCCTGTCGATATTTATTGACCCAAGGCTTGGTTCTTTCGAGAAGATCGAACGATTCATCCAGGTCCAGTCCCATGAAGAATCTCCACTTCTCGGGATCATTCCCACTCATAATCTTTTGCTCAGCGAAAGTTAAAACTACTTTATCGCCAAGAATACTTATAGCGACTTTCTTAGAGATAAGTTGTGCTTCATATTCGCAAGGGAGACGCCATGGTACCATGGGCTCGCCGATGTAAATCACTTGAATCAGACTTACTGCTTGTCTAACTTTATAGTTAAAACCGTATTGCATAGAATGCTGCAATTCATGAGCGAAGGTTATGATCGAACCAATTGGTGACTCGCTGGTTCGAGACCGTATGTAAATTGCAACATCGCAGGCCCAATCACTGCCAAGTCCATCCGTTTTCCAAATGTGATTCAGAATTACTGGAGGCCACCGCAAGCCCCGTAATCCGAATTGGCGTACTGGAGAAAGAAATCCACAATAACTCTCGCCAAAGTATCCGGTGAACTCGGAGCGCTCCTCATTATCGAATATGCAAATAAGTGAAATACGCGGGAGTTGAAAACGTTCGAGAACCTTCTAACATAACGGTTCCAACTCAAACTGTTTGGAAGTATCTTGAAATATTAGTTCAATCTTCTTTTGATTTATCTGCATTTTCGATAGCCTCGCGATGAATGACCCTTAGCTCCCGAAAAACCTGAGCTGCCGGGACGCTGGGCCGGGGATCGGCTATGGACTCTTCCGCGAGTTTGGTCAGCCATTCATTCCTGGTATCCTCCTCGCGCTCCAGAGCCAGCAGGGCCGCGCGTACGACTTCGTCCGCGGAGGCATAAGAGCCGGATTGGATGCGGTCTTCAACGCTCTTTCGCAGCGGACCTAAATCGACGACCAACGTGTTTTGTTTGGTTGCCATGCGAGCCTCCTTGGAGTTGATTGTACCTCTATACTAGTATGGCCCGGATGATCGCGGTAATCTATCCCACGCGTCTCTTCCCACGCTCGGTTTCCAGACGCTCCGCCAAAAAGACCTTGAGCAGCGATTGATAAGGAACATCGCGTTTGTTGGCGAGGATCTTCAGGTCCTCGATCATGGATACCGGCAGACGCACGGAGATTGTCCTGAGCGAGGGCTTCAGGTTGGGAAATTTGACGCGCTTCGCTTGCGACCAATCCAAATACTCAGTCGAGTCCGCGCCCTTGCCGGTCGAGGACCAGAACTCGAACTCCTCTGCTTCGCTTTTGAACTCAGGAACCGCTTTTTTCATGTCGCGTGTACTCCTCGTCTTCTTTTCGGCTCATGTCGCGCACAGAGATCACCCGGATCAGCGTGCCCCTGATGGTGAACGCGACAAACAGTTTGCGGTCTCGCGCCGTCTTCCCCATAGCCCTATAACGCTTCTCCCGGCGCGAATGCCCTGGGTCAGAACGCATCACAAACGGATCGTGGAAGAAGACATCTTCCGCTTCCTTCGGAGTCACCCGGTGGCGCTCCCAGTTTTTCTCGACATTCGCCTCATCCCATTCGAAGCCGGTACAGGCCACAAGCGGGTCATCCTCGCCCATATATTGTATATATCACAAGTATACTTATTTGAGGCGCAGTTATCTTAGGGCAAAGGCAAAAACAGGCAAAAAAACGCCTCCGAAGGACGAAGTCACTCCAGAGGCGCTTGTATGACACAAGTTAAAAACGGGGACCAGTAGCCGGCACTGGAGGTCGGTAGCACGCGACTACTGGTGATCCCTGCACAAACGAAGCTAGCTGCGGCTTCCCCTTTCCACGGCTACTCCGTGTCGCCCGGCTCAAAGAGGGAATTCGTACGCGCCCTCCGAACCATGTTGACAAATGGAGTGTCTCCCATGTAGGGATGCTGGTCCGTGACGGCCATCACACACGTGTGTAACAAGTTCAAAGATTGTAATGCTGTTCAGATTTGAACAAGTTCGTAAATATTTATTCTGACCAATTATTGGACACCTTTTTCTTTAGTATCACAGCCGCCTTAGCGGAAGTTCTTTCTTCTCAACAGCAACGTGAGAGAGATTGACAAAGCGCCGCTCAGCTTGGAAAATCGGAGACTCAGTTTTTTCCCTGGGAAAATTCTCTGCCGGCAGCATTCCTGAATTAGAATTGGGCGCAATCCGCTGCCGGGCTGGGGCGAGCAGCCGTATATTGGGCCAGGCGGAAGCTTGTTGCTGGGCGTAAAGGGGCTGTGGAGCGTTTAGAAGGAGCCAAAGATGGCGTTGGTGGACTGGGCAATTGTATTGGTGCTGGTGCTGGCCGTGCTGGGAGGGCTGACCCAGGGCTTCTTCCGCTCGGTCTTCTCGTTGGGCGGCCTGGTGCTGGGCCTGGCGCTGGCATCCTGGAACTACCGCCTCGTCGCAGTGCTGGTGCAGCCCATGGTGCGCATTGAGGCGGTGGCCAATACGATCGGGTTTCTGCTGATTGCGCTGATTGTGATGGGGTTGGCCGGAGTTGCCGGGAAAATACTTTCCAGGGTTTTCCATCACATGGGGCTGGGTTGCCTGGACAGGCTGGCAGGGGCAGCCTTTGGCTTTTTTCAGGGCGCGCTGCTGGTAACGCTGGTGATTCTGGCGGCCCTGGCTTTTTTTCCCAAGGCCCAGTGGCTGAGGGAGGCTCAACTGCCCCGGTTATTTTTCGGGGCCTGTCATTTAAGCACGGAGATGAGCCCGGCAGATCTGGCCAAGCTCGTCCAGGACGGGCTCAATGCGCTGAAAGATGAGTCGCCGCGGTGGGTACATCCCGGCAGCAGCAGATTGTAATTTTTTTGCAAGCGCAACCCAACAGAATATGGCAATCTAGTAGAGCAAGCTGAGGTGGACGTGAAACGAGTTCTGGACGGCCTGGTAACACAAATGCATTCCAGCGGTATTCGCTACGAGGACGCCGTATGCGAGTTCAAGAAGCAGTATCTGCGCGAAGTGCTGGTGGCGCATCGGGGAAATCAGTGCAAAGCGGCCAAAGAGTTGGGGATGCACCGCAACACACTGAGCCGGACGATGGCGGAGCTGGGACTTAGCCTGGCCGAAGTTCGCGCCTGCCTCAAGCGTCCGCCGCGCAGCGAACGTCCTGTTTATAGCGCACCCCGCAAGATCTACGGCAGGGGCTGACGGCGCAGCCGTTTTTGAGGGACGAGTATGCGCTTCGAGACGAAATTTGATCGCTGGCAGGTCGTTGTTGTGATTCTTTCGGCGGTTGTCAGTTGCACCGTGGTTCCCGCCGTTCTTCTTTTAAACTTCGAACTCCATTCTTATCAGTCGGCGCTGGCGTTCTTTCCCCTGGCGATCTGGCTGATCATTATTCTCAGCACGCTGCCTCAGTACTATGAGCTTGGGGAGAACGGCCTGTTTATCCGTCAAGGCTGGCATCGCGCCTTGCTTCCCTACGCGTCGCTGGTGGAATTGCAAACGATGTGGGATTTACGCAGCTCGGCTGTTTACTCGGCGAGCAGGATTCTCATCGTCACCGATGCCGGCAAACGGTTCCTGATTGCCGTGGCGGAACAAGAGCGTTTTCTCTCCGAGGTCTCCAAGCGATGCTCACAGTTGATCCAGAAGGAATCCGGACTCGGATTACCCTTGGCTCCATCGACGATTCTCTGAGTTCCGGCGCCAAGAACAGCGATGAATGGACTGAAACCGAAGGCATTCCCCGGATTATGCAGACAACTACACAGACTCGCGAAGCGCATACACACATTGTGTCCTGCTTCGGCTGGGATAGTGCGGGGCTAAAGCCCGAAATTTTGTTTGTCCGCGATGCGGCACAACGAAAGTCGTTCCCTTTCAAAGCATGCAAATTCCTTGTAGCCGCGGCAGTTATGCTGCCGGCAGTCGTTGCGAGCGTTGGACAAGCCCAACAATCCGCTCCGGCGCAGAACCCAGCCGCAAGCCCGGTTTCCGCGGCAACTCCAACCCAAGACAAACGGGCCCATGACGCCAAGCTTGCCAGGCCGGTGCGCGACTCCGACCGGCGGAGGGCAGCCAAACTTTATCTTGCATCCAGCAAGCTCTTCGTTGGCGAGCAGTTCGAAGAGGCTATGCGAGGCTATGAGCAGGCGGCCGCGCTGGACCCCGACACCGCCGACTACCGGCTGGCGGCAAGCGTGGCTCGCAGCCACGCGGTGACCGCTCTGATACAAGCCGCGGCCAAGGACCGGCTGCGCGGCGATGAGGCGGGGGCGCGCGCTATCCTGGCCCATGCCCTCGAACTGGAGCCCAAAGACATTCAGGTGACCCAGCACCTGTACGAGCTGGGAGATGATGCACTGCTGGGACAGCTCAGGCCTGTCTACGAGCAAGCCGAGGGCACAATCGACGCTGCGATCAAACTTGAACCCACGGGCGGAGTGCACAGCTTTCACCTGCGCGCCGACCAGCGCCAGGTCATCCCGCAAGTCTTCAAAGCCTATGGAATCGACGCCTCGGAGGACAGCACTGTCAGCACCACGCATATACGGCTGGACCTGGATGACGTCGATTTCGAGACGGCGGCGCGCGTGGTGGGGATGGCGACGGCAACGTTCTACATTCCGCTGGATGCGCACCATGTGCTGGTAGCCCGCGATAACAAGGAGAACCGCCAGCAGTTTACGCCAATGGAATATGAAACGGTCTACCTGCCGGGGTTGAGCTCGACGGAGTTGACCGACGTGATCAACCTGGCTAAAAACGTCTTCAATGTGCAGCAGGCGGTGGCGGAACCCACCTCCGGGACGATCACCATCCGCGCCTCGCAAAGGACGATGAATGCCTTTAACGCCACCATGCGCGAGCTGCTCGACGGCAGGAACCAGGTGTTGCTGGATGTACGCATGATCCAGTTAGCGCACACCAGTACACGCAACACTGGAGTCCAGCCGCCAGCAAGCATGTCGGCCTTCAACGTCTATGCCCAGGAACAATCCATACTGAACGCAAACCAGAGCCTGGTGCAGCAGATTATCAGCTCTGGCTTGGCCGCCCCCGGCGACACGCTGACGATTCTGGGCATTCTGCTGGCATCCGGGCAGGTGTCGAGTTCCCTGTTTTCCAACGGGATTGCCCTGTTTGGCGGCGGGCTCACTCTATCCGCGCTTGCTCCGGGCGCAACCACAGCCAACCTGAACCTGAACTCCTCGGACTCTCGCGAACTGGACCAGATGCAGCTTCGCCTGGGCGACGGCGAGGCCGCCACCATCAAGACAGGCACGAAATATCCCATCCAGACCTCCTCGTACTCCAGCCTGGGGTCCAGCGTCGCGACGATTCCGGGACTGACCGGCGCCGGCGCCTCTGGAAGCCTTTCCTCGTTGCTGGCTTCCTACGCCGGCAGCGTGCCGAATGTTCCTATGGTGCAGTACCAGGACCTGGGCCTGACCCTGAAAGCGACCCCCAAGGTGCTGCGCAACGGCGATGTTGCGCTCACCATCGACATGAAGATCGACGCCCTGGCCGGAACCTTCGTCAACGGCAACCCGGTGCTCAACAATCGTTCCTGGTCGGGGGTGGTGACACTGAAACAGGGCGAGGCCGTGGAAGTGATCAGCGAGCTGGACAAATCCGAGAGCCGCGCCGTCAGCGGCGTGCCCGGATTCAGCGAGATTCCCGGCCTGAACAACCTGACCGGCAATGACACCCAGAAGAACTACGCGACGCTGCTGATCGTGATTACGCCTCATGTGATTCGCGGCACGCAGGCAGCCGGCCACTCGCCGATGATGCGCGTGGAGCGCGGATCGACGCCGTAGCAACCCAGCAAGTCAGCGAGTCAGCTAGTCAGCGGGCTTGACGACGTATGCAGATCGCTGTGTGCCTTCTAACAAGGCATGGGCAGGCAGGATTGAAGCTCCTGTCTGCCCTAGATGTAGTTCGGGAAGATTTGCGGCTTGTTGACGAATCCGTCTTACTGGGCTACCACGCCGTCCATTTTTGCCTGATACAGAATGATCTGCTTGATGAGGTCGTAGGGAGCGGTTGCGGGAACCGAACGGCCGTTAATCACCAGCGTGGGCGTCTGATTGATCTTCAAATCCTGACCTAGCTTCACCATCGCATCCACTGCGGCAAGGGCTGCCGGGGTCTTGGCGCAGGCGGCAATCGCCACCGGGTCCAGGCCAGCCTTGGTCACGGCGCTGTTCAGAGTCAGCGTGGTGCCGTCGGCGCTCGTCAATCCCTCCTGGCCATCAAAGACGGCCGTGGCAAAGGTGAAAAATGTATCGCTGCCACCCTGCTTGGTTACGCAGTATCCGTAGGCAGCCGCAGGGGCAGCCGCGGCATGCATCGGCAGCGGAAAGTTCTGGAAGACAATACGGGCCTTGGGAAAATCCACCGCCAGCTTGTCCATATTGGGCTGTGCCGCCTTGCAATGGGGGCACTGGAAGTCGACAAACTCGACAATCTCCAGGTCCTTTGAGGCTGAGCCGCGGTATGGACCGTCGGCGCGCTGCTGCGCAATGGCGCGCGCTGCGGCAAAGGGATTCGCGCCAAAGGGCATGATGTCGTCGCCGGCAAAGATGTGCTTGTTGTCGGGCAGGACATAGAACTGGGCCAGCGTGAGCTTCATCTTGCCGGTCTTATCGCCCACCAGCAAGACCACCTTGCTGATGCCATCGACTTCAGTCTTCTGGATGGCCCACACCTCCCAGACGCGGGTGTCGTCATAGCCCCAACTGGCCTGCAGAAAGGCATTGACAGTCTCTTTATCAGGCGCAGCGGCGGTGAAGTTGGCAGGATCGGGCTTGGGAAAGACGGGCGCCGCCGGAGCGGGAGCCGGCTCGGAGGGGGTCTGAGCGACGGGCGCGGCGGGCACATCCTGCTGGGCAGCGGCCTGGACGACGGGCAAGAATAAAGCGACCAGCGCCAGAGCACTGGCAAAACGAATCGACAGACGGATCAAGCTGATTCTCCTTCAACTGTGGAAAAGCTGAACTGCGGGAGGGTTCCCTCGTTCTAGGTTACACCTCGACTTTGACTTAAATCTGAACTTTGACGGCAATGGGAAATCTGCGGCCCATGCCAAACGATTTGGAGGTCACCTTCAGGACGGGCGCGGCCTGCTGGCGTTTGTACTCGCTGCGCTCTACCAGGCGCACCACCTGTTGGACGAGTTCCAGGGGAAATCCGTTATCCCGAGCAATTTGTTCGGGGGTTTCATAACGCTCGACGTAGGCTTCCAAAATGGGATCGAGAACCTCGTAGGGCGGCAGAGAATCGGTGTCTTTTTGGTCCGGACGCAGTTCGGCAGAGGGCGGTTTCTCCAGAATTGCAGTGGGAATCACCTCGCCCTCGCGATTGAGCCAGCGGCAGACCTGATAGACGCGGGTCTTCACCAGGTCGCCGATCACCGCCAGGGCGCCGACCATGTCGCCATAGAGGGTGCAATAACCCACGGCCATCTCCGACTTGTTACCTGTGGTGAGCACCAGCGCGGAGAACTTGTTGGAGAGGGCCATGAGTAGGACGCCGCGAATCCGGGACTGGATGTTTTCCTCAGTAGTGTCCGGGCTGGTTCCCGCGAAGAGCGTCTCCAAGGCATGAGTGAACTCCGCAAAGAGGCCGCTGATGCCGATGACCTCGTAGCGAATTCCCAGGTTGGCCGCCAGGCGGCGGCTGTCGTCGATGGAGCCGGCCGAGGAGTAGGGGCTGGGCATACCGACGCCGATGACGTTTTCCGCGCCCAAAGCCTCGGCAGCGATAGCCGCCACCAGAGCGGAATCTATGCCCCCGCTGAGGCCTACCAAAACTTTCTTGAAGCCGCATTTGCGCACGTAATCGCGCGTGCCCAGCACCAAGGCGCGGTAGGCGGCCTCGGTGTCGTTGTCCGCGGGAGCGGGCACAGGCGGCGCATTGAAAGGGTCTACGAGAATCAGGTCCTCTTCAAAGGAGGCTGCCTGGGCGATCAGCTCTCCACGCGCATTGAGGGCCAGCGAAGTACCGTCGAAAATGAGGCTATCGTCGCCGCCTACCTGGTTGCATAGCAGCACAGGGATTCCATTGTGGCGGGCAATCGCCGAGAGCATCTGACGGCGAAGGGCGCGCTTGCCGTGCCAGAAGGGCGACGAGGAGAGGTTGATGTGCAAAGCGGGCTTCTGGCGCATCAGTTCTTCGACCGGATCGATGGTGTACAGGCGTTGCAGCCAGAAATTTTTGTCGTTCCAGGCATCCTCGCAGATGGTAATGGCCAGCCGCACTCCGTCCAGTTCGACGACCTGTTGGGAGCGCGACGGAGCGAAGTATCGCTGCTCGTCGAAGACATCGTAAAACGGCAGGAGCTGCTTGTGCTGTTCGAGCAGCAGGCGTCCGCCATCGAGCAGAACCGCGGCGTTGACAGCCGGCCGTTCACCCCAGCAAATTCCGGTTTTGGGGGATACTGGATTGGCTCTCTGACGCTCGGCAGCCAGGGCCACGCCCGCCAGCACCGCGGTAGGTAAATCGCGTGTAGCAGCGGCCAGCTCATCGACAGCCGCGCGGCAGCGAGCCAGAAAACTCGGCTTCTCCAGGAAGTCGGCGGGGGGGTAACCGCAGATGACCAACTCCGAAAAGACGGTGAGACGCGCACCCTGAGCGGCCGCGTGGCGGCTGGCCGCGACAATCTTTTCAAGATTTCCGGTGAAATCCCCGACAGTTGGATTGATCTGGGCCAGCGCAATCTTCACACTTCCAGTTTAATCCCTTGCGGAGAATCGCAGGAACTTCGGCTTTCAGTACGAATAACCCTTCTTACGACGGCAGCGCAGAATTAAAGCTGAAAGCCCATGTCCTTCCCCAGGAGGAAGTCAACCTGCGGAGGCTGAATTCCAAGCATGCGCAGCAGTGTCGCCACTTGACCGCGATGGTAGCTCTGGTGATTCAGTACATGGGCAACCATCTCCCGTAGCTGATAGGTCCACTCCTCGCCTTGAAGGTTCATGTATGTCAGAGGGCTCGTCAGCGCCTCCTCATCCAAATTAGCGATGTATTCGCGCATCTCGCGCTCGACCGCGTTCCACCGCTCCACAACGGACACCAGCGCGGGAAAATCATCGGCGGAAATTATTGATTTAGGTGATCTGCCTCTCCACCGTTCCAGCCAAAGCCACTCAACAGCAACCATATGCGCCAGGGTGTCGCGCACAGAAGGAAAACTACCTCCAACGGGTCGGAGAAATTGTTCCGCGGTCAGAGACGCGCACGCCTGGAGTTGGCGATCGCGCGCCCAATAGTTGTAGTTCACCGCTTCGCGAATGATCGATATCAGTTGCATAGAATCCCCACTGTGGCATTGCTCTGAAAACGCACGCCCTCCGCGCTTTCACTGAACCATCTTCACAAGCATCGCCCGAGACGCGACAACCGGCAAGAAAAAACTTCTGGTGCGTGGTTACGGAGTAAACAGCATTTTATTCCGAAGGCAACGTGTAGGCATCCAAAGCCAGAAATTGCTGAATATCGGGGTCGGAAGAGGCCATGAAACCCTGGAGGGGACCGAAATACTGAGCCCGGCCCTGATGGAGGAAGAGGACCAGGTCAGCAAGCCGCTCGGCAAAGCGCGTGTCGTGGGTGACTACGATGCTGGTGAAGCGAAGCTGGCGCTTGAGCCGCTGGATGAGGTTGCCGAGAAGGCGGGCGATGAGGGGATCGACCATGGTGGTCGGCTCGTCGTAGAGCACCACCTCCGGCTTGGCGGCGAGGGCGCGGGCGATGGCCACGGCTCGCTTGCGCCCGGTGGAAAGGCTGGCAGGCAGTGAATCGAGCGCGTCCTCGGCACCCACCAGGCTGATAAGCCGGTCCACCGATTGCAGGATCTCGTCCTCGCTCATGCCGCCGCGTTCGCGCAGGGGAAAGGCCACGTTTTCGCGCACGCTCATGGAATCGAATAGGGCGCCATTCTGGAAGACCATGGTGATGCGCTTGCGGATGGCCCTCAGGCCTTCTTCGTCCAGGGTGGTGATCTCCTGGCCATCGATGCGGATGGAACCCTCGTCCGGGGTGAGAAAGCCCATCAACATTCGTAGCGCCACCGACTTGCCCACGCCGCTGCGGCCCAGTATGCAGAGGGTCTGGCCGCGATCCACATAAAAGCTCACGTCCTCCAGAACCTGGCGGCCATCGAAGGAGATGCCGACATGGCTGAAGGAGATGAAGTGCTCATGCGCCAGGGAGGCAGCAGCGGCGCGCTCTTCCAGCCCTTCTACATTGGCCGGAGCCGGCGTTTCGAAGATCTCCGCATTGGAAGTAGAATCGAACATGGCCTGGATTCAGCTTACGCGACTGGAGCGGTTATGAAAATACTGAAGGTGTTGGGCGTTTTGGCCGGCATATATCTCCTGGCGTTGCTCGGTTTTTTTGCATTGCAACGAAGCTTTTTGTACTTTCCCAGCCAAGATCATGTCTCCATCAGCGAAGCGCACGCGAACAGAGCATTCAAAAACTTCTCAGTGAGAACAGAAGACGGGCTTGATTTGACGGCCTGGTACGCGCCTGCCACGAGCAAAACCTTTACCTTCGTCTTCTTCCACGGAAACGGAGATTGTTTGTTTACGGCGTCGCCAGTCGCTGATCCTTACATTGCCTCGGGTTATGGGTTTCTACTGGCGGAGTATCGCGGCTACAGCGGATTGCCCGGCAGTCCGACAGAAACCGGCCTTTATGCCGACGCTCGGGCATATATCAAAGGACTGATGGCGCAAGGAGTGAAAAGCGAAAACATTATTCTCTTCGGACACTCGCTGGGAACGGGCGTAGCTGTGCAGATGGCCGGGGAATTCCGTGTTGGCGGGGTGATGCTGCTGGCTCCTTATCTATCCATCGCAGAGATGGCGCAACGGAATTTTCCATATTTCCCCGCAAAATATATTGCTCTGGACCGTTACGCGAACGACAAGAAGATGAAGGATATTCATGCGCCTGTTTTGATCGTCAACGGAGCCAGGGACGAACTCATTCCTCCCGCCCAGGGGAAACAGCTCTATGACCTGGCCAATGAACCACGGGAATTCCATTCAATCCCTGGCCGCGGTCATAACGATTGCTTTGATGATTTCGCGATTATCGGGCTGAATTGGGTAAAACGGCTACGAACGGCGGATTGAAAAACTGATATTCGAAAGGGATGGCGGTATCCCACCCTTCCCGCGAATTACGCGGGAAGGGTGGGGCACCCATCATTTATTGTCGGATCAAAGGTATGGCGCCCGGCCGGCGAAAGAAGACGCCCGCCCCAGCCACAAACATGCCAAGCAGCAGGTAGATCGCGGTGGGCCCCTCGGGAGTTTCAGAGCCCGAGGCGAAATAGTCGGTGCCCGAGGGGTTAGGCGCAACGTTCGGATCTTCGTCGTCGTCGGGAAGTGTTATGCCCAGAGGGTCGCCGTTGCCGTCAAGGGTGACTAAGGAGGGCGTCAGGGTGCCGGAGGTGCTGCCAAGTTCGCTCTCGAGATCGCTGAGACAAGCACTGGCGTCGCCACACGACACAGGGTCAAGCACGATCATCATGTTGGCGTAAAAGACGCCTGTAAACGGGTTAAAGGAGTTGAAGAAGCCGAGCGCACCACCGCCGGCCGGTCCACCGACCCAGTAGTAGGCCGCAGGGGTTAACCATTGCGCAGTGGGTACGGAGACATCGGCTCCGACGAAGCCATTGGACTCACCTAAGAAGGTATCGTAGGCGTACCAGTAGCCAGGATAACCGAGGAGCGAGAGAGAAACGTAATTCTCAGCCGCGAGGGGAGGCCCGGCGACGAGCGCGGTCTGGGCGGACCAACCTGCAAGAGGCTGGGGATTGCCGAGCCCCCAGTTGGGGACGGCGGTGATGGTGTAGAAGTAGAAGGGGGCCGCGGCGGCCGGAGGGGTGATACCCAAAAATGCGATCACGCACGCCGTGGCAAGAAGGACTCGTTTGAGCAGAGCAAGGGGATTCATTTCAACCTCCTGGGGATGGTTCGGCCGGCCTGGAAACGAGCGAACCAGGCCCGCGGGTTAGGGTCTCGGTCTCCGATCCTATCTCACTGACACTTATTTCTCAGTTACTTACGGGGAGATTCAGGATCGTCCCGGGGGAAAGCCAACACGAATTAAAAAAATATTACACCAAAAAATATTAATTGGACAATAATTATCTTTAATCTTGCGGGCCAGCGAATGATTGGCCAGGGTGCCCAGGTCTGGATTTTCAGACTTGGGTACCCGGCCATGGGGTTTTGGGGGGTCCTTCCGACTATGCGGCGATGCTGAATGGTACGATCTTGGGGATTTTCTTGCGTCGGGCTTGCGCGAATTCATACGACGATTGCATATCGAACCAGAAGCTGGGATGCGTTCCCAGCGCCGCCGACAGGCGCAGCGAAATCTCCACTGCAGCACATTAAGCAGGCTGCCACAAGTTCAGACAGCCATCCTCTGAGGCAGTGGCCAAAAAACCATCCCGACTGAACGCGACGTCGATCACTCGGCTCTCTTGCTCCCAAACCGAGTCAAAAAGACCGGTTTCCCAATTCCAGGTCACTATACCCTGGTGGTCCGCGATGGCAATCCATGGCTTCGAGGGATGGCAGGCTAAAGCGCTTGCGATGCCTGTACGCCCCAAGCTGAAGGGCAGCCTCAACTCCAGTTTTCGCTTCCAGTCGCTGCAACTCCAAACCATCAACGAGTTCCAGGTTAATCCAGCAAACAAGCAGGAATTCGGGGACCACGCCACCGCTCCCAATGCATTCGGGGAATCACGCAGAGTCTGCGCGCACTTGCCGTTGTCAACATTCCAGACTCTTATGGTTTTGTCCCGCGATGCCGAAGCGAGGTGTCGCCCATCGGGCGAGAATGCAAGGGAGGTTATCTCGCCGGTGTGGCCCTTCAGGGTATGTAAGAGGTTGCCATCGTTCGCGGAATATATCTTCACGGCTGCCGCCGGTGGACCGTCCACGACTGCCAGGAGCGAAGCAGTAGGGGAAAAGCGTCCCTTTATCGCCCCATCCCGAATCTCGCTGGCCAGCGAACCATCGGGCAGGTGACGCATTCTCAGGATTTTGGACCATCCTTGACCGATGACCCATTCCCATTCTTGCGAGACGACAAGAGAGCCATCACTGCTAATCGACATGGAGGATGACCCGTAAGGACATTCGATACCGTTCGGACCCGGAACCATCAAGTCCGTAAACGGAAGTGGGTCCAGG
>Ga0326728_10009281_pt1 | contig 23771 bp, 22 predicted proteins | sample MB3enrmetagenome_FD_207602 | JGI IMG/M metagenome (GOLD analysis project Ga0326728, IMG submission 207602) | Lab enriched peat soil microbial communities from McLean, Ithaca, NY, United States - MB31MN | ecosystem: Environmental > Terrestrial > Soil > Wetlands > Peat | place: USA: New York... | reverse complement strand
CGTTGGGCCATCGCGGTCAGCGCCTCTTCCACAATTTGCGCCGGCTCGCGGCCCGGTGAACGCGCCAGTTGCTGTCGGAGGGCCTCTTCGGCTTGAGGTGTAAGGGTTACCTGCATGTAGATCAGTATAACTTAGGCTGCCTACGCCATCAACGAGTAATCCAGAATCTTGCTTCCATGACCCGCGATATCCGCAAGGCCTTCCGTCGTAGGTGGACGGCTTGCCGTCCCCTCGTTCGCATTCACCCTGCGGAACGCCGGGTAAAGCAAGCCCGGCATCTCGTGATTGCATTCACCCATTCGAAAGGCGCCGGAGGTTGTGTGACCCGGAGGTGGCCACGGCCAATTCGTTTTGGGAATTGATCGTGGGTTCGCCACCGAAAGGAATGCCCACGATCACAAAAACAGTGACCGCTGGATGGTACGCCTACTTGTTGCGAGTCTACGAAGACTTCTGACGGGAAAGTCTTTGAGCTATTCGTTCACAATCTGCACGGAACTCCGGGATATCTGGCTCTGGATCGTTTCCGTTTGCAAGTTCGTCGGCACGGCGATATTCTGCTAAGGCTTGTTCTAGCAGACCATCCTTTTCGTACAACCACCCCAAGTCGTGGTGCCCCTCCGGGTCATCGGGGAAATCCCCCACCGCTTCTAGAGCGTCGGTCATTGCCTTTTCGCGACGCAAATCCTCCTCCGCACACCGTTCGCAGCGCGAAACCTCCCGCCCTTTCTTTATGGCATACACTGCATAACCCACAAGAAATCCGATCAGTGAGCCCTCGGCAAACCTAACTCCCAAGCCAAACCACAAACAGATGAAAACGTAAGCTATAAGCCCCAGGATAGCTATTGCCAAAATCATGGCGAGTTTTGCGCGACCTTGATGCATCGGGGTTTGAGAGTTAGGCTGGCGCAGAGCACAGTTCTGCACTTCAGTATCTCATTTTAGCGCTCGTTGTACTCGCCCACAAAGGGCATCTTGCGCGTGGGTGGCACATACATTGCCTTTCATGTATGCGCTCTGGCAACAAGCGTAACATCTCTGTCCACGCGTCCTAACCCGGCTTGTTTTGGCTACTTAACGGTCACCGACATAAAGGGCAATGTCGGCGTCGCCCGTGGCCAAATAGGAGATTGTAATTATTCTCCGCCTGCCCTTCTTAGTATGTCTAACTCATCTGCGGTAACCGTCCATGAGGCAAATCCACAATCCCGACAGACCAAAACTGAATGCTTCATCGAAGCAGGTTGTATTTTCCGGCTAGCATCTAAGTAGAGCTTCACGTCTGCTGGAAATTCGACTGTGTTTGCCGAGTCGCAGTTCTTGCAAGGCATGGATACCTCCCCTGAGAATTCATACAGCCACTGTGGATGGCACGTACATAGTCTGCAAAGGGTGAAGTGCGAGAAGCGGAAACGCCCGTCATTGCCATGAGGTATTCTTCATTCCTTCACCCGGTGCAACAGACGTTCGTAATTCTCCTTATAGGTTTTATCCTGGGGGTTGAGCGTGGTGGCCGCGAGGTATTCTTCCAGAGCCCCTCGCAGGTCGCCTTTCTTCTGCAAAGCGAACCCGAGGCCATTGTGGGCGAAGGCATTATTGGGGTTCAAGCGTAGCGCCTCGCGTTCTTCAGCGATTTCTCCATCCCAGTTGTGCGTGTTTCCGAGCGCGAGGCCAAGGTTGGCGTGCGCCTGCTCGTTTTTCGGGTTCAGGCGCAGCGCTTCGCGGAACTCGGGGATCGCCCCATGCCAGTCACCCTTTCCCCCTAGCGCGAGGGCGAGGGCGTTGTGCGCTACATCATTATTCGGGTTCAAGCGCAGAGCTTCGCGTTCTTCCGCGATCTCTCCATCCCAGTCGCCCTTGGCCCCAAGGGCCAAGCCGAGATTGACGTGTGCAACCTCGATATTGGGGTTTAACCGGATGGCCTTGCGTTCTTCCGTGATCTCTCCATCCAGGTCGTGCCTCTGTCCAAGCGCGAGGCCAAGGCCCAAGTGCGCCAAGCTATTATTGGGGTTCAAGTGCAGCGCCTCATGGTATTCGGCGATGGCTCCATCCGAGTCGCCCTTTCCTCCAAGCGCGGCGCCGAGGCCGATGTGCGCCATGTCATTATTGGGGTTTAGCCGCAACGCCTCGCGAAATTCAGGAATCGCCCCCTCCCTGTCACCCTTCTGTGCGAGCGCCCAGCCGAGGGCGAAGTGCGCCCCGTCATTATCGGGGTTCAATTGCAGGGCTGCATGTTCCTCCGCGATCTCTCCATCCGTTTCACCTTTGTGTCCGAGTGCAACGCCGAGGTTGAAGTGTGCCGCGTCGTTGTTGGGGTTCAAGCGCATGGCTTCGCGTGCGGCGGACGCGGCATCGTCCCACTTCTGCTCCTGAACAAGGGCATAGGCAAGGCTCGCATAAAATTCATTATTCTGTGGGTCTTCCAGCAAGGCCGCACGATACTCCTGCTCAGCCTGTACGTACTGACCTTTCCGTTCAAAGTCTGCTCCGCGCGCCATGTGCTGCCGAAGTTCGGTCTGCCGCGCCTGGGCACCCGGATCAATGGTCACGGACTTTGTCACCTTGGCACCCTTGAGCGCGCTAACCAGTTCGTCCTCGCCACCGGCCAAGCGGACTTCCTGAAGGTAATCATCCGTGGGCTCAAAATCGATGCCGCGTTCCTGGACCAGCATGGTGACCCGGTGGCTCGGCACTTGGCCCGCCAGCAGGGCGAAAACCTGCACTTGGTTCAGCGGCTTCTTGGCGCTGGCGGGCTCGGGCGGCTTGGCGGAGCGCAGGGCGTTAAGAAATGCCTCGCTCGCGCCTGCGGCCTTGAGGGTTTGGACAAAGTCCTCAGACGGGGCGAAATCAATCCCGCGCTGCTCGATCAGCTTGGCGCCCGACTCATCTCCGAATCCGTTTCGCACCATGTTACTGACCTGCTCCTGGGTGAAGGGCTTTCCCGAGGTCGCTGCTGTGGCGCCATCCTTTAGGGCAACACTTTGTAGAGTCGAGCGGCGCTCGGCCTTTTGTCGTGTCCCCACCGCCGTGCGGCGGTCGGAGACCGCCGCTACAGCACCGCCGCCCATGAGGGCGGCACACGCAACGTAGGGCCGAACAGCGTTCGGCCTCGGCCCAGCGCTGCTGGGCCCTACGTTCTTCTGTCGCGCCCCGGCAAACGGGGCAATGATCAACGCAGTCGCCAGAATGAAAAAAGTCAGCGCTTTGCGGAATCTCATGGCCACCTCGCGCGGTTCGTGTGGACTGAGCAATATCGGTGGGGGTGATTATACCGAAAATGGACAACCGTGGCGTGAACGCGTTACGTAGCCCCTCGATTATAGGGTCCGCGGCTCTTACCTTGCAAATGCCGCAAATCGCCAAGACGGACGCCTGCCCTTGGGTTCGGGATTGGAGTGTAAGGAAAGGCCGCAGACCTCAACGGCGGATGCGCTACGATCGCTCCCTGAATCAGGGGGTCGCTAATGTTCCACCTTGCCATGCTTTGCGGTATAGTGTTCGGCGCGCGTCGTAGCGGATACCAAGAGGTCCCTGACATCATGAAGGCTTTAACGCTGACAGAATACAAACACCTGGTCTTTGGAGATGCCCCGGACCCGCAGATTGCCGAAGATGAAGTCCTGGTGAGGGTGCGCGCGTGCGGGATTTGCGGCAGCGACGTGCATGGAATGGACGGCTCCACCGGGCGCCGCCTCCCACCCATCATCATGGGCCACGAAGCGGCCGGCGTCATCGCCGAGGTGGGAAAACATGTCGACGGCTGGAAACAAGGTGACCGGGTAACTTTCGACTCGACCATTTCGTGCGGCACGTGCTGGTATTGCCAGCGCGGCTTGATCAACCTGTGCGACCATCGCCGGGTGCTGGGGGTCTCCTGTGAAGACTACCGGCAGCACGGCGCCTTCGCCGAATACGTAGCCCTGCCCCACCGCATTCTTTACCGCCTCCCTGACACCGTCTCCTTCGAACAAGCCGCCATGCTTGAGCCGGTGTCCGTAGCGGTGCACGCCGTGGAGCGCACGCCCGTTTCCCTGGGGGATACCGCGGTGGTGATGGGAACCGGCATGATTGGCCTCCTGGTGGTGCAAGCCCTGCGAGTGGCGGGGTGTGGAAAGATCATTGCTGTCGACCTCGAGCCGCAGAAATTAAAGCTGGCGCTCACGCTCGGCGCCGACGTGGCTCTGAAAGCCGATGAGTGCGACGTCGCTAATGAAGTGCGGAGCCATACTCACGGGCGAGGGGCTGATGTGGCCCTGGAAGTCATCGGTCTGAGCCCCACCATCAACACGGCAGTCGCCTGCCTGCGCAAGGGCGGCTCGCTGACCCTGGTGGGAAATTTCCGGCCCACCGTGGAAATCCCGCTGCAAGCGGTGGTCACGCGGCAATTGACGCTGGCGGGGAGTTGCGCCAGCAATGGTGAATACCCCGCCTGCCTGGATTTGCTGGGCCGCAAGGCCATCAACACGGATGTGTTGGTCAGCGCCACTCCCCCCCTGGCGGAAGGCGCCGCCTGGTTCAATCGCCTTTATGACCGTGAACCTGGCTTGCTAAAAGTCATCCTGCATTGTTAGCGCTATGGAAACACTCCGAACCGCTATCGTCGGCTGCGGGAAAGTGGGGCACCTGCATGCTCAAGCCCTCCGCCGCGCACCGGAGTCGGTATTCGTCGCGGCGTGCGGCAGGGACCCGAAAAAGACCGAGACTTTTGCCGCCACCTACAAGGTGAAAGCCTACGTGGACGTCGAGGAGATGATTGCCCGCGAGGGCGTGCAAGCCCTAACCATCTGCACCCCTCACCCGTTGCACGCCTTGCACGCCGTCAAAGCCGCCCGGGCCGGCGTTCATGTCCTTATTGAGAAACCGCTGGCATCGTCGCTGGAGGATTGCGACGCCATCCTCAATGCCGCGAAAGAGCATGGCGTCAAGGTGGGGATGGTTTCCCAGCGGAGATTTTATGCCCCGTGTGCGCGGGTCAAGAAGGCGATCGAGGATGGCAAACTGGGCCGGCCGATCCTCGGCTCCGTGGCCATGTATGGTTGGCGGGACGAAGGCTACTACCGCAGTGACCCATGGCGCGGTTCGTGGAAAGGCGAAGGGGGCGGAGTCCTGGTGAACCAGGCGCCGCACCAACTAGATCTGCTCCACTGGTATATGGGCCCCATCGAGGAACTCTTCGGATTCTGGGCCAACCTCAATCACCCTTACATCGAAGTCGAGGACACCGCGGTGGCGGTGCTGCGTTTCAAGAACGGGGCCCTCGGCAATATCGTGGTCAGCAATTCCCAAAACCCGGCGCTCTACGGAAGGGTTTACGTGCACGGCAGCAACGGCGCTTCCATCGGGGTGCAAACTGATGGCGGGGCAATGTTCATCGCCGGAATGTCAAGTATCACCGAGCCTCCCATCAACGATTTGTGGACCGTGCCGGGCGAAGAAGCATCCTTGAAGCAATGGCAAAAGGAAGACTCTGATTTCTTTCTAAGCATTAATCCCATCGAGTACTATCACCAACTCCAAATTTCCGACTTCTTAAAGGCCGTGATGGCGGGCCGCGATTCCGCCGTCCCCGGCGAAGAGGGCCGCAAAACCGTGGAAATCTTCGAGGCCCTCTATCGCTCCGAGCGAGATCGGAAACCGATCAAGTTCCCCTTAACACCCGAAATGGGCGGGCCCCAATGGGGTGGCCGCACACCCGGTCAAAAGCCTTGACTGGCAGATTCTAATCCCCACACGGGCGGGTCATTTCTTCAGGAGCTGTTTCTCCAGTTTTTGTGAGCGGGCATTCAACTCGTTTAACTGGCGCATGTCATCCTCTGCCGAGTTCACGGCATTCTGGATGCGGCTCAGAACGGCGCCACTGCACGCGCCGGAGCTCGGCTCGTGGCTTGTATCCAACATGCTGCTCATGGCGCGGAATTCACCGGTGATGTCCCGGTAGCGGCGGAGGATGGAAGTTAGATAGACGTCGCGGCGGCGATCCAGATCCTGAAGGCTGGCAATGGTGCGGGACATATCGGTGGATTGCGTGGTGACGGCGGCGGTATCCGTCTTGAGCTGAGCGTTATCGGCCTCCAAAGCCGCGACGCGTTGGCGGGCGATGTCCGACTGCGCGAGCGCAGCGTCAAGCTTCTTTTGCAACTCCTCGAGTTGGGCCTGCGAATCGGCCTGTTGCTTTTGCAGGGCCTCCTGGGCAGCCGCCAGAGCTTTGGTGTTTTGATCATTGGAGGTGGAAATCTGCGTCTGCAGGTCCGTCATGGTGGCGCGGGTTTCCGCCAGTTCACGGTCCAGCCGCTCGATGACCGCCTCTCGCTTGGCGACAGCGGCATGATCGTTCCCCACCGGCGCCTCCTCGACTACCGCCGGGGGAGGTATTTGCTGATCCTTCTGGCGCAGGGCTTCCCGCAGCAAACGCAGGGATTGCGCATCCGACTCCTGGCGGCGCTGGAGTTCGGCCATCTGCTGCGACTGGCGCAAAATGATCATCAGGGAGGCAGCCAGAACCGCCCCCAAGACCAGCTCAAATGTAATTCGCAGACCCAAGGGTCGCATTAATCCTCCTTCGGGCGCAGCCGAGTGCGCCACGAGAGCCGCGCATCTTCGCCATTGCAGGGAGCGCTCAGATGGATTTGTGCGCTGCTATGAGATTTGGGGGGCACGGCCAGGGTCAGCCGCCAGGCGCTCAAAATGCGAGTGAAAACTGCGGCGATGGCATCGGGAATTTCCCCCACCGAGCGGCACGCCTCCCCTTTGCCACCCGTGGCATCCGCGAGGGTCAGCAGGCCATTTCGATAGGATTCGTTGAGCGTATCCCCGCGGTAACTGATGTGGACCACAAACAGGGGCGCCTCCAGGTCGCTGACCTCTTCCACCAGTTTCGAGATCTTATCCTGTATCAGGGCATCGGGAAAGACGCGGCTGAGGTCGTGGGGATCGCTCCCATTGATGACTGGATTCGTGTAATCCTCGCGATAATTATAAATATTACTATCGCTGATATACAGAACAGAAACCCGCACGGGAGACTTTCGCAGAATACTGTCCCCCAGGCCCAACGCCGGGCTTACCGTTTCAAACAATCCGGGCTTGCCTGTGCTGCCCAGGTCCTTGATGGCATCCAGCAGGGATTGGCGGTTGGGGCTGGGGTCGGCAAGCACATGCAGCCCGTCCTGGTCGCGCAGGAGGCCCACCCAGGCGTTGGCGGGCAATTTTGAGATTTCCGCCAGCAGCGCTTGTTTCGCGGCATCCACCAACGATACTTCGCCGTTGAAATCGAGGACGATCAGCACGATTTGGTCGCTGCCCGGACCCAACTGGGAGACCACCGGCGCCGGTTTGCCGTTGAAGGTGGCTTCGAACTTCGGAGCAGGGCCACAATCGCCCTCTTCGATCCAGGCGGGAATGGAAACCTTGGCCGTTTGCGCCTGGACGTTTCCGAGCGTGGAAGCGGCTGCCAGAAGTGCGAGAACCAGGGGGTAGGATTGGAGCATCAGAAGCTGAACTTCAGTCCAAGTTGGATGACGCGGCCACCGTGGGAGCCAATGATTCTGCCGGCGTCGACATTGGGCGCACTGGCCGAACCGATCATCGTGTCAGGATAATTCCAGTTCGCATGATTGAGGACATTCAGGGCCGTGGCGTTGAATTCAAAGGCCCGCTCGCCGCCGATGGGGAGGCGCTTGCCCAGGCTGACGTCCATATTATTATAGCCGGGCCCCAACAGGTCCGCTATGGTGCGAGAGGCGTTCCCCAAGGTAAAGTCCGCCGGCTGATCGAAGGCCGCGGGATTGTACCACTCCGACGGGCCGGGATTGGCCACGTGCGGGCTCACGCCCGGCACGACATTTACGTTGAGCGTGGAGAGGATGTCTCCCGTATTGTTGAATTCCGGATGTGGCGCCAGGGGTGTTCCGTGATTCCAGTAGGCGTTGCCACTGAGCGACCAACCTCGCACCAGGGCGCCCCCGATGCCCGAGAAATTCAGCAACGGCTGGTTGGGGCCAAACGGAAACTCATACACGTAACTGAGGGTCACATACTGAGGCGTGTTGTAGCTTGTCGCTGACCAGTCTTTGCCCAGGTTGAAGAGATCCTGGTTCCCGTAAGGGCCGGAATAATCATCCATTTGTTTGGAAAATTCATAATAGGCGGTGAAGGTCAATCCGAAGGAGGCGCGCTTCTCGACGCGCAGATAGCCGGCGTCCCGCTGGTAGCGGCCCGCCGGGTACTGCCCGTAAAGTTCGAAGCCGGTGTATTGCGGGTAGGGCTGGAGCGTCGAGCGGAAAGAGTAGTCGTAAAGGTTGTCCCCATAACTCAGGTCGGCAGGGCTGATGGCATTGGGGTTGACAGTGCCATCGCCCACCAGGAGGTCACGGCCCACACTGTGGTTTGCCCCCATCGAAACAGTAATGGAGAAAGGAACCTCCCGCTCGATCGAAAAGGCCGCGGATTGATAGACGGGCTCCGCCTTGGCCAGATTCATAAAATCGGCGGTGGTGTTATCGGCCGCTGAGGGACTCAGATCCGGGAGGGACATGCCGAGCGCGGGGAAGCCCGCCGTCAAATCGACCGCCGGGCTAAGTTGCGTATTGGGAGAAATAAAGGTCTGAGTCGCATTGAACCCTTGCGTGGCCCATTGCCCGTTGTAAATCGGAATCTGGCCATGCGCGCGGCTGTAAGAGGCGCGAACCACCATTCTGCTATTGCCACGCGGATTCCAGGTGATGCTGATCGAGGGGTCAAGATCGTAATTCAACGGCCGCATCCCCCGCGATATTCTGTCGACGCCGGCAAAGGCGAGCCCGCCGGGAAGGCCGTTGGAGGGGTCAAGCACCTCAGGGTCCACGGTGCTCTGGCGATTGTATTTCTCTGTCCGCGGTGTCCGGCGGCTGAAGGTGAGGCTGGTAGTAAGGGTCAGATTCTTTCGCGCGGCGTACCGGTCCCGCGCGGTGAACCCCTGGTAAGAGTTGCGAAAATAAGAGGGGGCGGTGATGACGGTGCGTTGCGCAGAGGCCGGCAGACCGAGCAGGAAGCCGGCGAAGGGATCGCCGGTATCGGTGATTCCCGGCAGGCTGGTAATATCCGCAGTGAACTGGAAGTAACCGGAAGGGAAAGTGGGGTTAAACGAATTCACTTGATAGTATGCACCCTCCCCGGTCAGATGAATGGAATGCTTGCCTTTCCGCGTGGACCACGCGTCGCTAAGGTCCAGCGTGGTGCGTGCGTTCCGCGAGTTAGGGTAAGCCGTACCCATCGATACATAGTTGCTCAGCGAATAGACAGGAAAAGGATTCGCTGATCCACTGCCCGACTGTACGACATCTGAGCTCACTGCCAGGCTGGCTGAGTTCACGGTGTTGCTGCTGGCGGTATACACGTAATCCAGTTCCGAGCGCACCGTAGAAAAGCGCTGCTCCGGCGAAGCGGGGCTAGCGTCGTTGGGGAAATATTTCGCGGGGCTCAGATATCCGCTGGAAATGGTGGTGTTGGAGGTCAGACGGTGGCGCTCATGAAAGGGGTGATCAACCTTGGCGATAATTCCATCGGCGTCGTCAATCTGCGGCGAGTTGACAAAGTAGTTATTCTGAAAGAATGGCCCGATATCCGTGTTGGGCCCGGGATACAAGGCGAGAGCTTGTTGAGCCGCGGATGACAGGCGGGATGTGGGGATGATATTCCCGGGAAACTGCGCCCGCAGATATTGAAGATTGCTGGTGGAGACTGCTTGCGTCGGATCATAAGCGGGATTGGGTGTGGTCTGTGCCGGGTCGTAGACGGGCAAAATATACCCGGAGGGGTCCACAACTTGCGAATAGTCACCCTGACGTTGTGGCATGGTGGGAACCGTCAGCAGGTTGGCACGAAAAATCCGCTCGCGCACGCCTTCATACGACATCATGAAGAAAGTGTTGTTGGGGTTCGTGATGAGGTGGGGGAAAAGTACAGGGCCGGAAACGTTAAATCCGAATTGATTGCGGCGAAGCGGGGATACGCTCTCCCCGTTTTGTTTCACTTCATGCGGAATCGCATCCAGAACGTTATTGCGGAAGTTTTCAAAAAGCCGCCCGTGCCAGCGCATTTTGGGGCCGTGGTGCTCCTGCGCGTTGGGCGGGCTCTCCGGGCGCATCCCCAGATCCCGCGTGAGAACCTTGAATTCGTCGGCGGCCTGGGAAAGAGGGCTGGGTTGCTTGGACGGGGTTGTGCCACTCCCCATGGCGCACACTTCCCCCCGTACCGCGAGCAGGACGAGAGTGACCCTCAAGACGACGCTTACCCAAGTCTTCATCAAAAAATTCCGTAAAATTTCACTATATACTTCACTCAGAACTGCCGCAACCCCCCGAGGTGCGTCCGGGCGAGGACGCAGCCGTTGACTTCACCGTAATAATCCGTTCACGCGCGGCTTGATTGCCGGGGCGGTTGCATCGTCAAGCATCCCGCGCATCGGGCGAGAGGGGCGTCCTCCCAGGCCGGGCGCAGGAAGGTCCATTATTTTGGATGCTCTGTCGTACCTCTCTGGTGGCATGGGCATCCCACCCCTTTCCTCTTCTTCGGCAGCATTCGCCATAGCTCAAGCCCGCCTGGACGCAGCCCTTGCCGTCGCACGGCTTGCAGGCGCACGGGGTTGGCGTCATGATGAACAAATGATCACGGAACGTGCACCCAGGAAAACGGCTTTACGTGCGGAATTTCAGAACAGCGACTTGCTTACCAGCCTTCCTGTACCTTCTGACGATCGATTACACGAGCTGGCGAAATCCATTGCCTCGGCACTGGAGGAGGGGACGGCCGGGGACCTCCAGGCGGGATGCGCCGCATTCCTGAGCATCGCCGCGGATTTCTACGGCGTCGAGAGGCCCGGCGTCCGCGTTCTTGCCGCCCGCCCAGTGCGCGTCCGCGAGGGCGGCTGGGCATCGGAGTTATTTGGGGATTACTCTCCGGAAACCCTGCTGATTCGAGTTTGGATGCGCACGGCGGTCCGCAAGCAAGTGACTTCCTTCGGAACTTTCTTGAGCACTCTCTGCCATGAGTTTTGTCACCACTTGGATTATCAGCGGTTCAAGTTCAGCGACTCGTGGCACACGCGCGGCTTTTATGAGCGCACCGCCGCACTTTACCACCACGCGCGAGGGACTCCGGCCAAGCGGCTCTTCTGGGCGGCAATGTCGGGCGGCCGGTGGAGAATTGATTGGCCGCGGACCCAGCGCGGCACTTGAGGTTTTTGACTGAACAAGCCATGGCCCACGACGAGGAACCTATCCGCATTCCCATTACCGACGTCTTCGATTTGCACACCGTGCAACCGAAAGAGGTTGCCGCCGTCGTCGAAGCCTATCTCGAGGAAGCAGACCGTTTGGGATTAAAGGCATTGCGCATCATTCACGGCCGCGGCATCGGCGTGCAACGGCAGATCGTGCGCGCTGTGTTGGCGCGCACACCCTTCGTTATCTCCTTTAACGACGCGCCTCCCGAGGCCGGGGGGTGGGGCGCCACGGTAGTCAGGTTGCGATGACCGAAGGGCGAAGCTCACTTTCCGAGAGCGAGTGCCCGCCTCAGGTAGGAGAGAATTCCTCACTTGTTAAAACGAGACTCGGCCTTTTAGACGTTAGCTCGCGGCCCCTAGCGGTTCATTCCCGCGAACATGGCTTTCAGGGTCTCGGAGTTGGTGGCGGCCACCAGATTCTTGGCGCCTCCGATCGCAACCTCGTCGCCGCCGGTCGCCAATTCTTTCATGGTTTCCGCAATGAAGTCTTGCAAAGGCATAGGCTGGGAGCCGCCGGACCCGACGGTCTTCCGGGGCCCTCCCAACTCTGTCGCCACGTACGGTGGAATCAGTTCGATCACTCTTACTCCCGAATGTTTCAAAAGGTGGCATAAGGAGAGGGTGAAGGAATGAACGGCAGCCTTGGTGGCGCAATAGACGGGAAAGTGCGCCAGGGGAACAAACGCCAGCCCGGAGGAAACGTTTACCAGCACGGCGTTCGATTGTTGGATCAAATGTGGCATGAATTCCGCGGCGATGCGAATAACTCCCAGCACATTGGTGTTGATCTCGTCGGTCAACCCCTCCTCATCCAGTGGCGTTCCCGGAGCAAGCTCCAGCCGCCGCTGCACGCCTGCGTTGTTGAACACGCAGTTAAGGGACGGGAACTCCGCCACAACCCGCCGGGCGACGGTCCGAATCGCTCCGGGGTCCCGCACATCGAGCACAAAGTAGTGCATGCCGGGATTCGCCGCACAGATTTCCCGGAGGCGATCCTCGCGCCGGCCGCTGATGATGACCTGATTCCCCAGCTTATAAAACGCCTCGGCCAAGCCTTTGCCAATCCCCGACGTGCCGCCGGTAATGAAAATAGTGTTCGCATGCATTTGCATGTGTTGATCTCCACAGGATGTGCTTCTGGAGAACCGGTCATTGCCCAGGGATACCGGCTTCGGGCAATGGGCCCCCCCATGAGCATATACCGCGTCGCCCTTCTCCTGCATCAGATTTAGGCCGAAGCCTCCGGGTCGGTAGCTGGCGCCTGCGAGATTTCCAGTTGGTCTCCGACCCGAGTCTCCGTACGGACGACCGTATGGACGGGAAGTTCCAGCACGCTGTGCGCTTGGAAACTCAATTTGGAGATGCGGTAAGGGCGGAGATGCTCCTCAACACTAACCACCGTGTGATGGTGGTCGAGGAAGATCAGATCCAACGCATAGAGCATACCGATGGTATGGACTCCGTGCGACGGAACAATCCAGAGCCCATTCCCGGGGCGGACCCAGCGCCGGGTAGTGCCGAGCAAGCCCACCAGTCGGCTGAAGTAGCCGTCCGCCACCTTGGCGCGCGTGGCTACAAACCTCTCGCGGGTTTTATTATAAACACAGACGTGTTTACTGCTGCCGGCGGCTACCGCGTGCACGGCTCATGCCTCGCAGGTCGAGATTTCACGCTCCCCACAACCAGCCCAACTACTTGGTTGCCTTACTGGTGCGGCGCCAGATGATGATGGCAAAAATGATAACTGCTCCGACGCCCGAAATAATTTGAATCATCGTTGAACTCATGTTAAGCCTCCTCAAAAGTGTACCGATCTACCTTCGATTCGAGAAACCATTCTGGCCCACCCGCGATGACGGCGTCATCGATGAAGCTGCCCCAGGATGCGAAACATGGTGATCACCGCGGGACCCAGGATGACGACAAAGAGGGCGGGAAAAATAAAGAAAACCAGGGGAATGACCATTTTCACAGTGGTCTTCGCAGCCATTTCCTCGGCGCGCTGCCGGCGCTTCATACGCAGATCGTCAGAATGAATGCGCAGCGATTGCGCCACGCTGGTGCCGAAGCGGTCGGTTTGAATCAAGGTGGCCACCAGCGCCTGAAGATCGTCCACCCCTGTCCGCGTGGCGAGAGAGCGGAGGGCTTCCATCCGGGTTTTGCCCACCCGCACTTCGGCATTGACAAGGTCAAACTCCTCGCACAATTCAGGGTGCGCAATCCTCAATTCCTCGCTGACATACATGAGCGCCTGATCGAGGCCCAAGCCTGCCTCCATGCAAATGACGAGGAGGTCGAGGGCGTCCGGCAAAGCCAGGCGCACGAGTTGCTGGCGGGCTTTCACTTGCCGGCCCAGCCAGATATCCGGCAATATAAATCCCGCCACCCCCGCCACGACAAAGAGGAGAACGGGATTGCTTTTGTAAAAGCCCGTGAAATAGGTCAATCCGCCCAAAGCCACGATTACGATAACTCGCGCCGCGCGAAAGGCCGCCGCCGCTTCCGGCCGCCGGAAGCCCGCCCGCGCCAAACGCTGGTCGGTTTCCGAAGTTCGGTCGGAGGACGACGGAAGGATCCTCACAATCCCGGAGAGGATCGTGTCCATCAGTTTCCGCCGCGGTACTTCCAAACCCACCCGTTCGCGGCCGGGAAGGCTCCAGAGATGTCCGAGGCGGTCGGTGATCTGTCGAGATCCACCGGAAAAGGCGTAGATCAGCGCCATGGCGATGAAGATGCTCGCCCCAATAATCACGACGCTGACGGATCCGAACATAGAACGGCTACCCCTTTGCGAACGTTTCAGACCTTGATCTTGACAATTCTCCAAACCATGATCGCGCCCAGGGTTTGCAAGACGGCGGCGGTGATAAGCATGAGCTGGCCCAAACGGTCCACGAACAACAAGTTCACATAATCAGGGTCGAGCACATGCAACAGAAGCATCATGACTACTGGCAAGGCCATCAGGATGGCCGCAGTTAGACGGCCCTGCGCGGTGCGCACCCGCACTTCTCCGGCGATTCTGAACCTCTCGCGAATCACGTGGGCGAGGTTGTCAAGAATCTCGGCGAGGTTTCCGCCCGTCTCTTTCTGCACCAGCAGGGCGATCACAAACAGGCGGACGTCCACCAAGGGGACCCTTTGGCATAGGCTCAAAAGCGCTTCCCGCAAGGGCAGGCCGAATCGTTGTTCGTCAAAGGTGATGCGGAACTCGGTGGAAACCGGATCCGGCAAGTCGGTCGAAACGATTTCCAACCCGGTGGCAAAGGAGTGTCCGGCGCGCACCGAACGCGAAAGGAGCTCAATCACCTCGGGAAATTCCCGCTCAAAAGCCGCCATACGCCGCGAGCGCTTTATGGCCACAAAAATCATCGAAAGAAAGGCGGCCGGAACGCCCGCGGCTACTGCCAGCCAGAAGTTACCGTATAAAATCCTGACCCCTTGCATCGTCGCCAACCCCATCGCGGCGCTGATCAGCACGATTTTTCCCGGCCGCACCTGCATTCCCGCCTGGGCGATGAAGTTGCGCAAGCGTCCCGGCCACGACCAACGCACCAGCATCTTGTTGAGCGTGGGGATGCTGCTCAACAATTCGTCGCGCATCAGATTCAGGTCCAGGGCATTCTGGGCAAACGGGGTGCCCTTCTCAATAGCTTCGAGGCGGCCCCGAATGATGTCCCCGTTCTTTGGCCCCCTCGTGAACACATAGATCCCCGCGAAAACCAGGATGATGATCAAGAACACGAGAGCAGCGAATAACAACGGCATGAGGCGATCCCTTTTTAATGCAGCCGGGTGGATTCAAACATGGACGGGGGCAGGTTGACGCCCGACGCCGCCAGGCGTTCCGAAAGCCGGGGGCGTATTCCCGTCGCCACAAATTCACCCAGAACTGTGCCGTTTTCCGCCAAACCGATCTTTCGGAACGCGAAAATCTCCTGCATGCTGATGATGTCCCCTTCAATTCCGGTGATTTCCGAGATGCTCGTAACTTTCCGGGTGCCATCACTCATGCGGCTGACCTGCACCACCACATCGATGGCGGAGGCAATCTGGCGCCGGGTGGCAATCTCCGGCAAGTTCAAATTTGCCATCGCCACCATCGTTTCCAATCGTCCCAGGGCGTCGCGCGCCGAATTGGCGTGGATGGTCGTCAACGAGCCGTCATGGCCCGTGTTCATAGCCTGGAGCATGTCGAGCGCTTCCTCTCCGCGCACCTCACCCACGATGATCCGGTCCGGGCGCATGCGCAGGCTGTTGATCACCAACTGCCGCTGGTGGACGGCGCCCTTCCCCTCCACGTTGGGGGGGCGCGTTTCAAGCCGCACCACGTGATCCTGGTGAAGTTGCAGTTCCGCGGCGTCCTCGATGGAGATAATGCGCTCGCGATTGGAAATGAAAGAGGAAAGGATATTCAACAGCGTGGTTTTGCCCGCGCCCGTGCCTCCGGAAATGAGCGTATTCATGCGTGCAAAAACACATCCTCGCAACAGGGCCAACATCCCGGAAGTCAGCGTCTGGTTGCGCAGCAAAGCCTCCACATTCAAGGGTACCCGCCCAAACCGGCGAATGGAGAGGCAAGGGCCGTCAATAGCCAGGGGAGGAATGATGGCGTTCACCCGCGAGCCGTCCGCCAGGCGCGCATCCACCATCGGTGACGATTCATCGATCCGCCGTCCCACAGCCGAGACGATGCGGTCGATGATAGCGAGGAGATGCGCTTCGTCGCGAAACTGCACGTTGGTCCGTTCCAGCAGCCCCCGGCGCTCTATATAAACGTCTTTGTGCGTGTTCACCAGGATATCGGAGATGGAGTTATCCTTCAGCAGGGGTTCGAGAGGACCCAATCCGAACACTTCGTCAAGAATCTCCTGGGCGAGGCGCTCCCTTTCCTGGAGGGTCATGGGCGTGCTTTCCGCGGTGGTCAGACTCTCGACAATCTGCGCCACCTCGGCGCGCACGGCGTCCCGATTCAACTGCGTGACGCGGTCCAGGTTCAATCTCTGGATGAGGCGGCGGTGAATCACCGCCTTCACTTTGCCCAAATCGGGCTGACCCGTATAGATCTCCGCCATCTACCCTCTTATCGCTTGCTTGAGAAATAGCCCCAGGAATGATCCTCGCTTCTCCACGTCCTCCCGGTGCACCCCGGAAATCTGCTCGGCCATGTGGCGGAATTTCTGCACCAGTTGATCATTTTGACCGCGCGAAAGCTCCATTCCCAGGTTGACCGCCCGACTGACTTGCTTGAAATCGTTGGGCAGGCGCGCGAAGATCGGCAGCTTGACGCGCTTCTCAAACGCTTCAAGGGGGTCCTCATCCGCCCGATGCCAGCGATTGACAACGAGGCGAAGGCGGTCGGAGTCAATGCCCAGGGAGCGCAGCAAAGTAACTTGCCGCTCCAGACTCCATAAGCTGGGTACATTGGTCTCCGTCACGAGAACGATTTGGCGGGCCAAACGCAGCACCGGCGCCCATTCGGAAGAGCAACTGGGGCCGATATCCGCCACCACGAAATCAGAGCTGCTTTGGGCCACGTTGATGACCCGGGCGAGGGACAGGGGGGAAATCCGGTCCCATTCATCGGCGTGGGAAGCTCCGGCAAGCACTTGTACGCCGCTCTTGTGATTCGCCAGCAATCCGCTGAAGAGATGGCTATCGAGGCGGTCAAGGCTTTCCACCGCGGCGCGAAAAGAAAACCGAGTTTCCAAATCCAGCAGCAGCGCGGCGTGACCCAGCGGGCGCCCCAAATCGAACAGCACTACACGCTTCCCCGCCCCGCGCGCCAACTGCACGGCGAGATTCACCGCGACCGTGGTCGTCCCCACGCCACCTTTGGCTCCCGCGACGACCAGGAGTTTCTCCATTTCGGAGTGCGGCATGCCCCGCTGCTTGACCAGCCGCTCCAGCATCTCCCTGACCACCATGGGGTCGATCGGCTGGGACAGGAATTCGCGCACACCGCTGCGCATCGCCTGCATCAGCAGGTCGGGGCTGGGCTCCTGATAGGCGGAGCAGGCGATGATACAAGTGGCGGGATTGAGCCGGTTCAAGCGGGCGGCAAATTCCAGGGGGGACTTGGCATCGCGCCCGATTTCCACCAAGACCACATCGGGCACGGCGGCACGGGAAGTGGGGCCCTCGCCCGCCATCAGGTCCCACTGCGCAATGGGCTGCACCAACCCGGTCTGCTGCAACATGGCCAGCAAGGCCGCGCTGTTCTTCGTATCCAGACTCACCACACCCACCGTCAACATGCTGCGGATCCTTTCCTGCCCTCCTGACCTGATCGTGCCGGCAGAATTTCCCCTCCCTTATTTGCCGTCCGGGGGCGTACCTGGCGCCACGGGCAAGGGCTTCAGGAACGTGTCCGGGAACGCGGGCACGGGGGGCTGTTTGGGCGGCGCATCCCACCGCACAATGTGCGGCGTCACCATGACCAGCAACTCATCCTGACTCTTGGTGATCGAACGACTCTTGAAAAACTGCCCGAGGATGGGCAAATCCCCCAAACCGGGGATTTTCGAAAATTGTTCCACCACCTGGTTATTCACCAGGCCCGCAATGACAAAACTCTGGCCATCTTTTAGCGTCATCTCCGACTGCACGCTGCGCGTCGCGATGGAGGGGATCGTGAACCCCTGGATGGTGAGGGCGTTGGTATAATCCAGCGAGCTCACCTCCGGAGCCACCTTCAAGTGGATTTGGCCCTCCGGGGTAATCAACGGAGTGAAGCTCAACTTCACCCCGTATTCCCGAAACTGTACGGTGACCACCGGCACGCCGCCGGTGGCTCCCTGCACTACCGGAAAGGGAAATTGCCCGCCCGCCAGGAAGCTCGCCTCCTTGCCCGTCTCGGTCAGCACGTTGGGCTCGGCGAGAATTTGCAGCAAGTTTTTCTCTTCCAGGGCCTGGATCACCACGCCGAGATTAATGTCGGAGCGGAAGATGAAGATATTCAGCAACTGGCTGAGCGACATGGGCACGCCCGCCGAACTAATCGCCGCCATCGAAGTGGTCGTCGAACTTCCCGTAATGGTTTGGCCGGATTGAATCGTGGGAGGTGAATACTCTCCGGTGGAGGTGGAAAAAACCGTCTTCGCCGGCGACGTGCTGAGCAGGTTTGCGCCCAACTGGCTCATCGTGGAGCGGTCGACGTCCGCAAACTTCACTTCCAGCAACACCTCCCCGGTATTCGCCGTAGGTGTCTGCAACAGGCTAACCAGGCTATCCTTGCGGGGCGACATGGCCTGCGCGATGGCCACCAAATGGTCCGCCACGGCGGGCGAGGAAAGCTGGCCGGAGAGCGTTATGACGCCCCCGCGCGCTTCCACCTGTACCGGCTCGCCGGGCATGACTTGGTGGATTTTCGCCACCATTTCCGACACGTCCATATCGACATAGGCATCAAAGGTCCGGCTTTGTCCGCTCTCATCCCAGATCACTAGGGAAGCCACGCCCGGTGACTTGCCGTTCATGAGAATTTGTGTCGGGCTCAAGACCACCACGTCCACGATCGCCGGGTCAGCCACCGAAACTCGGATAATGCGCGCGGGCGACGTCATCACCAGCGTGTGCCCCACCAAGAGGTGCAGCGCCTGGGGGGAAGGCCCCGGGCGACCCGGTTGCAGCGCTGCTGCTACGCCGGCTTGAGCCGCAAATGCCTCGTTCGTAAGGGCCGGCAAAGCCATCAACAGCACTGTGGCCGCCAGCGTCAGCAAGTTGCATCGCGTGTTGGGAACCTTCATGGAGCCGCCTGCTTGGGTCGATCATCGAGGAACGTCTGGATTTCCATCTTGTCGCCACGAATCACTTGCACGGTAAATGGGACGGGTGGTGGAGCTCCCGCCTTGGCCACAACCCCGCGCCGACCCGTGGCCACCGGGGGCTTACCTTGAAACAGGGTGGAGCCATAGACGGGACCGGGATTCGCGTCAGTCACGTCAACCGTATTGCGCAAAGCCAAATGGATCTTGCCTTCCGCAGAAGCGAGCGTCAGTTTCTCTCCGTCCTCAGGGCTTACCAGCAGCGTAACCACAGGGGCCGTCTGCGGTTTGCCGTTTTCCGCCTGCAATTCCTGCCCAACGGCCAATACTCGGAGGTGTTCGAGAATGGTGCGGGTCACTGGCCCTGTCGGCCCCATGCCGGTCACCAGGACATCCACGGTCGTGCCCGGGGTCACAAAGCCCGCCACGGCTACGACGTCATCAACACCCACAGACATGGCGCGCATGCCTTCCGGGATGGAGACGGGCAGCCCCGCTCCCGCCTCCCGTTTCGTCAGTTCCTGCTCCAGAACCACCTCATCCTGAACCATCGGGACGATCAAGGCGCGGCCCACACAATCCTCCGGACGCGAAAACGATCCCGGCGGCTGCCGCCCCTCCGGCCAGTCCAGCAACGTCAAATCCTCGGCCGTCAATCGCTGGCCCAATTTCAGCGCGCCTGCCGCCACCACCACTTGAACCTGCCGCGCCGCCTTTCCCGCCCCACCTCGCTGGAGTTGCCGGTAGACGTATCCGCTCGCCATAAATGCCACCAGCAGCGCCCCGCCTAACCCGACCAACACCCGATTGCGATTCATGCGTTCATCCCAACCTATGGCAAAGCCGGAGCGCCGACATCAGTGCGAAAAACCAGCCGGTCGAAAGCGCTGCCGCCACGCCGAACGGGATCTTCAACAATCCCGAATTGTCCAGCGTGATGGCGCGGGCATAATTCACGTGAAAGGTGGAATACGCCACGAAGAGCACCCAAAGATTGGCAAGGGTCTGGCGCACCTTCCGTTGCCGGATGATTTCCACCACCGACATGGCGCCGGCAATGAGAACCGTACCCAACACCACGACGATGATCCGCTGCGGTCCCAGGAAGGCGCCAAGCGCTCCCATAAGTTTCCAATCTCCCGCGCCCAACCCTCCCATCAATACATAGGGTAGAAAGATGCCCAAGCTGAGGCCGGCGCCTTCCAGCGATAACTTCACCCCCGGCCCTCTCCACAGCGCGGCGCTGAGGATTAATCCCGCCATGAGAGCCGGCACGGTCAGCCAGTTGGGAATCTTGCGGAGCCGCCAATCCAGCCAACCCGCCCATCCGGCCAAGCCCAAGGCGCCCGCGGAAATCACCACTTCTTTCCACCAGCCGCTATCCATTCCGACCTCGTCAACTTCGAAGCAATCAAGAATTACTATCCTCACCGCCGAGGCGCTGGGACGGAGAAAAGGTGTCAGGTATCAGGTGTCAGGGTTATACGGCGCCTGGAATCTAACACCCGCATTCCTCTGAGCCTCCGCACCTCGCCGAACGGGCAGGCCATTCTCGCCAGCAAGGCGTGCTCGCGTAGTACGGCAGTGGCATGGGCACCTGTAGCATCCACCTTCCGAGCCTTGTCCGGAGCGGCAGGCAGGGGCGGCAGGGGCGGAACTCATGCGCAGCGCCGCAACCCCGGCCCAGGCCATCCGATTCCTCACGAGGGACGACGCACGCCCTTAGCTGGAGGTGGTCAAACTTGCGGCCGCATTTGCAAATACCGTGCTGATGGAACTCGCCAGAGTTTTCATCGAGGCAATGGCAGCCAGCGCGACCAGGAATATCAACAGTCCGTACTCCACCAGGTCTTGGCCTTCCTCGTCCTGCCAAAGCCGCTTCAAAAAGGTCTTCATTGTGAATCTCCTCCTCGATCGTTTATCCCACCCTCACACCACTTCGATTTTCGCAATCTGTTAGGCATCCAAATTGCCAAAGTCGGAGCACACAGATAAGGGATTGTCTTTGTTGAATTCAAAGACGTTAATTCCAGGTTGCCCTGAGTCGAGGATTTCCACCCGGAGCGGGAGCTCTCTGCGTCACCTTTTGGTCACGCTTAAAGCTGGCTTTTCTGCCTCGCGGATCAATTCTGTCGCAAAGTGCCTGCTTATCTCCTTGATTAATATAATGAGAACTTTGTTATATCAACCGAGGAAGCAGCAGGCTTTGAACATCACCGCGCATGAATGAGGAAAGACTTAATGTTTTTGCGTGTGGTAGGTCACGCCAAAAGCCAGGCGCAGGTGGTCCTGGGTGTTGGTGCCGTTATTGGGCAGGTAGGTGCGAACATAGTCCGCCTCGATCGCTCGCAGGGCAAGGTGTTTCGAGATGGCGATGTCCACGCCCCCGCCCGCCTGGAATGCGAATGAGCTGGCGTGGCTGTCCGTTCCGGCGGGCAACGGGAAGATGCTGCCGAAGCCGCGCACGCCGCCCGCCAACGCTTCGACAAACACTCTGCTTTCACGCTTGGAGGGCAGGCGGCGCGTGTAACGCGGCCCAATCATGACAGCGATCTTATTCAGGTTCACGCCCGGGGCGATATTGGAGGCATGATCGCCCGTCACGTTTGCGGCCACGCCGAAATTGTGAAAGAAGGTGGCGGCGGCATCGAGGCTTCCGCCCTGGCTCCAGAAGGAGCCACCGGTGCTGGGGGTGACCTTGGCGTTTTCAGTACTGTAGGTCACCGCCAAGTCGGTGGAAGACACCTGGAACCGTGGCGCGGAAGGTTGTTTCTCTTGCCCACACGCCAGGGGGCCGCCCGCGGTCATAACCCCGACAAGAAGTGTTGCCAAAAAAGTGGTCCGCATAATCTCTCCCTTGTGGTATGGCCAACCTGCCCCGCTCCATCGCCGTCCTGGCCATGACCTCACACGAGCAAAAGGCGCGTGCAGCGACTTTCCCTTGTGGCATGGCCATCTTGGCCATGATCCTACAGGGGCGGGATCCCGATTGATCGGGACAGGCTGCCCGTGCCACGACTCTCATTTTACTGCACGGTGAGGGTGACGCTGGTGGTGTGCGACAAGGCACCGGAAGTCGCGGTAATAGTCACCGTATAATTCACCGGTTGCTGTGCGAAGTAACCGCCGCTGGTACCGCCGCAGGCGCTGAGGCCCAGGGTGGCGCAGGTTATCGCCAACATCAGCATCAGCAGGCCCGCCCATCTTCCCGCCTTCCCCGCCGAGCGGCGCATCTTTGTTCCGAAAGGCAGCAGGAAAATTCCTCCCACCATCGCCAAGGCCAGTCCCCGGCCCAGAGGATTGGCGCGATTGCGCGCCAGGATCTGGTTGGCGAGCTGGATGACCAGGGTGATGTTGGTTCCTGCCGAACCCGCGGCCAGCGCCGCGGGCGTAAGTGTACCGGTCGCGCCCGGGGGCAAGCCGCTGAGCGTGAAGGTCACCGCGGACGGGAAGTTCAGGCCATTGGATGGACCCACATTGAAAACGTAGGTCGCGGTGCTTCCCGGGTAAAGCACCGGCGACGCGGTCCCGGCCGGCGCGGGCGAGACGCTGAGGTTAAAGTCTTCCACCAACTGCGATACCGCGGAGCTGGTGACGCTGGAAAAGTTGGCGTCACCGCTATAGGTTACCGTCATGGAGTGCGTGCCAATCGCCAGGGTGGACGTGGTGTAAGTTGCCACGCCGCCCGCCGTCAGCGTTCCGGAACTTACCAGGGTTGTTCCGTCATAGAAACTGACGGACCCGGTGGGAGTACTCGCCGACGAGGATACGGTGGCCGTAAGGGTTACCGAATTCGTCTTCAGCACGGGATTCAGGGAAGACAGGAGGGAAACCGTGGGTTGCGCCTTGGTGACCGTAAACGCCACGCTCGCGCTCACCGACTTGTAATCGGTGGTGTCCGTGGGGGTGAATGTCGCCGTCAAGGTGTAGCTACCGGCTACTAATACGGTGGCGCTGGTCACCGTGCTCGCGCTCCCGCCGGAAGGCGTGGCCGTGTAGGCGAAACTGCCCGCGACGGGCAATGTTCCATTCAGCGCCGAAGCATTCAATATCCCGTTCAGCGTCGCACCATAAGTTGTTCCCGCAGCGGGGCTCCAATTGATGGTCGGGGTAACCTGGTTGATCTGCTCAGCAACAACGGAGCTGCTTCCACCCAGGAAGTTGGCATCGCCGCTGTAGGTGGCGGTGAGGAAGTGCGCGCCGACAGTGAAGCTTGAGGAGGTGTATGTCGCCACGCCCGCCGCGAGCGGACCCAAACTCAGTTGCGTTGATCCGTCAAAGAGAGTGAGGGTTCCGGTGGGAGTGCTCACCGGGGAAGATACACTAGCGGTAAAGGTGAGGGAAGTAAACACCACCGAAGGATTCGCCGAGGGCACCAGCGAAATCGACGGGGTTGCCTTGTTGACAACCTGCGGATTGCCGGTCAGGGAGCCGGCGCTGCCGTTGAAGTTGCCATCGCCGGCATAGCTGGTGGTAATCGTGTGATTGCCTGCGAGCAGAGCCGAGGTGGTGAGCGTGGCCACGCCACCGCTCAGCGTCCCGCTGCCAATCGAACTGGCGCCATCCAGGAACGTCACGCTGCCCGTGGGTGTCCCCGCTCCCGGCGCCACTGCGGAGAGGGTGGCCGTCAAGGTCACCGATTGACCGTAAACCGAGGCATTCAAAGACGACGTCACGCCCGTGCTGCTGCTGGCCTTGTTGACGATCTGCGGATTGCCGGTCAGGGAGCCGGTGCTGCCGTT
>Ga0326728_10009280_pt1 | contig 23772 bp, 22 predicted proteins | sample MB3enrmetagenome_FD_207602 | JGI IMG/M metagenome (GOLD analysis project Ga0326728, IMG submission 207602) | Lab enriched peat soil microbial communities from McLean, Ithaca, NY, United States - MB31MN | ecosystem: Environmental > Terrestrial > Soil > Wetlands > Peat | place: USA: New York... | reverse complement strand
GGTATGACCCATGATTGGGGTGAAGTCGTAACAAGGTAGCTGTAGGAGAACCTGTGGCTGGATCACCTCCTTTCTAAGAGAGAACCGGCTCTGGGGTCGAGCTTCGGCTCGGCAGGCCCGGAGCGCATGTTCGGCGTTTTGGGATTTCAAATTTGAAATCTGAGATTTGAAATTTCAGGAGGGCGTGGCTGCTCAACTCAGTTGTCAAAGACAAGCTAACAGTCGACAGTCAACAGTTCACAGTAGAGAACCAAGGCCGCGAGTAATCGCGGCCTTTCGTTTTTTCAGTCCTGATTCCCGTGCGAGCTTGAAGACACGAGAAACCCCGTCCGGGTGCATGTCTGTGAGATAATCACGACGTAGGTGCGGCCCTTGTGGCCGCCCGCGGGCGACCGTAAGGGTCGCCCCACAATCTTGCATGGCAACTGCTGCCAAGACCAAAGAACCCGTTGAAGCACAGCACAGCGACCCGCAAGCGGAGTACAGCCGCCGGCTCGCAGCCCTGAAGACCACACAAGCTAATTACGAGAACCAGCATCGCCGCCTGGGGATCAGCAAACTCGCGCTGGGCGGCGTAACCCTGATCGTGATCGGGCTGGCGTTGGCGGCCAAGGTCATCTCGGTGGTCTGGGTGGCGGCGCCCCTGGCGGCCATTGTGGTTCTGGCAGTCATGCACGAACGTCTACTCAAAAGGCGAGAGCGGTGCACACGCACGGTGGCCTACTACGAGCGTGCGCTGGCGCGGATCGAGAACCGCTGGGCGGGAACCGGGGAAACTGGCGAGAGGTTTGAGAGCTCTACGCACCCGTACAGCCGCGACCTCGATCTTTTTGGCACGGGCTCGCTGTTCGAATTGCTCTGCACAGCGCGCACCCAGGCCGGCCAGGAGACACTCGCGAAGTGGCTGCTGGCGCCCGCCTCGCCCGAACTGGTCCGTGGCCGCCACGCCGCCATTGAGGAGTTGCGACAGCGGCTGGACCTTCGAGAAGACCTGGCGGTGGTGGCGGAGGACGCGCGCTCGCTCGAACCTTCGGGAAGCCTGGCGGCGTGGGGCGAAGGGCAGCCGCTGTTGGCATCGGCGCCGCTACGAGCCTTGGCCGGTGTCCTCGCGGGACTATGGCTCGCGAGTCTTGTCGTCTGGATGGTCTGGGGGTTGGCGTATCCGGCGCTAATCGTAAGCGCGATCAACGTATGCTTCAACCTTGTTTACCGTCCGCGCGCGGATAGCGTGGCGCGCGCCGTCCAGAGCGCTGCCCGCGGTCTGGGATTGCTGTCCGGCGTGCTGGCGCGGTTGGAGGCCGAGCAATTCACGACCCCGCGGCTCATCGAACTTCGCCGGGCGCTCGATTCTGAGGGCTGGCCGCCCTCACGCTGGATCGCTCGCTTGAATCGGTTGGTGGAGTATCTCGATTCGAGGGGCAACATGTTCGTTGCCTCAATCGACCTGTTCGTGTCCTGGACCTTGCAGTGCGCCTGCGCGGTTGAAATGTGGCGCAGAAGGACCGGTCCGGCCGTGCGCCGCTGGCTGGCCACGGTGGGCGAATTTGAAGCGCTCTTGTCCTTGAGCAGCTATGCTTACGAGCATCCCGCCGATGTTATCCCGGAATTCAGCCAGGTTTCGCCCTGCTTTGAAGCCGAAGGCCTGGCTCATCCCTTGCTGTCAGAGCATGACGCGGTGCGAAATGACGTGTGCTTCGGAGAGAGCTTGCGGGTGCTCATTATCAGCGGGCCCAACATGGCGGGGAAAAGCACGTTCGTGCGGGCGGTCGGCATCAACGCGGTTCTGGCTCAGTGCGGCGCTCCGGTAAGGGCGCGGCGGCTGCGCCTGTCGCCGCTGGCCGTGGGCGCGTCGATTTGTGTGCTCGATTCGCTGCAAGGCGGCATCTCGCGCTTCTACGCTGAAATCCGGAGGTTGAAACAGATTGTCGACTTGACGCAGGGGCGGCTCGCGGTGCTCTTTCTGCTGGACGAGTTCCTGCAAGGAACGAATTCCCACGACCGGCGGCGCGGTGCGGAAGCCATGGTGCGCAGCCTGGTCGAGCGCGGGGCGATCGGACTCGTGACGACGCATGATCTGGCGCTCGCCGAAATCGCCGCCGAACTCGGCCCGCGCGCCGCCAACGCCCACTTCGAGGATCGCCTCGAGGATGGGAAGCTGGTTTTTGATTACCGCCTCCAGCCGGGAATCGTCAAGACCAGCAACGCGCTGGATTTGATGCGGTCGATCGGTTTGGAGGTGTGAGGTTTTGGCTGGCGACTAGATTGCGTTCCTCCGCCAGCGGATGATAACCTCGGGGCTCCATGCTGGTATTGAGCGACTCCGCGGGGCGACCTGTTCGGATGACGGATGAGCGGCGGCGTCATATCGAGGAGCACCCCGAAATGGCCGGTACGCAGACGGCCGTTGCCGAGACGCTTCGCGAGCCAGAGGTCGTTATCCAGTCGGCGAGCGATCCCTTTGCAAGGCTTTACTATCGCTTCTATCATCGTACAATAGTCGGTGGGAAGCATCTTTGCGTGGTCGTGAAGGTCCGTCAGAACGACGCTTTTGTGGTGACCGCGTATTTGACGGACCGCGTCAAGAAAGGCACTGTCCTATGGCCGAAAGAGTCGTGAGGATGTGGTTTGACCCTGAAGCAGACTTCTTAGAAGTTGTCTTCGAGCAGAAGCCTGGCTATTCGCGCCCCACCGAGAACGATCAGGTGATGGAAAGAGTAGATGAAGACGGGAATGTGATTGGCTTTTGCATCCTGCGCGTGAGCTCGCTGAAGAAGGTCCCGTTAGAAGTGGCGTTGCGGTAGGCATCAGTAGGTGAAAACTCCACAGATTCCTCGATCAGACCGAGGCCACCATGAAGACCTTCTTCGCTGAGTGCCGGGCCATTTGGCGCGAGTGGCTGGAGGCAAACCACAGACAGGCAACAGAGGTCTGGCTGGTCCATTACAAGAAGGAGACAGGCCGTCCACAAATCGCCTACGAAGATGCGGTCGAGGAGGCGATCTGCTTCGGGTGGATCGACGGCAAGATCAGAAACCTGGACCAGGCGCGCTATTCGCGACTGTTCACGCCGCGTAAGCCGAAAAGCACGTGGTCGCGCATCAACATTGGGCGTGCCCGAAAGATGATCAAGGAAGGAAAGATGACCGCAGCAGGGTCAGAGGTCTTTGATCCCGGCAACCAAACCCCCGCACAGCCCACCAAGCTTCCCCCGTCATTGGAAGCGAAGTTCCGCAAGCATGAAACCGCCTGGGAGACCTTCACGCATTTTCCTCCTTCCTATCAGCGCATGACCATCGGCTGGGTCGCGAGCGCCAAGCAGGAAGCAACTCAACTTCGCCGCCTCGAGCAACTCATCACTGAGTCTGCGGCAAACAAGCGAATCAAGTTCATGTGATTGATTTCCGGGAGGCCGGTTGAGGGCTGCGGGCGGTGCCGGTGTGGCTGCATTCCTCACCCCGGACACGCCCTGTTGGGCACGATGGTTTGTGGGGTACAATAGCAGAGCATACGAAAGCGGAGGACATGGGATGACGTCAGAAGAGATGGAAAAGAGCATTGAATTCATCCTGCAAATGCAGGCGAAGTTTGAGTCCAATGTCGCGCGCTCGGAGGCGAATATCGATAAGCTGGGGGCTACTGTTTCAAATCTTAGGGTCTCCGTGGCCGAACTTGCCGGCATCGTAAGTGAATCGATAAGGATCAGCGACGACCGCTTCACCCGGCTCGACGACCGGCTCGCCAAGCTCGCCGAAGCGCAGAAGGGTTTGACCGAATCGCAGAAGACCACCGATGAGCGCCTCAATGCTCTGATTGACGTCGTCGAGAGGCATATCACCGGGCACAACCATGGGCAGCAGGCATCGGGCGAGCAGTGAAGCGTGGTTAATTCCGGGAGCAGACGCTGGCCATCGCCCGAGGAGGAGCAGATTTCACTTGACAAAAACGCCGCGGGCCACTATATATTGGGGTGTCGGTCGGAGTGGCCACTAAATTCTGGGCCTCCCCCGCAAATCGTCCCGACTTCCCTAGAGGAGGGGATCACATGCCAGCCAAGAAGAAGACCGCCAAGAAGAAGCGCTAAGTGCAGTCTATTTTCCTTTTTCTCAGGCCCGCTTCCCTGAAGCGGGCCTTGTTATTTTTGCCTGCCTTCGTCCCCGCATGGTCATTCGGAGCGCAGCGAGTCTCACTTCGCCACCACCTCCAATGGCACGCTTGTTGTCTGGGCGGAACTTGGACCGACCATGATGTCAAACGTGCCCGGTTCGACAACGCGGCGCATCTCGAGGTTGAGGGTTGACAGCATATCCGATGTGAGCTTGAACTCGACGGTCTGCTTCTCTCCGGGCTTCAGACTGATGCGCTGAAATCCCTTCAATTGCATCACCGGCTGGGTGAGCGGGCTGACGCGCTCGTGAATGTAGAGCTGCGGGACCTCATCGCCTTCCCGAGCGCCGGTGTTGGTCACGTCGACGCTTACCGTAACGCTTCCGCCGGTTCCGATGCTGGCCGGGTCGACGCGCAGATTTGCAAAACGAAAAGTGGTGTAGCTGAGCCCATAACCGAACGGGAACAGAGGTTTGCTATCGGCCAGGACGTAACTCCGCTCGAGCGAAGGCTTGTGATTGTAATAGGCGGGGAGTTGGCCCACGGAGCGGGGGAAGGTTACCGGCAATTTACCGCCTGGGTTGACGTCCCCGAAGAGCACGCTAGCCGCCGCCGTGCCGCCCTCCTCGCCCAGGTACCATCCCTCGAGAATCGCCGGCACATGCTCCGCGGCGTAATTGATCGAAAGCGGGCGCCCATTAATCAGGAACACGACCGTCGGGGTTCCGGTCTCAACGATGGCCTGGATGAGTTGCGTCTGGTAGCCGGCCAAGTCGAGCGAATCGCGGTCACCGAGATGCTTTTCCGACCACGCTTCGCGGTTTGTGCTCTCGTTTTCCCCCACCACCACGATGGCCGCGCCGGCCTTCCGCGCCACTTCGGTCGCGGCCCGGATACTTTCTAGTTGGCTCTTTGTGTCCGGAACCTCAACCTTGTCCTCGTACCACGCGCGCCAGCCCTGGATGCCGGTCGTGATCTTACAGCCTTCGGCGTAGAGCACTTTCACGTCCGGGCCGACCCGCTTGCGAATGCCATCGAGAATGCTCACTTTATGTGCAGGTTCGCGGCTGTAGCCGCCCAGGTGAACATCCGCGGCGTTCGGACCGATCACGGCGATGCTCTTCAGTCTCTTTAAATCGAGCGGCAGCAGGTTGCCTTCGTTTTTCAGAAGCACGATGGTTTCCTGCGCGGCCTCGAGCGCCAGCTTCTGATGTTGCGGACTGCCGGCGATGCGCTCCGCGTAGTCGGGATCGACATAGGGATTCTCGAAAAGGCCCAGACGGAATTTCGCGGCCAGAACTCTCGCCACGGCCTTGTCCACTTCGCTCTCCGGAATCCTTCCCGCGCGCACCTGATCGACCAAGGTGTTGAACACCGAGCCGTCCGAGAGGTCGTAATCCACTCCCGCCGCGAGCGCCATGCGCGCCGCGTCGGCGTTATTGGCTGCGACGTGGTGCTGGGTTACGAGCATTTGCAGCCCGCCGCCATCCGAGGTGACATACCCCTGAAATCCCCACTCCTCGCGAAGCACACGGTTCAGCAGCCACCCGTTGACGTGGCAGGGAACGCCATCGATCTCGTTGTACGCAGCCATGATGCTGCCCGCCTGAGCCTCAACGACCGCGGCGCGAAAGGCCTCAAAGAATACCTCGCGCAAGACGCGCTCCGAGTAGTTGGCCGGCGCCAGGTTTCGCCCGCCCTCCGATTGCCCGTAGGCCGCGAAATGTTTGGCGGTGGCCAAAACGTGATGGCGGTCGATCATGAAGTTCGGCCCCTGCAATCCTTCGATAGCCGCCACGCCCATGCGCGCCGAGAGATAGGGATCCTCGCCGTAAGTCTCTTCCGTCCGCCCCCAGCGCGGATCGCGCGCCAGGTTGATCACCGGACTAAACGCCTGGTTATCGCCGGCAGAAGCCATCTCATCGGCAATGGCCGTGAACGCACGGCGAACCAGGTCCGGGTCCCAGGTGCTCGCCAGGCCCAGAGCCTGGGGAAAACTCGTGCTGCCGTTTTCCATGAAGCCGTGCAGCGCTTCTCCCATGAAGATCGTGGGGATCCCCAGGCGCGTCTTCTCCCGCAGGTAACGCTGCACGGCGTTGCGCAGCACCGCGGCGTCGCGCGGACTGATCTTTGAGTCAACGCTGAACATGTCGCGAAAGACCTGGCGCGCGCTCGCGTCGTTGAACCGCCCTGTCGTGTCCAGGATGCCGAAGTTGCCCCGGCGCGCGGTGGTCAACTGGCCGACCTTCTCTTCGAGCGTCATGCGCTTCAGCAAATCAGCGACTCGCTGCTCGATGGGGAGAGCGGGGTTGCGGTATTCGGCGGCCGGCGTTTGCGCCGGAGCGCTCCCGAGCAAGGCGAAGAGTATGATGAAGCCATAGAGATTACGCACTTTTAGCCTCGTTTTGGAGTTCGTTTTGAGTTCGTTTGCATCAGAAACCAGTTCGTTTTGAGCACTCGAAAAATGCTAACTCCATTATTTGCCTTAGATGACTGAGTTCGTTTCCTCTAAAAAACATCTCTTTCCAAATTCTCCGGCGTTCCCCGCTTCTGCGCCAAGACGCCGGTTTCACGCCAAGGCGCAAAGAACGCCAAGGACGCTAAGTCCCACCACCCCCAGCCCCTCCTCATCCGAGGAGGGGAGCCCGAGAATTCCCCTCCTTGGATAAGGAGGGGGCAGGGGTGGTTGATTTCGGCAGCGAGCCTTTGTTTTCATAGACATTCTCGCTTTGTTCCGTCGAGTTCAAGTCGAGAAGTCGAGAGTCGAGAGTCGAAGAGTGACAAGCCGTTGCCATCCGACCCAACCTCTTAAATTGGCCCTTCAACTTCTCGATTCTCCCGAGAGTTACGTCATTCCCGCGCAAGCGGGAATCCATTGGACCGACAATGGGCCCCCGCTTTCGCGGGGACGACGATGATTTTCATTGCCTCGGGTGGGCTGTAAGCCCATGGGAACTCCTCGACTGTTTGTTTTCATTGACATTCCCGGTTCGTTCGTAAGTTTTCAGATGTTTGCTGTGGTCGCAGCCAGGGCTGGAACGACATATTGCCGCTAGAAGGAGAATCCGCGGAGTCACGGGAGGGGCATGAAGGGTCCTGACCATGCAACCAACCACCGGAGATAGCCTATCATATTAAGCAAAGTTTGTCAAGTACTGTTTGGCTTATTTACTCTCTAGCTACCCGTGCGTTCCCTGGCAAGCATGTCGGCTGTCCTGTCCCTGCACGGCTCCCCAGAACATTTCGCCCCAACCCAGACCGCCAAAAACGTCGCGTCATGCGCCGGTCGGCCGATCCCGCCGCGCCGGAGGCACCGTCCCATTGGATGTGCGGCAAGATCGATTCACGGCGGAGCCGGTGCGCATGGCTGCGGATCGTGACGAGGATACTGTCCAGCAGGACTTCCGAAAGCAGGCGTGGTTCGAAGCCCAAGTCGAGAAGCTTTTGGTGGCGCGGGCAGTAGTGGTGCTCCTCCTCTTCCACACGGGGATTGGGGAGGTGCTCGATGGTCACCGGGTAGCCAAGCTTTTCAGCCTGGCGCCGGACGGTTTCGGCCAGTTCCAAGATGCTGAAGGTCTCGGTGAATTGGTTGAAGACGCGGTATTCTCCCGCCTTGGGGGGATTGAGGATGGCAAGTTCGACGCAGCGCAAGGTGTCGCGAATATTCAGGAAGGGCCGTCTTTGACCGCCGGTGCCGTAAAGCGTGAGTGGAACGCCCGCCACGGCCTGGACGCAAAAGCGGTTCAGGGAAGTGCCAAAGACTGCATCATAGTGAAAACTGGTTGCCAGGCGCGGGTTCAATTCAGTTTCGTCCGTGGCCACCCCGTAGACAATGCCTTGGTGGAGGTCCGTGGAGCGCAACTTCCACGCGCCGCACGCGAACATGATGTTGTAACTGTCATGGACTTTGCTCAGATGATAGAAAGACAGCGGCTGTTTGGGGAATGGGAAGACTCCCTTGCGGCCGTGGTGCTCGATCTCGAAAAAGCCCTCCTCGATATCGATGTTGGGCGTACCATACTCGCCCATGCTGCCTAGTTTCACAAGGTGAGCGGCCGGCACAAACTCGTGCATCGCCCAGAGAATGTTCAGCGTTCCTGTGATGTTGTTGACCTGTGTCAGCACGCAGCGGCGCTGGTCGATCATGGAGTAAGGCGCCGACGGTTGCTCGCCGAAATGCACAATGGCCTCGGGCCCGAACCGGCGCAGTGCTGCTCGAACGAATCGGTAATCACACAAGTCGCCAGTCAGGCACGAAATGCGGCGCTTGGTCACCTCCTTCCAGACGTGTACCCGATCCTTAAGGGTGCTGATCGGGATGAGGGGTTGGGCGTTAAACTCGAACTCCCAATGGCGTTTGGAGAAGTTGTCAAGGACCGCCACATGGTGCCCCCGAGCGGAAAGATACATGGCGGTCGGCCAGCCAAGATAACCGTCCCCGCCGAGGATCAGAATTCTCACGGCGACCCTCCTCAAGAGAAGCAGGACAAGTCTACATATATAGAGACGGCCTGTCAAGGACTTCCTGCTCACAGGACTTCCTGCTCACACTGGCCGATTCGGCTTTCGGCCTGCTTTGAAAATCGTGGCGCGAGCGTCCCGCCCGCGGTCGCGGGAGCGTCCCGCTCCCGCGCACGGGCAGGATGCCCGTGCCACAGCGGGCGGGACGCCCGCACCACATCCGTCCACTGTCGGCCCATTTTCATGGTTTCCGGGTGACCTCAGCCGACGGGCACGCACGACTGCCATGAAAATGACTCCCCTCCTCAGCGAGAGGAGGGGCCGGGGGTGGTGGGTGGTTGGCCCGCCGCCCGGCATCCACCCCTGACCCCTCCTTACCAAGGAGGGGAATCACCTTCACGACGCGTGGCGAGCCCAAGGATCGTGGGGTCTTCGCACACGATGATGCGCTGCGGGTTTCTTCACGCCTTCTCACTCCCGGGCCACGGCAGGCCCTGGCAGTGGCGCATGGCGATGTGCCGGCACGAAATGGGCCTTGAATTCCGCGGCGGTCGATGATAAAGGTATATGTATCGGCTATTTATCGGGGTGACATGCCTTTGAGAAGAGAATATTTCTTCCTCGCAGCACTGCTCGGGAGCGGCGTCCTGTTGCACGCCCAGGCGGGAGGCGCCGACCAGTTCACCGTTCCTGTCACATATTACACGCTGCCGAACGGCCTGCGCGTGGTCCTCTCAGTGGATCACACGGCGCCCACGGTGGTGACGGCTATCTACTATCGGATCGGTTTTCGAATAGAACCGAAGGATCGCACAGGATTCGCGCATTTGTTCGAGCACATGATGTTTCAAGGCTCGCACAACCTGGGCAAGATGGAGTTCATCCGCCTTGTCCAGCAGAATGGCGGAATCCTGAACGGCAGTACGCGCTTTGACTTCACGAACTACTTCGAAGTCCTCCCTGCCAACAAGCTTGAAACGGCGCTCTGGGCGGAAGCGGACCGCATGAAAGGCCTGGCCGTCACGGATGAGAATCTGAAGAACCAGCAGGGCGTGGTCGAGAACGAAGTCAAAGTGGCCGTCCTGAACCAAACCCTACGGCGGCTTTCCGTGGCTCTGGATTCCCCAGTATGCCAACACCAACTGGTACAACTCGCATAATTTTTACGGCGAACTGAAGGACATCGAGGCGGCCAAGCTGGACGAGGTACTGAAATTCTTCCAGACCTACTACGCCCCCAACAACGCCGCGCTGGCCATCGTGGGCGACTTCGAACCGGAAGAAGCCAAGGGTTTTGTGGAGAAGTATTTCGGGCCCATTCCCAAGTCCGAAGTTCCGCCGGTGCCGGATCTCGCGGAGCCTCGCCAGGAGAAAGAGATCAAGGCGGAGCGGAAAGATCCGCTGGCGAACCGGCCCGCGCTCGCTTTTGCCTTTCACATGCCGGCGCGCAATACGCCCGAGTATTATGCGATGGGGCTGCTCGACCAAATGCTTGTGCAGGGGGACGATAGCTTGCTCAATGAGGAACTGGTGAAGAAGCACGGCTACGCGGGAAGCATCTCCGGCGGCATCAATGCCGAACTCGGCGACATGTTCGACTACGACGGTCCGATGCTCTGGACGGCTTCCCTCATTCATGATGCTAGCGTGAGCGCTGATCAAATCATGTCCTCCGTCGACAGCGTCATTGATTCGTTGCAATCCAAGCCGGTGGAGCAGAAGCTGTTGGACCGAAACCGGACCAAGATGCGATCTTACATTTACGACTCGATGACAGAGTTTGGCGGATTCGGACGCGCCAACATGCTTGCGTGCTTTGCGCTGTTCGACAACGAGCCGTCGCGGATCAACGACTTGGAGGCGCACTTTAACAGTGTGACCCCGGACCTGATCGAGCGTACGGCTCGCGAATATCTGCGCCGGACGAACCGAACCGTGCTGGTTCTGGAAGCCGGCGCGAAGGCTTCCACGGGAGGCGCGCAATGATACTGCGACTGTGCCTCATCGCTTTTGTAGCATGCATAGTGGCATCCGGCCAGCAGAAGGAACAACCCCCGGAAGGCGGGCCGCCCAAACCTTTCCATCTCCCGCCGACCGAGGATTTCACACTGGGCAACGGCATGAAGGTGACGCTGGTGCAGTATGGCATCGTGCCCAGGGTGGCGGTGCGCGCGTACGTCAACGCAGGCGGCATCAACGAGGCGGCGAACCAGGTATGGCTGTCGCGGCTTACCGGACTGCTCATGAAGGAGGGGAGCAAGACGCGCTCCTCGGAGCAGTTGGCCGCCGAGATTGCCGACACGGGAGGACAACTCGAGATCGCCTCCGGGGTCGAATTTACGTCCGTGGGCGGCGTGGCGCTTTCCGATCACGCGGCGCAGTTTATCAGTCTCATTGCGGATGTGCTCGAGAACCCTTCCCTGCCGGCCTCGCAGGTCCCTCGACTGAAGGCTGACCTGGAGCGTGAACTCGCGGTGGCGAAGACCCAGCCCGGCGATCTGGCACGGGAGCGCTTCTTGGGCACTATGTTCCCCGACAGCCCGTACGGGCGGGTCTTTCCGGCGGAGAGCGATCTGAAGGGCTACAGCGCGGATGATGCACTCGCCTTCTATCGCAGTAATTTCAGTGCAGCCCGCACGCATTTGTATGTCGCGGGCAAGCTGGAGGGCGATCTTCGGGAAACCATACGAAAGGCTTTTGAAGGTTGGTCCAAGGGAGCGGAACCACCCTCAATTTCGACGAATCCGGTCAAAGCCCGCTCCTTCGCCATGATCGATCGGCCGGACGCTCCGCAATCCACGCTGTACATCGGCCTGCCGGTTGCGGGTCCCGATAGTCCCGACTACATTCCCCTGGATGTCATGAATACGCTTTTGGGGGGCTCCTTCGCGTCGCGTATTACCTCCAACATTCGCGAGCAGAAGGGCTACACGTATTCGCCCAGCAGCCAGATCTCGACACGCACGCATCTGGCGTACTGGGTCGAGACGGCCGATGTGACGACGTCAGTGACCGGCCCCTCGATCAAGGAGATCCTGTTTGAGATTGACAGGTTGAGGAAGGAGGCGCCTTCCGAACCGGAACTCAAAGGCATACAGACCTACCTCGCCGGGCTGTTTGTGCTGCGCAATACCGTAAGCCCGGACGCGGTGATCGGCCAACTGCACTTTGTCGATTCGCAAGGCTTGAGCCGCTCCTACCTCTCCGAGTACGTGCAGAAAGTGATGGGCGTGGAACCCGCGGAAATCCAGGCGGTCACAGACAAGTATCTCCTGCCCGACCAGATGGAGTTTGTGATTGTAGGCGATAAGTCGAAGATCGCAGACCAGGTCAAGCCGTACGAGACATCTGCTCCCTAAATAGCCCCGTTAGGGGCGGCATAGCGTAGCCCAGGGCGCAAGCCCTGGGTTCGATGGCCCTCACCCCGCCTTCGGCACCCCTCTCCAGTTGGGCGGGAGAGGGGACTGGGGAGAGGGTGGGGTGTGTGCGATCCGTCGGCTGACGGGCTGAATTCTTCACCGAACTTCTGGATCAGGGCACTAAGCTGACCGGTCAACCAGGCAAGCGAGCCCCACGTCCGCTCGAGGGCCTCGTGAGGCGGCGAGTGGCCGCGGATGAGCGCAGCAGAGTGCGCAGGGCTTTGTTTACCGCTGCTGAGCTGCGGAAGGCCTTGGCCACGTCCGGGTCAAGATAAACTGGAATGTTCAGTTCTGCATCAGGACGGAAGAACTTTCCGCGTTCACCTTTCGAAAAGTTGTATTCTTTCTTCATGGCTGGTTTGATTCCACTCGAAAGTGTACCGCAATATTCACCTACGGACTGCGCACCACAGACACTTCCTGATCCTTATACTGAAGCTGGTAGAGCTTAAAGTAAATTCCGCGTTTCTGAAGCAATTCGTGGTGCGTGCCCACCTCGCGAACTCGTCCTTTGTGCATGACCACGATTTTGCTGGCGTTCTGAATGGTGGAGAGGCGATGCGCAATGACCAGGGAGGTGCGGTTCTCAATCAGGCAGCGCAGGCCTTCACGCAGCAGGTGCTCCGTCTCGGGATCGACGCTCGAGGTGGCTTCGTCGAGGATCAGGATGCGCGGGTTATGAGCGAGCGCTCGCGCGAAAGAGAGCAGTTGTTTCTGTCCCACCGAAAGCGTGGCGCCGCGCTCCTTGACGGGTTCCTGGAAACGTCCCGGCAGGCCCTCAATGAAATCCAGCAGGTTGACCTGGCGCGCCGCGTCACGGATTTGACGATCGGTGATCCAGCCGCTGCCCAAGCGGATATTGCTCGAGATCGTTCCCGAAAAGAGGAAGGGATCCTGGAGAACAATGCCGAAGTTTTTGCGCAGATCGCGCAGGCGCAGATGACGGATGTCCACGCCGTCAAACAGCACCTGCCCGTCCTGCACGTCATAGAAGCGCAGCAGCAGATTGGTGAGCGTGGTCTTGCCGGCGCCCGTGTGACCCACAACCGCCACCGTTTCCCCGGATCCGATCGAGAAGGAGACATTTTCCAGCACGCGGTGGTCGTCCCTATAGGCGAATCCGACCTGGCGGAATTCAACCAGCGGGGAGGGATGTCCGTGGTCAGTTGTCATTTGTCCGTGGTCCGTCGGGACGTGGGCACCCACAGGGGGCGCCCCTGTGTCATTAACCACGGACAAGGGACCACGGACAACGGACACCGGAGCCTGCGGATCCGTGACCGTCACCGGGGTGTCCAGCAGCTTGAAAATGCGCTCCGCACTCGCCATGGCCGCTTGCAGAAGGTTGTACTTGTCGCTCAGATCCTGGATGGGACGGAAGAAACGTTGCGAATACTGGATGAAGGCGATGGCGGTGCCGATCGTAACCAGGTGGCGCAGCGCCATGCCGCCGCCCAGATAGAGAATGATGCCCACCGCGACGGTACCCAGGAGATCGACCGCGGGATAGAACAGCCCATAGGCCAGAATCGAGTCCTTGTAGGCTTCCATGTGAGTGCGGTTGATCTTCTCGAATTCCCGGTAGCTGATATCTTCACGATTGAAGAGCTGTATGACGGCCATTCCGGTGATGTGTTCCTGCAAGTAAGCATTGATCCGTGCAATGGCCAGGCGAATGCGCCGGTAAGAATCGCGCACCGCCTTTCGGAAGGCGCCTGTGACCAGCACAATTATGGGCAGCACGGAGAAGGTGAGGAACGCCAGTTTCCAATCGAGCTTCAGCATCACCACCACAATGCTGAGAAGCGAGAAGACGTCGCCGATAAGGGCGACTACGCCGGAAGCGAAGAGGTCGTTCAACACGTCCACGTCGGTGGTCACGCGCGTCACCAGGCGGCCCACGGGGTTGCGGTCGAAGAAGCTCATTTGGAGGCGTTGCAGGTGGGCGAACAGTTGCTTGCGCATGTCGTACATCACCTGCTGCCCAACTATTTGCATCGCGAATGACTGCGCTAACTCGAGCCCGAAGGTCAGCACCACGGTGGGCAGCAGAAGCACGAAGACGATTTGCGCGATGCCCGCCAGCGGATTCTGACTGAGGAAACTCGCCAGAATTCTCGGAAGCTGGCCGCGGCCTGCGGGATCGAGATAGCGGTCCACCTCAACCTTAAGCAGATAGGGCGGAACCGCCTGCAAGATCCCAAACAGCAGGATCGCCACCAAGGCAAACAGCGTCATGCGCCAGTACGGACGCAGATAGACGAGCAGGCGCCGCATCAGGCGCGCGTCGTACGCCTTGCCGAGGATTTCTTCGTCGTGAAAGGAGTCCGCCATATAGCTGTTCGTCACGAAGGATTCAGGATTCGGGATTCAGGATTCAGGCCCCGCATCTCCGGTCCCGTAAACCTAGCCCGCCTTGTCCCGAATCCCGAATCCTGGATCCTGAATCCTAGCTTGCAAGCTGCGCCTGAGGCCCGCCAGCATGCGTCCCACCTCTCCCGCTCGACCTATTACAGATTCATTTTCTGCTGTGAGATAACCCAGTCTCCGGGCAATCTCCAGTTGGGTTTCCAACTCCGTCAATGACCCGTTTGCGATCGCCAAATGCCGCGCGTAGGCCTGCGTTTGTTTCAACCCGTGGCCCTCTGCAATGTTCGACGGAACTGACACCGCCGCTCTCTGCATCTGACTAGCCAAGCCGTAAATCTCGGTCTTCGGAAATGTTCTGGTGATCCTGTAAACGGCCACGACCAAGTCCATCGCCTTCTGCCAAACAACTAATTCCTTGTGGCCTTGCATCATTTCTGTCGCCTTATCCTAAGTCACGTCTCCAGAATTCCAACTTGCCGCGTCGGCCCTGAATCCCGAATCCTGAATCCTGAATCCTGAATCCTATCCTTCCCTCTCCAGTTCCTCCTCAATCAACTGTTTGTTATACAAGTCCGAATAGTGTCCGTTGAGGGCCAGCAACTCGGCGTGGGTGCCGCGTTCGGCGATCTCGCCGTCGTGCAAGACCACGATCTCGTCGGCGTTCTGGATGGTGGACACGCGGTGGGAGATCAGGATGGTGGTTCGTCCCGCCATGACGCCGGTGAGTTGCCGGAGGATTTTCTCTTCCGTAAAGGTATCGACGCTGGAAAGCGCGTCGTCGAGAATCAGGATGCGCGGATCGCGGATGACGGCCCGCGAAATCGCAGTGCGTTGTTTCTGCCCGCCGGAAAGCGTCAGCCCGCGCTCGCCTACCATGGTCTCGAAACACTTTGGGAAGGCCCGGATTTCCGGCAAAATATTGGAAATCTCCGCCGCGCGCTCGACCTGCGAGTCGGTCGCTTCCGGCACTCCGAACTTGACGTTTTCGCGGATGCTTTCGCTGAAGAGAAACGTCTCTTGGGGCACAAATCCAATGTGCCGGCGCAGGGTCTGAAGCGGAATCTCGCGGATGGGCACACCATCAACAAGCAACGAACCTTCCGGCGCATCGTAAAGCCGCGGGATCAGCCCCACCAAAGTGGACTTGCCGGAGCCCGTCGCACCCACGATGGCCACCGTCTTTCCCGCACGTATCAGCAGGTCCAGGTTTTTCAACACCGGCGTGCCGTTGTAAGCAAACGTGAGGTTGCGGAACTCGATTTCTCCCCGCAGCGAAGTAAGGGGGTGCGCGGGAACGGCGCGGTCATCAATTTCGGGCTTCGCTTCGAAGATCTGCATCAGGCGTCCCAGCGAGGCCAGTCCGCGTTGCACCAGGTTGGTCACCCAGCCCAGCGCAATCATCGGCCAGATGAGATAAGTCAGGAAGACATTGAAGGCCGCGAAGGTTCCCACGCTGATCCTGTGGGTGAGCACGTGCTGGCCGCCCACCACCATCAGCAGCAGGAAAGCCACCGCGAAGAGCAGTTCCATGCTGGGCCAGAGGAAACTGGAAATCCAGATCAGTCCCTTGTTTTTCGCCACGAAGTCCAGGTTCATCGTGTCGAACTGCGCCATCTCTGCTTCCTCCTGGCAGAAGGCGCGCACCACCCGCACGCCGGAGAGGTTTTCGCGCACCCGCTCCGTGAGTTCCGAATAAAGCGCCTGGATCTTCTCAAAGCGTTCATGAATCTGCTGGCCGAGGAACTTGACCCCAACGGATACGAGGGGCATGGGAATCAGGCAATACAGCGTAAGGCGCCAGTCCAGATGCATCATCAGGGCAGCCGTTGCCAAGCCCAACACCAGCGTGTTGGCGGAATACATGATGCCCGGCCCCACCATATTGCGCACCGCGTTCAGATCGTTGGTGAGCTTCGCCATCAGATCGCCGGTGCGGTTCTCAGTGTAGTAGCGCGGCGACAGGCGCATGAGATGCAGGAAGCAATCGTTGCGTAAATCGTATTCGACATCCCTCGATATCCCGATCAGAATCCATCGCACCCAGAATCCCAAAACGGACTTGCAGACGGCCACGGCCACAAGCAGTCCGGCCACGCTGAGTAATTTCCGGACCGGGACTCCCTGGGTTAAATCATCGATGCCGGCCTTGATGATGAGTGGAACCAGAACGCCCACCTGGGAGAACAGCAGGCAGAGAAATCCGGCCAAATAGCGCGCTTTGTAGCGCACCAAGTAGGGCCAGATTGGACGAAAAGGACGCAGCATTAGTATGTAGAGCGGGCGCTTGACGGTTCACCGAGGGCGGCCACTAGGGCCGCCCCTACTACGCGAACCTTCCACACCTTCGGAGCCCGAGTGTTCATTATAGAGGACCCCGAAAGAATGCGGCAAGGCTAAGAGCAGGAAGGAGGAGCCAGAACGTAAGCTAGCTTTGACCGCGCCTGAGCACGTGCTACGATGTAGCACCGCCGAAGTCCGGAATGGAGTCGATTCGGCGGTTTGCCGGAAGGTGTCACGATGACCAAAATACGAGATTTTTTCCTGCCAGCATTTCTCGTGCTGTCCCTCTGCTGCACCACAAGCGCGGTGGCGGGGGATCTTCGGGTCGGCGCCGCGCGCGTGGATATTACGCCGCCGGCCGACCCTGCCAATCCGCCCTCGGGTAAGTACGCCCACGAACGCCTTTACGTGCGAGCGATCGTGCTGGACAACGGTTCGGTCCGCGCCGCTCTCATCGGCGCCGATCAGGCCATGCTCCCGAACAGCGTCTGGGAACCGGCGTCGAAGCAGATCGCCGCCGAACTGAACTGCCCCGTCGAAAACATCGTGATGTCGGTCACGCACACGCACAGCGGCTGGGGGCCCGGGGCGAGTCCCTTTGGCCGGCCCCACCAGCCTGGTGGTCCAGGTGCTGCGCCGCCTACGACGGCCGACGTGCCGCCTCCACCCTTCGTCGGCCAGATGGTCGATGCGGTACGGCAGGCGAAGGCCAGGCTCCAGCCGGCGCGGGTCGGATGCGGAACCGGTTTCTGCTATCTCAACGTGAACCGCGATGCGATCGACCCCGAAACACGCCTCTGGACGCAGGCTGCGAATCTGGATGGACCGTCGGACAAGACCGTCGCCGTGCTTAAATTCGAGACGCCCGGAGGGGAACCGATCGCGGTTTACATGACCTATGCGATGCATCCCGTCAACGGCTTTCTCACCGGTCTCATCAGCGCAGATTTTGCCGGCGCCGCTTCCCGCTACGTCGAGCAGGTCTATGACGATAAAGTCGTCGCCGTCTTTGCCCAGGGCGCATCGGGCGATCAGAACCCCTTGTATCTTCGCGCCGGAACCAACGCTCTGGCCTCGCGGAGCGGAGTGCCGATCACCGGGAACGTCCTGACCAGAGAAAGGGTCGAGGCGGCCATCCGCGAGGGCAAAGTTAAAGCCGGGCCGCTCGACCCGAAAGTGCGCGATACTCTGGAGCGAGTGATGGACAGCGAAGGTGTGCTGCTGGGCGAGGAAGTCATCCGCGTGATGACCAATACCAAACAAATGGACGTCGCCCCGCGCATTTCGGCGGCCCAGAACACCATCACCTGCCCGGGCCGCCGCCGCACGGATAGCGGTCGCGAGGGCGCACCAGGCACCTATGTCGATGGAGACCCCGTGAATATCCGGCTGGGCGTATTGCGCATGGGCGACGTAGCCCTGGCATCGGTGGACGCTGAAATCTACAGCGTCATTGGCCGGGAACTGAAAGAACGGTCGCCAGTGGCTAACACGTTGGTAGTAACGCTGGCGAATGGCATGGCCAATTCGGGTTATATCCCCAACGACGCGGCTTTCGGCGCGTACACCTTTCAAGTGCTCAGCTCGCGCCTCAAGCCCGGTTGCGCGGAAACATCGATCGTGAATGGCTGGCTGGATTTGCTGCAGGCAGCGTCACGATAGCACTAGCAGAACGGCGATCATGCTCCACGCTCTTCGTAAATCGTGTCGCGCATCGCCTGCCAACCAGCGCCCGCCATCCGGGTTTGAAGGCCCTTGCCTCGGAAAGTCACTCTGCGAAGTTTGAAGGGCTTCGATGCTTTCCGTTCAGCGATGAGGCGGCGAAGGCTTTCTTCGATCAACGCCCTCATCGTGGTGCGCTCCCGACGGGCGAGGCGCTTGGCCTGCTCAAATAAGTAATCGGGAATCTCTACGCTCGTCTTCATCTGAGTATGCGTATCATCTTAAATGCCCCGATGGCAACTAAAATTCTACCAATAGTCCCCTGGGGTCGGGCCGCTTCGAGGACCGGACCAGGCTGACGAATACCAGGGTGGCGAGGCAGGGGATGATGGCGGCGCCGACGATCACCGGGGCGAACGAGGTGACATCGGTGACGCGGCCGATCAGGTAAGTAGAGATCATGGTGCCGATGCCCGCTCCCGTGCCCGCCATACCGCTGACCGTGCCCACGGCGCGCGACTGAAAAACGTCGGTGGGCAAAGACAGGAACATCGTGGAACAGGCGGCGTAGGCGAAGGCCGCGTAAGCGAAAATGAGGAGCGCGGCGAAGTAGCTCGAAGTGCGAAGCACCAGCAGCAGGGACACCATGCTCGGCCCGAAGATGATAAGAACCGCCCGGCGCGCCTTGCCCACGGGCCAGCCGCGCGAGATCCAGTAACTCGAGAGCCCCCCACCCGCAAAGTTTCCCAAATCAGCCCCCAGGAAGGGCATCCAAAAGCCAAGCATACTGGCCTCCAGGCGAAACCCTTTGCTGGAAAGGTAGAGCGCAAACCACTCGGCAATGAAAAACCAGAAGGGATCGAGCAGGAATCGCCCCAACACGATGCCCCAGGTCTGCCGGTATCGAATCAGGTCCCGCCAGCGCGCGGGTTTGCCGGTGACGCCCGAAAGCGAGCGGCCTTCCTGGATGTAGCGCAGTTCCGCAGGCGAGACCGAAGGATGGTTTTGCGGCGCGTGGTAGAAGCGCAGCCAGATGATCAGCCACACGATTCCCAGGCAGCCGGTGAGAGCGAAGGCGGGCCGCCACGTGCCAAAGAGCCGGTAGCTATAGAGCACAATGAAGGGAGCAACGGCGCCGCCAATGGACGTGCCGCTGTCAAATAGCGCCACGGCCCAGGCGCGCTCACGATTTGGAAACCATTCCGCAACGGTCTTCGCAGCGCCTGGAAAATTGGGGCCTTCGCCCAGCCCGAGTAGGAAGCGGAAGATCCGAAAGCTCGCCAACCCTTGGGCGAAGCTGGTGGCCATCGCGACCAGGGAATAAAACCCCACCACCAATGCGAACCCGACACGCGAGCCAACCTCGTCGAGCAGCCGGCCGCCCACACCCTGCATGATCGTGTAAGCCAGACGAAAGGCAATCAGGAGAGAAGCAAAGTCGGAGTTGGTCCACCGAAACTGGGATTTCAAAATCGGGGCCAGCGCGCTCAGCGTCTGTCGATCAATGAAGTTGATGACGGTGGAGGCGGTCAGTAATACACCAACAGACCAGCGGACACGGGTTCGGTGTTCTTCGGGGGACTGTGGCGTCATGTATCGCCGGTTCCGTGAAACTGCGGGCCGGTTAGTGCGCAACTCTGGCGATCTCGGGGGCGATCCTTGTTCTCAGGGCTTGGATTCGCCGAGAATTGCCAGAACGTCTCGCCCACCGTGAAGAATCCGGATAATTCGAAGAGGATCGCTCTCGGGATCATACACGATGATGAAATTGGGAAAAGCTTGAATTGTCCAAAAGCGCAGTGGAAGCTTAGTCAGATCCTCGCGGACGCTCCCGCGGAGGCGACCTTTAGCCAGGAATTCGCAAGCTTTGTAAACGGCATCTTCAACGCGATTGGCTGCCGCAGTGCTGTCGCGGGCGATGTAACTCCAGATTTCGAAGAGGTCGTCAGCCGCCTGAGGAGTGAACTTGTAGCGGATCATGCTTTACGCGGCCCAGCCAGCCAGCGCCGTTTATTCTGTTCCATCTGGGCCCGAACTTGGTCACTGTCTATAAGCTCGCCCCGCTGGGCGGCAGCATAGCCGTCAGCGATCTTAGCACGGCTTCGAGCGAGCCAAGCGTCCCGGTCGCAAAGCAGTTCAAGCGCCTGCTTGATCACTTCCTCGGAACTCTGATAGGCGCCGGAACGGAGGGCCTCCGCGACGAGTCGCTCGTGTTCCGGTTGCAAGGTAATAGTCATTTCCTGTTCCCTCTCACACCACAACCGTACCTCTGCTCCTGGGGGCAGTCAAGTAAAGCCTAACCTCCGTGGCGCCCACTCTTTCGCTCCGGCCGGTTCCGGATGGCCTGAACCGCACTCTCCAGACGGCGGGTTCGCGTTTCAGGTCTCTTGGCTCCGGCCAACGCTTCGACATACTCGCGCTGGTGGGTGTAGCTCATTTCCTGCCATCGGTCCCAGGCGGGTGGCGCAGCTTTGAGCGCCTTAGCGAAATCGGCGGGCGGCTTCACTTCGCGCTTCTCGGTGTCAAGGTCGAGCCGGACCTCGAGCGTTTCGCCTCCCTCGAGCCCCGCCGCTTCGCGATTGCTCTTGCGCAACGGAATGAACGGTGGTCCTCCCATGGCGGCAATGGTGCTGCGGTATGTGTACCCGTTCAGCGTGACCTTAACGGGGGCGCGGACCTTGCCAAACACGCTCTTGGGATCGAATGTCAAGGGGATGAAACACATTTGGCCTTCCCGCACAATCTTGACTTCGAAAGTCTTGGAAATCATCAAAGGGACTCCTTCGCCCTTTCCAGCGAGAGCACTATTGAGGTTAATTTCGTGGCTGAAGGATAAATCATACCACACGGACTGACACTGTAAGTGGCGGCTGGCCGAGACCCAACCTTGCGTGTCAGGCATCATCCGTGCCGTTGGCGCGCCACCTGGTAGCCTGTCGAGGATGCAGTCGCCGGAGCATTAATGTTCCGCTTCCAATCTTCAAGGCCTGGTCCTTTAATGGCCTCGGCTCGCTTGCGAAGCGAATCCATTTCAACAGGCGTGAACGCCTTGAACTGCTGGGCGATGCGAACATCATCTTCCAACTGGCCGATGGTAGTGCAGCCAACGGTAACGCAGTTGACGGGAAGGCTTAAGGCGTAGCTCAGGCATTCTCGGGCGCTGAATTCCTGCAAGAGCTTGGCGTTGGCCAGAGACTTCATCCCTTGAATGGCCATCTTGCGTTCGGCGGCAACGGGCAAGGTGAGTTTCTCAAAACTCAGGTACCCGGGGTCGGCAATGTGTAACGGCATTAAGATGGAGTCAAACTTCTCATAAGCCTTGAGCATCTCCAAGTGAACGTAGGGATCGTGGTGGCCCGTAAAGCCGATGAAGCGGCACTTCCCTGCCTTCTTGGCGGCTTCGAAGGCTTCGATGGCCCCGCCTGGGCCGAAGATCTGCTCGACCTCGGCTTTCTCATCCACGGCATGAATCTGCCAGAGATCCACATAATCGGTCTTCAGGCGTTTCAGAGATTGGTCGAGCTCCTCCGCGGCGCCGGCGCGAGTCCGCTTGTTGGCCTTGGTTGTGATGAAGACATGCTTGCGGAAAGGCGGGAGAACGGCCCCATAGACTTCCTCCGACCGGCCGTCCCAGTAATCAATGGAATTATCAAAATAGTTGATCCCGAGGTCGTAGGCGCGCAAGGTAATTGCCTTCGCCTCTTCGAAGGTAATAAGGGGAAAACGGCCGCCGGCCTGGCCGATGATGGTGAGCCTTTCCCCCGTCTTGCCAAACGTCCGCATGGGGATATCGCCGGCCCTGGGCTTGGGCGGCTTCGCTCCAAAGGCCGAGGCCGCTACCCCCCCGAAAACTCCCCCAAAGAACGTCCTACGCCGCATGTGACCTCCTTCGCTTTGATGGATTCGCCCTCTGGTAAGGGTAGTACAAAGGCCCGCGAAACACAACGAGATGGCCCTGGGAAGAGCCGATAATCATGTCATTCCCGCGAAAGCGGGAATCCAAAGTCCCCAGACATCGAACATGGATTCCCGCTTTTGCGGCTATGACGTGGGGTTGACAAGGTCCTTGCGTTCGGGTGAGATCGCCATCCGCACGAAGCAGGTCCGGATCGGAATCAACTGAGTCGCCCGGGCAGATACTGCCGCAGAAAGCGCGCGGCAAGGATGAATCCGTCTTTGCGTTCCTGCGCCATTTCAGGGCCCGAGTCGCCGTGAGGGGCATCCCAGAAATTGTCTTCGTGTTCCACAGCCATGCCTCCCCGGAATCCTGCCTGCAAGAGCACCGTGATGAACTTGGGCCAGTCAATCAGCCCCTGTCCGGGAATGCGGTAACGCCACCAGCCTCCGCCGTGGATGCCGACTTTGGCAAGAACCGGCTGAGTGATTTCCGTGTCTTTGGCATGCACAGCGAGGATCCTGTCGCGAAAGTCCCAGGCCGTCTGGATAGGGTCGATGTATTGCCGCACCAGGTGGGAAGGGTCGAATTCCAGCCCGAAGCGATGGTTCGGAACCAGGGCAAACACTTTCTCCCAGGTGGCGGGCACGGTGGCGAAATTCACGTCGCAGGGATAGTTCTCAGGCCCTATCGTCACGTCCAACTTTTCGCACACGGGCAGGTACTGCTCGTTGAGCACTTCGGCCAGTTCTTTCGCCTGCTCGTCCACCGATGCGCCCGGCTTGCCCCCGCTGAAAGTGCCGACGAACTTACACCCCAGCCGGTGGGCCAATTCGATGCAGCGGATGAAGCGCGCGCGTATTTGGCGCCGTTCGGCAGGATCTGGCTCCAGATGGTTCACCATGCTTTCGATGCTGATGATCCGCACTCCGGCATCCCGCGCGGCGGCCAGGACCTGATCAGTCTGACTGTCCGTGAGTTTGTCGGGATCGAAGTATTCGTTGACGTCGACAATCACGCCTTCGTAGCCTGCCGACGCTGCGAACGCGAGCCTCTGGGGAGAATAGCGCGTCTTAATCGCCAGCTTCGGGTATTTGGTGTCGGCCGGAACGGACGCGGAAGCGCTGCTTTGCTCCGCATTCGAGACGAGGGGCTTGCCCATGCTCGCCGCAGATACACCAGCCGCCTTAAGGAAATCGCGTCGTTGAATCATCGGATGTTGCCTCCCTCTTATCGCCTTTGCCAGGCAGCGTAGGAGCGAATGGTCATGCTCCCCTCCTCTATAGCGGAAAGCAGCTTATCAATTCCCGCTGCTTCGCGCTAGTGCCTTGGCTGGTTCGGTACTCCTAGGGTATGATTCTGGTCTGCCGAAAGACCAAGATGCAGATTCAGGATGCAGCGGTGAGCCCTGTGGACGCCCGAAGGCCGCCACTGCGGCTCCCCGGCACGACTAGAGGATAAGCTTATGGAAACCATCTCCGAACAAGACCGCGCCATGGCCCAGAAATGCGTTGAGTGTCCTGTGTGTGGCCGCGCGCGCAAGAACCAGAAGGGGCTGGCGTTCTGGTTCGTTAAACGCAT
>Ga0326728_10009275_pt1 | contig 23783 bp, 17 predicted proteins | sample MB3enrmetagenome_FD_207602 | JGI IMG/M metagenome (GOLD analysis project Ga0326728, IMG submission 207602) | Lab enriched peat soil microbial communities from McLean, Ithaca, NY, United States - MB31MN | ecosystem: Environmental > Terrestrial > Soil > Wetlands > Peat | place: USA: New York... | reverse complement strand
AGCGCTGAAAAGCATTCGGGATAGAGCGCAGAGAAGGGTTGAGTTGAAACATCTCAATGGCTGCGGCGACTGCACCGTCGTACATCAATTCAACCTGCCAATCCGAGGGATGACCGAATAACTTTTCCGCCTTCCGCCGCGCGGCCTTCTCTGCCGAAGGTAGAGTGCAAGCAAGAAAGAGGTCCCGTGCGTTTGGATGGTCGTGGTCATAGCGGTAAACAACCTCCGCAATCTGGAAACGAAGCGGGCGGTCTGCTGCGTTGAACAGATAGTGCAATAGGGCCGACATCTGTACAGCGTCGAGCGGTGGAATTTTCTTACTCCCGAGCAATTCAAGCAGAGCCGTCGAAGCGTCCGTTGGTTTTCTGTCTTCTCTCTCAGCGCCATTGCGCGCGCTGCCTGTGCGCCCCTGCGGGCTTGAGGGAACTGCAACACTCGGCTCCCCTGCTGTCGGCTGGTTTGTGATTTCTTCGGTCATGGTTTTTTCTCCTTTTCTGCCCTGCTTCTCGCGGGGCACCTATGCGCAGGGGGCGTGGGCTCCTGCGGCGGCTCTTGCGGGGGAACCGAAAGAAATCGCGTTTGTTTTGGCTGATTTTTTCGGGGGGGACCGCAACCCGGAGGGACGGCGAAGCCGGAAGCCGAGCCTGCGTCCGCAAGGCGCACAGGTATTCGCCCGTCTGCCGTGCCCGCGAGGAGAAGGGCGGCAGAAAAGAGAAGTGATCGAAGAAATCAAGCTCGACAGTAGGGAACGGAAGAGCCGGTCCCTCCGAGACCCAGGGGCTAACAGACTTTAGCGTTTGGGGCTGTTGTTAGCGCGGGTACGTGCTGGGATTGAGTACGTATAGTCTATATAGAGCAGGGGGAAGACTACTTGGCGGGTGGTTCTTGGGTGCCCGGCTCGAAAGCGATCTGGCGCCGTGCTGTGACCGGCTGTTCGATCAACTGGCGGATGGCTTCGAAAATCTCTCGAATGTGGGCATCATGGCGCTTGCACTTTTGGGCGAGTTTCCGGTGTGTGCTGGGCGTCTCCCTGAGGGGCAGATATCCGAAGTTGCCTAAAGAAGGATGCGTTTAAGGTGCAGATCGACTTCACCGAAGCCCGCCTTTCATTGAAACTCGACCCGTCAGGCGGGCTGCTCGAACAGTTCATCGGTTTGAATAACCAGGTTCTTAGCCAATTCTCTGCTTCCGAGAGGCTCAGGATCGGAGTGCATACCTGTCCCGGCGGCGACCAGGACGCCACCCACAGCGCAGACGTGGACTATACGGGTCTGCTGCCAAGCCTCTTTACGCTCAAGGCCGGCAACTTTTACGTCCAATTAGCGAGCGAGAAAGACCGGCCGCGTGTACTCCGATTAATCCGGGAGTGTAGCCAAGCAGATCAAAAGATCTTCGTGGGTGTCATCGATCCGATCAATTCTCACATCGAGACTGCGCAGGAAGTTCGAGACCGGGTTCTCGAAGCCGCCGAATTCATCCCCCCAGAGCGGCTGGGGACAACGGACGACTGCGGATTTAGCCCGTTCAGCGATGACACATCGACTGCGCGTGAGACGCCGTTCGAAAAGATTACTGCCCGAGTCATTGGAACCGAGCTTGCCGCGCAGAAGCTCGGATTCTGATGACCAGTCGATTGTAGGTTTGGGCCGTTGCTCCGCAAGAACAATACCCGACCTCTAGCTTCTTATAGTAAGTCGAGTAGTAAATAGACATTATTGACGTTTCTGCGTGCTCCCTATAATCTGCGCTTTCTCTTTGCGGCCATGGCAACTCGCCGCGTTCGAGCGTGTCATAGGTGTTAGTCCTCGGTCGTCACCCGAGTCACGTGGCGCGGGAAGCAAAGGGGAAGCTCCGGTAAGGAGGGGAAGTGGAAATTATCGAAGCCTTGGTTGGCCCGGGCCTTGGCATATCCGTGATGCAGGGAGCGTCGCCGAATCAGGAATGCCCCATTTGGACAAAGTGGCACGAAGCTTTTCGTGTGATTGCCTATCCCCCTTACCTTAAACGGACGGCCCGAATTGCTCTTATTTTCGGCTCCTTGCTCTTTGCCATCAATCACTTGGATGAGGTAGTTCTCGGCCACGCCACGGCTGCCGTATGGATAAAAGGGGCACTCACCTTTCTCGTTCCCTTCTGCGTTTCGAACCTGGGGGTGCTGGTCGCCAGCCGAAGACGCCCGGAGCCGGCACGGCAAGAGGCTGACGCCCCTCGCTGAGTATTCGTTTGGAAATTGGGTTTACCTGTAATGGCGCCATTAAGGGCGGCACATGACGGGCTAGAGCCCGGCGCTACAATAGTTTGATGGATGTCGCATGAACAATCCTATTTGCCCAAAGCAACTCGAAGAAGCTGTGGGAGACGACTGATTTCCCGCCAAGTGAGCAATATCGGCCAGACGCGCCGCGCCCGGGAGGCTTTAATCATTGCGTGGGGATTTCGATATGGAAACCCCGTATTAAACTCTTACTCAACTCAATGGAGGCTTACCTTGTCAGAGCATGACGTTCTAGCGAATCAGAAGCATATTCTTGAAAACCAAAAGGCCATCCTGGCCAACCAGGATGCAATCAAAGACAACCAGCACGCCATCAAGGACACCCAGAAGATTATCGTGGAGAATCAAGGCGCCATCAAGAAGAACCAGGAAAGTCTGGATGTTATTCTGAAGAACCAGCATGAAATCCTGGCGCTGCTCAAGAAGTAACGAAAGTAAATTGGTTCGCGCAGCAACCAACACACCAACAACCCGGCGGGCGACCATCGTTCCGCCGGGCATGGTGTGATCTGTGGCTAGTTCCGGGCCTGGGACTGGGAGCCGTTCGATGGATGTTGCACTGGCAGACGTCCGACAAGGGAGAGAGGCCAGCTTCGGGTGGCCCTGGCGTCCGGGTCAAGAGAGATGGCAGACAAGCCGAACATCATCAAATCGATCGTCTTTCCGCTGGCTCTGGTCGGTGTTCTGGTTGTCGTCTGGAGTTTGGTATGGGCAGCCGGAGTATTTCATGCGAGCGCCTTCCCCTCTCCGCTCGCAGTGGTGCGCGCCTTTGAGGTCGAAATTCGCACGGGGCGACTGGCCAATGACGTAATCGTCTCGCTTTTTCGCGTGAGCTGCGGATTTTCGATTGCCGTCGCCCTAGGAATTCCGATGGGGCTATGGCTGGGGCAGAAGCTCATGCCGCGCTTGGCTCTTTTGCCTATTGCCAACTTCTTCCGCAATCTTTCCCCGCTTGCCTGGATACCCTTCGCCATCTTGTGGTTCGGAGTAGGCGATGCGTCAACCATTTTCCTCATCTTTTTGGCGGCGTTTTTTCCGGTTGCTCTTGCAACTATGGCAGCCGTCGCCGGCATTCCAGCGGTCTATCTGCGGGTGGCGCACGATTACGGTTTGAGGGGCTTTGAAAAGATGATTCACGTAACGCTGCCCGCCATCATGCCCCAGGTTATTACTACGTTGCGCGTCACGGCCGGGCTCTCGTGGCTGGTCGTGGTAGCCGCCGAGATGGTCGCCGGCCGAGACGGGCTCGGTTTTGCGGTCATGGATGCCCGCAACGGCTTGCGTACCGACTTGCTGCTGGTGGAGATGATTACGATCGGCTTGATCGGGGTGGCGATCGACGGGGTGTTGGTGCGTCTCACCCACATCCCCAGCGTGCGGTGGGGATACGAAAGGTAGGGGAATACGCAGCACGAGCCGCTAAATTCAGATGACGGTCGCGCGCCTGTTTCGTTGACTCCAATTGCCTCGGTGAGCGATAGACCGTTGCAACTTACGCGAGTGTCCCGCCGATTTGGCGAGGTGGAAGTGCTGTGCGAGATCTCGATTGAGATCGAACGACGAGAGTTTGTGGCAGTTGTCGGACCGTCGGGCTGCGGCAAAACCACCCTTCTCAATCTGCTCTCAGGATATGACCAGCCATCGTCCGGCGTGGCCGAGCGGCATGGGCAGGTGCGCATGGTATATCAGGCAGATGGGCTGTTTCCATGGAAGACGGTCGCGCAAAACATCGCCTTGGGGCTACGCCATCTCAGCAGCGAGAAGGAACGCCGGCGGCAGATCGACGGCATGATTAGCCTGATCGAGCTCGGGGGGTTCGAGCACCATTACCCGCACCAACTCTCCGGGGGGATGCGCCAACGGGTGGAACTTGCTCGCGCCCTGTCGGGGGATTCGGACATCCTGCTGATGGATGAACCTTTTTCGTCTCTGGACTATCTGGCGCGGCTGCGAATGCGGCAGGAGTTGGCACGCTTACTGCGCGAACTGCCGCGAACTGTGGTGCTGGTAACACACGACATCGAGGAGGCGGCGCAGCTTGCCGACCGGGTGATCGTGCTGACCGGACGTCCGGCACAAATCCGTCGCGAACTCAGCATCCGGGCCGCGCGTCCGCGAGCGCTCAGCCATCCGGAAGTCGTCAGTGCCACCCGGACCGTTCTCACGGAACTTGGCATCGAACATGATATTGAGGACATCGACGGCACCCGGTGATGATGCAACCAGGCTACCGGATCAAAGAAGGAGCAGTCTGAATGTTTCGCTCACCCGCGACACGATGGATCGTGGGAGCTGCTGCGTTCCTGGCCATTCTCGCCCTGCTGCGATACAAGCCGTGGCAGCATGACGGCACCGGGAGGGAGGCGAGCGGCGGCCATGCGCCCCGGGAAAGGCTCACGGTGGGCTATCTTCCCGTGACTTGCCACCTGACCTGCCCGGTGACGAGTTTCGCGACGCAAACCAGTTCGACAACACGCTTCGATTCGCAACTCTTCATGGATTTCCCCACCATGGCGGAATCCATGAAAGCGGGACGTCTGGAAGCGACCTTTATGATCGCCCCCCTGGCCATGAAACTGCGCGAGCAGGGTTTACCGGTGAAAATTCTTTACCTCGGGCATCGCGACGGCTCCACGGTGATCGTGCGCAAGGATCTTCCCGCCACCAGTCTGCGGGATCTTCGCGGAAACACTTTCGCCATCCCCAGCAAATACAGTAATCAAAATCTCGTGATTCATAAGCTGATGCAGGACCAGGGAGTCAGGCCTGACGAAATCAGATTCGTTGAGCTTCCTCCCCCCGACATGCCCAGCGCGCTTGCCGCCAAAGCCATCGATGCCTACTTCGTCGGTGAGCCCTATGCCGCCCGGGCGGAACTCGAGGGCAGCGGGCGGGTGCTGTATTACGCCAAGGACATCTGGCCGCACTTTATATCCTGTGTGCTGGTGGTGCACGAAAGGTTGATTCAAGAGCGTCCGGCAGTGGTGCGCGATCTCGTGCGTGGGATTGCGGAAAGCGGCGAGTGGGCTGAGACCCATCGCCTGGATGCCGCCAAGCTTGCCGCGCCCTATTTCTGGCAGGATGAAGGGCTGCTGCGATTCGTGCTGACTGAGCCGCCCGACCGCGTCAGCTATCGAATGCTGACTCCCACGGATGTGGAGATGCTTCAAATCAGGGATATGGCTTTAAAGGCAGGCATTCTCGAAAAACCCATAGAGCTGAAAGACTTTCTGGACCGCTCGTTCATACCCACCGATATTAAGTCGGCGGATATCACGGTACCCCGAGACTTCGGCCGCGATTGACTGGCGTGACGATCCGGAAGATTGTGCTGCCTGCTCGTTTCAACTTCGGTCCTAATGTCATACACTAAATAATTATCACTCTGGTAATCCCTCAAATCCAAAGCGCTAATAGGTTGAGGGTATTGCGGACGTCACTCTCCGCTGATAGTCTCCGCGCTGCGTCGGATTTCTCTTGGGTCCCAAAGGGCCTACCAAGGTCCGGAAGCCATAATTCTGTGGGGGATGAGGAGCGGTTTTATTCGCTCCTCTCCTCAAAAGGGACAATTCAATGCGTAAATGGATGTGGATCTTAGCCGCACTTCTGATTGTTGGCTTGAGAACACATTATATTCGTGCCCAGGCCAGTGGGGCGCACATTGATGGAATCATCCGTGACGCCCAAGGGCTGCCGCTTCCTGGCGTAAAGGTCGCTCTGACCGAAACCCAAACGGGCTTGGAGCGCACGGTGGAGACCACTTCGGTGGGCGCCTACCAGTTTGTGAGCCTCAATCCGGGCCAATACCAGCTCTCTGCCGTCTTGCAGGGATTCGACTTGCCGGTGCGAGCGCTAACCTTGGAAGTGAACCAGTATCTTCGCCTCGACCTCGTAATGCAGGTCGGCCCGCTGAAGCAGGATGTCGAGGTGGTGGGCTCGCCGGCGCTATTGCGCACGGCGGATGCCAGCCTGGGTGAAGTGATTGAACCCACCCTGACCAAGGATCTGCCCCTGAATGGCGGGCATGTGCTTGATCTCGCGCTGCTTGCCCCCTCCGCCCACACGGGGTTTGGAGCACCAATGGGGAACGCCAATCCACTCTACTGGCGGCCCAACCAGAATTCGGCATTGAGCGTCGGCGGCGGGCGGTCCAATGCCAACTATTTCCTCTTGGATGGCTCGACGGACACCGACCCCACGTTCAACACGCTCTCCTACAGCCCTTCACCCGATTCTATTCGTGAGTTCAAGGTGCAGACGGGCGGTTACTCCGCGGAATTTGGCGGCGCGGGCGGCGCCCAGGTGAACATCGTGACCAAGTCCGGCGGCAATGGACTGCACGGAGACGTCTATGAGTTTGTGCGCAGCAACACTTTTGATGCCCGCACGTTCACGGACCCCAGCAACATTCCGCACCTTGCCCAGAATGAATTCGGCGCATCGGTCGGTGGTCCGATCCGCAAGAATTCCACTTTCTTCTTCGCCAACTGGGAGGGCTTCCGTTTAAGCAACGGCCTCGCACAAATTGAAACCGTTCCCACCGCGATGGAGCAGATGGGTGATTTTAGCATGACCGGGTTAACCATCTACGATCCCTCCACCTCGCACGCGAATCCCAACTACAACCCGTCGCTTCCCACCAGCCCCACCAATCCCGTCAACCTCCGCAACCCCTTTCCGAATGATGTGGTCCCCATGGCCCGCATGAGCTCCGTCTCCATGGGCGAGTTGGCGGAGGTCCCGCTTCCCAACATGTCGGGCATGATGGGGATGGGCGGAATGGGGGGCATGAGCATGGGGTCGGCGCCCATTGGCGTTGGACCGGATTCCAACAACTATCTTGATCTGCGCAACAGTCGCAATTTTTCCAATCAGGCGACGCTTCGCATTGACCAGAATTTGCCCCATGGCGACGCGCTTTTCGCGCGCTATTCCTTTGAAGTGGAGAGGGACTTTACGCCGGAGAATCTGCCCGGCTTCGGATCCTTTGACAACAACATGGCGCAAAATGCCACCCTTCAGTACACGCACCTGATCTCTTCCACCTCGGTGAACGTGCTGTGGCTCGGGATGTCGCGCCTCTCCATGCACCGCTATTCCCAGGACACCACCGATTACGTAGACGAACTGGGCGTTCAGGGAGTTGGATTCGGCGGCCCGGGGGCCTACGGCATGCCCTACGTCACGGTTCAGGGTTATAACTCTTTTGGTGATTCCTATGCCGCGACGCCCGTACATGATTGGGACACCGTCCTGCAAGCGGGCGACATCTGGAACAAGCAGTTGGGACGGCACTCGATCAAAGTGGGCGGCGACTTTCGGGATTACGATTGGCCCATGTGGGGATTCTTCCAAAACCGCGGCTACTACCAATTTACCAATGGTTTCACCACCCAGACTGCCACCAATGACGGCACTGGCGCCGCCATGGCGAGCTTTCTGTTGGGTCTGCCAGTGGTGAAGCAGCGCCAGGCCGGTATTCCGGCAATGGATCTGCGCCAATGGTATGCCGATGGGTTTGCCCAGGACAACTGGCGCGTTACCGGGAATACCACCGTGAACGTTGGCGTGCGTTACGAGTATATGAGCCCGCTCACCGACATCCTGGCGGATAAGCGCGGCAGCAACCTGACCTGGGTGGACGGCACTCCTTATATTTTCATCGGAGGCCAGGAAGGAACCCCCGCGGGACTGCTCTATACCCGCAAGCTCAACTTCGCGCCACGCGTGGGCCTGACCCATTCCTTCCAGGGTAAGTTTCGCTTCGTCATGCGCGCGAGCTACGGCCTTTTCTACACTCCCGTGGACATGAACACGTGGTGCAATCAGCGCCACAACGTACCCTTTATCTTTCCGCAAACCCAGCAGAGTGACAACTACACTCCCAGCCTGACGGGATTCAACTTTGCGGCGCCGGTTCTGGGCACCACCGTGGCCAGCTTCACCGCCTTTGACCCGCACAGTCAGTCGCAATACATTGAGCAATGGAGCTATTCGCTGCAGAAGTCCCTTTCGCCCAATACGGTGCTGGAGATCGGCTATCGGGGTGAGGATGGATTCCACCTTCAGCGCGCGCACCTGATCAATAATCCCACTCCCGGCCCGGGATTGCTCCAGCCGCGCCGGCCCCACAAGACCATCAGCTTCCTGCCCGGAACGGTGATTCCGCCCAGTAACTTTCTTCCCCCCGGCCTCACGATTGCCAGCCTGGTTCAGCCCATCTCCACCGTCAATCTTCTGGAGAATTCCGCGCGCAGTTGGTACAACGCGGGCTGGGCTGACGTTCGCCACCGCTTCTCCCATGGACTCACTTTCCTGACCAGCGTCACCTGGGCCAAGAGCATCACCAACGCGCCGGACTTCCGCTCGCCCATGGATGAATCCGCCATCCCGCAGAATGATTACGACCTGGATGCCGAAAAGGGACTCGCCTGCGACGTTCGCCTTCGTTACGTCGGCACCTTCGTTTACAACATCCCGGGGCTGAGCGGGCAGGGGTGGAAGGGTCGCCTTACTTCCAACTGGCAACTGGCGACGGTTTATCAGGCACAGACGGGAATGCCTTTCACCATTTCAGTGTATGGAGACACGGCCAATGCCGGCACCACCCTGGGCGAGAATCCCATCCGTGCCAATTATACTGGCCAGCCGGTGTCCCCTTCCGGCACGCACACCTCGGAGGAGTGGTTCAACACCGCCGCTTTCGTGGCCCCGCCCGCCTATACCTTTGGTAATCTGGGCCGCAATACCGTGACCGGGCCCGCCATGCATATCGCGGATATTGCCTTTTCACGCGATTTCCGCCTGCGGGAATCGCTGCACCTGCAGCTTCGCGCCGAAGCGTTTAACGCGCTCAACCAGACCAACTACGGCACGCCCAACCGGTTTGTGAACGAGCCGCAGTTTGGAACCATCACCATGGCCATGCACCCCGGCCGCGAAGCGCAGTTCAGCGGGCGATTGACTTTCTGACGATTGAAAGCCGCAGGGGGGGCGATTGGCATTGACGGAATCGGTGCGCGGTAGGGGTGATAATAGAGGGATCGTCGCAGGCCCCCAAAAGTGTCCATACGTGGTGAGAAATGCGGGTTGAGCCCGCTTTTCTCGCCACGGTTTTGGAAGGGCGGCGTTTGAGAGCTTAGGAAGAGAACGTAGGTTCTGAATGCCCTGAAAGGGCACCGGACAGTAACTTGGACATTCTGCAAGTCACCCTCATCATGCCTTGGTTCAATTGCATCAACTGGACCTCAGATCCGCTAAGTGCTGGACGCTTCGGCTAGAAGCGCGAGCAACGGCCGAGTGGCGTGTCACTGAAAAGGAACGCGGCCACCATCGGGGTGGCCAGCGGTGAACCCTGAAACTTGGCGGGAAGGAACTTCCATTGGCGGATGCTGCGCTCTGCCTCTTCGGCGAGGGGTGGTATGCCGTCCATCACCTCAATCTTACCCACAGCTCCCCCAGCATCTACTATCGCTTGCAACGTCACAGCGCCGAACGCCACGTCCGACGTCGGGTTGTTTACCGGCGAGGTTGAGATAATCCTGATTGGCTCATAGGGAGCCGACGGTTTTCTCCGGGGCTGCACTGGGTCCGCCCCGGAAACCCATTGGGGCGACAGGCTAAATGTAAACGCGGCGAGCACAGGAGCGGCCACGCGTTCGCCATTGAGGTGGGCAGGTTCGAATTTCCAGCGGCGAACGCTACGCTCAGCTTCTTCGGTGAGTTTAGGGACGCCGTGGACCACGATGATGTTTCCAACTCCCCCAGTCTTCTCTACCGTCACCTCCAAGATCACGGTGCCGGATACGGAGCATTCAGGTGGAGACATCGTTTCGGCAGCGGAAACCACCCGGGCGGGATCAAAACGACGCGGGTCTTTTCCCTGTGCTGCCCATAAGGAACCTGCAAGCAGCGTGATGGAGGCTGCGACGGCTGCGAGTTTATGCCTCAAAATATGCTCACTCTCTCTGGCCAGAGGCGGGCCGGGCTTTGGTCCACCATTGTTCGAGATCGCCGGGCTGTTTTCCGTATCCGAAAGCGTCGTCCATGATGCGGAAAAAGTGGTCCGCTACCGGTGTCATCGAGACCGTGGATTCCACTGTGCCGTGGAGCCAGCCTCGGGCGGCTTTGGTAAACGGACAACTGGCCAGGCACACGCCGCACCCACCACCACCAACCTGTTGCCAGAACTCGTAGCACTTGTATGAATCCTCAAACCAAGCTTTGTGGCCGGGGTTGTTCCAAGGACCACGGGTCTTGAAGCTGGGTTCATCGTCAAACGACAGGGCGCCTGAGGGGCACGCCTCCGCGCATTTCTTGCACCGTTTGCAGAATTCGACGATGCCGCAATCGATGGGTTTGTCGCAGGCCATGGGGAGGTCGGTGAAGACCTTGCAGAGCCGGACCGCCGCGCCGAATTCGGGTGAAACCATCTTGTTCAGGCGGCTCAACTCTCCCAGGCCCGCTTCGACCGCGAACGGCACACTCAGCGCCGTATCGTTGACGCTGGGGATGGCCTGATAACCGAGACCGCGAATGAATTCGGCCAGCGACGCAGCCACAAAGGCAGAATCGCTATATCCGAGCCCCGTGGCCGCATCGCCCAGAGCGGTCGGCGCTCGCCGGAGGAGGTCGAGGTCCATGGGAATGGCGATGGCCACCACCCATTTCATCTTTCGAGGGATTACAAACTTCTGCGCGGTTACCGAGGGGACATCGGCATCTTCGATCGATATCTCCAGGCCCGCTTTGCCCTCTTTGCCCGTTTGATTGCGGTTGATGTAACCCTCATTCATCGGCGCAATGCCGGCAAGTCCCGCGCCATAGAACCGGGCGGCGGCTTTTACCGTAAGGGCCGCCTCTTCCGGTGTGGCGGTGTACGGCGGGACGCCCAATTCAGCCGGTGTTTTCACGGAGATGCGCGTCCAGGAAAGCAGGCCCTCGCCCGGTTTCGTGGTATGCATCAAGGTCCAGGCACCAGCGCTCAACTGGAGGTCGCGCAGGCGGAAGCCCGGTATGCCCTTTTTTATCCACTCTGCCGTGCGCTTGGCCGTATCTGCTTCCTCGGCTTCGAACGACCCCTTTCCGTCGCGCGCGGTTTTGAGGGGCCGATAGATCTGAAACATGTTGGCCCCCGAAAACCGGGTGAAGGCAGAGTTCTTCTCGCCCAGGGTCGGTTTGTCTACCGATTTAACCGACCAGGCACGCGGGAAAACTTCACCCCCCCGACGGGCGTCTCTCCCGCCCGGCGCAGCATTTGCCCCTGGCCCGTTGAGGGCGAAAACAATTCCGGCGGCCTTCAGCAAGTCGCGCCGGCGAATAGGCTTGGGTTTCATTGCCATGGGTGGTTATCTCCATCGATTTCAAGCGAAGGACCCCAGTATTCGAATTTTCACGCAAATACGGAGGTCCTTCCTTCGCGAAGTTTGCCCTGAGCGGTGCGAATGGGCTCAGAACCGGCTTTGTCTCCTCAGGAGGGCAGCGCGAGAAGTCTTTCCGCAGCCGTCGCTAGAACAAGAGCTTCAATGCGAGCTGAATTTGGCGCGGCGGAGCCGCCGACTGGACCTGGCCGAAGGTGGGCGAGCTGATGTCGTCATTCGGCACGCCAAAGTTCACTCTGTTCAGGATATTGAAAAACTCTCCCCGGAACTGTAAGGTCGCGGATTCCGCCAGGCGAAAATTCTTGGAGACCCCGAAGTCCCATTGGCAGAGCCCGGCGGCCTGCACGATGTTGCGGCCGGCATTACCGAAGGTTCCCAGTTGGGTGTTCTGCTGGAAGGCCCGGGTATTGAACCATTCGCTCGCCGTCTTAGGACCGTTGTTGGGATTGCCCACCAGATTCGGGCGGTCGCCGACAAACCCCGAGATCTCAGGGGATGACCCCTGGAGAGAGGGGTCGCTGGAGTCATAGACGGTGAACGGTGTCCCCGTTGAAGCGGAAGCGATGCCGTTCAACTGCCAGTTCCCCAGTGCGCTCTGGTACCAGGTGTGCGATTCCTTCCAGAAGGGGAGTTCCCACTGATAGCTGAAGACAAAGCGCTGGCGGGCATCGAAGAGCGAGCGGCCATACTCCGCGGCCAGATCCCAGGGATTCTGCGCGAGGTCGTTTTCGCCGGCGACGAGGGTGGGAGCAGACCCAGCGATATTGAAACTTGATACGTCATCCAGTGACTTGGAGAAGGTATAGGAAGCCAGGAACGACACGCCATAACCCAGGCGTTTACGCAGGCTCGTCTGCAGCGAGTTGTAATTGGAGTTGGTGACACCCGTAATCAGGCCGATCGACCCGTAATTGCAAAGACCGGGGTTCGACGGATCGCAGCCCGAATAGGGACGGTAAGCATTGACGTTTTGCTGTTCGCCACTGATACAGGAGGATTGCTGAGCGAGCGGCAAAGTGGAACAGAGCGCGGGCGGATTGCTTTCGATGAAGCGCGGCAACTTGGTGCCTTTGGTCCCAACGTATCCCACCTCCAGCAACCACCCTTGCCCAAACGAGTGCTCCACCGTAAAGTTCCAATCTTGCGCGTAGGGCAACTTGAGGTTCGGATCGAGAGTGAGCAGGGTCAGCGATTGGGGCCCCCCGGCAAAGTTAGGCGCAAAGGGGTTGGATCCGGAGGGGAGCGGATTCGCAAAGTTGGAAGGAAACGATTCCTGAATCGTCTTAAACCAGGGTGCCGCGCTTTCCGGCGCTTGTAGTGGACCCCCTTCACCGTTGTAATAGGGGTCATAGAAAATACCGTAGGCGGCCCGCACCGTCCAACGCGCGTTTCCGGTCGGATCCCAAGCGAAGCCCAGGCGCGGAGCAAAGGCGCGGTATTCCCGGGGAATTAAGCCCGGCCCTACCCCCCGGTCACCCGGAAAAAGCAGGCCGGGCGGAGCGGTCGGTTGGATGCTCGACTGCCGGTTGGGCACGAACAACTCATTCTCATTGTGGATCTCGCTGTAAGGCTGCGGCAGTTCGTAGCGCAGTCCAACGTTCACCGTCAGGCGCGAAGTGGCCTTGTAACTGTCCTGCACATAGAGGTTGTAATTACTGGCGCGCATACCCCGCGGAAGCTGGCCTCCGCCTTGCATAAAAACCACCGGCTGCCCAATCAAGAAGTCCGCAAACGCATCACCGGTAATGGGAACCGGCGCAAAGACGAAAAATCCGTTCGAGGCAATGCCCAGCAGCGTGTTCAATTGGTCGCGTTGAAATTCGCCGCCAAACTTGAGTTCATGTTTGCCGCGCACCCAAGCCAGTGAGTCCGTCAAAGAAAAGGTGTTCTGGAAGCTCTGTCCCGGTCCGGTGATGGGATTACCGACGGACGCATAACCATAAACCTCGACAAAGGGGGGACCGGCCTGGCTTGCCAGCGTGGGGGAATACGTGAATCCCAGTGAGGAGCTCGGGGTATGGTCTTTAGCTTCATCACCGAAGAATTTATTCCGCAAGAAGGAAAACCGGGCGACGTTTATGACCGATGGTGAGAATGAGTGGGTTTCTTCCAGAGCGGCATTCTGGGCGCGAAAATCCTCTCCCACGGGAAAACCGGGCACGTTGGCTCCGGCGATGGAAAGCGGGTCCAATTGCGAGCCGTTGGTGAAGAGGTAGTGGAAGGAGATGGTATCGCGCGAGGAGAGGTAGTGGTCAAGGCGGAGGCCAAACTGGTCCGAACTGTTGTGCAACTCCTGCGTCGCGCCGTATGCATTCGGACCATAGTTGGACTCATTGGGCAGCGGATAGAAAGCCAGCAAATTCTGGGAAATTGCACTGATCGCGCCCGGGGGAAGTTGGTTGTAAGGCAGAGGTTGTGGCGGTGAAGCGAACACATTCACCAACTGCGTCCCGGAGGGATTTGAACAGTATCCCTGTGCCGTATAACTGGCGCACTCAGACTCAAAGTTTCCCTGCCGCTCGTCGGCGGTGGGGACGGTGGTTAACTGCGTTTCCCCCTGCCGGTTGCGAAAGCCCTCGTAAAAACCAAACAGGAAAGTCTTATCACGCCGGATCGGGCCGCCCAGCGTTCCGCCAAACTGGTTTTGTTTCAAAGGTTCGACGTTAGTGGAAAAGAAATTACGGGCATCCATCGCATCGTTCCGCAGGAACTCGTAAACATCCCCGTGAATCTGGTTCGACCCGGAACGAGTGACGATGTTGGTGCTGGAGCCGGCATTATGGCCGAACTCGGCGGAAGCGGTGTTGGTTAAAATCCGGAATTCCGCAATGGCGTCGGGGGGAGGCCTCAGGACGAAGCCGGCATTAATGGTGTTGTAGTTCTCCGCGCCGTCCACCAGGAATTCGTTCGATTCCGGCCGCATGCCGTTCACGGCATAAGACTGGCCGCTGCGCAGCGAGCCACCGGCCGTCTGCAAACCCTGCGTGAGAGGCGCTGTCCCGGGCAGCAAAAGGCCAAGTTGGGAGAAGTTCCGGCCATTCAGCGGGAGATCAACCGTCTCGCTATCATTCACCGTCTCACCCAGGTCGTTGGTGGTTTGCACCAGCACCGCATCAGCCTTCACGTCGATGGTCTGCTGCGTGGAGCCCACCGTCAATTGCACCGGTACCACCGCTGCCTGGTTCACGCTCAGCGTAATGCCTTCCTGCACATACTTCTTGAAGCCAGGGGCAATTGCTTCCAGGCGATAGTGCCCGATAGGCAAGAGAACCAGCAAGTAGTCGCCTTGGTTATCCGTCTCGACTTGGCGGGTGAATCCAGTCTCGAGCTGAACAGCCGAGATTTGTGCCTTCACAATGCTCGCCCCACTGGGATCTGTGACGCTTCCACGAATGCTCGCAGTTTCCTGCTGGGCATGAAGAGCCACCCCAGCGAATAGAATCACGACGACAGAAGGGAAGGTCCGCTTCAAAAGTGCATGAATATATTTGTGCATAGAAACTCCCAAATTAGAGATTGAAGACGACACGGTGAGTCCTGGCCTTGCCGTCTTTTTACGAGCCCTCTATTGATTTCAATTCGGGGCAGAATGATCTTCGACCGTGCTTATCAACGCTCCGGCATGAGTTTGCAAACCCCTCCTAGAGCCTGCCGGAAGGCCTTTCTTCGACAACCGGAGGCTGCACGCGGCGCTCGATCTAGCGAAGCACGAGGGTAGGTGTTACGCTCCGCAAGGTCAATAATATATATAAGTGAGTTGAGATCATTCGTTGTATATATAAGGAATAAAAGAGGACTTAGGGAGATCTGAAGCGGACTTTGTGGCGCTGAAATTGTTGGAACGAAACGGCACCTGCCCCTTTCAGTGATGAGCCATTGGAATGCCTTGTCAACACCATGGAACGATTGGTTGGGATCATTCAGCAATTGAGGGTCAGGCTCTTCACGCATCAATGCCTGGAGAGCAGCCTTCACACTCCTATCATGGGTTGTTCTGGCTTCCAACACACGTGCGCCCAAGCGCGCGCGTGACAATCATCTGCACCGGAGTATCGGTTGCGGCATTCGGATAGAAAAGATGGGTCCACCGGATGCTTACGCACGGCACTGGAAACCGGGGCCAGACTGTCCCCGGTTTTTCCCGGCTGGCATCCCCGCTGCCCAGGGCAGCAGTCGCCAATGGCCCATTGACTGCGCAAACAAGTCCGGCTGCATTCAGCAAATCGCGCCGGCGAATCTGGTTGGGTCTCATTGCCATTTGTGGTCATCTCCTCGTCTTCAGAAGTCAGAACAGGAATTTTAGCGCGAGCTGAATCTGCCGCGGCGGAAGCGCATTCTGAACCACGCCAAACGTAGGCGAACCAATGATATCGTTCGGCACACCAAAGTTCACGCGGTTCAGAAGGTTAAACATTTCAGCCCGGAATTCCAGCGTCTTTGATTCCGCCACTCGAAAATTCTTGAAGATCGAGAAATCCCATTGTGCCAACCCTGCCGCCTGTACAACGTTTCGGCCTTCGTTGCCAAATTGCCCCGCCTGAGTCGTAGGATTGAGCCGTTCGAAAGCGCCAATGTTGAACCACTCGCCCGCGGTCTTGGGCCCGTCATTCGGATTCCCGATCAGATCTGGCCGGTTGCTGGGTGCGCTGCCGATCTCCGGGGCAGTTCCTTTGAGCGATACGTCATTGGAATCGTAGACGGTTAGCGGTGTTCCGGTGTATGCAGAAAAGATTCCATTCAGTTGCCAGTTCCCTAACGCGTGTCGGCGCCAGCCCCGGGACTGCTCGAAAAACGGGACCTGCCACTCATAGCTAAGAACCAGGCGCTGGCGGGAGTCAAACAGCGAGCGGCCATATTCCGCCTCCAGATCAAAAGGATTCTGGGCCATGTCGTTTTCCCCCGACGCCACATTGGTGGTCGCAGCGTAAATGTTAAAACTTGAGACATCGTCGAGGGTTTTCGAATAGGTATAGGAAACGAGGAACGAGAGCCCCTCGCGCAGACGCTTGCGCAGGCTGGCCTGGAGGGCATTGTAGTCCGAGTTCGCAATGCCGGCTATATTCCCGATCGAGTTGAAACGGCAATCACTCGCCGGCTGTGCCAGCGTACACCCGGAATAGAGACGGCGCTGGGTCACGTTCTGCTCAGTGGAATCGCCCGGCACGTACACCGCGGGGTCTGCTTCGACCAGGCGCGTCAGCTTAGTTCCTTTCGTACCAACGTAACCCACATCCAGCAGCCAGTCTTTACCAAACGAGCGCTCGATGGTGAGGTTCCAATCTTGCGCGTAGGGGAGGCGTATACGGGGGTCCAGCGAATCCATATTGATGGGGTAGTGGTACCCGGATTGGAGCGGCCCTGTCGTTCCCAGCGGGTTGGCGAAGTTCGAGGGGAACACAAGCTGGACATTCGTAAACCAGGGTTGGGACGTGTTCACGTCCTTGATTGGCCCGTTGGGCCCGTTGTAGAACGGATCGTAGAAGATGCCGTAGGCGGACCGAATCGCCCAACGATGGCTCCCGGTGGGGTCCCAAGCCAGGCCAAAACGGGGTGCGAAGCCATGATAATCAGTAGGAATCAGACCTCCCGGGACACCCGGATCATTCGGATAGAGAAGACCGGCAGGCGCGTTCGGCATGACTTTTGATTGCTCGCCGGGTTCGAAAACCACCTGCCGATTGCGTATTTCAGTGAGGGGAAGGGGGAGTTCGTAGCGCAGTCCAAAATTCAATGTCAGCCGCGCCGTGGGCCTGAAGCCATCCTGGGCATACAGGCTGAAGGCATTGCCGCGCAGTCCCCGTCCCAAGTCGCCTCCACCCATAACGAACACTTCGGGAGCCCCCAGCAGGAAGCTGGCAAAGGAATCGTTGACGGGAGTGGGGGCGAAAATGAAGTAACCATTCGGCGAAATGCCTTCCACAGAGTTGATCTGATCACGCCGGTACTCGCCGCCGAATTGCACGTCATGCCGCCCGCGAGTCCACTCCACCGAGTCCGTGAAGGAGAGAGTATTCTGGTGGGTGTCGCGCGGCCCTACCTCCGGGTCCCCGACGGTGGAGTAGCCCACCAGGGAGACAAAGGGCAAGCCTACTGCCATCGGCAGGCTGGTAGAGTATGTAAAGCCCGCCGAGGACGGGGGGGTGTGGTTCACGGACTCGTCGAAGAGGAACTTGTCGCGCAGGAAGGAGACACGGGCCACATTCACGAGGGCAGGCGAAAACGTGTGCGTCTCCTGGATGGCCGGATTCTGCGCCCGAGTATTTTCGGCCACGGGAAAACCGGGCACATTCGCTCCCGCAATCGAGAGGGGGTCAACTTGCGATCCGTTCGAGAACAGATAGCGAACAAAGACGGCGTCGCGAGGGGAGAAATAGTGATCGATTCGGACGCCGAATTGGTCCTCGTTGTTCTTCAGTTCCTGGGTGGCGGTGAAGACGTTCGAGCCGAGAGACGGCGAATTGGGCAACGGGAAGTAGGGCAATAGATTCTGCGAAATAGCATTGATCTGACCGGTGGAAATGGTGTTGTTCAGGTAGGGCTGCCCACTGAACTCGTTCACCAGTTGAGTGCCGTTCGAACTTGTGCAGAGTCCCGCGGAATTAAAAGTCGGACATAGGGCGGAGAAATTGCCCTGCCGCTCGAGCGCCGTGGGGACAGTGGCAAGCTCAGTCTCTCCCTGAAGGTTGCGGAAACCCTCGTAATAGCCAAAAAAGAAGGTCCGGTCATGGCGAATCGGGCCGCCCAGCGTCCCGCCAAACTGGTTCTGCTTCAGGGGGTCTACACTCTGGGAGAAAAAGTTACGCGCATCAAGGACGTCATTACGAAAGAAATCGTAGACATCGCCATGCAGATGGTTCGATCCCGTACGAGTGACGATGTTGGTGTTGGAGCCAGCACTGTGCCCGAACTCTGCCGGGGCGGTATTTTCGAGAATGCGGAATTCGGTGATGGCGTCCAGGGGCGGTTTGAACACGAAGCCCCCGTCCACGATGTCGAAATTCTCGACTCCGTCGATCAGGAATTCGTTCGACTCCGGGCGCTGGCCGTTCACCGCGTAGGTTTGCCCGCCGCGCAGCGAACCGCCTGACTGCTGCAAGCCTTGCGTCAGGGGGGCGGCCCCGGGCAGCAGTAATCCCAGTTGGGAAAAGTTGCGGCCGTTCAGTGGCAGATCAAGTACGTCGCGCTCATGAACGGTCTCACCGAGGTCGTTGGTGGTCTGCACGAGCACCGCATCAGCCTTCACGTCGATGGTCTGCTGCGTGGAGCCCACCGTCAATTGCACTGGCACCACCGCTGCCTGGTTCACGCTCAGCGTAATGCCTTCCTGCAGATACTTTTTGAAGCCAGGGGCAATTGCTTCCAGGCGATAGTGCCCGATAGGCAGTAGAACCAGCAAGTAATCGCCCTGGCTATCCGTCTCGACTTGGCGGGTGAATCCAGTCTCGAGCTGAACAGCCGAGATTTGTGCCTTCACAATGCTCGCCCCACTGGGATCTGTGACGCTTCCACGAATGCTCGCAGTTTCCTGCTGGGCATGAAGAGCCACCCCAGCGAATAGAATCACGACGACAGAAGGGAAGGTCCGCTTCAAAAGTGCATGAATATATTTGTGCATAGAAACTCCCAAATTAGAGATTGAAGACGACACGGTGAGTCCTGGCCTTGCCGTCTTTTTACGAGCCCTCTATTGATTTCAATTCGGGGCAGAATGATCTTCGACCGTGCTTATCAACGCTCCGGCATGAGTTTGCAAACCCCTCCTAGAGCCTGCCGGAAGGCCTTTCTTCGACAACCGGAGGCTGCACGCGGCGCTCGATCTAGCGAAGCACGAGGGTAGGTGTTACGCTCCGCAAGGTCAATAATATATATAAGTGAGTTGAGATCATTCGTTGTATATATAAGGAATAAAAGAGGACTTAGGGAGATCTGAAGCGGACTTTGTGGCGCTGAAATTGTTGGAACGAAACGGCACCTGCCCCTTTCAGTGATGAGCCATTGGAATGCCTTGTCAACACCATGGAACGATTGGTTGGGATCATTCAGCAATTGAGGGTCAGGCTCTTCACGCATCAACGCCTGGAGAGCAGCGCTCACACTCTTATCATGGGTTCTTCCGGCTTCCAACACACGTGCGCGCGAGCGCGCGTGTGACAATCATCTGCACCGGAGTATCGATTGCGGCATTCAAATAGAAAAGATGGTTTCACCGGATGCTTACGCACGGCACTGAGAAGAGGGTCGATGCCCCTGCGGATCGTCACACCTCGGATTTTGTTTGCCCTCTATCGATGCATGGCTCATCTTCTATTATCAGCCGATTGCCCAGCCCTTGGTGGTTGTGCTCGCGATAATGATGTTCAACGAATTCGTGGAGGGCCCTCCGAAATGAACCCTCTCCGAACGCGCATGCCGCGGCAAATCGCGCGATTGAACAGATCGAAAGAGTCCGCCCGCCGGCTCCTGCTAAGGTCTCCGGATATATACCGTTGTCTTCGGGTTGTAGTTTCGCCAGTCGAACCAGTAGTCTTTGACCGCCGCCACAGATTCGAGGCAGAGTCCCGAGGCCTTGCCTGAAACCGCACAACCCTGAAAATTCCATTCGCTTCCCGTGGCTTCATCCATCAGCAAGGGCGCTGCCGAGGCCTGTTTGAGCCAACCGGCATCATGCGGATGAGACTGCTTGTCATCGAGCATGCGGTAGAAGGAAGGGTGGCCGTCGATGCCTGGTATACGATCTCGAAAGACGCGCACTGATTCTCCATCGGGACCCACCACCAGCAGAACCGGCTCCGCCCCCACGCGGTCAAGCACCAACTTCTCCTGAATCACCGCGTCGTATGGGAAAGCCCGGCTTGCCCCGAGGGCCTGGATTCCCAGCAGGAGCGTGCGCGGCTCAAGGCCCCGAGCGGGGTCGGCAAAGCTGAGCACTGTGCGCTCCTTCTTCATCTTCACTTCCCAGTCCTTCTTCTCATAATCCGAAGCGTACTTGGGGACACTCTTCAGGACAGTACCGCCCGGCTCCTCCGCTGCCCAGAGGCCAAATGACAATTCATCGGATGCCACCAGGGTCAGCCGCCGGCCTCGCAGCGGACCGGAGACGGCTTCGCCGGTAATCTGCTGCCAATAAGACCCCGTTTGATCGTCCCGCATCAGAAAGTTCTGGTTGTTGATTCCGGCCAGATGAAAAGTCAAGACCAGGCCGCCACTTTCGCGAGTCCACACCAGACCGGTGTGGCAGAGCGTTCAATAGGTCGCGACGATCGGCTCCTGGCCCACCACATCGTTGATCACATGATGGTAGCCCATGCTGCGGATGGGATAGGCACGGGCCATGCCGTCCAGTTTGACGGCCAGGACCATGTCATCCGGGTCCACCTTGGCTTGCTGAATTGGAACAAAAAGCGGATGGGTGTCCGGATGGAACATCAGCTCAAAGACGTTCACCCTCGATAAGACCGCGAGGGTGCAAACGAGGAAGGCACCGGCGGCCGCCAGCCTCCGCCGTGAAAGCAGGGGCTGCGCCCGCCAATACCACAGCAACCCGCCAAGAGCACAAGCCGCACAGGCAAGCTCGATGGGCGGCCGAATCTGAATGATCGCCAGAGCTGCCGCCAGCTCGCGCGGCCGCTGGAGGCGGAATGGGCGAATCACATAGATCGGGTAGACAAGAGCGGCAAACGATACCACAACGATTGGGATCAAAAACCAGGGATACGCCACTGTACTGCACGAAGAGCGTTTCATTAGCGATTTACCTCAGTCATCGAGGCTCTCGTTCTACTTGGATTCCGCCCTTGCAAAAGCGGCCTCGATGGGCCACCCTATCAAGGCCTATACCGCCACTTATACAACGTACGGCATCCAGGGAGGAAACGCAATAATCACCCGGCTCTAGTAGCACGCTAGACCTATGCGAGGTATTTGTCCGACCGGTTCGTTCCTTTGAATAGCCTCGTTACCAGGACTTGATGCAACTGCATCGCTACCTAGGTTCATTGTAGAAGATCGGCGAAACCCCGTGTGATTTTGCGAGCGGGCATGAGGAATAGGTAGCCCCGCTGAGCTTTTCTGCCTCCGCCCTCAAGTGTGTCGCGCGCGATGCCTGGATCGGTTGGGACTTTCGCGAGGCCTTTAGCCGCTTGAAGCAAGTCGTCAACAACATCCGCTTCTTCATCCCACAGGACCGGCTTGTTCCCAGCTTGCGGTCATCTTCGGCCGGATCGCCCCCGCCCCTGCGCTGCCGAATTGATTGCGCCGAAAGGCACCAGGATGGGGTTGCGCCTCAAAGAAATTGCGTGCGTCCAGATTTTTGTTCCGCAGGAACTCGAACGTTTCGCCGTGCAGACCGTTGGTGCCGGACTTCGCCACGACATTCACGATGCCCGGATCGAACCCATGGAGGGCAGGATAAATCCCTGCGCAACCTTTAACTGTACAATGGCCGAGATCGATACATTTAACGAAGCATCTCCCAGGCGGCTGCCCGCTACCGAAACGCCATCGACGGTGAAACCGATACCATAGGCGACCGGCCCCGCCTCGGCGGTTTCGTGGGCCTCCCCTTCGCTTCGCCCTAAGCGCTCCGCCCTCGGCTCCGCAGGGCTTCGCTTCGGGCACGCCCACGAAGCCGCAAAAGACCAAAACAAAACACAAACAAAACCGCTGCCCACCTCCATCCAGACGCCGGTTTCAGCAGAAACGGACACAAGAAACGAACACAAGCTTGACAAGGATATTCCACATAATTATCAATCGCCCGCAGCGTGACGGCACAAAAACTCGGCAGGCGTCTGCTCGGCGCGGGTCAAAGCGTCCAGAGCGCCGGGCGTCGCAACAATCTGACCGAGAGGAAATAGGGCTTCCATAGGCGGACTCCTTCCGTGGTTGCGGTCAATAAAAGCCGGTCGTCATTGACCGGCGTCGGTTGGTGCAGTGTTCCGGCCCGCGCGAAGAATCTGGTCGGCGGCATGGAAAATGCGTTGGGCGGAACGCTCGCTGATGGCTTGGCCTAGGCCCCACGACTGGATATAGCCCCGGCTATATTCCTCGCCTGGCAGCCCAAGCGATTCGCAGCAAAGCAGCGCCACGGCTTCGGCTTCAACCTCGCGAATATTTCGGGGCGTGGCTTCGGTGTCGGAAAGGTCGCCCTCATCGCAATGGCCAAGGGCAACGTGAGCCAACTCATGGAAAAGGGTTTTGCATGGCTGCACGGCAATCGGGCTGATGGCGATCTTCCGGCTACGCTTGGCGTAACCCTGGGCGTTGCCATCCAAGTCCTCAAAGGGGATTCGCTCGATTTTCAGCGCGGCAAGTGCGGTCTGCTCGTTCCATTCGGGAATCGCGGCGGGTTGGTATTCGGCCCCTTCCGTCGGCGTTGCAACACCGGATATTTTGACGCAAATTCTATCCTGGAACGATCAGGAAACCGAATACTATGAGGTATGTCCTGAGGATCTCTACGATGGACCCGAGAATTACATCCGACTTAATAGAGAACGCGAAGTCGCTACAGGCCCTCGCGGAAACATCAATGCGATCCTTGATAAGATGGCCGATGGAAGCGGTCGCTTGGGGACGATTGCGAATATTGACCAAGGCGTTGTCAGCGGTTGTGATTATATTTCCAATCGAAACATTGAGAAATTGCCGGGGAATTCAGAGGTTACCACAGGAGATGGGATTTTCGTTTTTGATTACGACAATCCACGCGACAAGGACGTGGTTTCACAATTTACTGAAAGGGAGCGCGCAATCCTAAAGAAGTTCTACAAGAACTCTGATATTCGCCACTACTGATCAGCGAGCCGTGCGACAAAGCGGTTGCTATATATCGGCCGGAGTATGAATTCACTCGAAGGTCTGCCGCACATTGCAGCACATCTCCAGAGGTTCAGATCGATTCTATCAGGGCGCCGCGAGGTGGCGAACGGTCGCATCCGATACTTCCAGCTTCAATGGCCAAGATCCGAACACATTTTTACCGATGAAAAGATCGTTGTGCCATATCGCGCGGAAACAAATTCATTTGCCTATAATTCTGCGGAGTGGTTTTGCAGGTCCGACTGTTACGTACTAACAAAGAAGAGTCCAGCTTACGACCTTCGGTATTTTCTAGCTTTGCTAAATAG
>Ga0326728_10009274_pt1 | contig 23784 bp, 24 predicted proteins | sample MB3enrmetagenome_FD_207602 | JGI IMG/M metagenome (GOLD analysis project Ga0326728, IMG submission 207602) | Lab enriched peat soil microbial communities from McLean, Ithaca, NY, United States - MB31MN | ecosystem: Environmental > Terrestrial > Soil > Wetlands > Peat | place: USA: New York... | reverse complement strand
CCAGCTATGCTTGCACGGAACGGCTCCCTTCCCACCAGGTGCACGGCGCGTCGCGGGCGGACGGACTCCCCGTTCAAGATCACCGACCAAAGCTGTTTCGAATGGGAATGTTCGATAGCGCAAGCTATCTCGCAGGCATGGCAACCTACACACTTTCGCGGGTCACAAAACAGACGTTCCATCGCGCCTCCCCGGATCGACTTCGTGAAGAGCCATTTTCGCTCTCCTCGTCAAAGGCCCCGAACAAGCGCGTCTTGTCCAGAAGCCAAGCGAGCCGCACACTGTACGCCTTTCCAAGCAGTGGGGTCAAGCAGCTTCTGGTGCGGGGGGCGCGCCCTGGGAGTGAGGCCCGGCATGATTCTGTTCCCCTCAGGGCCTCGCATCTTGCTGTACATTGCTCTCCCGCAACCTGTTCCAGAGCATGCATGATGCCAACCCAACCCCGACCTGCGCCGGTTCGGACTCAGCGGACATTTTGGGAATGATTGCAGGCGCCTAGCGCCCACGCCGCACCTTGGTGGGGAGTAGCCCTCAAGGATGTGCCTGCTCATGGGGGGGCGCGCAGAAAGGAAAATGCCCCACAAGTGGTGGATTTTTCGCCGTGTTATTGACTTTAGTGGGGGGTTTTTGCCCTGAAAAGGCGGCTCGTTTCGAGCGCCAGAAAAGGCTAATTACTTTATTTTCAATAGAGTTTTCGGCCCGCCCCGTCTGAATTATATCTTTTTTGCATCTCGTGCCCTTTTACCCCCGGCGGGGCAATTTCGAATCTCCCTCACACGCTCTGTGGCGGCATTCTCAATGGGTCGACCAAGATAGGCTATTACAATTGCAGCCCCTTGTCAAGAGCAAAAAGGCAGGATTTGGGGGTCAGGATTCGGGATTCAGGAAAGGGCCGTAGTCTTGGTCGTTCTTTCCCTGACTCCTGAATCCTGACTCCTGGGATGCGCTTACTGCACCCGGCGAGCCTGATCACCCGTAGGCGGCGGAGGTGGCGCAACCATCAAGCCCAGACCCTGAAGCAGCATGACCGTACGTTGCGCCGCTGCACGCCAGACGAGTTGGCAACCCTCGCCTTGGCAGTTCTGTACGTAGACGTCGCCGCCCGAGTACTCCAGGCTGCAATTCTTGAAGGTGCAGTTGACGAAGACCCCCTCGTCAAGAACCAAGTGTTGGTTTTCGAAGAGCTTGTTTTCGTGTCGAGTCATCAGAGAACGAGGCTACCACTACCTTGCCGTTGCCGCAAGCTCACGATTAACGCTCACGACTAACGTTGTACGGCGCCATCTCGGGTCAGCCCGCCAGAGAAGCGCTGAACCTCCTGAGAAGAGGTTCCATTCCTGCCCACGTTCTTGTGTAGCACTGCGATGTTGGCCGTGCTGCGACGAAGCTCGAGCCAAGCCGCTACCTTTCTCTCCCCGTCCACCCATGACCCGTTGGCAGTGTCAGGCGGCGAGGTCAGCTGGACTCGCAACCGCCAACCTCACCTATTTCGGTGGACAAAGGGAGGGCTGCACGCGCGCCTTGAGCCGTTGCAGGGCTGCCGCGTGAAGTTGTGAAACACGCGATTCATCCACATCGAGGCGAGCGGCAATCTGTTTCATAGTGAGATCCTGCTGATAGTAGAGGGTGACAATCAACCTTTCACGTTCGGGGAGACGGGCCAGGGCACCGTTCAGGAGATCGCGCTGTTCGCGGCGATAACAAAGCTCGAAGGGATCTTGTTGTGGCGCCGTAATCCTACACTCTTCGCCCACAGGCAGCTTACCTGTCATTGCCGCTGTCTCGCGGCGCTGCCATCCGTCGAAGCCCAAGGCGTGGATTTCTCGCGCCCAGCGGTGCCATACCTTGAGGCTGATGCGTAAGGCTTGCGAAATTTCTTCATCTTCTACGGGGCGACCCAGAACTGCTTCCAACTCGCGATATGTCCTCTCCACTTTTCTCGCCCGCCTCCGCATGTCGCGACTGGCAGGGTCGAGAGTTCGCAGGGAGTCCAGGATACCCCCACGAATCCGGTGTCGGGCGTAACTTTCAATCTTCACCTTCCTTGAAGGATCGAATTTTCGCAGCGCATCAACCAGTCCTAAGGTCCCCGCCCCCACAAGATCATCCACCTCCACATGAGCGGGCAAGTGTTGCCGCATTTCGAACGCCACTCGCTTGACCAGCGGCACCATTGCCAGTAACGAGTTATGATCTTCCGGTTCCTGTTTTCCATCTCCACTATGCACACCCGGCGGGTGCCGGCGTATCCGTAAGGCACGCAGGGCACTCCCTGGCGAGATTTGAACATCGTGCTGGCGTTGCAGCCGATTGGCGCTTTCCACCACTCCCACTTGCGTTGCCATACCACACCCCTCTCGCTCAGCCTCGCGCCACGGGAGGACTGCCTTGGCCCGGGTTGCGTCTTGCGGCGGATTCCCAAGGCAGCTTTGGGTCTTGACCGACACCCCACCACAGGCGTAGAGCCCCCGGCCCTCCGCAACCCTCACGCTTTCTTTGTTCGTGAGTTCGTGGCGCTGCGATTAGAAATTGCAAATCTAGTGCCAGCTTGTTCCGGCCAAAGATAAATCCGCCTGGCGAATTCTGCTCTCCAGCCCGGCGAAGCAAGATGGAGTCGGCGTGCTTACAGAAGTGGGCTTACATGTGGCCTATGAGGATCGCCGGATTCGGGCAAGCAACCTTTATTAACCGACTTAGTTTCAATTGGATGACCGGCCAGGAGGAGTCGAGGAAGGAAAGTAAGAAGTGGGGCCTGAACCTACACTGGCATGCAATGACACCGAACTTGGGGGGGAGCAGTTTGATGCCCAGGTTCCTTTTCGAGCCGCCGTAGAAATTCACGCCAAGCTGGCCTTCAGTTCCAAATTGGAAAGGTCGCAGATTCGACAGATGCAACGTCGGCTTATCGTAGGGTTTGCTCCGGAATTAGGCGAGGAACCTCGCACTGGCGCAAGTTGCAACGCCTTCTCTCAAGCCCTCGCGGGACCCTGCCGATAGTAGTCTGTGGGCGGGGCGGCAGGGAGCGAGCACCCGAAGCCACGCTGGCAGCAAGCATTCACGAGAATCCGCGGACTTCGGTGCTGTGACTCGGAACAGCAAAACCCGTAGGGAGGATGGCACCCTGGTCTTCAGGCTGGAACTCCCACAGGACCAACGGGGGACATCTAGGGCACTTCCGCCGGAAGCCTTTTCGGGCTTCTTGTGTGGACATCGAAGGCCAATGCGGCTGGTTCCAGAATGGGAAACGAGTCCCGATTTGGAAAGGCCGGGGTGGTTTCCCTCTCTGCCCAAGTTCTTGTCTGCTTCCGATGCTTTGCCCCGGCCCATCGAAAGCTCCTGTTGTCCGCTACCCGTGAAGATTCCCGCCCAGCTCTGCAAGCTCCGGCGTATCGGCATGGGGAAGAACGCCCGCGGGAACACCCTCCCAAAAGAAGACCATCGGGATGGGTCGAGACGCCGCAGGAGCGGTCTGGTCGGCGCCCTTTCGCAGCGGCTGACTTAAACTGGGCACAAACTCTTCGCCCACACCCCCGCTGGGCCGGGACCGCTACGAAGAGCGGCAGACGGGTCTTCTACCCCGACCCATGGGGAGCCCTGAGACCGTTCGCAGTGGCTTCCGCAAGGGCGATTAGCATGCGGGACCGAGAGAGAGCAAAATTCGGCATAAACAAGGGAGAGAACGCAGAAAAACGACGTTCGCAGACCCAAGAAGGGACAGTCTCACCTCCCACGGAACTCTGTCGCGTGGATGAATTATCTATCTCGGTAATGGTCCCTGGAGATATATTTCTAATTGAGGAACTGGAGGCCCCGGGCCTGAATTCCGAACCGACCTTTTACGCTATCCTTGCTTGCCCCCTGTGCGGGAACCAAGCGTTAATCTCTGCCGCTCAATACTTCGGTTACGCGCCGGTAATCTGCGCAGCCAAGGCCTGCCCAGGCTTCTTCAGAATCATCGATGAGGGACGTCTCGTTTACCTGCCCGTTAATTGACCCGCCTCTTTTAAGCGGGGATAGCCATTCATTGAAAAGGCCCTCGGCGCAGATTTGATTGCCGCGAGTGTGCGGGAGCAACAACCGTGGTAGAATTGCTGTGACTGATTGGTTCTGTGCTGTAGGCCCGTAGCTCAGCCCGGTTAGAGCGCTACCTTGACACGGTAGAGGTCTGGGGTTCGAGTCCCCACGGGCCTACCATATCTTTCAAGAACTTACCCAGCCTATCAAAACGGCGTTTCAGCCCATGTAGCGGAAAATGTAGCGGGTACCTGTGTTGACCTGTTTTGATTTGTTTTGACTTGTTTTGACGCTTTCCTATTTGGGTATGGACGCGAAGATTCAATGTGTGTGGTCAACGTCGGGCCGAATTCCCTTTCACATGCCGCAGCCTGCCTCGTAGGTCTGATGTGTTACGTACCGCTATCCGAATCTGAGCCGGAACGTTGCAAAACGACGGGATGCGGTGCATGCTCACTCGTATCTAGGATTCCCAAGCGAGAGTCCCAGCTGGTTGCATCTCACCGGGCACAGGCGCTTTTGTGATGTACTGAGGCGTTTCTGTTGTAGAGAGGCGTGCTTAAAGAGGCTAAGGAATCTGTTGATCTTGCTTGAAAACGGTATCCAGGTCGCTTCTCACCGAGGGGTAGTGCCCTAATTTGAAGTTTTCACGCCTTGGAGCCGTTCACCTTGGCATTGAACGTGCCGTATACGTCAATGTTTGGGTTTCATGAAACCTTGCGCTTCGAGCCAATCGCCGAAGCGCTCGATCCAATGGTCTGTAGGCAGGCCTTGCTTGTTCATGCCAAAACCGTGGCCCCCCTTCGAGTACATGTGCAACTCGACGGGATAGCCGGCGGCCTTCCACTTGGTGTAGGTGGCCACGCTGCCCGTCGCAGCGATAGGGTCATCGGTGGCACAGAGGATAAACAGTGGCGTGGCCTCAGGTGGAGCCGCAGAGCCCTCTGCGAGTCCCGCACCGTAAATCGGCCCTGCAAAGTCCGGACGGCTGTCCGCGTCGTGTTCCATCACCACGCCCATCGTGACCATCCCGCCCGCGGAGAAGCCCATGATGCCGATGCGATCGGGGGCAATACCCCACTGGGAAGCGCGCTGGCGTACCACCTTCATCGCTTGGCGGCCGTCTGCGACAGCCAGGGGCAGGATCTTGCGCATCGATTCCGGAAGCCCGCCACCGCCAGCGGGGCGTGCGCCGCTGCTGGGAGGGCTGAAGTGTGCCCAGACCGCTTTGCGAAAGTCGTCGGCGGTCGGCCCGGTGTCAACCAAGCGGTACTTCAGCACAAATGCGGCGATGCCGTGGGCACTCAGCCACTTTGCAACTTCCGTGCCTTCACTCTCCCAGGAGAGAAAGTGGAATCCGCCCCCGGGGCACACGATCACCGCCGTTCCGTTGGCCAGCGAAGGATCGGGTAGAAAGATGGTGAGCGTGGGCTGCGTGACGTTGCGGATGAGAGGTCCACCCGCGGCCATGGGTGGAAGCGTGGTCGTTTCCTCTTTCTGCGTCCAGGTTTCCGACCCTGGTGCCGCCCCGGGCCATACCGGGATCACCTGTTGCTGGGCCCGGCATATCGTCGAAAGAACAAGGGCACCAGCCAAAGACCCACAGCAGACGATTCGCTTGGTGAATACGGAAGGCATTGGACTCTCCTTGGGGTCTCCCGAATTTACTTCCGCCTGCTCACTTCGCTGTCACAGAATACACGCCAATCGGCCCCAGCAGACCCGATTCCAACAGCTAGAGTTGGTGCGGAATGCTTTGTCCCAGAATCTCCTTTTCGGCATTTCCGGCCCCAAAATATACCACACACTACCTTGCTTCGGAACGATCTGTTTCGGGTTCCACCACACTAGCCCCGAAAGTGCTGATTCCGATGAAGGCGGTAACTGATTCCGATTTAATCTCTAACCTGAAGGTACGGAATCGCAGTTCCCCCGCTTCCATCGTCCTTAATCCCTAGCTTCAGAAAGCCCTTGGATTTACGCGCAGCGGTAAAACAACCTTTCTGCGGGACCCAATCCTACCGGAAAACGGCACCCCCTACCCCCCAGGAAGGACCTCATTTGACGCTGAAGGCATGTAGCGGAAAACGTAGCGGGTACCCTTTACTTTCAGCTTTGATGGGTTTCTCTTTCAAGAACTAATCAAAGCAAATCAAAAGGTTTACAAGTTCGCGGGAATGGATAGGAATACTGGTTTCACCTTGACACGGTAGAGGTCTGGGGTTCGAGTCCCCACAGCCTACCATTGTAAGCCTTTTGCTAATAATAACTCGCATAGAATTATCTTTCCATGCTAAGGGTGGGCAAGTTGGGTCCAAAGGTGGGCGCCGGGTAAGAAGCCAGAAGTCGAGCTCGTGGACCATCCGGTGCCGGAGCTTGGCGCGACGGTACACGTTCCCGCCCTCAGCATCAATGTGTACGTGTTCAAGACTGAGGCCTAGTCTGGCGCACCTTGCGGAGCAATGTACCTGAGGATTGGTCCTTCGCCAGAAAGACCGCCACATCGATTGACAACCGGGACACCCAGTTCGGACTGCCTTGTTTTTTTGGGCATTTTTTGGGCAGGATTGCACAATTTAGTGGTAACCTCCTTCCCGAGAAAATAGGACGAGCGGGAGAGCCACCGCGGACGCATGGCGGCGTTCTCCCACGCAAATTTCGAGATCGCAGTCGGGTGTTTGCGGGTTGCAAGAGAATCTATCTCTCGCAAAGCCGGCTTCGATTTGGGGGAAACTCATGAAACTCTGGTGGCGATTCTTACTTGCCTTTGCAGTTTTAGTTGTGCCCTCCCCGGTGTGGGCCATCGACCAAGTTGTTCGTATCGACAGCGGGCTGGTGGAAGGCGTTCCCGCGCTCACTTCCGGAGTGACGGCGTTTGAGGGCATCCCTTATGCCGCTGCGCCCGTTGGAGACCTTCGCTGGAAACCACCCCAACCGGTGGAGCCCTGGCCGGTTCCTCGCAATGCCGATCGCTTTGCTCCGTCGTGCTTGCAGCCCCCGCCGAGCGCAAGTTCGTGGGCCTTTTTCGGAGACTACGAGGCCCAAAGTGAAGACTGCCTTTATTTGAACGTGTGGACGCCCGCCAAGTCCCCCCAAGACCGGCTGCCGGTACTGGTTTGGATTCATGGTGGCGGCTTCGTGCTTGGATCAGGTACGACGCGGCTGCACCACGGCGACAACCTGGCCCCCAAGGGCGTTGTGGTAGTGACGTTCAACTATCGCTTGGGAGTCTTTGGCTTCTTTGCGCATCCCGAGCTGACGAAAGAATCCGGGCACCATGCATCGGGTAATTACGGGCTGATGGACCAAGTCGCAGCCTTGCAATGGGTGCGTCGGAACATCGCCGCCTTCGGAGGCGACCCCAACCGTGTGGCGATTTTCGGGGAATCGGCCGGCGGAGGCTCCGTGAGTGACATGCAGGCCACGCCTCTGGCAAAAGGGCTCTTCCAACGGGCCATTGGCGAGAGCGGGGGATCGTTCGGCCGTTTTGGACCGGGCGGTGGGCGCCGGTTGCCTGAGGCGGAACAGATTGGACAGAAGTTCGCCCAAGCTTTGGGCGCATCCTCGCTGGCAGACTTGCGATGCCGGCCTGCCGAACAACTCCTCCGGGCTGCGGGTGGATTTTCCCCTGGCGGTCCCATCACCGACGGCTACGTCCTGCCTGAGGACGTGTACTCGATCTTTGCCGAGGGCAAGCAGAACGATGTCCCGGTTCTGGTGGGATCGAATGCGGATGAGGGGACCGCCCTGCGGAGGCCTCCTCCCACCCTGGGTACGCCCGAGCTGCAGGCCGAACTTGCCCGCCTGTATCCGCCCGATCAAGAAGAAAAAATCATGAGCGCAATCATGCTGTGGACCATGCGCACTTGGGCACGCCTGGAGACCAAGACGGGCGCCCACAAGGCCTATGAGTATTACTTCAGCTATCATTCGCCTTTTCCCGCCGATGCCAAGTTCGAGCCGGATGTGACCCATTTCGGCGCGTTCCATGGCGCCGAGATCATCTATGTCTTTAATAATCTGGCAATACGGAAGAGCCGAAACTGGCCCTGGCAGGCTTGGGATTGGAAGCTGGCGGATATCATGTCTTCCTATTGGGTGAATTTTGCGGCGAATGGAGATCCCAATGGTCCAGGCCTTCCGGCGTGGCCCGCTTACATTGATAGCCAGCCGCAGGTCATGAATTTTGGCGACAAGGCTCAGGTGATTCCGTTACCGCGCACCACGGAACTGGAGTTTTGGGATAAAGCCAATCATCCTCAACCCACAGCCACTTCGGTCGCCAAGTAATAAGCAGCGCAGCGCGGACTTGATTTGAAGGTCCGCGCTGCGTCCCCGATTGACAACCAGAAGCAAGTGCAACGCCAGCCTGCTCTGCAGGTCCGCGGCGTTTTGTTGTCGACAGAGAATGACCTTCCATTTCTTCCCAGCTTCGTCATCCTGGCCATGGTCAGAGAGTGTGGCATGGCCACGCCTCAAACCTAGGGATACGGGTCAAATGGGCATGAGCCACAAATCCGAGTCAAGGCCAATGTAACCTTCCTGTAACAATGGCTTCACCTTAGATTAACCTGCCCGCCAGATACTATGGTGAACTTACGATGCCTTCGGACGGCGCCTGCCTCTTGATTTGGTGGGAGTCCATGAGACAATGGCTAAGTTTTGTCTTAGCAGCGATCGATTCGGAGCGTCGGGACATTGACCGGCCGGCTTGTCGAGTCACCCCTGGCTTCGGACGACGCTCTTTTTTGGTAAGATGCTGAAAAGCCATTCAGCGCTCTCTGCTGGGGTGAGGGAGCCCGAAGAACAGCTCGGACTGAAGACGGCCGAACCCAATTGTTAACTTCCGCTTAATGTTCCTGTAAAGCCGCCGGAGAAAAGTAAACGTGGAGGACAAACACCTATGAAAAAACTTTCGAATCCAGCAATCATTATTGTGAGTGCCGCCCTTGTCTTGACAAGCCTTGTGGCGTTCCACTCCTCAGCCTCGAATGCCGCACCTGTTCCTACCCCGGAAATAGTCATGCTCACCGGCGCCGGGGCTACTTTCCCGTACCCGATTTACTCGAAGTGGTTCTCGGATTACAACAAGATCCACTCCGACATTCAGATCAACTATCAGTCCATAGGTTCCGGAGCAGGAATCCGACAGCTCCTGTCTGGGACAGTAGATTTCGGCGCTTCAGACGCCCCCATGAATGACGAACAGCTTGGACAGGCCAAAACCAAGATTCTTCACTTTCCAACTGTATTGGGCGCGGTCGTTCCCACCTATAATATTACCGGCTTTTCTCAGGAGCTTAAATTTTCCAGTGGGCTTCTGGCGGACATCTATCTTGGTAAAATTACCAAGTGGAATGACCCGGAGATTATGAAGTACAACGAGGGCGTGAACCTCCCTGCTCAAGATATCGTTGTTGTACACCGCTCGGATGGCAGCGGAACTTCATACGTATGGACCGACTTCTTGTCGAAAGTCTCGCCCGAGTGGGCAGGGAAGGTTGGTAAGAACACCTCCGTCAACTGGCCAGTGGGATTGGGCGGCAAGGGTAATGAAGGTGTCGCGGGCTTGGTTAAACAGACGCCAGGGGCAATTGGTTACGTTGAACTCATCTACGCCGTACAGAACAAGCTCCCCTACGGTCGGGTTCGAAACGCTGCCGGCGTCTTCGTCAGGGCGAGTCTTGACAGCGTGACCGCCGCAGGTGCGGGCGTTGCCGCCAGCATGCCCGAAGATTTCCGGGTTTCCATCACCAACGCTCCTGGCGAAACCGCTTATCCCATTTGTAGCTTTACCTACCTCCTGATTCCGACGAAAATTGAGGACGCCAATAAGAAACAAATCATCAAGAATTTTCTCCTCTGGATGCTGAATGATGGTCAAAAGGATGCCGAACCTCTGACCTACGCGCCGCTTCCGAAGCAAGTAGTAACGAAAGAGTTGAAGCAGATCTTACAGATCGAATAAACCGCTATGGCAAACAATCCGGGTCCGACAGGGCGCGCGGCTCCAAATCGCCGCGCGCCTGCTCTTATCCAAGGCCTTCGCAGCGGCGATACGTTTGCCCACCTCGTCACGCTTCTCTGCGCGGCAAGCGTCCTGCTGCTGACGGTCGCTCTCGTTTATGAGCTTTATATCAATTCGACGACCGCACAACACAAGTTTGGACTGGGATTCTTAACTGGCCGCACTTGGGACCCGGTCAGCGGAGAGTTCGGCGCTTTGCCATTCGTTTATGGCACGCTTGTCACCTCCGCGCTTGCCTTGCTCGTGGCGGTTCCGCTGGGAGTCGGGGCGGCAATCTTCCTTTCTGAGTTGGCGCCTCCGCGCATTTCGAACGCGTTGACTTTTGTCATCGAGCTCCTCGCAGCAGTTCCCAGCGTAATTTACGGATTGCTAGGCATATTCATCACGGCGCCGTTTCTTCGTCAATATGGCGAGCCATTCCTGAAGCGCACTTTAGGGTTCTTACCACTTTTTCAGGGACCGATGTACGGCGTGGGGATGTTGACGGCGGGGTTCGTGCTCGCCATCATGGTCGTGCCCTTTGTCATTTCGCTCTCCCGCGAGGTTCTTATGGCTGTTCCGGTGGAGCAACGTGAGGGAGCCTTGGGGCTCGGCGCTACAAAGTGGGAGTCCACCTGGCAGGTCGTGGTCCCTTACGCCCGCCTTGGCATTTTGGCCTCCATATTCCTCGCCTTGGCAAGAGCTTTAGGTGAGACGATGGCCGTTACCATGGTCATCGGCAATGATCCCAAGATCAGTTCTTCCTTATTTGCGCCCGGCTACTCCATTGCCGCAGTGATTGCCAACGAATTTGCGGAAGCCACCGCCGATCTTCACCTGCAGGCGCTGATTGAGCTGGGCTTGGTGCTGTTTGCCCTGACCATCGTAATTAACGGCTTGGCGCGAATTGTCATTATCTCCACAACTCAGAAGGGGTCGAGCCAGTAATGCAATGGCGTAATTCCCGGCGAAAATTCGTCAACTATTTCATGTTCAGCCTGACCGGGCTTTGCGCCCTGGTTGCGGTGGGCTTCTTGTTTTTCATCCTGGGATACCTGGTGTGGAACGGTGGAAGCTCCCTCAGTTGGGCCTTCCTGACACACTTGCCGACCCCCGTTGGCGAACCCGGTGGAGGGATGGCCAACGCCATTGTGGGAAGCGGGAAGCTGCTTCTACTGGCGTCTGCCTTCGGCATCCCTATTGGTTTCCTGGGGGGTGTTTATCTGGCTGAATTCGGGGGCCGGTCGTTTCCCTTCGTGGTTCGCTATACCGCCGATCTCTTGAACGGCGTTCCCTCGATTTTGATAGGGATCTTTGCTTACGCGATCGTGGTCTTGCCGATGAAACATTTTTCGGCATTGGCAGGGGGTTTGGCGCTGGGCGTGATGATGATCCCCATCGCCGTGCGCAGCACGGAAGAAGCCTTGCGCACGGTCCCGCTGATGTTGCGGGAAGGCGCGCTGGCGTTGGGGGCGAGCAAATGGAAAACTATCGCCACCGTGGTGGTGCCCGCGGCTCGCAAGGGGATTGTCACGGGGATAATTCTCGACATTGCTCGCGTCGCCGGTGAAACGGCGCCGCTGTTATTCACCGCCCTCAACAACCAGTTTTGGAGTCCAGGGTGGAATCAGCCCATCGCCTCGCTGCCGGTCATGGTCTACACCTACGCGATCTCGCCCTACGATGATTGGCACAGGCAGGCCTGGGCTGGGGGATTGGTTCTCCTGACTCTTGTGCTGGTGGCGAACATTGTGGTGAGATTATCAGTTTCCGGGCGATCGGCCCGTTAGGTGTTAACTGCCATGACGACTTCAGAGGCCAGCAGTGCGACTATGGTTGTGCAAGAAGGCCGCCCCGCTCAATCCAAAGGAGGGACAGTGGCCGCAGACGACGTCAAAATGCGGGTTTCCGGATTGGACTTCTATTACGGTCCCAAACAATCCCTTTTTCAAATCAGCCTTCAGGTCCCCACCAATCGCATCACCGCCGTCATTGGTCCTTCGGGTTGTGGTAAGTCCACTTTCCTGCGCACTTTGAACCGGATGTACGAGACGGTGCCGCATGCCAGGGCCGAGGGGGAGATCTTGCTCGACAATGAAGATCTTCTGACCATGGACGCAGTCGCCCTGCGTCGGCGCGTGGGAATGGTTTTTCAGAGGCCGAACCCCTTTCCCAAGTCCATTTTTGACAATATCGCTTACGGGCTTCGGGTGAATGGCACCCACAGTGGCGCTGCCCTGCAAGAAAAAGTGGAGAAGAGTCTGCGGCGCGCGGCGCTGTGGGACGAAGTGAAGGATCAACTCCACAAATCGGCTTACGCTCTTTCCGTCGGGCAGCAGCAGCGATTGTGCATTGCCCGAGCCTTGGCTGTCGACCCGGAGGTGCTCCTCCTCGATGAGCCCTGCTCCGCCCTTGATCCCATCGCCACGGCCAAAATAGAGGAGTTGCTCTATTCCCTCCAGGACCAGTGCACGCTCATTATTGTTACCCACAACATGCAGCAGGCCGCGCGGGTGGCGGATTTTACGGGCTTTTTCCTCTTGGGAAAACTGATCGAATATAACAAGACGGAAATCATCTTCAAGACACCTGCCAAGAAGGAAACCGAAGATTACATCACCGGCCGGTTCGGATAGAGGTGGTGAGCAAAAGGTGGTAAGTTGTTTGTGGCGGGGAGTCGCCCGATGGGAGGAGAGAGCCCCGGAAGAGAATTAAGGCAGGCGCCAGCCGGAAGTTAGGAGTGAGCTTCTGGGGCCAAACTTAATGAGGAGGATTTGGGCAGGCAAGAGTTGGAATGGGCAGGGGGAAAATTCTCCCTGCCGGCCATCTACGACCTGCCTCTTACCCGATGGTACGCCACTTTGAAGAGGAACTTGAAAACCTCAGAGACCGCCTGCTGGAAATGAGCGGGCTGGTGGAGGACTCCGTCTACCGCAGCATCCAGTCGCTCATTGAAAAAGATGAGGTGGCGGCGCAGCAGGTTCTACAGAACGAAGCCAGAATCAACCGCATGGAGATCGAGATCGACGAATTAGCCACCAGCCTCTTGGCCCGGGTTCAGCCCATGGCCACCGACCTCAGGTTTATTACCGCCGCCATCAAGATCAACAACGACCTGGAGCGCATGGGGGATATCTCGGTCAACATCGTCCGCAGGACTTTAGCCTTGATGCGTGAACCCCTCCCGAAAGAGTTGATCGATATTCCTCACATGGCGACCCTTGCCCAGTCGATGATTCGGAATAGCCTGGATGCATTCGTGAGGAAGGATGCCGAACTCGCGCGTAGCATCCTTACTTCCGATGATGTTATCGACCAACTCCGTGACTCCGTGTATGAAGAATTGATCAGCCTGATGGAGCGGGATCCCACTACGGTCCGGCAAAGCATCAACCTGATGTTCATAGCCCGCGCCCTCGAGCGCCTCGCTGATCACGCCACCAACATTGCCGAAGATGTTCTGTTCCTGGTAGAGGGAGTGGAAGTGCGCCACCACACGGAGGTGCACGAGTAGCCGGAGATTGACGATTGCTGATTGGCGATTGAAAAACGGCCTCGCAATCTCCTTTCCTCTCAATCGGCAATCGCCAATCGAAAATCGGCAATCCTATCCAACCTGCGGGGAAAAGCTGCATCCAAGCCTTAGAGGAAACGTGAGGATTGTGCGCCGATTTTGCGGTAGTGGGTCAATTTGACGTAGAGGCGGCTTTACGCCGCCATTTGGCGAGATAAACTCGCCGCTACCGCATCAAATTGACCCACTGCCGATTTTCCCTTTGACTGGACCGGACATTTGGTGGTGAAATAAGCAGGGTACGGAACTTGGAGATCTCGACGAAGGGGGAAGCGTTCGTGATCGGGAGTCAGTTAATGAAGCGAAGATCGTTGGCGCTGCTGGCAGCGGGATGTGCGTTCGCGTTGCTGGCGCTGCCCCTCTGGGCTCAGCAAGAGGGTGAAAACGCCAACGAGAACGAGAACGCGAATGAGATTACGATTCCTGAAGGGACGGAGTTCAAACTCCAGTTGCACTCCACGGTAAGCTCAAAGACCTCCAAGCCAGGTGACAGGATTCTCACCACCTTGCTCGATCCCGTGGCGGTCGAGGACCGGGATATTTTAGGCAAGGGTGTGCGGATCGATGGGCATATAGCTGAGGTGAAGGCCGCCGGACGCCGCGGAAAAGGTGGGAACCTGTCCTTCGTATTTGACACCGTTGAACTCCCCAACGGGCAGAAGCTGGCTATCCTGGGATCGCTGACCGAAGTTTTTTCAAGTGAGGGCGGAGGTGATCCCAATGTCGGACCCGAGGGTGATTTGAAGGGAGGCGGGCCCTCGCGAAAGAAGCAAGCCGCCATTATCGCAGGCACGGCAGGCGTAGGTGCGGCGGCGGGCGGGTTGTGGGGGGGCGTCGGGGCAGCCGGGGCGGGTGTGGCCTTGGCAATCCTTCTCCCTCACGGCAAACAAGCCGCCTTGGCGGCAGGCTCGTTGATCGGTATGCGGCTCGACCGGGACGTCACCTTCAGCCTTCCCTCGAACGAAAAATAAGCTCCCCAACTTACCTCAGTTCTATGCCGCTCGCTTTGGAGTGCGGCGGCTTGCCGCCGCTTTCCCCCCGCGAGCTTGCTCGCGGTCATTTCGGCCTGGGGCGCAATTCCGGCCAGCAAGCTGGCCTGTAATAAAGCGGCGGCAAGCCGCCGCACTCCAAAACAAAGGTCACCATCACCCGAGCCAGCTACTGGCTTGTGAAACTTTCAAGGCTGAGACGCGACCGCGCCCGAGGCGATCCTGCACCTCACAAACGAGGCTCTCCGCTGCCCGCTGCTGATTTCCTTCAGGCCGTTGATCAACCGGGTGATCAACATTATCCAATTGATCGCCTACCAACGATGGATCACCTTGACAACTAACCCCCCTCGATCAACGATCCCAAGTGGCGCACTTACCGGCGCCACAATCGATGGCAGACATAATCCCCAACGCCCCTGAGCTCGCAGGCAAGTTGCCCAAGCCGGTTTTTCGCGACCCCAATCACCACATCAAGATTTATCAGGGTGATTGCCTGGAGATTCTCGCCGCCATTCCCGCAGATTGCGTCGACCTGATTTTCGCCGACCCGCCCTATTTTCTTTCCAATGACGGCATCACCTGCCACGCGGGCAAAATGGTTTCCGTCAACAAGGGCGCGTGGGATAAGTCCAAGGGGCCCGACGCGCCTCGCGTCCGGGCCTTCAGTTTTACGTAGCCCTGTGGTACCATGCGTTGCCTATGGGCCTTGAAGTGATTCCGACGCAGACACGCGAGAGGTACCACATCGAGGAGCGCCGACACGCGTGCGCGATCCTAACGACGGACTGTTCCCCCGAGCTACAAGATATCGTCGGTTGCCTTGACCAGTTCGAGTTGCTACGTAGCGAGATTGCGGTAGGCGGAGGTGGGAAGACCAAGATCGCCAAGCGTTTCGACAACTTTTTGGCTGGTCGTGGCTGGACAGAGAAGAGCGTGAGGGTCGGCAGGAAGATCGACGAGACCGTGCCCGAATCTGAGACCCACAAGGTTGATTTTTTCAAGGGGCGTGTCGCCGTTGAGGTTGAGTGGAACAATAAGGACCCATTTTTTTCGCGGGACCTTGATGTTTTCCGGCCGCTTCAAGAATTGAATGTGATCTCCATGGGCGTAATCGTCACACGGATGGACGAACTTCAGGACATCTTCGATGCTCTCCCAGATGTATGCGATGAAAAATGGAAAGGGCGAGCGAGAAGAGGGGATAAATATGGACCTACTGCGACTCACTGGTGCGAGATGAATTCGAAGCGCCCCGAAATTCACCACCACATCAGTGCTTGGTAGTCTGATGAAGAGGGAAACATGAGCGAAGAGATTACTGGACATTCAAAAGGGCCGTGGCTGGCAGGGGTACAGTATGATGATGAGTTTTCCTGCCCCGTGATGGACGAGTTAGGTCGGGAAGTAGCGGAGGCCAAGGGCGAAAATGAGGACGAGTGCGCGGCGCATGCCCGACTCATTGCAGGGGCGCCGGAAATGTACGATACCCTTGTGCAAGCCCGTACACTGGCCCGACTTGAAGGTTGCCAGGAAGTGGCCCGCCTTATCAGCAAGACCCTTGCCACGGTCGAGGGAGTAATCCAGCCTGGGTCATGAGGTCCATCCAACCCGAGCATTGTAAGTGAGGCACCGGGCGTTCAGCACAGAGTCCGAGCCATCCAGGATTTCGCCAGACGCATATCTCCCACCGGTTGTAAGCGCCAGCCGATTACGAGCCAGCCCAAGCTCGCTCCAAGGCGATTGCTTCGCTGGCTTTCGTGTGCATACTCGCAACGACATCATAGCTAGTGAATTTGGTTCGCGCTGCGACGGATACAAACGAAGGATGGTGAAGCTTCGATTCGAATTCCCTCATGCGCGCTGCGGGAGCCACGACCCTGAACGTGGAATTAAACGCGTAGAGCAACACAAACCTCAGAAACGCGCCGCTGATGTCGGTTGTGTTCTCCACCTCAATGAACTCAAGCGGAAACTTCCGCTGATCGAACCAGATGACGTCGACCGCAGCGGCACGGCTCACTACCTCGGGGTAAGTGAACGGATGGATATCCTCGACGGTAACAAAGCTGCCAAGGGGTTTACCGAGAAAGAGTTTCGCACGGTCCTGCTTTGGCACAAAGGTTTGATGTTTCCTGAGATTGCCCAGCTCCACAAGGAGCCCTTGGTAGTATGTATGATCACTTTCGGGCTTGGGTTTCTTCCCGAGGTCAGCCGGCAGCTTGTCTTTGGCCTCCAGTAAAGCCCAGAGACCTGGACGGATTCGGAAGAAATATTTCGGGTTTTGGACGATACGGTTGATCGACTTGAAGGGCGTCTTTGTTTCCCACTTGACGCCGGGAATGTTCAGTGCATCTTTGTAAAGTTGACCGAGCGTCGCATACCCACCGCTCCCTCGCATCGCCTCGACCACAGCTTCTCGTTGGTTCATTGGGGGAGAATATCATGGGTCTTCTCTGAGAGTCCACGGGTGCTTCCGCCGACCGCTACCGTCAACACGGTCTTCCTTCCGCCGTTAGGCCTGTGTGGTGTCTGTGCACGCCCAGCCGGAGCGGGAGCAAGCGCGGACCTCCGCGATGTGAGGTCCGCGGCTCCTCAGGAAACCTCCACACAGAATCGCCGGTGACGCCCCGCCGCCAGCAGCTTACTCCTGCTCTTGTGAATCCGGCGTTTTTGCTCTTGACAGAAGGGCGGAGATATGGTAGCCTACGGTAGTTGGCATATGCGGGAGGCGCCGCCATTCCGGTTGGAAGGGGCCCTAAATCGGCGCCGCGGCTGCGGAAGATTGCAGCGAAAGTCAAAAAAGATACTAAATAGAGGGAACGAACCTAAAGATTTGTTGGAAACACAGCACTTAGCTGTTTTTGGAGCGAAAAACGAACTCAAAACGAACTCGATTTTGAGTGCAAGAAGAGCAGGTTTCGGGTGTCAGGTCCAAGAAGAGCAGGTTTCGGGTTTCAGGTTTCAGGTACCAGGGTGCAATTGCCCGGGAGTCCTATGCAGCCTCGACCCTCGACTTTCGCCCTGCGGCCCAAAGCCGCCTTCTGGCGACGGGTCGACTTCTCGACCTCGAGAAATTGAACGAACAGAGCGGGAATGTCTATGAAAACAAAGGATCGCTGTGGAAAACTCGCCGGTGAAGCGGGAATGTCATAGAAAACAAAGATAGTTACGCCATTGAAGCGTGAATGTCGTTGAAAAGAAAGGAGGGAAGAGCAGGTGTCAGGTGTCAGGTGTCAGGGCTCAACACCAGACAAGGCAGGCTCAGGGCGCGGCGGTGCGATAGGGAGGTGGCTTCAGATGCGCGACTTCCGGAAGCCGCACGAGTCGAGAGGGGGGCGCCAATTGCACGTCGTCGCTTTCGAGTTGGGGCAAGAACTTGGCCAGCGCGGCGATCGTGCTTGGGTAGGGGTGGCCGATAGCCAAGGCCGTGCCCTGCTCTTCCAGTACACGCCGGAACTGGCGAAGCTGCTCAAGCGTATAGCGCACGGTCTTGGTGTCGTCCAAGAACACCGAACGATAGAATGCGGGAAGGCCCTGCTGGCGAGCCGCCTCGAGAGCCACGGTGGCTGCTGTGGTACGGCTATCCACGAAATAGAGGTGGCGCCCGGCAAGCGATCTCATTAGCGCAGTCATCAAGCGGGGATCGGCGGTGGCACGCGACCCCATGTGGTTGTTTACGCCGGCCGCATGGGGAACTGATGCCAAGTCTGATTGCAGTGTTTGCTCGACCTCGAAGCTGGTCATGCCGATACGGATTTCTCCCTTCCCCGGCGAGGCGTGGGAACCAGCTTCCGGCTCCATCGGAAGGTGAAGCATTACCTCGTGTCCGGCGCGGCAAGCTTCTTCGGCGGTTTCCACCGAGTCGCGCAGATGAGGTAGAACGGAGAGTGTCAGGGGATACGGCAAAGCCAGCAGTTGGCGCGCCGCCTCGAGGTTTTCCCCGAGATCATCAATGATGATGGCGGCGTGAAGGATGCGACGGACCTCCTGGAGCTTCCATCGAGACACCTGCTTTCTGAAACGCAACAAGCGGATGTCAGCGACTCGCCATCCCCCTTTCGTCCGGGATTCATTGATGGCACATTCCAGGTGGTTCTTCTCCGCCTCGCCCTTGAGAGCGGCCATGACCGTCGAATAGGCCTCAGCGCCGACCCGCGCTTCAACGGGAGTTTCAGGCTTTCCGGAGGTGAGACCAACGGGTGACTTGATCCAGACTTGGGACCGTCCGGCAGCTTCGAGAGCATTCTCGATCTTTCGCGCCAGTTCCCGCTGATCCTCTTCGCGCAAGGGCGCGAAGACGGCGCGTTTACAGCCGCCGGCACAAATGGCTAGAGCCAGAAGGAAAGCAAGCCGCAGAGTTGAGGCTTGAATACCGTGTGGAGTGGAAGTCAAGGGCAGAAATACTCGCAGGATCGAGCGCAAGATTGAGTGTTCAAGTCCCCGTGGCAATGCCGGCGCGGGACTGATCAAGCAGCCTTGGCAGATGACGGTTGCGTCAGGATTTCAATTGCCTTGCGAAGCTGCAGATCATCCTTGCCCCCGAAGTGTTCGGGGTTCTGTATCTCCTCTTCGCCCTCGATATCCGCGGAGGTGCCTTCCGCGCTTTGGACCACGCTGGGCGTAACGCCGTTATCGTTGATCGCCTTGCCGTCAGCTCCGTAGTATTTCGCCACGGAGAGCAGCAGGGCTGAGCCATCCCCAACCGGGATCGTTTTCTGAACAACTCCCATGCCAAAACTGCGCACACCGACCACCTCACCGCGCTTGTTGCCCAGGATGGCGGAGGCGACGAGCTCCGCAGGCCCGGCAGTGGATTGGTTGATGAGCACCGCCAAGGGGAGATTGCATACGCCTTCAGTGGGATGGGCCGTGATGTCCTGCCTGGGATAACGTTGGCCGGAAAGGTAAGTAATCAACCCCTTGTCCAGAAAAAGGCTGGCAGTATCAACGGCTTCCTGCACATCGCCGCCGGCGCAGTTTCTCAGATCCAGAATGATCTTACGAGCTCCGTTCGCCTCCAGCTCTTTGAGCTTGGCAGCAATCTGCTTCGCTTTCCCCATCTCAAAGGTTGAAACGCGCAGATACCCGTTCCCGTCGTCCACTATCTTTGCCACCACCGGAGGATAGTTCAGCAGGGTGCGGGTCAAGGCGATGGGCGCCGGCTCGCCTCGCGCTTCCCGGACTACGTAGAGCTTTACCGTGGTCCCGGGCGCCCCAGCCAGTAGGCGCTCGATTTGCACCACAGAAAGCTCGCGTGTGGCCGAAGTCTCGACGCGATCGATTAAGTCACCAGCCCTCACGCCGGCTTTCTCAGCCGGGCTCCCCGGAAGCACGGAAATCACGGTAGCATAACCCATCCTCTTGGATAGGAACGTGCCTACATCCGCCGGGCCAGGGTTGGGATGTTTCAGGTAGTCTTGATACTCTTCAGGGGTAAAGTATGTGCTATAAGGGTCCAGGGCTTCGAGAAGGCCCCGGATCGCTCCGTCCGTTACCTTCTTGAGGTTGGGTTCGGTCACATAATCGATGCGGATGCGGTTCAATACTTCGCTGTAAACTCCCAAATCGCGGTAGGTCTTCTCCGAGGTGGATTCGCTCTTGCCGAGCAACCCTCCGAGGACGGCATAAAACACCAGAAGACTGGAAACTGAGATCAACGTAACCCGTATGCGGTTGGTCATTACCGGGAAAGCTCCTTCAGCGGTGGGCCCACCAGGCCCTCACTGTCCAAAGTATAGCACGGCAATAGATTGGATGCACCCTGCCGGCCTAAAGTCACTGCGAATTCCCCAGCCCCTAGCACCGACTGCCTACCGCCTAACTTGGGTTCAGGCCCTTTTCGCGGGAAGCGCCTTTCTTGGGGAAGCGTGTGGCCGAGGCTTCCGGCCGACTAGGCTGGCGAATAGCCGAAAGGCTTGATTTGAGAAGGGCAATCTTGCGGCTGGCCCGCTTGCCGAGTTTCTGGTTCAAGAAGCGTCCTTTGTTCATGGGATGACGAGTGAAAGTCGGGAAGGTAGAATCGACGGAATCGCCTAGGCTTTCGATTCCACCGCTTCGCTCGGCGCCTCCTGATTCGCGGGGGTTAGGAAAGTCCCAGATATCCGATCGTGCCAGGTAAGGCCCTCACTATCCACTAATGCCCAGACGAACCCTATCATCAAGGCCGAGATCGACACTAAGTAACCAAAAGCGCGCAAGAGGGATTCCCGAGGTGCGGGTGGCGACCCTTCCATGTTCCGAACTTCAATATCCATCCAAGTCAGGCCGGGCGTAGAGAAGGTGAGGGCCGTAAACAACCCGAAATATGCCCAAACGAGAATGACCGCGATAAGCGCCACGATGGCCAGGTCCGGAGGGACCGGGGTCAGATGGCCGCCGGCCCTCCAAAAAATGAGCGCGAATAGTCCCGCCCCAAGCAGGAGAACCAGCCCATCCACCAAGCCCGCCAGGAACCTGCGGCCCAGGGGCGCTACGGGAAAGGCCTGGAGTGCCAGTTGTGAGGCAGCCACTGGCGCGTCAACTTCCGACGGCCCAACAACGATCTCCAAACGATTGCCTGCTGGCGATGCTGGTTCGATGGCGAATTCGTCTGCTTGAGCCAGCGCAGAATCGAGAATCTCCAATCCCTCGTCATCTTTTTCCAGGGTTTCCGCGCCCGAATGTTGCACGTCATCCTCGAGGGCCGCAGGAGGGCTAATTTCCGCGTCAACAGCAAGATCGTTCTGCGGGAATTCCAAGATCTCTTCCACGCCCCGACCCGGAGGGGCGCTCGCTTCTCTCGGTTCGAATTCGAAGTCGAGGGATTCCTCCTGGGCAGGTTCATTTCGTAGACGGGCGCGACGCTGGCGAAAGCTCTGGACACGCTCTGAAAGCTCTTGCCTCCAGGGCGCAGGTTCTTCCGAGACAGGAGGGGTTGCTTTCTCTGCCAAGGGTTCGCGAGGATTCCTCAAGAATTCAAGTTCGGTGTTATCTAGCATAGCCCGAGGTCCCTCGTCTTGCGGGGGTTCTTTGGTGGCGCGGCTCTGAGCTGGATCCATATTGGCGGGCGGTGCACCTGTAGCTTCTCCCTCGAGTTGCGGCGCAGGCCCAGGCTGGGTGATGATCGTCGCTTTAGTGGCGACAGAAGGCGGCCACGGCGCGGGCAGAAGAGTGGTGCCGCACTTCTTACATTGTGCGAGTCCGGGGTAGCTGACAAAGCCGCACTTAGGGCACTTCACCGGGTGCTTAAAATCCTCCGGGCAGCGTTATACGCTTTCTAATGCATCTTAGCAAATTGAATCGTTCGAGCAAAGCTGCTTAGGGTAAAATAGGGCGTCTGTGCTTGCTCATGAACTTTGTGACCGTTCCCTTCTCCCGCCGGAAAAGTAGCGCGCGCGTTCCTTTGGGGTTGTTCGTTGCACTGGGCATGGCCTTGATCTCATCGGCGCAACAGCAACCCTCCGTGCCGCTGGAGTTAGGGAGTCCCGACAGAATCATCACTCTCCGCGCCGATTCCCAGGAGAAAGACAAGAATATTGACCGTTTTCGCGGGCACGTGGAGGTGACTTACCGTGGCATGAAGCTCACGGCAGACGAAGTTACCTACGATGGAGCGTCAGGAGAAGTCGTGGGCACGGGGCATGTGCTCTTCATCGATCCTCATAGCCATATTACGGCCGACGAGGTCCACTACAACATCCGAACGCAGAAAGGGTGGTTTTCAAACGGCCACGGCTTCCTCCATTCCAATGTGCGCCCCCCGCCTAAGCCGCTTTACATGGAGGATCCCTATTACATCCAGGGTGACCGGTCTAAGGTGCTTTACACGGAGAATCCCTTTTACATCCAGGGTGAGAGGATCGAGCGTTTGGATGAGAATACGTACACGGTGAAACATGGCCGGTTTACGACTTGCGATTGCGAAGCCAAGGGTTGGTCCTTTTCCGCCAGCGACGCCAAGGTGGAGTTGGACGACAAGGCCATAGCGCGTGGTTCGGTCATCCGATTCCTGGGCGTCCCTCTTTTCTACCTCCCCTTCATGGGCACCTCCATCGCCCGCAAGCCTCGCCATACCGGCTTCTTGCTTCCACACATTGGGACTTCTTCGCTGAAGGGGACCGTCGTCGGTGCAGGCTTTTTCTGGGCCATCAGTCCCAGCATGGACCTGTTGCTGGGTCTGGAGGATTACAGCCTCCGAGGGCTTGCCCGAAGGGCACAGTTCCGGATGACACCCAGCGATAGCACTAAGCTCACGGTGGACTATTTCGGGGTGAATGATAAGGACAAAGTTCGGGCGAATCGCGCCCCCGGCCAGAGCCTCAAGGCGGTCGGGGACGCTGAGAATTTTTTCGACGGATTTCGCGGCGTCGCGGACGTGGACTACGTTTCCTCGCTGGCTTTCCGCGAAGTTTATTCGCCAACTTTCACCGAAGCGGTGAATTCCGAAGCCCACCAAATTGGTTTCGTAACCAAGGAATTCGGCGCTTACAACTTCAACATCTACGCATCCCGATACGAGGACTTCCTCTCCGCACAACTGGTGCCAGGGAACGCTGTTATCATCCGCAAAACGCCCGAATTCTCGTTCTTGGGGATGGACAAGCAGGTAGGCGAAAGCCCGTTCTACTTCTCGTTCGGGACTTCTGCTGGCGCCCTCGGGCGCACGGAACCAGGGCTTGAACTTCCCTCACTCTCGGAGCGACTGGACTTTCGCCCGGAGGTCACCCTCCGTCTCAAGGAATTCTGGGGCTTTCACCTCACCCCTTCGGCAGGAGTCGATGCAGCCCGGTATGGCACCAGCCTGGAAGCGAACCAAGCCCCCCTCACCAGGCTGCTGGGCGACTTCTCACTCGATCTTCGGCCGCCTTCCCTCGAAAAAGTCCTCGCTTGGTCACTTTGGGGCCGACGCCTAAAGCATGTGATTGAGCCTGACATAGTCTATCGTCTGGTCAAAGCCAGGAATCCGGAAGAGCTTGCCAATGTTGTTCGGTACGATGATCTGGACATCCTCTCCCAAACCAATGAAGTTGAGTATTCCCTGACGAATATTATCCTGGCCCGCAAAGACGTTCCTGCGGGAACACCGGATGTACCCCAGGCTCAGGAGCTGATTTCCTGGCGCATCTCGCAGAAGTATTATTTTGACCCCACGTTCGGCGGTGTCCTGGGACCGAACAACCCCATTGTTTGGGAGCCGACGCTCTCGCTCACGGGATTTC
>Ga0326728_10009273_pt1 | contig 23788 bp, 21 predicted proteins | sample MB3enrmetagenome_FD_207602 | JGI IMG/M metagenome (GOLD analysis project Ga0326728, IMG submission 207602) | Lab enriched peat soil microbial communities from McLean, Ithaca, NY, United States - MB31MN | ecosystem: Environmental > Terrestrial > Soil > Wetlands > Peat | place: USA: New York... | reverse complement strand
CCGAAGGAGCCGTCCACACCGGCTTCTATGGCATCCATGTCCTTTGTCGTGAATAATGCCCTGCCTTCCTTAAGGAATTCCTCATTGATGTTCTCAAGAATTTTCTCGGCGCGCTGCCTGCGGTAGCTGCGCAGGGCATATAACTTGTCGATGAGTGCCTTGTTCCTGATGTCAAAGGCATACCCGAGAAAATCGAGTGAGGCGGCCTTGCCCTTTGTGTAGTGCGGATGGGTGAAAGTCACGTTCAGCTCCACGCCTGTGAGGTACTTTATCCCATGGATCTTGGCGAGCCGGCGGGCCTCCTCCTGGCCTTGGAGCGAGTCATGGTCCGTGATGGAAATCAGAGAGATGCCGCGTCTTTTAGCCTCGGGGAATATCTGCTCCAGGGGCCATTTCCCGTCGGAGCCGTTCTTGGAATGTATGTGCAGGTCAATCTTCACGGCTTACGTACTCATGGGCAAGATCATAATATTTCCTGGCGGTATCAAGCGCTTTAGCCTTTGTCGCCGCATCCAGACCTGCATCGTCAAGCATGAAGGACGTGACCTTGGCGCGCACATAAGCCCGGTAGACCTTGTAGAACTTCAATACTTCAGGGAGCCCTTTATCACCGGATTCTCTTATATATGCCTCTACAAAGGCATTGCCGAGCCTTGTAAAGCCGTTGTAGTCGAGGTCCATGGAAAGGAAGGCCACATCCGATGCCACATCCCCATACCGGAAGCGCTCGTTGAACTCGATGCAATCAAAGACCGAGATATAGGGGCCATCCACGCAGATGTGCTGCAAATGCAGGTCGCCGTGGCACTCCTTGATGCGGCCCTGCGCCACCCTGTCATGAAATAGAGAAGTCTTATTTTTCAGGAAGTCCATGCTCCAGGTCTTGATGGAATCATAGGCCTTCTCTGCTATGGGGCCGCCGATGTACTTCCCTGTCTGGTCGAAGTTTTCGACTATGTTATGCGCGATGACCTCAAGGCTGCCGAAGGGGCGTGACTTTTCGTCACTTAAGATCGTGCCGTAGACCTGCGCCAGGTGAGTGCCAACGCGCCTGAGCTCTTCCTCACCCGCTTTGCCCCGGGCAAGGAGCCTATAGAGCATGTGATCTTCGCTGATGCGCCGCATCTTGAGTGCATATTCCACAACATTTGATGAATCCCCGATAGTAAATGTGCCGCCGGCCCCTGATATGGGCACCACCGCCAGGTAGACATCCGGGGAGAACCTCTTGTTCAGGCGCAGTTCCTCCTCGGTGTAGAACTTGCGCTTGTCCAGGGTGGTGAAGTCGAGAAAGCCGAAATCGACCGGCTTCTTGAGCTTGTATACGTTCTCATCACCAATGAACACCCAGGAAATGTGCGTTTGAATAAGTGAGATTTTGCAAGGTTTCTCGGGGTATGCATCGGGGTCCTGCAAGAACTCAATGAGATTCTCTGGAGCCATCGAGCCTCCTCCCTGCCAGCTGCCCGCAGGCAGCCAAGATATCTTTGCCCTTCTCCTTGCGGAGCATCACGGTATAGGGGCTGTCCTTCAAGCTCTCTTCGAATGCCTCAACACTCTTTGCTTCCGGTGCCTCAAGCCCGCAGCCGGGCCAGGGGTTGAAGGGTATGAGGTTCACCTTGGCCCTGAGCCCGTGCAATACCTTGATGAGTCTGCGTGCATGTTCGGCACTGTCATTGATGCCCTTGATGAGCACATATTCTATGGTGATGCGCCTGCGGTTCGGCAGCTCGTAAGCTTTCAGTGCCTGGATGAGCTCTGCAATGGGATATTTCTTATTGACGGGCATGATGAGCGAACGCGTCTTATCGTCAGGTGCATTGAGGGAGACGGCAAGACCCGCCTCGGTGTCATATGCGAGGTTTTTCAGGGCAGGTGCGATGCCGCAGGTGGATATGGTAAGGCGTCTCTTGGATATCTGCGGCCCGTCAGGGTCAATGATGATATTCGCGGCCTTGATCACGTTGTCATAGTTGAGCAGGGGCTCTCCCATGCCCATGAAGACCACGTTCCTGATCTCGCGGTCAGGGTATGCATGCATTGGGTAGAGGACCTGGGAGACGATCTCACCGCTTGTGAGGTGACGGGTGAACCCCAGGGTGGCGGTGAAGCAGAATCGGCACCCCATGGCGCATCCCACCTGCGATGAGACGCACACGCTCCAGTGGTCTTTCTCGGGGATGAGCACGCTCTCTATGATGCAGCCGTCATCAAGCGCGTAGACAAGCTTTTCCGTTCCGTCTTCGGAGACCTGCTTATCCACGACCTTAGGGTATGCTATCTCTGCGGAAGCCGCGATCTCCAGGCGCAGCCCCTTGGGCAGGTTGGTCATCTGCGAGATGTCGCAGATACCCTTGCCGAAAACCCACGTGAATATCTGGGAGCCGCGGTAAGACCTGTCCGTGAATCGTGCTTGGAGTTCCTGCCTGTCACAGTCCAGAAGATTGAGCTTCTGTGGTGCCTGATGGGCACCTTCATCCGTTCTGTGCCCATGTATGCTTTTTGTGGATATGCTCATCTCCGGGTCCATATTAATAGCTGAATTATTCTCCATTATATCAGATATGATACTATATCAAAAACTGGCGCGCCCGACAGGGATCGAACCTGTGACCTTAGGCTCCGGAGGCCTACGCTCTATCCTACTGAGCTACGGGCGCAGATGCTTTAATTCTTGCTCATCAAGCGCTCAACCGCCTTTTCGAGGCCTTTGAGCGTTATCTCGAACATGGGGAATATCTCCTGGATCGCTTCCACGGTCTGTGTGTGCGACCAGGTATATTCATACTTGGGGTTGAGCCATACACTATGTTTGAATGTCCTGGCAAGGAATTCAAGCTTCGTTATGCTCGGGTCCGTCTTTGTGTTGTAGTAGATGCTCCCGTTGCGGCTGAAGAGCTCGTAGGGGGCCATGGATGCATCGCCCACGATGATCAGCCTGGTCTCAGGGTCGAATCGTGTGAACTCATCAACCACAAAGGGCTTATCGTACCGTTGAGGGTCTTTCCACACGCGATGGTAGATAGTGTTGTGAAAATAGAAGATCTTAAGGTCCTTGAACTGGTTCTTGGCATGGTTGAAAAGCACCTGCACCACATTGATGTAGGGGTCCATGGAGAACCCCCCGTTGTCTATCATGAGGATGACCTTAAGCTTGTCCTTCAGCGACCGGTCGAAGATGATCTCGATCTCGCCGGCGTTTTTCATGGTTTCTCGGATCGTCTTTTCGATGTTCAGGTGGTCCTTGGGCCCGGTCGGTGTCATGTGTCTCAGCCTTTTCATGGCATCAGAGATCTGGGAAGGGCCCAGCCTGGTATCATCGGTGTAGTCCTTATAGCGCCTCTCGAGGGCCACCTTCACGGCCGATTTGTTGCGCGACTGTCCGCCTACACGCATACCGCCGGGGTGATAGCCGGAGTGTCCCACCGGCGAGGTGCCTCCGGTGCCGATCCACCGGTTGCCCCCGTTGTGTCTCTCCGTCTGCTCGGCTAGGCGCTGGCGAAAGTACTCTTCGAGCTGCTCGGGGGTGAGCTTGTTCAGGGTTTCTTCGTCGATACCCAGAAACTCGGCCATGGCCGTGGGTTCTTTGAGCCACTCATCCAGCAGGGCCTTTATGGCCAGGTCTATCTCGGCGTAGGCCTCAGGACTCAGCTCGGCACCCTGGAAGTAGTGGGCGAATACGCGGTCGTAGGTATCGAAATGACGCTCGGTCTTGATAAGGACGGCCCTGCTCACCGAATACAACTCGTCCAGGGAGGTTATGCATCCCTTGTGCAATGCCTCCTGGAGCCGTAAAAAGCTCGACGGCGAGATGGGGACGCCCCTGTCTCTGAGCAGATAGAAGAACTCCGTGAACATTTTATGTCTTTTAGTCCTTGTTCCTATGTGCCGGTGATCTGCCTCTGTACGATCTTGAAATCCTCACTCTTCTTAAACAGCACCCCCAGGAAGGGGATATCGTTCCTGGAGAGATGCTTGGGGTCGAAGTTTTGGTCCATAAGCAGGATCCTGATCCAGTTGATGAGCTCCCTGGTGGCGGGCTTTTTCTCGATACCCCTGACATTCCGCAAACGGTAGAAGGTCTCGATGCAGGCCTCTGAAAGCCTTTTGTCGAGGTCCGGGAAGTGGGCATGCACAATGGCGTTCATCATCTCGGTATCCGGGAAGGCGATATGGTGGAACACGCACCTGCCCAGGAAGGGGTCCGAGAGGTCCTTCTTGGCATTGGATGTAATAATGATGATGGGTCTGTTTTTTGCCTGAACGGTCTTATCGATCTCGATGATGTCGAACGACATCTGGTCGAGCACGTCCAACAGGTCGTCCTGGAAGTCGGTGTCGGCCTTGTCGATCTCGTCGATGAGCAGCACCACCTTGGTCTGTGATGCAAAGGCCTGGCCGATCTTTCCCATCTTGATGTAGTGCTCGATGTTGCTCACGTCACGATTTGAGTCACCGAAGCGGCTGTCGTTCAGCCGCGTCAGGGTATCGTACTGGTACAAGGCCTCGATCGCCTTCATGCTGGATTTGACGTTCAGTATGATGAGAGGCATAGATAAGTTTTCCGCAATTGCGTGGGCCAGAAGGGTCTTGCCCGTACCGGGCTCGCCCTTGATGAGTAAAGGCATCTCGAGCTTGATGCTGGCGTTCACGATCTTCGATAGCTCAGGGTCGAGAACGTAGTCCTTGCCGCCGGTGAATTCATGATTCTGCATGCGCATGCTCCTGAAGCGTGAATTTAGCCTTCCTGTCATAGCATACTATGAGCGATCAGTGAACAGTGATCAGATAGTGATGAGTGAATAGTGATTAGTGAATAGGTATGAATAGGGCGGGGCTTGTTTTGCCCTTCATTCTGTAGGAGCGGCTTTAGCCGCGACATCCGGATTTGGTCGCGCCTGAAGGCGCTCCTACATTTCATAGAAACATGTTATATTGTAGGAGCTACATTAGCCGTTATTAAATTTTACCCAATGCAATGAAATGCCCTCATTAAATAGGAGGTCATGTATGGACAATCTTCGTTCGCCTTATCGAATACCCCGATGTCCAGGACATCGGGCCTTGCGCAAGGGGCGCTGGTCTGAACCGGCCAGGCTTTATCTGCTCAGCATGGTGACTTACAACCGGGAGGCGTTCTTTCTTGATATACTTGCCGATCGTCTCGTCGTCTCCGAAATGCGCCGGCTGGATCATGAAGGCTGTGCAATATCCCATGCATGGGTGATCATGCCTGACCATCTCCACTGGTTGGTGGGACTAACAGAAAAAAAGGACCTATCCGGGGTCGCAATGCTCCTGAAGGGGCGTTCAGCAGTTAGGATCAACGCCCATTTAATGAGAAGGGGGCCGGTGTGGTCTCGGTCGTTTCATGATCATGCGGTACGAAAAGATGAAGATGTCATTCATATCGCGCAGTATATCATACACAACCCCATCCGTGCCGGATTGGTATACGACATTGGATCGTATCCCTTATGGGATGCTTCATGGCTTTGATAGTTTAAGGTATATCAGGCAGGTCTTGAATTGTAGGAGCGGCTTCAGCCGCGACATCCGGATTTGGTCGCGCCTGAAGCCGCTCCTACAGAGGTGGATCATACCGTATACATCATATGCTTGTGCCCATTTTGTGACCTCGCATTGACTGTTCAGGGTGTTTCCGATAGAAATAAGGATCTGAAGTCAGTGTATGGAGGAGATTTATCATTGGGCAGTAATAGTGAGTACCAGCCGCCGGACACCCTCTTGAAGCGTTTATGGCTCTTCCTCACCAAGGCCAAGGACGACGCGGGCACTACGGATACGAAGAGGAAGATCGAAAAGATCCTTGATGAGGTGGAAGGGCATGGCATCCTCGATGAGGACCAGGGCGACATGATCCAGAATATCCTTGTGCTCAAGGATACGTCTTCCGGTGAGATCATGGTGCCCAAGGGTGATATTGTGGCGCTCCCGAGCACTGCCACCTTGGATGAGCTTGCCGAGATCTTCACAAGGGAGGGCTACTCCCGGATACCGGTTTATGAAGACAGCCTGGACAACATTGTCGGCATTGTTTATGCGAAAGACATGCTCAAGTATTGGAACTCCCGTGATGAAATCAAGGACATCAGGCAGCTCATGCACCCCCCCTTCTTCATCCCCGAAGGAAAGAAGCTTATCGATCTCTTGAATGAGTTCAGGGAAAAGCGTACCAAGATCGCCATCATCATTGACGAATACGGCAGTGTGGACGGGCTCATAACCTTAGGCGATCTCATGGAGGAGATCGTAGGAGACATGATCGGCGAGGAGGGGGAAGATATAGAGGAATATGTCGTACCGAAAGGCGACGGGATCTTTACGGTCAACCCTATGATGCCCATCGACGAATTTGCCGAGGCATTTGACATTGAGATACCTGATGGTGATTACGACACGGTGGCCGGGTTCATCACCACCCGGATGGAGCGCATTCCCAAACCGGGGGAGAAGCTCGAGTATGCCGGGTTAGTCTTTGAAATCGTGGGGGCTGACAAGAGGCGGATCCACAAGCTTTTGGTCCATGCGCCCTCAAGGAGAGAAGAGTGAAGCACCCAACTACGGGCCATGGCGCATCCGAGAGGATTCCTTTCAGGGCTCTCTTTAAGAATATCCTCCTCCCCGTCCTGGCCGGGGTTCTCTATGCACTTGCCTTCCCTTCCTATAATCTCTGGCCTCTGGCGTGGTTATTCGCTGTGCCGCTCTTGTTCTGCGTGGAAGGCTCCGGACCGGGCCAAGCGTTCCTTTCCGGTATGATCGCAGGGCTCATCGCCTGGGCGGGTGTGGTCTACTGGATCGCCCTGGTCATGAGTACCTATGGAGGGATGAGTCTTTTCATCGCACTCCTGCTCCTTATCCTCCTTCTTGCCTACCTTGCGCTGTACTTCGGGGTCTTTGCCCTGGTGGCATCAAGGCTTACGGATTCAAGGTTTGCCTTTCTCATCCTGCCGGGGATATGGGTAGCACTCGAGCTCATACGTTCCTATGCGATGTTCTCCGGCTTTCCCTGGGCACTGCTCGGCCATTCCCAGCTCCCATTCACCGCCCTTGCCCAGACCGCCGAGCTGGGAGGGGTATTCCTGATCAGTGCCATAGTCATGACCGGCAATGTCGCCATTTATCAGGCCTTTAAAAAACAGTTTATACCTATGGCCATTGCAGTGGTCCTGCTCATTGCCTGTGCGGGATTCGGGCAGTGGCGCATCGGCACGCAACACCTTGACGGCACGCCTATCAGGGCTGCCGCAGCCCAGGCCAACGTCCCCCAGGACCAGAAATGGCGCAAGGAGCAGGTAGATGAAACGCTGGACACCTATCTATCGCTGACCCGGCAGGCCCTGTCCCAAAGGGCACAACTTGTAGTGTGGCCCGAGACGGCTTGCACCTTCTACCTCTTCAGACAGTGGCCCCAGACATTGCGTGTCTTGAATATCAGCGTTGCCACCCAGGCAGACCTGCTTGTGGGGAGCCCGGCCTATGAAGATGATAAGTTTTTCAACCGGGCGTATCTGCTGCGGAGCGGCAGGATCGAGGGGACCTACGACAAGGTGCACCTGGTTCCCTTTGGAGAATACCTGCCCCTGTCAGGTCTTCTGAAGTACTTTTTCGGCGACCTCACCGCCGAGGTGGGGGATTTCAGTGCCGGTACGTCGGTGAAGCCCATCGACGGCATCGGCGTACTCATCTGCTTTGAGAGCATCTTCCCGGACATCTCCCGCAAACTCTGCAAGCAGGGTGCACGGCTCCTGGTGAATATGTCCAACGATGCATGGTTCAAGACCTGGTCCACATCCGAGCAGCACCTCCAGTTCCTGTGCTTCAGGGCCATCGAGACAAGGAGGTGGGTGGTGCGTGCGGTGAACCATGGGATATCGGCCATCATCGACCCCCATGGCAGGGTTGTTGACCGGATCGGGTTGCTCAAAGAGGGTATGATTGTTTGTGATGTTCAAAAGATCGATTATATAAGCTTCTATGTGCGTTTCGGTCCGCTTCTCGCACTTTTATGGGCTTCTGCGGCAACAATCGCGGCATTGACAATGTTGTATTCGGGTGTTAAAGCCAAGGTCCCATGATAGCAGATTACCAACAACAGATAGGAGAAATCGGCGCACGCCTGAGCGCCATGAGGGGGTATCTTTGAAATCCCCTTACGCGAGAAAAGGCTTTCTGAGATAGAAACGCTCCTGATCCAGCCCGAAGTCTGGAAAGACCCGTCAAAGACCAGGGAGCTCCAGTCGGAAAAATCCAGGATCACCGGAATCCTTTCGCAATGGCGGATGGTTATGACATACTGGGAGGACCTGCAGGTCCTCTTGGAGCTTGCCAAGGATGACGAGCAAGGCGTTATCGCCGATATCACAGACACCCTCAAGCAGCTTGAAAAGCATATCAATTCGATCGAAAAGGCCCATGTGCTCTCGGGCCGCGATGATGCAAAGGGGGCCTTCCTGGAGATACATGCAGGCGCCGGGGGCCTGGAGGCCCAGGATTGGGCGGAGATGCTGCTGCGCATGTACCTCAGGTGGGCGGAGATGAACAACTACATTACCAGGATCATCGACATATCATCCGATGAAGAGGCCGGCATCAAGCACGCCACCGTTGAGATATCGGGCCAGTGGGCCTACGGCTATCTCAAGGGGGAGACAGGCGTCCACAGGCTGGTGCGCATATCGCCCTATGATGCCAACAAACGCAGGCACACGTCTTTCGCCTCCGTGCTCGCAACACCCGAGGTGGACCAGAACATCGACATCAGCATCGATGAGAAAGACTTGCGGATAGACACCTATCGTGCTTCGGGCCATGGCGGCCAGCACGTGAACAAGACCGACTCGGCCGTAAGGATCACCCACCTGCCCACGAATACCGTTGTCCAGTGTCAGAACGAGCGCTCCCAGCACAAGAACAAGGCCTTTGCCATGAAGCTCCTGGCATCAAAGCTCTATGAGCTGGAGGAGATGAAGCAGAAGGAGCGCATGAACGAGTTTTCTAAGGGCAAGAAGGATATTGCCTGGGGTTCACAAATACGTTCTTATGTCCTGCAGCCCTACCAGCTCGTTAAGGACCACCGCACAAATCTTGAGGTGGGTAATGTCAGTGCGGTGCTGGACGGCGACATCACGGCATTTATCGATGCATACCTTATCAATAATGCATCCACCAAGGAAGGCGCACATGCCGGATCTCATTAAGGGCCGCAGGAGCGGGCCTTCACAGACAAATGAGAAAATGATCATCGGCAGAGAGGCCGATCATTGTAAGGACGAGGCACCAAATGTCTATTGAGAAGATACAACTGCCGGGTAAAGAGATCATTATCGTAGGGACCGCCCACGTTTCCAGGACCTCTGTTGAGGAAGTCCGGTCCGCCATCCAGGAGGCCAGGCCCGATACGGTGGCTGTCGAGCTGTGTCAGGCCCGGTATGATGTCATGAAGAATCCCTTAGCCTGGCAGAACATGGATATCTTCAAGGTCATAAAAGAGAAGAAGGCGGCCTTCCTCATGGCCAGCCTCGTAATGTCTTCCTTCCAGAGGCGCATTGGTGAAAAGCTCGGGGTGAAGCCGGGTGACGAGATGCGGGCTGCCATCGAGGAGGCCGAAGCTTTAGGCATCGAAGTAGTGCTTATGGACAGGAACGTCCAGATCACCCTGGCACGGGCATGGCGGGGACTCTCCTTGTGGAAGAAGATGAAGCTGATCTACGCATCACTCCTCGCAATCTTTGAGGCGGAAGAGATCGATGAAAAGGATATTGAAAAGCTCAAAGAAAAGGATGTCCTCACCACTGCGGTGGAGGAGATGGCCAAGTACGCCCCTACGATTAAAGAGGTGCTCATCGATGAGCGCGACGCCTACATGGCCCGTAAGTTGGCGGATATCTCAACAGACAAGGTGCTTGCAGTCATAGGGGCGGGCCACATGCATGGGCTCGTGGACCAGCTCGACCATCCCATGGAAGATCTGGCGCGGCTTGAAGAGGTTCCCCCGAAGAGGGCAGGTCTTATAAAATGGATTATCCCGCTTTCCATACTTGCCGTGATAGTTTCCGTATTCTTTTACGGCAGCCCCAAGCAGGGCTATGATATGATCAAGTGGTGGGTCGTCTCCACCATGGTCTGCACTGCATTAGCCACGATCCTTGCCCTTGCCCACCCGGTGACGGTGATCATTGCAGCGCTGGTCTCCCCCATAACGACCATCGTTCACACCGTCCCCTCGGGATGGTTTGCAGGCTTAAGCGAGGCATATCTGAAGAAGCCAAAAGTATCCGACTTTGAGACGATCCATGACGACATCCTCTCGGTGAAGGGCTGGTGGAAAAATCCCATTGCCAGGATTCTGCTGGTCTTCTTCATGGCCAACCTGGGAAGCACCATAGGCGTATTCATCGCAGCGCCCATGATCGCCAGGATCGCACTATCGGGGTAATCTCGCCGGAACAGGTAGATTGGGTGTAGGAGCGGCTTGAAGCCGCTACCGGCATCGCGTGGGGTTTCGTGGGTGGAACTCAGCGCAGCGTTTGACTTAAGAGGGGGATCAGTGGGCCGACAGGCATGCGGGTTTGTAGAACCGCTTCCGGGATTCTTTAGAGAGTATACAGACGCGGCCCGGACTCATCCCATGCAAGCCATGACCCGCTGTCATAAAAGGCTGGCAATACGATAAGGCCTTTCCTCACGATGTATCGGTGGAGATGGCCGCAGATCACGGTGTCCACGCCCTTTTCATCTTCGATGTTCTGCCGTATCTCCGCTGACAACGGGCGGATGGCAGCGGAAGATTTCACAAGAGCCCTGGCGCAGAGTTCCTTGATGGGAGGCCTCAACCATTGATCGATGCGCTCAAAGAGGGGCCATCCGTATCTATGCAGCAGTCTGAACCCGGCATCGGCCTCGGTGAGTGTATGTCCGTGCGCGAGAAGGACTCCTCTATCACCTATCGTGATGCAAATCTCCTCGGTGCGTATGATCGTAACACCCGGCAGGTCGGAATTCTTCAAAAGGAAGTCCCGGTTGCCCGGCAGCAGATGGACTTTGGGGGATCGAAGCGCTTCGATAACATCATGGAACCGTTCTTCCAGGCCCGTATACCAGTAGTCAAAGAGATCACCCAGGATGTAGATTCCATCTGCATCGTGAACGGCCTTTAGGAGCCAGGAGATGAATCTGGCGGCCTCTTCTTTGGGATCCGGCCTGAGATGGATATCGGCAACGAATATATGCACGCGTACTATAAAAGACAAAATGGCTTGATATGGCAAGTAAATCCTTTTATAAAGGGCACTAATCATGGGTTTGCTATTCAAGAGGGGGTTCATCTACAAGGGGAGGAACCCGAGGAGATTCGGATTTATCGCCCTCATGGTTGCCGTCGTAATCGGCATGCTGTGGGTATTCCTCGGTCCGGCTCCCTCCAGGTCCCTCCAGGCTCCGGTTCATAAGGCCGCCTTTGCCGAAGTCCGGGTAGAACAGCCTCGCACGGCTCCGGGAAATAGTGGACCTCCTGATCACCATACATCAGCAAAAGTTCGGGCAGTCCGGGTCAAACAGCCTCAACACGTAACCCCTGAGGCAGTTAACAAGGTAGTGCTCACCGTGGCTCGCGGCGATACGTTTGCCGGCATACTTCGGGAAAACGGGATATCCGAGAGTCAGGTCCTCGATATCATGGAACACGCAAAAGGCGCATTCGACCTGTCGGGGATTACGGCAGGCAACGAGCTCACCCTCATCTTCAACAAGGATAACCAGGCACTCCTGGGCCTTGAGTATGAGATTGCCGACCTCAGTCGGCTTATTGTGAGCATTGAGGGCGATACGATCGAGGTCAGGACCCAGCAGATAGACCGGATCGTAAAATCCGCCCCGAGGGCGGACACCTTGAGGCAGGTGGAACTTCAGGTGCGGCAAGGGGACAATATCTTCAGCCTGCTTAAGGCATGCGGCATCGGCTTTGCCCAGATCCACAGTCTCTTCACCTCAACCAGGCGTGAGTATAACCTTGCGGACATTACCCCCGGGCATCCGTTAAAGATATGGGTCACCGGAGCGTCTCCAAGATCTTTGGAAAGGCTCACCTATGATATCGATCCCGTGACATATATCGAGGTGGTCCCCAAGGACGGGATCTTCCAGGCTAAGACCCACACGAGGACCATGGAGGTAGTAAATGAACGGGCCCAGGGCACCATCACGGATTCCCTGTATGAATCGGCCGTAAAATCGGGCTTGAGCCCGGAGATCGTCATGAGCCTCACGGACATATTCGGGTGGGACATCAACTTCTTTACCGAGATCAGGGACGGCGACACCTTTACGGTCCTCTACGAGAAGTATTATGTCCAGGACAACTTCAAGGGATACGGACGCATCCTTGCGGCGCGTTTTGTCGTGCATGGCGAAGAACACCTGGCCGTCTACTATGACAACGGCAAAGGCATGCATGGGTATTATGACGAACACGGCAAACCCATCCGCAAGCTTTTCTTAAAGGCGCCGCTCAATTACCGCCGCATCTCATCATTTTTCTCCTATCACCGGATCCACCCTGTCTTCCATGTTCAGAAACCCCACTTGGGCGTGGATTACGCCGCACCTTCTGGTACCCCGGTAGTGGCCCTTGGTGAAGGCAGGATAAGTGCCTGCGGTTGGTCGGGGGGCTTCGGCAAGGCCATAACCATTTGCCACCCGGGGGGATACATCACTCATTACGGGCATCTGTGCCGGTTTGCCAAAGGGATTACAACCGGTAAGCACGTCTCACAGGGAGATGTGATCGGGTATGTCGGGATGACAGGCATTGCGACGGGTCCGCATCTCGATTTCAGGGTCCAGTTAAGGGCTAGGTTCGTCAACCCCTTAAGACTCGAACCCGTCAATGGTCCCGCGCTGCATGGCTCGCTCCTGGCAAGGTTCAAGCAGCAGAGCCTCAAGGAACTTACTTTGCTTGATGATCGCTCTCTTGACAAGTCGTTTAAGATGAGTAAATCAGGTTAAACGTGACAGAACCCCTTTAGGAGGTGTTCTATGGTAGCAGGGTATGCCGTCATCACCATCATCGTTCTCGTCGTTTTCTTCCTCTTCTCCGCCATCAAGGTACTCAATGAATACGAGCGGGCCGTGGTATTCAGGCTGGGCCGTGTGCTCGGACAGCCCAAAGGGCCGGGACTCATCATTATCATACCGCTCATTGACCGCTACATCCGCATCGGCCTGAGGACCATCGTCCAGGATGTCCCCCCGCAGGACGTCATCACCAGGGATAATGTCACGGTCAAGGTGAGCGCCGTCATCTACTTTAGGGTGATCAACCCGTTGAAGGCGGTCATCGATGTGGAGAACTACCTCTACGCCACGAGCCAGCTCAGCCAGACCACGCTGCGGTCCGTGTGCGGCCAGGCCGAACTCGATGAGCTCCTCTCCAAGAGGGAAGATGTGAGCGCCCAGATCCAGACCATCCTTGACCGGCATACCGAACCATGGGGCATCAAGGTCTCCGCAGTGGAGCTCAAGAACATCGACCTGCCCGAGGAGATGCAGCGCTCCATTGCACGACAGGCCGAGGCGGAAAGGGAGCGCCGGGCCAAGGTCATCAATGCCGAGGGCGAATTCCAGGCGGCCCAGAGGCTCTTGGATGCGGCAGCCCTTATGGCTAAGGAGCCTATTGCCCTGCAATTGCGCTACCTCCAGACCGTACGCGAGATGTCATCGGAACAGGGCTCGACGAGTACGATCCTGCCCATTCCGATTGACTTTCTCTCGACGTGGATAAAGAAGTATAGCTCCTGATTACCGCGATGCATGCAGACCGTCACCAGCAGACATAACCCCGCGTACAAGGTGCTCTCCGACCTGAAGAAAGACAAGGGGGTTATGCTGCTGGAGGGGAAGCGTCTCGTGGCCGATGCCCTCGCACGAGGCATTACCCCGAGGATGATGGCCGTCACCCAAGGTTTTCTCGAAGATCACAGCCTTTCTTTATCCCCCGATATGGTTATGTCCGAAAAGCTCTTTGAGAGCATCTGTGAAACCGAGACGCCCCAGGGCATCCTGGCATTCTTCGACATCCCCTGGGCGAGCATGGATGAGATCATGGAACAGGGCCACGTGGTCATCCTCGACGGGCTCCAGGATCCCGGGAATGTAGGCACCATCGCCCGGACGGCCGAGGCTTTCGGGTTTTCCGGCATGATCGTCATTGAGGGTACGGCAAGCCCCTTCTCGTCCAAGGCCGTACGGGCTTCCATGGGCTCATGCCTGGGCATCCGGATTGCCCGCTGCATTGCCGATGACCTGAGGCGGCTTCCCCATCGAATCCTTGCACTCACTTCTCAAGGCAGGGAAGGGCTTTCATCGAAGCTCTTTGGTTCGAAGGTGGCCATCTGCCTCGGCCAGGAGGCTTTCGGCATCAGCAGGGAGATCCTCAATATCGCGCATGATACCGTGGCCATCCCCATGAGAGGCAGGACGGAATCCTTAAATGTGGCCGTGGCGGCCGGCATCGTCATGGCCTGCGCAGCTGGGGTTATTTAGGTAATTGCATAACCATATACTTGCATAGTTTCCTCATGGGTCAGATGTTCTGGTCCCCTCGCCCCGTGGGGGAGAGGGACAGGGTGAGGGGTGCATGGAAAACCGTGTGCTCGTTGTCATTCCGAATTCAGTAAAAACAATCTTTTGTAACCGCGATTCCTTATCCCTATTTGTCATTCCCGCGAAAGCGAGAATCCACTTTTTTCTGTTGTTACTTTCTTTTGGTGCCAAAAGAAAGTAACCAAAGAAAAGGCACCCCACTGAACCCGCCCTTCGGGTGCGTTCGCTCGCTTGAAAAATCCGGGCCACGGCGGAACTCGCTTCGCTCAGACAGCTGCCGCTTTCCCCCGGATTTTCCTGCGCTCGCTCACCGGGTTCAAAGGGGGTAAAGACAAAACGTGCCGGTCAGCCGCCGGCGTAACCGGTCGGCTGGAGTGGCTTGTTCGGCCACTCTTCAGTTTGAATTGTAACCGAACTTCCGAGATAAAAGTACTTCCTTCCAGTGGCTCTCTCTCGCACATACATAGTCAGCTGAGGACTGAGGATCAGCGATTTCAAGGACTGAATATTGGAAGTTGGCCGCATAGTCTGCACCATTATTGGAAAGAAGGTTCTTGAGTTCTGTATTCCCGCCATGCCCGCTTTCAACGTAGGCTCGCCAACGCTGCCATAGACCGCAATCACCATAGGCGCTACCGACATATGGCTTACCAGTAGCTGTATCCATGATGACGTACACCCCGCCAACGCTCGATAGAGCCGCCTTCCACGAAGGTTCTTCTTTTTGCTGAATCAATTTGAGCATGTTATGTGAAATACAGACTCCATTATATCCAGGGAAAGGTTCTATGGATAGCGGCGAGTCAAGCACCTCAGATACCTCGAGCTTGTTTCCGTACTTATGACCCCAAATATAGGAGGCTCGGTACTCTCGTTTGTACCTAATGATGACACGTCCAATGAGTTCGTCATGGCCAGGAAGTAGCTCAGTATCATACTTGAATGCGGTTTTTTGCCCCTGCTCAACGCCACGAATGCCATATACACCAGCAAAAAGCCAACGATCTGTTCCGAGGTGGATTAAAGATAAAACCATGCTGCATTCGAAGTTTTTCTTTGTTTGATCCTCCTGCCACTCTTTGAAAGCACCATTGAAGTACGCTTCAAGAGGTGTTGGGTTGACCCCCGTTGCTAAGTGAATTTTGTAATGATCGAGTGTCACTCTCTGTGTTTTCAGCAGATCAACAAAACGAATCATAATTATTTCCTTTCTTCCCGCCAGCCGAACGCGAAAGCTCACCGGCGCGGCTATGCCGCGTCAGGTGGAGCGCCTTGTTCGGCTTTTGCTTTTTCAGGAAAATAAGCAACCATCATACCCTGAATGACAGCGAGCCATGGGATAGCATTCGCACAGAGATCATCACATAAGTCAGGTCGTTTGAGGATTTTCGATGGTGCATAACCAAAGCATTGCGCTCCAATAGGAATCAAGTTCCATGGAGCAGAATCAGGCTTAGCATGTAAAAGACTGTTCATTGTCGCTGTAAGATCACTACCCCGAACTGTTGGTCCGCCTTGCCATTTAGATTGGATTGCATCGAACATTTTTGCTAGACTCGGTGCTTCGTTATATTGCCAACCGCGATTCCAAATATTGATCGCTTCTGGATAGAGATTAAGGTAGAGCAATATGGCAGCACGTTCTACAAGGGCACGAAGAAGGACATGTGCGCCAAAGAGGTAGCCCTGCCGGATAAGTTCACGAATGGATAGTGTTATACTTAAAGCTTGTGGGATGATTATGCATGCCATGCGTTGGTGATCCGAAAGCACGCAATTATGGGTCCTTGGAGCGATAATTGAATTCTGCTCCATCGCAGAACAAATAATCTGATCGAAATGAAATAAGAGTTCTCGTCCGAGATATGGCTCGTTATCGGGTGTAAATATTATTGGTATATCTCTTGTTTCCATTTAGTGTTCCTCCAGGAGCTGAACACGCGGGTCAGTGGAAGCCGGCCGTTTAGGCGATCCACTGCACCCGGTGGTTATGCCCCTTTCGGTTGTCTCATGAAACCGGGCCATGCGACATCCTTAGTTTCGCGAAGAACTCCTCGGCTAGCCTTTCGTCGATGGGGTCGGCTGATCGCCCGGAGATTAGCTGAACCTCGAATCCGGCACCATCTCGATCTGCGATAACCAAGCCTCGATCTTTTCCATAGGCCGCCATTGCGGCCCGAAGCAATATGGTGGAACGACCAAGAAGGGTCGCGCGATCGATTCCTCTGGCGGAAACAAGCACATACACAAAGTCCGGTTTGGAGTCCGTATAAAATGCCATGTACGGCATAGTCTCGGTGGCCTCGCTCTTCTTAGCTTCATCCATTATCTTTACGAATTGCTCGCCCAAGGCGGCCCGCTCTGCTAGCTGAAGATCGCACAGTTCCTCCTGCATAAGCAGGTAGTTTCTTCTATCATCGGCGGGATCGAATCGGGCAATGGTCTCGACATCCAGTCCGGCAGAGAAATTCTTGAGACGTGTCGCGAGTGCATCTGAGATGAACTCGACTATACTAGCCGACTTGTGCCGCGACTCCCCGGCAGAAAGCACTGTTCGCCATTCGGCGTCTCGCGCTGCACTTGATATTCTTGCATCTGCATAACCATCGCACCCGGCGAGGGATCCCCCGTTGAGAACGTAGTACTTATAGAATGGTACTTCATGGCCTACCATCCGTAGACTCTTGTCTGGGAGTGTCCTCCGCACGTCAAGGTAAGCTGTGATGTCCGGAAATGCACGAAGCTCGTTAATGAGGTTGAGGAAGTCGTTCAAAGACAGATACGTGACTGGAACGCTGCCTATCAGCAGGGGAAGGTTACCGGGCAGCTCGACCACATCACCAAATACCTCGGTGAGGACAACAACATGGGCAACACTGACTGAGCCATGCTTGAAATCGACCCGTCCACGGCGCGGATGCTGACACCAGAAAGGTTCACGGGCTATCGTGTTTAATGCCCCTTTTGCTTGATTCAGAGCGTTTGTAGCATTCTTGATTGTCCACCGTCGCAGCTTGTCCCCAGTTCTCGATGACGGATCCTCTTGGGACTTCATTGACACAAGGATGGCTTTGCCACGCAACACAAGAAGAAAGTCACAGACCTCCTTCTGCTTTCCTCTGTCAGTGTACTGGGGACTTCGGAAGACGCACTCAGCTGTTAGAGGTCTCGATGAGAAGTTGTCAACGAATATCTCCGCCCAAAGTGTTCGCTGCACGATCATCCTTCCACTTAGAATCCAGCAAAACTGGACAATACGTCAACTAGCAAGTTGTGGCATAATATGCCGATAAGCTGCGGGCGCGCAAGCACCCGTCAGCTTCATCGGCTTGTTAGGTTTCACGCAACATGCGGTTCTTTGTGAGCTGGGCGTCGGCCTTTTGGTATGCGTGGGAGGTGAGCGTGATGGCATCCTTCAGTATTCGCTCCCTAGCATCGGAGAGCTCCTGCCACTCCTTCAATGCGTTCTCTCGCTTTGTCTCTGTGAGTTCCCCGCCGCTATACCGGCCTATGAAAGCAGTAAGAAGTCTGCACAGCCGGTCGTACTCAGCCGAGGAGGAAGCATGCTTTGCAGCTTGTTCTGGGTGCCGCAGGAACGCCTGCAGTCCTGTTAGCACGGGAGCGAGAATCGACAGCAGCCCGACCGCCACGTACGCCAGCCGCGTCCAGCCTTCGGGATGCGCGAGGATAGTCCCACCCCCAGCTTGAACGAGTGTCGTTGTGATCTTGACGACAATAGCCGAGCCCACAATAGACGACGCAAGCGTAGCAGCGACCCCGAACTGAACACCGCGACGACGATGATGTTCGGCCGCCAGTTCGTGTGCAACTGCTCTCCTCATAGCATCGCTGCGGTCGTTCGTGGCCTCTTCGACGATCTTGTCCATGACCTTCCCTCCTTCTGGTTCAGCGGTTGACGAGTGAAGCCTAACAATAACTCTACTGCACTTTTTCTTCAGATAATTAGTTATCCGAAGCACGATTGCAGTATATCCCGATATTCAGTTCACATGCGTGCTGTTGTTTCCTGTATGGTGTGTTGGAGGGATCATGGTTGCATGACTATTCCACTGCTGAATAAATACTCTCTATTCTCAAAATTTTCCAGTCAAAGAAAGATTCCTCGCTGTCGCTCGGAATGACAATAACTAGGGGTTTTCCCCCCCTTGAACCCGGTGAGCGAGCGCAGGAAAATCCGGGGTAAAGCGGCGGCTGTTTGATGCGATACATCCATGTATCGCACCCTTCGGGCGCACGTAAAGTGCGTCCAATTCTGCTATCCCTGCAGAATTGTGACCGGAGTGAAACGGAGCGAGTTTGACTCGGGACATCCTTGTCCCTCGCCCTACGGGCGCACCTACGGTGCGTCAATTTCTTCTATCCTGAAGAAATTTTGCCGTGGCCCGGATTTTCCAAGCGAGTGAACGCACCCTTCAGGGCGGGTTCTTGGGGTGCCTTTTCATTCGTCCTTTCTTTTTGACTCAGGCCATCCATGGCCTTCGCCCTAAAGGGCGTACGTAAAGTGCGTCCATTTTTGCCTTCCATGCAAAAATGTGCACAAAAAGAAAGGACAAGAATCCCCTTACTGCTGTTATACCTGCTTTGCCTTGTGCATTGCCTTTGTGAGAAGGATCACCACATCGGTGCTGGCCCGTGCACGGGCCCTTTTGTGTGAGATGACGGCGCCGGGCTTCAGATATTGTTTCCTGACGAGGTGCATGTCGTCATAGTCCACCTCTACAATCCCGTATTTAATAATAGCCATGCCGTCCTCGGGGCTGACGGGTATGTCCTGCCCCTTTGTATAGTGCAGGGTTGTAATAACTTCCGGAGCGGGTGTGAGGGGTTTATCCGTTACCAGGTCTTCAGTTACCTTTTTCAGGATACGCTCGCTGTATATGCTCTCGAGTATCTGCCGCAGGCATAGATGTTGCTTTTTGAGCCGGTGGAGCGGGTCCGACGGAATTTTTACGAGCATGCTCTTTTCCAGGGTCTTCACCGTTGCGCTGCGGGCTGTCTGTGCGAAGAAACCGATCTCCCCGAACAGATCCCCCGCCGCCATGACCCCGAGCCTTCGCGCATCGCGTATGACCTCACAGGATCCGGATAGTACGACGAAGATGTCACCCCCTTTGTCGTGGCGCTTCAAGACAACCCTGCCTTTCGGATACGTTTTGAGGTCCATGAACCCAAGCAGGTCTGTGAAGGCATCTTCATCCAGGGCCTGAAAAAAGGCCAGATCGTTTCTTTTCAGTAAAGAAGCCGCGAATTCGTATTCCTGGTGCGCATCTCCAAGAAGACCCACCAAAGTATACATGCGGATGATAAGCGCACTGACCTTGGGGATAGGGCCGAGCACCGTTTTGGCTTTTTTGGAAACTGCGACGGCCTTGAAAGGCTTCTGTCTCCTAAGATATTCCTGTATGCATGCATCAAAAAGACAAAGGGCCTTATCGATGTCTTTTCCAGATGCGGCACGTTGCGCCCGGGCAGACAAAATCCGAGGGTCGACAACAGTTTGCTTGGATTTGTTCATGGTATCCTCCTTTCATTCCATGGCATGATATAAGGAGGATCTTTTCGTGGGACTTGTATCGAAGGTGTCAGATCCGGCCTTTACAGGCAGTGGTCCTTGATGAACTCTGCAATTTTTCTGCTTGCTTGTCCGTCACCGAAGGGATTGTCAGTATTTATGACCTTCATATCCATCATAGTCAATACAGCATTTAAGATCGTGTCAGGATCGGTCGCCACCAGGCGGTTGGCGCCCGAGTGTACTGTCTCCGGCCATTCGGTCGTGTCTCGAACGGTCACGCACGGGACGCCAAGGAGAAAGGCCTCCTTCTGGACACCGCCCGAGTCGGTGATCATGCAGCGTGTATCCCTGATCATGGCGAGCATGGTGAAGTAGCTCACCGGATCTATTACCTCAATGTGTGATCCGGTGTCCGCAAGCACACGGGCGAACTTATTCCTTGTGCGTGGATGTACGGGGAAGATCACGGGTATGCGCTGTGAGATACGTTTCAAGGCCTCCCAGATGGCAAGGAACTTCTCTGTATTATTCGTGTTTTCAGCCCGATGGATGGTGACGAGCACATAATCTCCAGTATACGGGTGCTTAAGGTCTTCCTCGCGCACACGAAGGAGTGCATCATACATGACATCCCCGGTAAGGACGCCTTCAATTCCTTCTGTCTTCAGGATATTCACTGCGTTTCGTGTGGGGCAGAAATGGTGGTCGCTCACATGATCGGCCACGATCCGGTTGATCTCTTCAGGCATTGTTCTGTCATAACTGCGGACCCCGGCCTCCACATGACCGACCCTCATCCCAAGCTTGACTGCGGCCAGTGCACCCGCAAGGGTGGAGTTCGTGTCTCCGTACACAAGGACCATCTTAGGGGTTTCCTTGATCAGCACATCTTCTATACCCTGAAGCATGAGCGCTGTCTGGCGGGCATGGCTGTCAGAGGCTATCCCGAGGTGATAGTCCGGAGCCTGAAGGCCCAACGAATCGAAATGAAGGTTCGACATGGTATAGTCGTAATGCTGGCCTGTGTGCAGCACCTTGTACGGTATGCCCAGATCCTGAAACGCCTGCACAACGGGTGCAAGCTTGATGAATTGGGGACGCGCCCCGACGATATGAAGGATAATGTTTATTCCCTCCGGATTCAAACATGAACGAGGGCCGGCCTATCCGGCCGGCCTACATCTTCACTACCTTGCAGTCGCGCTGGAGTTTGGCAGAGAGCTCTGCACGTAATTTTTCAGCCTTTTCCAGCGTATTGAATGTACCCCATCTCACGGAGGTCACCTTGCCATCCTTGACGATGCGGAAAGAGAGCTTGTACTTTTCTCTAAGCTCATTGGCGAATGTCTTGGCCTGGGACTTGCTCTTAAACGCACCGACCTGGATAGTATAACTATCCCCGCCCTGTGCAGAGGTATCCTTTTGGTTGAGGAGATCATAGAACGTATAATCGATGGGGCCCACCGAGCTTGATTTAGTCTTGGGTTGTTCGGTTATGACCTTGGATTTCTCCTCAGGAGAGAAGATACTGTTCCATGCACTGTGAATGGGGTCAAGGGAGAGTTCCGATCGGTTGCCGAAATATGAGAAGATAAAGCTTGCGCCGGCGAGCAGGCCCAAAGAAAGGAAGAGCAGCGCCATATTCTTCGCTAGCGAAGATTGCCTGGGGCGGCGTCTTTTCTTCTTATTTTTATTTGTTTTTCTCATAATCTCATTACATAGCCTCTGGGGCATCGATGCCCATGAGCGCCAGGGCATTGGCAATGACCTGTTTAACCGCATCGATGAGTACAAGCCTTGCCGAAGTCAATGGAGCATCCTCGGTTATCACCCGGTTTCTATTATAGAACCTATGAAAAGCCGTTGCAAGATCCAAGAGATAAAAAGCGATCCTGTGCGGCTCAAGGTCGCAGGCTGCCGAGACGACGACGTCCGGGTAGCCCGCCAGGACCTTGATCAGGTCGAGGTCATCGCCCCGGGAAAGCAGGCCCAAGTCCGCAACTTCGGGCTTCAGGCTTCTCCCCTGATCGGCGGCATTCCTCATGATGGAACAGATCCGGGCATGGGCATACTGGATGTAGTAGACAGGGTTCTCATCACTCTTCTTCTTGGCTAGGTCAAGGTCGAAGACGAGCTGGGCGTCGCATTTTCTCATCATGAAGAAATACCTGGCCACATCTTTGCCCACCTCATCGATGATCTCTCTTAATGTCACGAATTCGCCTGCGCGTGTGGACATGGACACGGGCTTGCCGTCGCGCACGAGCGAGACGAGCTGGATCAGCAGGGCATGGAAACAGTCTTCCTTTGCGCCTAAGGCGGCAAATGCCGCCTTCATCCTGGGCACATAGCCGTGGTGGTCGGCGCCCCAGATATCGATGATCCGATCAAAACCCCTGTCCAGCTTGTCCTTGTGGTATGCTATGTCCGGCGCAAAGTAGGTGAGCGAGCCGTCCTGCTTCCGCAGCACCCGGTCCTTCTCATCACCGAAGAGGGATGTCTTGAACCAGAGTGCGCCATCGGCCTCATAGCTCAAGCCTTTTTCTTTGAGGTATCTCAGGGAATCTTCGACCTTGCGATTCCGATACAGGCTCGATTCGTTGAACCAGTGGTGAAAATGAACATTGAAGAGATTCAAATCTTCCTTGATGCCCTGCATGATAGCATCAGCGGCGAACTCCCTGCAGATCAGAACCGCTTCATCATGATCTCTTTCGAGAAGGTCCTTGCCGTGGACCTTGGTGAGATCATCGGCGATGTCTCTGATATAGTCGCCCTGGTAGCCGATTTCAGGAAAAGCTTCCCTGTCGCCGTGGATCTCCTTGTAGCGGGCCAGTACGGACAGCCCCAGGTTATTCATCTGATTGCCGATGTCATTGATGTAGTATTCGGCCTGGCAATCAAACCCTGCCGCTTTGAGGATGCGGACGAGTGTGTCACCCACGGCCGCCCCTCTGCCATGGCCTATGTGGAGCGGTCCGGTGGGGTTTGCGCTGACGAACTCTACCTGGACCTTCCTGCCTGCGCCATAGTCGGTTCTCCCATAGGCTTTCCCCTGTGAGATGATCTCCTCCAGGGTGCTCACCCACATGGCGGGGTTTAAGTAGAGGTTGATAAAACCCGGCCCCGCCACCTCGATCTTCTCCAGGAAGCCGGTGTGAGACGCTAATGCCTGCTTGACAAGATCGGCCACCTCACGGGGAGATTTCTTTGCCTTCCTTGCGGCCGCCATGGCGACATTCGTTGCAAAATCACCGAACTCTTTATTGGGAGGGATGCTTACGGAAATGCCGTCGACATCGAGTTCAGGCAGAGAGCCTGAAGTGATGAGCCCGGTCACGGCATCTTTCAGCAGCCTTTCCACCTTGTCCTTCATGGGCGCCTCTTTTCTCTGTGTCGTTTACGACGTTTTACTGATCAATTCAGGTGCCTCTTTAATATCAATCCCTCCGTTTGTCTAGGGATCAAATCACCACGATATTTTACTCACCACGTACCCCTCATTGCCCATAGTTTGAATATTGACAATGAGGAGGAGAGATTCTATAAAACCTTTGTTAGCAGTTGAGGGAGGCGAGTGCTAAGGATTGAAACAATGCCCGAGCTAACTGATCGAGATAAAAGCATTTT